>Ga0209514_10009048_pt1 | contig 11088 bp, 7 predicted proteins | sample Subgrocontami58m_FD_187452 | JGI IMG/M metagenome (GOLD analysis project Ga0209514, IMG submission 187452) | Subsurface groundwater microbial communities from S. Glens Falls, New York, USA - GMW37 contaminated, 5.8 m (SPAdes) (version 3) | ecosystem: Environmental > Aquatic > Deep subsurface >...
CTACTTCTTTCATCTTCTTTACAACATTTGCTTCACCAACAGGAGATCTGAAGACCCGGCATTCAAATTCTTTTGCAACATCTTCAACTGCGCGAGTTGTAGAAAGATTTACAACAACATTTCCTTTTTTCTTTGAGAGATAAAATTTAACTGCTTGTGTGATCGTATTTTCTTCACCGAACGGTTCACCGTTTTCAGTTATTAATACTAACCTGTCAACATCGGGATCAACAACAATTCCTAAATCCGCTTTATGTTTTTTTACAGCTTCCATTGTTGCAGTTAAATTTTCCGGTATTGGTTCAGGCAATCGCGGAAAGATTCCGGTTCTCTCACAATTCATCTCGATAACATTACAGCCAAGCTTACTTAACAATTTAGGCATTGAATAAGCTCCGGCACCATTTACGCAATCAAGTAAAACTCTAAATTTTCTTTTCCGGATCATTGCAACATTTATATAATCCATCTTCAGAACTGCTTCAATATGATTATCCAAACCTTTTCTGTAACGGGTTACCTTTCCTAATTTATCCCAGGCAGCAAATTTTTTATCTGCTTCGTAAAGAAATTTCATCATGCCGGCATTTTCTTCAACGCTCATAAATTCGCCGTTGCCATTGAGCAGCTTTAGTGCATTCCATTCATTTGGATTATGACTTGCAGAGAGTTGAATCCCTCCGACAGCATTCAGTTTTTTTACATTAAAGAGAACTGTCGGTGTAGGAACTATTCCTAAATCAACTACATCATTACCTTTTGCAAGAAGTGTTCCGATAACAATATTGCGTACCATCTCACCGGAAATTCTACCGTCGCTTCCAACGATAATTTTTCCGCTGCCGCAGAAATCTGCATAAGCAGAAGTGTAGTTCACTAAAACTTCTGGATCGAGCCCGTCGCCAATTATTCCTCTTATTCCTGAAATGCTGACCATTAATGTTGGCATAAAACACCTTTGAAATGAAAAATTAGAAATAAGTATTAAGAAAACAGTAATAAGAAGATTCTCTATAAATCCTTATTGTTATAAAGAAATTTAATAACTTTTACACCAAAATAGTTTATTAAATGAATTCTAAAAGAAAATTTATAATTAAGTACAATTCGCTGCTTATTAAACATTTTGGTATTCCTCCGCGAAATAAAAAGTTGCCTGATCCTCTTGATATGTTGATTGCCACTATTTTATCACAGAACACGAACGATAATAATTCTTATAAAGCATATATCAACTTAAAGAGTCGTTATAAATCTTGGAATGAATTGGTTAATGAAAAACGAGTGACGATTGAAAACATAATACGTGTTGCCGGATTGGCGAAGCAAAAATCCAGAACAATAAAAATATTATTGAGAGAATTGAATAAAAGTTCTTCGATGGATTTAGAATTTCTGAAACATTTAGACAACAATAGAGCAATAGAACAATTGGACAATTTTGATGGTATAGGTGTGAAAACTGCAAGCTGTGTTTTATTATTTGCCCTTGATAGAAATATCTGCCCCGTTGATACTCATGTTCACAGAACAACAAACAGGATAGGTATCGTTTCGGAAAAGACACCTGATAAAACATTTTTTGCACTCAATAAAAATTTCCCCGAAAGAATTGCTCATTCTTTTCATACAAATCTTATTCGTCTCGGACGTGAAATTTGTAAACCAACAAAACCGAGCTGTGGTATTTGTCCCTTGAATAAAATCTGCCGCTATCCGGACAAAAATTTTGATAAGAAACTTGCAGGAAGAAAAAAAGAATTTATGCTATTGGATAATATTAATCGTGAAAGGTGAAACGGAAGACGGTAGACGCTTTAACGCTGAAGTGAGAAAAAATTCTATCACCGACCACCGATAACCGATAACTGATTTCTTCAAATTGAACGAACATCACTCCAATCTTGTTTAGAAGTAAAAAGGAGCTCATGTTTGTTTTCAGGACTCATATCTTTATATTTCAGCACATTTTCCAATCCGATTGAGGGATTTCATTGAATAAACCGTACGATATTGCAATTCTTGGCGGTGGTCCGGGCGGATATGTAGCTGCTATAAGAGCCACACAGCTTGGATTCAAAACTGTTGTAATTGATAAAGATAATCTTGGCGGAATTTGTCTGAACTGGGGATGTATTCCTACAAAATCTTTATTGAAGAATGCCGAGATCTTTGACCTTATGAAGAATCATTCAAATGAATTTGGAATTTCTGTCCAAGGATTGAGTTTTGATTTTAATAAGATCATAAAAAGAAGCCGCGATATTTCCGACCGTATTACAAAAAATGTTGAACTGCTGATCAAGAAAAATAAAATTGATCGAATACGCGGATACGGGAAATTAGTTTCAAAAAATCAGATTGACATTTTTGATAGTAACGGTAAAAAGAATGATTCTGTTTCATCCGAAAAAATTATTATCGCAACCGGTGCCCGACCGAAAGCGGTACCAACAATTCCAATAGATAAAAAAAATATTATTACTTCAACTGAGGCAATGAACTTACCAACACAGCCAAAAGATCTAATTGTAATTGGTGCAGGGGCTATCGGAATTGAATTTGCATATTTCTATAATGTACTTGGTACAAAAGTAACGGTCGTCGAAATGATGGAAAATATTTTGCCGGTTGAAGACAAAGAAGTATCAGAAACATTGGAGAAAAATTTCAAGAAACGCGGAATTGAAATCTATACCTCAACAAAAGTTGAAAAAGCAGAGGTGAAGGGAAACGGGGTTTCTGTTACAATTGAAAAAGACGGAAAGAAAATAGTACTGAAATCTGAAAAAGTTTTATGTGCGATTGGCGTTACAGGAAATGTTGAGGGATTTGGTCTAGAGGAATTAGGTGTAGAGCTTTATAAAAATCATATCAAAATCAATAAGAACAATTATGAAACAAATGTACCCGGTATTTATGCAATTGGGGACGTAATCGGTCCGCCGTGGCTTGCTCATGTTGCTTCGTCAGAAGGAATTCATTGTGTTGAAATGATGAAAGGAACGAATCCAAATCCAATTAACTATGATAACATACCCGGTTGTACTTATTGCAATCCTCAAGTTGCAAGCGTTGGAATGACGGAAGTTAAAGCACGCGAGAATGGATATGAATTGAAGATCGGAAAATTTCCATTCATGGCAAGCGGAAAAGCATTTGCAATTGGCGAGCGGGAAGGATTTGTTAAATTAATTTTTAATGCAAAGTACGGCGAACTACTTGGCGCACATATTATTGGTCCGGAAGCAACAGAGTTGATAGCAGAACTAACTCTTGCAAAATCTATGGAAGCAACATTTGAGACAATAATAAAAACTGTTCATGCTCATCCGACATTATCAGAATCAATAATGGAAGCAGCGGCTAACGCTTATGGCGAATCAATCCACATATAGAACTTTTGATTACAGCGATCTCGGTATGATTGATTACAATCAAGCCTGGGATCTGCAAAAAGAAATTTTTGATCTTCGTCATCGAAACGAAATTAACGATACACTTTTTCTGTTGGAACATCCGCATACTTACACACTTGGAAAGGTAGCAGAGAAAGAAAATCTTATCAGCACTAATGAGCAGTTGAAAGAACTTGGAATCAGTGTTTATGAAATTGACCGCGGCGGAGATATTACTTATCATGGACCTGGACAGATAGTTGGTTATCCGATAATAAAATTAAGTGATTGGAAAGAAGATACGCATGAATATCTTAGAGGACTTGAGGAAGTGATTATTAAAACTTGTGCTGAGTATGGATTGAGTACAAATCGAAATCCAAAATATACTGGAGTGTGGTTAGGAGAGCGAAAAATAGCAGCAATCGGAATTAAAGTGAGCAGATGGATTACGATGCATGGATTTGCTTTCAATGTGAATACGGATTTGGCTTATTTTGGTGGAATAATTCCATGCGGAATAAGAGATAAAGATGTTACTTCACTTCAACGCGAACTTGGCAAGGAAATTGAAATTGATGAAGTGAAAGAAAAACTTGTTAAGAATTTTCAAAATGTTTTTGGTTATACTAAATTTATTAAAAAAGAAAAAAGCAGTTACATAAAAGAATTTGAAAAGATATTTTTGTGACAAAGGGTCTTGGTGGTTAAAAACTTTACCACAAAGACATTTACCCCGTTGAATATTCTATTAAATTTTTGTCCGTCCAAATTATTCAACGGGATTATTCAACGGGGCAGGGACACAAAGAAAGGGAATAGATAAATGGCAAAGGAAATAAAATCAGAAGTTACCATAGATAAAAGTAATGGTACTACGCCCACTGGTAAATTAGATTCATTTGGCGGAATGACTAAAGACGAATTGATGAATGTTCTTCGTCTTATGAATCTTTCCCGCACGATGGATATTAAAGTGATGAATCTTCTTAAACAGGGTAAAGCATTTTTTCATATTGCCGGTGCCGGACATGAAGCAACCCAAATCGCATTTGGCTTAGCAATGAAAAAAGGTATTGACTGGGCTTTCCCTTATTACAGAGATATGTGTTTTATGTTAACTCTCGGGATGAAACCTGAAGATGCTTTCTTAGCATTTCTTGCAAAAGCAGATGATCCGCTTACCGGCTCCAGACAAATGCCGTGTCATTGGTCGTCAAAAGAATTTAATGTACCTACGCAATCAAGTCCTACAGGGACACAATTCCTTCAAGCTGTGGGTACGGCGCTGGCAATGAAGAAAAAAGGAATCAACGGTGTTGTTTATGTAAGCAGCGGGGAAGGAACAACATCACAAGGAGAATTTCACGAAGCAGTTAACTGGGCATCGCGTGAAAAACTGCCGGTAGTTTTTGTAATTCAAAATAACAAGTGGGCTATTTCTGTTCCCGTTAAAGATCAAACAGCAGGCAAAAATGCATCCGTACTTGAAATGATGAAAGGTTATGAAAATCTTCTTCGTATGGATGTTGACGGAACAGATTTCCTTCAAGTGAATGCTGTTGCACAATCAGCATTTAAATACGCAAGACAGGGAAAAGGTCCCGCATTAGTTGAAGCGCACGTTGTAAGATTGTTCTCTCACTCGTCATCGGATGATCAGAAAAAATATAGACCGGATGATTCGTTACAAGAAGATTTGAAGAAGGATCCAATTGAGATCTTTGCAAATGTTTTGAAGAAGAAAGAAATTTTAACTGAACTGGCATACACAGAATTTAAAAAAGAAATATCTTATCATGTCAATGAAGCTGCTGATTGGGCATTGAAACAAGAAGAGCCGAAACCCGAATCTGCTGTTAGATTCGTACTTGATGAATCCGGCAAACGAGATCGGCTCGATTATGAAAAAGGAAAAATTGATGGAAAACCAGTTGTATTGGTTGATGCCATTAACCATGCATTAAAAGAAGAAATGGATCGCAATGAAAAAATATATTTATTCGGTGAAGATGTCGCAGATGGTAAGGGAGGAGTTTTTACTTCAACAAAAGGTCTCTCAACAAAATTTGGAAACGATAGAGTATTTAATTCACCTTTAGCCGAAGCAAGTATAGCAGGAGTAGCAATCGGTATGGCATTAAGCGGCTTGAAACCGTGTGTGGAAATTCAATTTGGAGATTACATTTGGCCGGCTTTCATGCAATTCCGGGATGAAATGGTTATGTATCGTTACCGCTCAAATAATTTGTTTGAAGCGCCGGTAGTTACACGCGTTGCTGTTGGCGGATATATTCACGGTGGATTATACCACAGCCAAAACATCGAAGCATTCTTTGCTCACATGCCCGGATTACTTATTGCTTATCCATCAAATGCTGCCGATGCAAAAGGTTTGTTGAAAACAGCTTTACGTTTGAATGATCCGGTATTGTTTCTTGAGCATAAAGGATTGTACCGCCAAAGTTATGCTTCATCTGTAGAACCGGATGCCGATTATTTATTGCCATTCGGGAAAGCGAAAGTAGTTAGAGAAGGAAATGATCTTTCAATCATAACTTATGGTGCAATGGTGCATGAATCAAATTTCGCTGTGAAAAAATTAGAAGATGACGGATACTCGGTTGAAATTATTGATATAAGAACAATAGCACCGCTTGATGTAGAAACAATCTACAAGTCAGTAAAGAAAACCGGTAAAGCGATTGTAATTCATGAAGATACATTAACTGCAGGATTCGGAGCCGAGATTGCTGCGCTAATAACTGAAAATTGTTTTGAATCTCTTGACGGACCCGTAAGAAGAATTGGTGCTTTTGATGCGCCGATTCCTTTTGCACCAAATTTAGAACATGCTATTCTTCCAACAAGAGAAAAAATTTATAAATCGTTAAAACAATTATTGGAATATTAAACTGTAGCGCAGAATCGTATTCTGCGTGCAACAATATGCACAGATTATGAATCTGTGCTACATTACTCGGAGAATATGCAATTCTTCCAACAAGAGAAAAAATTTATAAATCGTTAAAACAATTATTGAAATATTAAACTGTAGCGCAGAATCGTATTCTGCGTGCAACAATATGCACAGATTATGAATCTGTGCTACATAACTCGGAGAATATGCTATTCTTCCAACAAGAGAAAAAATTTATAAATCGTTAAAACAATTATTGGAATATTAAACTGTAGCGCAGAATCGTATTCTGCGCGCAACAATATGCACAGATTATGAATCTGTGCTACATAACTCGGAGAATATGCAATTCTTCCAACAAGAGAAAAAATTTATAAATCGTTAAAGCAATTATTGGAATATTAAACTGTAGCGCAGAATCGTATTCTGCGTGCAAAAATATGCACAGATTATGAATCTGTGCTACATAACTCGGAGAAGAAATGAAAGTTGATGTTATCATGCCCCAAATGGGTGAGAGTATTAATGAAGGCACACTAATCAAATGGCATAAAAAGAAAGGTGATAGAGTTAAGAAAGATGAGATCATTTATGAAATCAGTACTGATAAAGTTGATACTGAAATTCCTTCACCCGAAGACGGTATCTTGATTGACATCAAAGTATTTGAACAGGAAACTGTAGAAGTAGGAACAATTGTGGCTGTGATCGAAACAAATGGTGAAGTCGCATCAGTTCAAGGCGAAGAAAAGAAAATTGAAATTCCATCAACAACACAAGTGGGTGGTGAATTGATTGATATTCCTATGCCTAAGATGGGCGAATCTGTTATGGAAGGAACCATTTTGAAGTGGCATAAAAAGGTTGGTGATAAAGTTATACGTGATGAAATTATTTTCGAAATAAGCACCGACAAAGTTGATACCGAAGTTCCTTCTCCGGTTGATGGTACACTTGCTGAAATTCTTTTTGGTGAGAACTCAACAGTTGCTGTCGGAGTGGCTGTAGCAAAAATTTCCACAAGCGGTGGAATAGTTAAACAAAAACTCGAACAAAAGATAGAACATGTGCAAGATCCCGTCAAAGATACGCCGGGCAAGCAAGAGCATGATCCCGTCAAAGATACGCCGGGCAAGCAAGAAAAAAAGTATATGAATATTTCCAACCAAAGAAAACCGATTGTTACATCAAACAGATTTTATTCTCCGCTGGTTCTTAACATAGCTCGTACTGAAGGAATTTCTATGAGCGAATTGGAAACAATTCCCGGTACCGGTATTGGCGGAAGATTATCTAAAAACGATCTTCTCAGTTATATTCAAAACAGTAAGAGCGGAAGTGTTTCATTTACTAAAACAGAATCTGTTTCTATTCCTTCAACTCCGACACAAAAAGGAACTTCGGGGCAAAGAGAAGAAATTATTCCGATGGATAATATCCGGCAGAGAATTATGCATCACATGTTAAACAGCAAGAATACTTCAGTTCATGTTTCCGCAATGATTGAAGTTGATATGTCGCGCATATACAACTTCATCGAAAAAAACCGAGATACGTTTGCTAATGAAGGCATTAAACTTACTTATATGCCGTTCATTTCATTTGCTGTAATAAAAGGATTGAAAGAATTTCCTCTGATGAATGCTTCGATTGATGGTAATAATATTGTTATGAAGAAATATATTAATCTGGGTATAGCTGTTGCAGTTGAACCAAACGGATTGATTGTGCCTAATATTAAAAATGCAGATGAAAGAAACATCCGCGGACTTGCTAAATCCATTGCTGATATTGGAAACAGGGCGCGTACGAAAAAACTTGTCCCCGATGATATAGTTGACGGAACATTTTCAATTACAAACTATGGGGTATTCGGTTCTTTGTTCGGAACACCGATCATCAATCAACCGGAAGTTGGAATTCTTGGCGTCGGTGCTGTTACAAAGAAACCGGTTGTTATCGAAAGCAATGGAATGGAAAGCATTGCAATCAAACCAATGATGTATCTTTCCTTAAGTCACGATCATCGTCTTGTGGATGGAATGCTTGGCGGAAAATTTTTGAAATCAGTTAAAGAAACTTTAGAAAATTTTGATACATCAATAGTGTAATTTCTTCGTGTTGCTTCGTGTAATCTCCGTGTAACTTCGTGAAATAAAGAATCACACGAAGATCACAAAGCAGTCACGAAGATACACGAAGTAAAAGAGTGGAGATTATTTTGATCAACCAACACCAGAAAAAATTTGCAGAGACAATTGAAAAGGAAAGACCGGAACTTGGTAAACGTCCAGATTGGCTAAAGGTTCGTCTTCCTACAGGACAGAATTACAGAGAAGTTCACGAGTTGATGCGCAAATCAAAATTGAATACGGTTTGTGAAGAAGCAAAATGTCCAAATCTTGCAGAATGTTGGAATAGAAGAACTGCAACATTTATGATCTTGGGTGATACATGCACACGCAGTTGCGGCTTCTGTAATGTTAAAACCGGAATCCCAAATGAATTGGACCTTGATGAACCCCGCAGAGTTTCCGAATCTGTTGAAGCATTAGGTCTCAAACATGTTGTTATTACTTCTGTTGATCGGGATGAACTTAAAGACGGCGGCGCTTCGATTTTTTCTGAAACTGTTAGATTGATTCGCGAAAGAATGCCGGATACTACAATTGAAATTTTAATTCCCGATTTCAAAGGTGAAGAAGAATCGTTCAAAATAATCTTGCAAAACCCGCCGGATATTCTTAACCATAATCTTGAAACAGTTCATCGTCTTTACCACGGTGTTCGCCCGCAAGCAAAATATCATCGCAGTTTAGAATTAATCAGCTGGTTCAAAGAGCAAAAACTTAGAACGAAAAGTGGAATTATGGTTGGCATCGGCGAGACAAAAGAAGAAGTAGTTGAACTGATAAATGATCTCTACAATCATGACTGCGATATAATGACAATCGGTCAATATCTTCAACCGACAAAAAATCATTTACCGGTTCATCGCTTTGTTACCCTTGATGAGTTTAAGTTTTACAAAGATTACGGATTGCAACTCGGTTTGAAAGCTGTTGAATCATCGCCGCTTGTTCGAAGTTCATATCATGCAGATAAGCATACGGAACTTGTGTGAAAGCAAGAAAGACTAAGGAGCGAAACTATCGGTGTTATATTGCATTTTTAATCAATTTCTAAAAAGTATTTGTTTTTCAATCTCACGCCCTAATCAATTGTAATCAAATTTAGATATAACTACGTTTAAGAAGCCAAATAGCACCACAAACATAAGTTTCGAGTATTTCACATTCTTGATTCTGATTCTCGAGATACCAAGAAAAAGCATCAGCTGATTTAGGATGATTTCTTGTCAATTTTTCCGCTCTTCGATGAATCACTTCAGTATATCTTTTGTTAATAGTTTTCGTCTCTTCCGTAGTGAAAACAATTTCTTTTAGAAGAGTATCACCATAAGACGTGAGTTGTTTCAAAGTCTCATCATGTGGAAGATAATGTCCATAACACTCCCTTTCTATTTTGGTTGATTCTTTAAGAAATCCATCATCGATTAACATGTACCCACCGGGGCAAATGGTTTGTCTAAGTTTCCCAACACACTCATCGAATCTACCAAGAACATCACCAATTGCAGCATAGATTACAAAGTCAAAATTTTTAGCTTTGCTAATGAATTCTCGAATATCACCGAATTCAAAATGACATAGATTAGAAACATTATATTCCTCTGATTTTGATTTTGCTTCTTCAAGAAAGGGAGAAAAACCATCAATGCCAAATACTTTGAAGCCCAACTTGTGTGCCAGGTAAATTGAAACAGCACCTTTTCCACATCCCAAATCCAATCCACGTGTCGTGTTCGGAGGAAGGTCTAAAGATTTAAGTAACTCAACAACCAAGTCTGGTGAACTACCTAAAGCCCATATATCAGCAAGAAGCTCAGGGATAAATGGTAATAACTCCGGTTTAGCTTCCAGCGATTTAGCAATTTCGATTTCCAAATCATTCAATGTGAATTACCTCTCCCAGTTTAAATACGCAGCAAATAACCGGTAAATCGGAACAGTACCGATAAACCCTTTTGCTACGCTACCGCCTTGAGCAAATTGTTATATTTCATTTTAACATCAATCAAAATTGTTTTACTATTATTTTCTTGATTCTTTAAACCATCTGGATATTTCTTTCCAGGATGGTTCTTTGCCATACATTAAAATAGAAAGTGAGAAAATTTTTCCGGCTGCTTTCCGTAAATACCAGATGGATATTATTAGTAAGACTAAAGAAAGTAATATCTCGATAAATGGTACGTTTGTTAAAACTAATCTTGCTGATAGAGCCGGCGAAGAAGTGAGCGGAAACAAAGATAATATTTTCATCACTAACGAATCCGGATTCCCAAGAGCGTAGAGTACAATCACAACCGGTATGACCGGCACCATCATTAACGAACTTCTCGCCGAAGTATTCGGGTCGTTAATTGTGGCAGCTATTGCCGAAAAAAAAGTGTTCCAAAAGAGAAAACCGCTGATTGATAGAATAAACAATACAACAATTAATAATGGATTGGTTATTGAAAGTGGTATAGACCAACCGCTGCCGAACATCGAAGAAACTATAATAAACACAACTGTGCTTAAAGCACTTGTTACAAGCAAAGCAAGCGACAACAATGATAAACCTAAAATCTTTCCATCTATCCAAGTTTTTGGACTAATAGCAGATGCTATTACTTCTGTTATTCTAAGTTGTTTCTCCCCGGTT
>Ga0209514_10009049_pt1 | contig 11087 bp, 9 predicted proteins | sample Subgrocontami58m_FD_187452 | JGI IMG/M metagenome (GOLD analysis project Ga0209514, IMG submission 187452) | Subsurface groundwater microbial communities from S. Glens Falls, New York, USA - GMW37 contaminated, 5.8 m (SPAdes) (version 3) | ecosystem: Environmental > Aquatic > Deep subsurface >...
CCGCCCGCCGTTCGTCGCGCCGCCAGGCAGCGGCCGCGGCGACAACGATCGTCGCGAGGAAGAGCAGCCCGACGACGAAGTGCACGGCGACGACCCAGCCGGGGAGCTCGAGCCAGACGACGACGGCGCCGAGCAGCGCTTGGACGGGCACCAGCACGACGGCGAGCAGCGCCGGCCGGACGATGTCGGGCCGCGCCCGGTAGCTGCGCCAGGCCCAGATCGCGACCGCGACCACGAGCACGCTGACAAGCCCGACCACCGCGCGGTGGCTGTACTCGATCACCGACGCCTGCTGATCGAGGGGGAGCGCCTTCGAGGTGCAGAGTGGCCAGTGTGGGCAGCCGAGCCCCGACGCGGTCACACGCACGACGCCGCCGACCGTGACGAGCGTCCACGCCGCGAACGCAGCAGACATCGCCAGAAGCCGAAAGCGGAGGCTGGGCATCGCACCACCATACGGGCCTCGGTGCCCGTTGACGCCCCCAGCGACGGTCACGCTGGCCTCCCGGTGGGAAGGCGTCCCGAGTTCGTTTCGGGGTTGGCCTGGTGGCTGCCCGGGATCGAGTTCTTCCGTGGAGATCTCCAGAGCGAGTTCGATGTCGGTGGGTTGACGAGGACGGATCTGGTTCTCGCTGACGTCAGTCCAGCGGCACGGTTCACGCCGGACGGGATGAGAGAGCGAATCGCTCGGGCGAGAGACGTTGGCGCGAGCGTCTTGATCCTTGCCCGTCTCGACGTGTGGCCAGAGGCGAACCGCGGCAGGCGTGAGCAGGCTGGGGCCGCTTCTCCGGAGATCGCCGTCGCGGCTGTGGGGGCGCCGGAGATTCTCAAGACAGACGAACTGGTCTCTGAGGGAGCCCTCTCTTGACCCTCCACGACATACCGGGGGTCGCGCGTCACCGGCCGACCGGCCCGGGCCGTCCATTTCGTAATGCCCACGGCCGCGGCCGCGGCCCTCGTCCCATCCAGGAGGTGCCCATGGCCCTCTCTGCCGGTGATATCCCCGACATGCCGGTGCTGCGGACGGTCGGCACTCGCCGCAGCGTGGGCGACTTCGACGCCGATCGCACCGTCGAGGAATGGAGGATCCAGACGATGCTGCAGGCCACGCGCTTCGCGTCGTGCCAGGGGAACATCGACGACGCTGGGGCCGTCGTCGTGCCGTCAGGTCAGCCGGTATCCGGGTTGCCACGGCAGTACGCCGCACGTCTTGGGCCCCCAGGAGCCGCACGCAGACCCAGCCGGGGGCCGTGCGAGCGCCCGTGCGTGCGCCAGGTGGTGCTGCACGCCGGGGCCCGTCGCGACCACACGGCGGGCCCGTGCGTGCGCCGGACACCCGCGACCCGGCGTTCACACGGCGGTGCCTTCGAGGCCGTTGATCAGGTAGTCGACGACCTGCCGTGCGGAGTAGTCATCTCTTCCGGGGCGCATGAGCGCAGGCAGGAACGAGAGGTCGTGGCCGATGGTCACGATGGAGGGCTCCACCGTCCCGTCGGAGCGCCGCTGCCCGAGCCCGATTGCGGCGACCAGACCGTTGCACAGGCAACGACGACCGACGGCGTCGTCGGGGTCGCCGCCCTTCCGCACGAAGGCACCGACTGGCTCTGCCGGGCAGCGGTATCCGACGTCGCCGTTGTCCTTGCGGTAGGGCACTCTCAGATACCCGATGTCGCATACCCGTCGGCGCTTGGCATACACGTCCTCGTCCGCCAAGGTGCCAGGGAGGTGGGCGACCTTGAAGGGAAACCCGGTGGGCGACGCCCGCGGGTCGGCGTGTACCCGAAGCGTGCCGATGGTGGCCTTCTCTCGCAGTGCCCGCCTGATGGATGGTTGCAGCCCGGACTCGGCACACAGCGCGAAGGCGGAGCCCACCTGGACGCCCGTGGCCCCTCCCGCCTGCGCTTCACGCAGCCTTCCCGGGCTCGCGTAGCCGCCGGCGAGCCAATAGGGGAGCCCCAGCGCGCACAACTTCGTCAACTCGATCACGTCTCGAGGCCCGTATGCCGGCTGCCCCTCCGGGTCGAGGGTGAGCGGCCCGCGAGGCGGAGCACTGTGGCCGCCCGCCTTGATTCCCTCGACGACGAACCCGTCCGGCCGCGTGCGGCTTTCGCGGGAGAGGTAGGTGGCCAGCATGTTGGAGGAGACGATGGCCAGGAACTGCGGCCGAGGCAGGTCCGTGGCAATGTCGAGAACGTCCTGAGGGGAGAACGACACCGGTGGCGTTGTCGCCGCATCGGCACCGTGAACCGTGATCGTCAGCTCGCCGGGCCGGCCTGTGGCGAATGCGTCGAGCAGGTTGGGGATCTCGGCAGGCACCCCAGCGCCCATCAGCACATAGTCGACGCCGGCGAGCATCGCGCCGTAGACCGCTGCCGGGGTGGCCATTTGCGTCTTCTCGAGGTGGTTGACGCCGACCAGCCCATCGTGCCCCTCCTTGGCAAGGAAGATCTCCGCGAAGTTGGCGGCCACGGCGAGCTGGCTGCTGTGTCGGCTCGGCTGCACCACGAGACGATCGATCCCGCGGAAGGGGGCGTCGGCGGCGATTCCCCCTTCGACGAAATAGCGGCCCAGGATGCGGTCGGCGATGGCGGGGAAGGGGAAGCTCGCGAGCGCGCGGCGGTAGTCACCCGTGGGATCCCCGAGCTGCAGGTGTCGTGTCAGGATGACGTCCAACCCCAACCCCGACACCACGCCGAGCTGGCCGGCCAGTGCCACCGCCCGGGCGAGTCGCCACCCCGACACCCCGGCGCCCATGCCCCCCTGGATGATCTCCGGTCGACGGATCCCCGGGTGCGCACCCGCTGAGCGCAGATCATCCGTCGCCTCCCGATTCGCGTCGCCGCGAGTGGGGATGCGCACCCTGTTCGTCATACGCGGTTCGCCGAGATACGGCACGTGCATGTCGCGCGGTGGGGAGCGACGACATCCCACCGCGCACCCTCATCGCAGACATGCCGACCCGCGGGGAGCAGATCAAGATCCTGCGCGGGAAGCCGCTGCACCTGCATGACGAGGGGCCGGACGCGGCCACGCCGACCATGGGCCGTCGCGAGCGACACCCATGCGACCTGCCGAGCCTGACCGCAGGGATTGGAGCTGACGGAGGCCGAAGACGCGTCGGTATTCATCCGTCACCATCTTCCATGGTCGTTGCACATCCTGCAAGGTATTAATAACTGCGCCGAGTGGTGAATAATCCTAACAGTCACGTCATCGAACCGTGGTGTGGCGAGGTTCCCCGGCCCCGCCAGCCCTCCGGGAACGGGGGCCATGTCCACGAGGACGCCTGTGGCGAGATCCTCAACGCTCTCGGGCACGGTCGGGGAGCCGTGTGCGGGCAGCCGGGATCGTTCGCGTTGCCGACTCTCGACCTCGCGGAGCCCCGGGGGCGCTCCCCGGGAGCGGGCAGCGCCCGCAGCCGCGAGAAGTCGGCCACGCGCGCGCCGACCGATGGTCGGCGCCCGGGAGGATGCAGCCGCACGTGCCGCACCGAGCGGGTGATCCGCCCCGCCACGTGCAGCAGCCGATGACGACGCCGTTTGGGCGCACAGCGCGCGCGATCAGTCGAGTCGCGTGATGCGGTGTCGACACGGGTCGTCTGAGCGCCTCCTTCGGGGTGCGACGACGGCCAGCGCTGCAGTGGAAGCTTTCACCCGCTAGCGTCGCGAGCGTGAGCACCACACAGAACCCCGACGGCGACCCTCGGCCTCCACGCTGCCCCACGTGCCACGGGACCGAATCCGAGGACATCGGCCAGGACGTGCGCCGGTGTCTCAATTGCACCTACGTGTGGATTCCCGGAGTGGCTGGCTAGGAGGCCATCAGGTCTCGCACGCCGCTCGGGCCAGCTCGTAGCAGTGCCGCCGCGCGCCGCGCGGCCGATGCTCGCTCCAGCGCCTCGCGCGCGCTCACGTCGTCATGGGCCATCACGGCCTCCGCGGCGTCACGCTGGGCCTCAACGGCGATGGCGTCCAGACGCTCCGCCATTCGCAGGTTGCGCCCCGGTCGAGGGCCGCGGCGACGCCGGGGCGGTCCCGGTGACGTCACCTCGTCCGTGGTGGCCACGAGCCTTAACTGTGCGCCGCCTACGCGGCGTGTCGTCTCTCGATGCGAACGCATGTTCGTAGAGTAGGACGTGCCTCGGACGCTCCCGGCCCGGCGTCACGTCTGGGTCAGGGCCAGCAGCCATTCTCCCAGCAGGTCGGCGTTTTCCCGGGTCACGCCGTGGCCGCCCGAGGCATCCACGTGCTCCGCCACCCGGGCCCCCGCGGACCGGTAGGCATCCACCCCGGCCTGATGCACCCGAATGGTGTGAAAGGGGTCCGCACCGCCCGACAGGGCGATCACGGGCATGCCACTCATTCCCCCCAGCGCGTACACGTGGGCGGGCAGGGGGTAGGAGCTCGACAGCAGGGCGACCGCGCCCACCAGATCAGGCCGTGCGCATCCCAGGGCCCCCGCCATCATCCCGCCATTGGAAAACCCCACCGCCACCATCGGCAGGCGCACCTCGGCATCGCGGGCCAACCCCGCGGCCACCTCGGCGGTCTCCTGCATTCTCAGATCAAGGCTTTCGATCACCGGCACGCCGATGGTCCGGTGCCGGAACCACGCGAATCCGTCGCCCTCGTGCTCGGGGCCGCGGGGGGCGATGACGCCCCAGCCAGGGGCCACCGCCGCGGCCATGCCCGGCAGGTCGTGCTCTGAACCCTCACGGCCGTGCAGCAGGAGCAGCGTGGGGAGGTCACCCGCCGGGGCGTGAACCACGGCGGTCAGTGCGTCGCTCGTGGGTTGTGGAGGGGAGTCAGGCGCGCCCCGATGGCCTCGCGGTGGGGCTCAAGCCATGTTGGCAGGGCCAACGATTCGCCCAACGTGTCGGGGTCCTCGTCGGCTGCCATTCCGGGCCCCATGCTCGCCACCTCCACCAGAAGGCCACCCGGTTCCCTCACGTAGATCGATCGGAAGTAGATGCGATCCACGATCTGTGTGGGCCCCAGCCGCCTCTCGTCAAGGCGGCTCCGCCACACACGGTGATCGGCGTCCGGGCAGGCGAACGCCACGTGGTGAATCGTGCCGCCGCCGGACATCCCGCGCGACATCACCTCGGGATGCACCCGCACTCGCCCCACGTGATCGCCACTTCCGCAGGCGATGACACCGCCCAGATCGGCCATGCCGAGGCCCTCCACCAGCGCCGCACGGCTGCGCTCGGGCGCCATCGAGAGGGCGTCGACGCCGATGATCTCGCGCAGCGCATGCTCCCGGGGCACCCCGGCTGCCGCCGCCGGTCGGTCGTCGTGCAACTCGCCGCCGGCCACCAGCACGTGCACGAGCCCCTCGGGGTCGTGCAGCAGCAGACGCTCGTCGCTACGCTCCATGGCCACCTGGTGGTCGTGGAGTCTCGTCTCCCAGAAGTCCAGCGATGTCGTGCTGGGCACGCGCCAGATCACGCCGTGGAACATGCCTCCGCCGGGCTGCCCGGGTGCCGCCCCGGGGACCTCGAAGAAGGTGAGGAGGGTGCGCGGGCGTCCGTCCTCGTCGCCGAAATACAGGTGATACACGCCCGGCTCATCGTGGTTCACGGTCTTCTTCACGAGCCTCAGCCCGAGCACGCCGGCGTGGAATCGCACGCTGCCGGGTGCATCGCCGGTGATGGCGGTGACATGGTGGATTCCCTGAAGCATCCCGTCACCGTAAGCGGCCTCGGGTACGCAGGCAAGCGCACGCCGTGGAGCGGCATACCGGGTGGCATGATCCACCGTCCATGGGCGCACCCCACGTACACGCATCCGGTCCGCGTCTGTCCGCCTCGCGCCGGGTTGCCCTGGTCTCCATCGCGGCCGCCATCGCCCTCATCGCGCTCAAACTGGGCGCGGGCCTGGCATCCGGCAGCCTGGGTCTCATCTCCGAGGCCATCCACTCGGGTACCGACCTGGTGGCCGCTCTGCTCGCCTTCTTCGCGTTGGGCGTCGCGGCCCGCCCGGCCGATCGCACCCATGCCTATGGCCACGCCAAGGCGGAACACCTGTCCGCCCTGGCGGAGGGTGCGGTGCTCGTGCTGGTCAGCATCTGGATTGCGATCGTGGCCATCCAGCGAATCATCTCCGGCGGGGGACAGGTGGACGCCGCCTGGTGGACGATCGCCGTGACGCTGGTCGTGATGGCCGTTGACGTGGGGCGCACGGTTACGTTGCGTCGCGCGGCCCGGGCGCACAAGAGCGCGGCCCTGACGGCCAGCGCTCTGCACTTCGCGAGCGACCTCGCGGGCACCACCGCGGTGCTGATCGGCTTGTTGCTCGTTCGCGCGGGCCTCCCCGTCGCCGACGCGGTGGCCGGGCTCTTCGTGTCCGCGCTGGTCATGGTGGCGGCCGGTCGCCTGATGCACGAGAACGTGGAGGTGCTCATGGATCGCGTTCCCCACGAAAAGGAGGCCGCCGCCCTTGCCGCCGTGGAGGGGTTGGGCCCGGAGGTGGAGTTGCGGCGCCTGCGCATGCGATCGGCCGGGCCGCGCACGTTCGCCGACGTTGTCATCGGTGTGCCGCCCGCCGAAGCCGTCGGGCGTGCTCACGCCGTCGCCGATGCCGTGGAGGAGGCCATCGAGGCCGCCGTGCCCGATGTTGACGTGGTGGTGCATGTGGAACCCGGTGAGCGTGACGACACCGACCTGGCCGAGCGCGTGCTGGCGTCCGCGCATGCCGTGGCCCGGGTGCGCGAGGTGCACAACGTGCGGATTCTCCATCTGGACGGCGAGACCGAGGCGTCCCTGCATCTGAAGCTGCCACCGGCCACGCCTCTGGGACAGGCGCACGCTGTGGCGCGGGCCGTGGACGATGCCGTGAGGCGGGACGTACCGGCCGTGACGCGGGTGCATACGCATGTGGAGCCACTCGGGCATCCGGATGCCGGCCGCGAGGTGGCCGACGACGTGCGGGCGGAGCATGCGATTCGGGCCGTGGCGCTGGCCGAATGCGGCGCGGACCCGCACGAGGTGCGCCTGGTGAGCATCGGTGAGGGTGTGGTGGCCTACGTCAGGCTGGCCCTTGGCCCCGACATGCCTCTCGCCCAGGCGCACGACCTCGGGGGGCGTGTGCGCCATCGCATCCGCGATGAGGTACCCGGCGTGGTTGACGCCTTCGTGCAGTTCTCCCCCTGATCGCGCCTCAGGCCGGCGCGGCCGGCCGTGGTCCGTGCCCCGGGGCACGGGCGAGCCACGGGCCGTGTCCTCGGAGCCATGCCACGTCGGCGGCATGGTCCGGCGCGGCCCGCGCAACCACCGCCCAGAAGGCGGGGGAGTGATCCATGTGCACCAGATGGGCCAGTTCGTGAACCACCACGTACTCCGCCACGCGCGCCGGGGCCATCATCAGTCTCCAGCTGAACGAGAGGCTGCCGCGGGCGGAACATGAGCCCCATCGGGTCGACGGGTCGCGCACGCTGATCCTCCCGTGTGCCACGCCCATGCGCGCCGCGTGGTGCCCGCACATGACGCCCAGCCATCCCCGCGCGGCATCCCGGTAGGCCTTCTCCACCAGGGCACGCACGGCGTCGGAATCGGGTGCTGCCACGATCATTCGGCCCTCCTCGGCACGGAATCGCACCGATGGGCGCTGCGATTGCCGGACCCCGAGCTCCACGGAGCCGTCCAGGAACGGCAGGAAGGCTCCGTCGTGCAGGGGAATGGGAGCCGCGGGTTCCAGCATGTCCGCATGCCGTAGCAGCCAGCGCTCCTTCGAGAGGAGCGCACGCTCCACCTCGACCTGGGCCAGCCGGGGAGGCGCCGATACCCTGAGGCCCGTCGGCGTGAGCGTCATGCGCAGGTGGCGGGAGCGGCGGTTGCGCACCAGGATGTAGGGCACTCTGCGCCCCGCGAGTAGTACCTCGGGCATGCATGGATGGTCGCGCACCCGGCGGACGGCAGCCCACCCGGCCCGCGCGGGATCTCCTGCTATTGTGCCCGCGCCTGCACTGGTGCGGGCTGATCGCCATGGACTTCCATTTCCGCACACCGGGCGCCTTGCGCCTCGTACCTCAGGAGGGGCTCGCCTGACGACGCCCGTAGTTCGTGCCACCTAGGCGCGGCCCAGACACTCGCCCACCCGCCGGGCCCTCAACTCGCATCAACGAAGCGATCCGTGTTGAGACCATCCGCCTCATTGATGAGGAGGGTGAGAACCGGGGGGAGATGCGCACCCAGGACGCCCTGGAGATCGCCTTGGGACAGAACCTCGACCTGGTCGAGGTTGCCCCTGAGGGTCGTCCGCCCGTGTGCCGGATCATGGATTACGGCAAGTGGCGGTATGAGCAGGAGCAGAAGGCCAAGCAGGCGCGCAAGCACCAGAGCACGATCACCATCAAGGAGATCAAGTTCAGGCCCAAGATCGATCCGCACGACTACGACACCAAGAAGGGCCATGTGCTCCGGTTCCTCAAGAATCGGGACAAGGTAAAGGTCACAATCATGTTCCGTGGGCGTGAGCTCATTCATCCGGAGCGTGGGGAGGCAATCCTCCTCAAGCTGGCCGAAGAGGTGCAGGACCTGGCACTCATCGAGAGCCGCCCGAACCTTGACGGACGCAACATGATCATGATGCTGGCTCCGCACAAGGCACCGGCAGTGGGTCAGACCCCCAAGGACGACGGTGGGGTCGCACCCTCCACCGGGGATGCACCCGCAGAGACCGCCACCGAGGCCGCAGCACCCTCCTGACGAGAAGGTTTCCCCAGATGCCCAAGATGAAGACAAACAAGTCGGCCTCGAAGCGCTTCCGCGTCACGCGGAAGGGCAAGATCATGTACGTGCATTCGGGGCTCCGACACAACCTCGAGAACGTCTCCGGGAAGCGCCACCGCGCGATCAAGCGCCCGTCCTCCATTGCAGAGGTCGACCGCCCGGCGATTCTCCGGCTCCTGGGGAGGCGCTAGATGGCTCGCGTCAAGCGTTCGGTTTCGGCGCGCAAGAAGCGCCGCAAGGTACTGGCTCAGGCCAAGGGCTACTGGGGTACGAAGCACACCTCGTACCGCCGCGCGAAGGAGCAGGTGCAGCGGTCGGGCAACTATGCCTACCGTGACCGCCGGGTCCGCAAGCGCGACTTCCGTCGCCTGTGGATCGCACGCATCAACGCGGCCGCCCGCCTGAACGGCCTCACCTACGGCGAGTTCATCCACGGCCTCGGTATCGCCGGCATCGAGTTGGACCGCAAGATGCTCGCGGACCTCGCCGTGCATGAGCCCGAGCACTTCGCAGGGCTGTGCGCGCGGGCCGCGGACGCCCGCGCGGCCGCCTGACCTCCGGGGCCGGAACCGCAGACGACCGACGCGGCGGCAGCGGCCAGGCGCCGCTCCGCCGCGTCACGTCGCACAAGAACGTCGCGTTGCAGCACGTGCGGCGCCTGCAGCAGAAGCGCGCGCGTCGCGAGGAGCGCCTTCTGGTTGCCGAGGGAGAGGACGTGGTGCAGGCTGCGCTGGATCGCGGAGTGCAGCCGGTCCTGCTGCTGGTGGACGATGAGCGCGTGGCGCCCGATGACCCGCGCCTGATCGCGACCGAGGGGCTTGCCGAGCGCTATGCCGTGCCCGAGCGCCTTCTCGGCACGGTGAGCACGCTCGCCCAGCCGCCGCGCATCATCGGGGTATTCCCCCAGCCGGGCCCATACCACTTCCGCACCGTGGCGATGCCGCCCGACATCGGCGTGTACCTCGCAGGTGTGGCGGATCCCGGCAACGTGGGGACCCTCGTACGTACCGCCGCCGCGCTCGGGGCCGACTGGCTGGCGCTCGGCCCGGGATCGGCCGATTCCGCCCACCCGCGTGCCGTCCGTGCCGCCATGGGAGCCACCTTCGCCCTGCCGGTGCTCGAGGGGGTGCGTGCCGCCGACCTCGCCACTCGCGAGGGTTTTCGCATTGCGGCGGCCGTGGCGCACGGTGGCGCACCTCCGTGGGAGGTCGATCTCACCGTGCCCACCGTGCTGGCCCTCGGCGCCGAGCGCAGCGGGCTGGGCCCCGTGATCGAGGAGATGCGCGGCACCATGGAGGTTGTGGAGATCACCATCCCGCAGGGCGACGGGGCCGAGTCGCTCAACGTGGCCGCGGCGGGCGCCGCCCTACTCGCCGAGCGGCTGCGTCAGCGCAGCGTCGCCGGTGAGGCGCCCGCCGTCCATTAGGATGCCGCGGTCATGAGCCGCATTCCCGATCTTGATGCGCTGGCCCGAGAGGCCATCGCCGCCGCCTCTTCCGCAGGCGATCTCGACGCCCTTGAGGGTGCTCGGGTGCGGTACCTGGGCCGCAAGAGCCCGCTCACCGAGTTGTTGGGCTCGATTGGTTCACTGGATCCCTCCGAGCGTGGTCGGGTGGGCAAGGAGGGCAACGCCGCCCGCCGGGCCATCGAGGCCGCCCTTGACGAGCGCCGTCAGGCCCTCGAGGCAAATGCAATGGGCGCCGTGCTGCAGGCCGACACCGCCGATGTGACCCTTCCGGGTGATATCCACCCGCTGGGCGCACTTCATCTCATCACCCAGGTACGTCTGGAGGTGGAGGAGATCTTCCTCGGCATGGGATACGCCGTGGCAGACGGCCCCGAGGTGGAGACCGGCTACAACAACTTCACCGCGCTCAACACACCCGACGGCCACCCGGCGCGCTCGGAGAGCGACACCTTCTTCATCGATGGCGCCGACGACGTGCTGCTTCGCACCCAGACGTCGCCGGTACAGATCCGCACGATGCAGTCCGGGCCACCACCGGTGTACGTCATCGCGCCGGGCACCGTGTATCGCCGCGACGACGTCGACGCCACGCACAGCCCGATGTTCCATCAGGTGGAGGGGCTCGCCGTGGACGAGGGGCTGTCGTTCGCGCACCTCAAGGGCACCATCACGCACTTCCTGCGCGAACTCCTGGGCGATCGCGACGTGCGGGTGATCCCGCACTTCTTCCCGTTCACCGAGCCCTCGGTGGATGTGAGCGTGACCTGGACCGACCGCCGTGGGCGCACCGACTGGCTGGAGGTCGCAGGTGCCGGAATGGTCGACCCCAACGTGTTCCGCAACGTGGGGTACGACCCTGAGCGGTGGACCGGCTTCGCGTTCGGATTC
>Ga0209514_10009052_pt1 | contig 11081 bp, 8 predicted proteins | sample Subgrocontami58m_FD_187452 | JGI IMG/M metagenome (GOLD analysis project Ga0209514, IMG submission 187452) | Subsurface groundwater microbial communities from S. Glens Falls, New York, USA - GMW37 contaminated, 5.8 m (SPAdes) (version 3) | ecosystem: Environmental > Aquatic > Deep subsurface >...
AGACTTCATAGACGGAATGCGAACCCTGCTTGCCGCGCACCTGGGTGCGATCCAGAAAGCGGATCGACCACTGGCTGGGCTGGTCGAGCGAGTAGAGCGTGTAGTCGCTGATCAGGACCGAGACCCGATATTCCTTGGTCAAGCGCTCCAGACGGGCGGCGAGGTTGACCGCGTCACCGATCACCGTGCCGTCCATGCGTGCCGCACCGCCGATGGTGCCGAGGATGACGATCCCGGTATTGATGCCGATGCCGATCCTGATCGGCCGGTAGCCGGCGCGTTGGCGGCCGTCGTTGTACTCGTCGAGCTTCAGCAGCATGGCGTGGCTGCAACGCAGGGCCTCGTCCGGCGAGTCGGGAAACAGCGCCATGATGGCGTCGCCGATGTACTTGTCGATGAAGCCGCCATGGGCCGTGATCACCGGCTCCATCTGGATCAGGTAGGAGTTGAGGAAGTTGAAGTTCTCCTGCGGACTCATGGTCTCCGACAAGGCGGTAAAGTTGCGGATGTCGCAAAACAGGATGGTCATCTTGCGCTCGACCTGTTGCCCGAGTTCCACCCGGCGGATATCCTCGATGCCCAGCAGGTTGAGAAATTCGCGCGGCACGAAACGGCTGTATGCCGCCGTCGTCATGGTCAGCCGTTCACGCAGGGCGTCCGTGTTTTCCTGTGCGTTGCCTTCTGGCGTGCTGGGTTTGGCGGACATTGTGGTGCGTGGCCCCGGGAAGTGGCTTGCGGCTTGGATGGAATTCAAAATGATACCCGACATGGCAATCAACATGAACGTAAATGCATCACGGTGGGTAGAGCGCTTCCTGCCCCTGATCGTGCCCGGCGGCAGGGTTCTCGACCTGGCGTGCGGGCCGGGTCGGCACTCGCTGCTGCTGGACCGGTGCGGCTACCGGGTCGACGCGGTTGACCGCGACGCCGACGCCATTGCCGGGCTTGCGGCGGCGGCACCGCGCATCAGGACGCGCGTGGCCGATCTCGAAAGCGGTGCCTGGCCGTATGCGGACCGTGCTTTCGACGGCATCGTGGTAAGCAACTATCTGTTCCGACCCTTGTTGCCGTTGCTGCTCGATGCTCTCGACGTGAATGGGGTGCTGATCTATGAGACCTTCATGGCCGGCAACGAGCGTTTCGGCAAGCCGTCGAATCCGGATTTCCTGCTGCGTCCGCTCGAGCTGCTGGAACTGGTACAGGGCAAGCTGAGCGTGGTGGCTTTCGAACAGGGTGAAGTGCCGGCGCCTCGTCCCGCCATGGTCCAGCGCATTTGCGCCATTCGCGGCGCCGGCACCCTCCTGCCGCCCTAGGACGATGCCGCGAGAATTTCCGCCGCCAGCCGGTCCAGCGCGTCGGGGTCAAGGCACTCGGTGGCGTAGCGTACGGCGGCGCCGAAGGAGTCGTAGTTGTGCGCCTGCGAACGCTGGTAGAGCGGGTCGTAGTGCAGCGTCAGCAGTTCTGCCACCAATGCCGGAAAGTCCTTTGCCGCGATCAGGCTGCGCCAGTGTTCCAGGGTCTCGTTGCTTTGCAGGCCCTTGAGGTTGTCCAGTCGCTCGATCAGCCAGGCAGGGTCGGCGATGGCGTAGTCGTAGTCCCGCAGCAGGAACTCGACGCGGGCCGGCAGCGGGGCGTCGATGCGCAGGCCGGGGGCGCGGCGAATCGCGTCGAGCAGGGCGCTGGGTACCTGCAGGCGCCCGATCTTGCGGCTTTCGGCTTCGACGAACACCGGTCGGTCAGGGTCGAAGGCGGACAGCGCTGCCAGCAATTGCGACTCGAAACCCTTCTGCGCCGGTTGCGGCTGGCCGGGCAGGTTGCCCAGTACCGAACCTTTGTGCGCGGCCAGTTCCTCCAGGTGCAGCACTTGGCCGCCGCGCGCCGTCAGCGCCTCCAGCAGGCGGCTCTTGCCGCTGCCGGTGGCGCCCGAGACGACGCGAAAGCGCAGCGCGGACGGCAGCGTTTCGAGCCGGTCGATGACATGCCGGCGCCAGTTCTTGTAGCCGCCCTGCAGGCGCTGGGCGTCCCAGCCGATTTCGCGCAGGATGTGGGTGAAGGCGCCGCTGCGCTGGCCGCCGCGCCAGCAATACACCAGCGGCCGCCAGTTTTTCGGTTTGTCCAGCAGGTGCCGTTCGATATGGCGCGCTATGTTCTTCGAGACCAGAGATGCACCGAGCTTCTTCGCCTCGAACACCGAGACCTGCTTGTACAGCGTGCCGACCCGGGCGCGCTCGTCGTCGTCCAGCACCGGCATGCTGACGGCGTGGGGCAGGCGGTCTTCGGCGAACTCGGCCGGTGCACGGGCATCGATGATGGCGTCGAATTCGGCGATCTGGGCCACCGTCGCCACGCCCTTGGGCAGCTTTTCGGACATGGTTTTCAGGACAGCAGCGGCTTGAGCGCGCCCCAGACATGATCGAGTATCTTCGGCTGCGCCGCGGCGGTCGGGTGCAGGCCATCCGTCTGGTAGGCGTCGCGGTCGAGGGCGATCGGCTCCAGCAGGAAGGGGAGCAGGGCAATCTTCTCGCGCCGGGCCAGGTCGCGGAATGCCGCGTCGAATTCCTGCGTGTAGCGCGGCCCGTAATTGGGCGGCAGGTGCATGCCGACCAGCAGCACGCGCGCCCCGTGCTGTTTGGCCAGTTTTACCATCGCGGCGAGATTGTCCTTCATGGCCGCCACCGGCAATCCGCGCAAGCCATCATTGGCGCCGAGCGCGAGAATGACGATGCGCGGCTGGAACTGGGTCAGCGCCGCGCCAAGGCGCGCGCGCCCACCGGCCGTGGTTTCGCCGCTGATGCTGGCGTTGGTCACAGCGAGGCCGGAACCGTTTGCCTGCAGGCGTTGTCCGAGCAGGGCCGGCCAGCTTTGGGCGACGGCAATGCCGAAACCGGCGGAAAGACTGTCGCCATAGACCAGAATGCGTTTTTCCGCCGCGATGGCAGGTAAGCTGCAAAACAGCAGGACCAACAGGCAGGAGGCAAGTTTCTTGAACATGGTTGAAAATGGTCTGATGACAGACACGGTGATCGATGTGGCGGCCCTGGGCAAGATCGTACCCAGCGGCGATGGCACGCTAGCGATTCTGCACGAGATTTCCTTTGCCGTGACGGCTGGCGAGGCGGTGGCCATCGTCGGCGCCTCGGGTTCGGGCAAGTCGACGCTGCTGGGGCTCATGGCCGGCCTCGATCTGCCATCGTCCGGCACCGTGCATCTGGGCGGACAGGACCTTGCCGTGCTGGATGAAGATGCCCGCGCCGAACTGCGCGGCCGCCTGCTGGGCTTCGTCTTCCAGTCCTTCCAGTTGCTGCCGGCGCTGACCGCGCTGGAGAACACCATGCTGCCGCTGGAACTGGCGGGACGCGGCGATGCCCGCGCCACGGCCGGGGCGATGCTGGATCGGGTCGGCCTCGGTGCGCGCCTGGGGCACTACCCGAAGCATCTTTCCGGCGGCGAACAACAACGCGTGGCGCTGGCGCGGGCCTTCGCCATGCGCCCGCAACTGCTGCTGGCCGACGAGCCGACCGGCAACCTCGATGCCGCCACCGGCGCGCAGATCATCGAACTGATGTTCGACATGAACGCCGAGGCCGGCACCACGCTGATCCTGGTGACCCACGACGAAGCGCTGGCGCAGCGTTGCGGGCGGACGCTGCGCCTGGCCGGCGGGCGGCTGGAGGCTTGAAAATGCCTCGATATCCAGATTGTCCTCTGGGCGCGATGGCGATGGCGGTGTGAGCAGTCGCCGCTTACGGCAGGGTGCGCACGGCGGCAGCGAGTTCCACCTGCGCGGCTTCGAGCGTGGCCAAGCGCGTTTCGATTTCCGGGTCCGGCCGGGCGGCAAGCAGCGCCTCCTCCAGTTCGCCTGCGCGCGCTTGCAGGGATACCGCGCCCAGCGTACTGCTTGCGCCCTTGATGGTATGGACCAGGCGCCGCGCCTGCACCGTGTCGCCTGACGCCAAACAGGTGCGCAGGGCAAGCACATCGTCGGCGTTGCGGTCGGCCAACTGGCGCAGCAGTTCCGCATAGCGCTCGGCGCGGTCGCGCAGCATCCTGAGCCCGGTTGTCGCGTCGATGCCCGGCAGCGCGGCCAGGCGAGCCCGCAAGTCGCCTGCAGCGGCCGCTGCGGCGTCGCCATCTGCGACAGGAGTCGGCGCTGACAGCACGGCGGCTACCGCATGGCGTGGCAGCCAATTGAGCAGTGTGGCGAATAGGGCCTCCGGATCCACCGGCTTGGCGACAAAGTCGTTCATCCCGGCCGCCTCGCAGGCGCGGCGGTCCTCGTCGAAGGCATTGGCGGTCATGGCCAGGATGGGTTTCTCGGCCCAGCCCGGCAGGGCGCGGATGACCTGTGTCGCTTCGAGGCCGTCCATGTTGGGCATCTGCACATCCATCAGGATCAGGTCGTAGCGGGTGGCGCGGGCTTTCTCTACGGCCTCGCGTCCGTCCTGTGCGGTATCAACATTCAGTCCGACACTGTGCAGCAGTTCGAGTGCCACCTCGCGATTGACCGCGTTGTCTTCGGCCAGCAGCAGCCGGGCATCGCCATGGCGATTTCGGAGCCGGGTCTCGCTGGCGGTCTCGCCGGTGATCGGCAGGGTGGGCATCACGCCGTGGCCGCGACCGAGCTTGACAGTCAGCCAGAAGACGCTGCCTTTGCCCGGTGTGCTGTCTGCCCCGGCTTCGCCGCCCATCAGGGTCGCCAGCCGACGCGTTATGGCCAAGCCAAGGCCGGTGCCACCATATTTGCGTGTGGTCGAGGTGTCGGCCTGTTCGAAGGCCTGGAACAGTTGCGGCAACTTGTCGGGGGCGATGCCCATGCCGCTGTCCTCGACCTCGAAGCGCACCCTCAGTTCGTCGGCATTCTGGTCAAGCAGTTTTGCGCGCAGGGCGATGGAACCCCGCTCGGTGAATTTGACGGCATTGCTGGCGTAATTGAGCATGGCCTGGCGCAGTCGCGTCGGATCGCCGCGCAACCACAGGGGTACGGCATCGGCATCGACCTCGATGGCCAGGCCCTTGGCCTTTGCCTGCTCGCTGATCAGCGAGTGGATGTTGTCGAGGATGGCGGAAAGATGAAAGTCGGTGGATTCCAGTTGCAGGCGACCGGCTTCGATCTTGGATATGTCGAGGATGTCGTTGATGATGGACAGCAGGTGGGCCGCCGCGGCATCGATCTTGGCCAGCCGGTCGAGTTGCTCGGGCGAGGCCCCGGCGCGCTTGATCAGGTGGGTGAGGCCGATGATGGCATTCATCGGGGTCCTGATTTCGTGGCTCATGTTGGCGACGAAGGCGCTCTTCGCCAGGTTCGCGGCATCGGCCTGCCGGCGTGCTTTGCCGAGTTCCTCGGTGCGCAGGGCGACCATGTCCTCCAGGTGGTGGCGATGCGCGTCGAGCTCGCGGTCGAGCTGCTTGCGCTCGGTGACATCCTCCTTCACCGCGACATAGTGGCTGACCCTGCCGTCGGCCTGGCGCAGCGGCGTGATGATGGCGCGCTCGATGTATTCGCTGCCGTCCTTGCGCCGATTGTGGAATTCGCCTTTCCAGGGCTGGCCCCGGGTCAGCGTTTGCCACATGTCGGTGTAGGTCTCGCGCGGCGTATGGCCCGAGTGAAGCAGGCGCGGGTTCTTGCCTTTCACCTCGTCGAGCCGGTAGCCGGTGGCTTCGACGAAGGCATGGTTTACATACTCGATCTCGGCGGCGACGTTGGTGATGACGACGCTGTCCGCGCTTTGCTCCACCGCCAGCGAGAGCTTGCGCAGGCTGTCCTCGGCGGCCTTGCGCTGGGTACTGTCGCGCATGATGCCGGCGAACATGATTCCGTTGGCACCGCTCCAGCTCGACAGCGCCAGTTCCAAAGGAAATTCGCGGCCATCGCGAGTCAGGCCGTGCAGGTCCGCGGTGTGGCCGATGACACGGGCCTCGCCGCCGCCGCTGACGCGCTTCATGCCTGCCTCGTGACCCTCGCGGTAGCGCTCAGGCATCAGGATGCAAAGCGGCTGGCCCAGTGCTTCGGCCTCGCCGTAGCCGAACATGCGCGCGGCGGCGGGGTTCCAGCTCAGGATGGTGCCGCTGGCATCGGTGGTGACGATGGCGTCGGCCGCCGTATCGGTCAGCGCCCGAAGGCTGCCAAGGCTTTCCTGCAGTTCCGCCGTGCGTTCGGCGACGCGGTCTTCGAGCGCCGCATTGGCGTCGCGCAAGGCCAGCTCCAGGCTTTTGCGTTCGATCGCATAGCGCAGCGTGCGCGCGATCAGCGGTCCGCTGGCTTCGTTCTTGATCAGGTAATCCTGCGCGCCGCGCTGGATCACGGCCTCGCCCAGCGCATCGTCATGCGACCCGGTCAGGGCGACCAGCGGCAGGTTGGGCGCATGGGCGATGATCGCCGTCGCGGTGGCGATCCGATCGCTGTCGGGCAGGGTCAGGTCGGAAAGCACGACGTCGAAGCGCTCGGTGTCGATGCGCGCCAGCGCCTCGGCGAGCCGATCCGCATGCGTGACGAGGAAGGCGCCGGGCGCCGCCTGGGCAAGGTTTGCCTGCACCAGGCGGAAATCGCCGGGATTGTCCTCGATCAGCAGCACCCGGATCGCGGCTTTCGGCATTGATCTACTTTCTCGGCAGGGTCACGACGTTGACCCAGAAATCGTCCACTTGTTGCACGACTTTCATGAATTGGTCGAAATCGACGGGTTTGACGATGTAACAGTTGGCGTGCAGCGCATAGGCACTCTCGACGTCCGCCTCGGCGCGCGAGGTGGTGAGCACCACCACCGGTATGGTCTTGAGGTCCGGGTCCGACTTCAATGCGGCAAGCACTTCGCGGCCGTCCATGCGCGGCAGGTTGAGGTCGAGCAGGATCAGGTCCGGGCGCGTCGCGTCGGCAAAGCGCCCCTGCCGCCGGAGGAATTCCATGGCTTCGATGCCATCGCCGACCACCTGCAGGCGATTCCCCAGCTTTGATTGCTTCATCGCCTCCCGGGCGAGACGGACGTCGCCGGGATTGTCCTCGACCATCAGGATTTCGATCAGCCGCCCGTCGTTGTCAACCGTCATGAGCCATTCTCCTGGGGAAGGGTAAACCAGAATGCCGCGCCGCCGCCGGGAGCGGTATCCACGCCTATCGTGCCGCCATGGCGTTCCACGATGCGCTTGCAGATGGCGAGGCCGATGCCGGTGCCCTCGTACTCGCCGCGGGTGTGCAGGCGCTGAAAGACGCCGAATATGCGCTCGCGGTACTCGGGCGCGATGCCGATGCCATTGTCGCTGATGGTGAAGCGCCAGCCGGCCGGATCGGGGCCGGTCGCGACCGTCACCCGGGGCTTGCCGTCCTTGCAGAATTTGATCGCATTGCCGATCAGGTTCTGGAACAACTGCACCAGTTGCGTATGGTCCGCGGTGACGGTTGGCAAGGGCAGGACGTTCAGCTCGGCGCCGGTATCGGCAAGCTTCTGTTCCAGCAAGGCCAGTGCCTCGCGCAGCGCGGCTCCGCTGTCGACGCGTTGCGGCGGCTGGCCGCGGCTGCTGATCCGTGAATAGGCCAGGATGTCCTGGATGAGCTTTTGCATGCGTAGCGCGCCGTCGACGGCAAAATCCATGAACTCCCTGCTCTCGGCGTCGAGTCCGGGGCCGAGGCGGCGCTCGAGCAACTGGACGAAACCCACCACCATGCGCAGGGGTTCCTGCAGGTCGTGCGAGGCGACGTAGGCGAACTGTTCCAGTTCCAGGTTGGAGCGCGCCAGTTCCTCGGTCGAGGCGTTCAACGAGGCGTTGGCGGCTTCCAGTTGCAGGGTGCGCTCGCGAATGCGCGCCTCCAGCGTTTCGTTGAAGCGGCGCAACTCCTCGCTGATGCGCCGCACACCCCGTTCGGCCCGCAGGCGTTCGGTCATGGTGAAATTGAGGCCGAAGATCACGGTCGCGAAAATCGCCAGGCTGGCGAGGGTGCCGCCGGAGATCAGCAGGTAGGACGTCCCCAGCACCTGGTCGGCCTCGCGCTTGAGTTGTTCGATGCGGGCCGAGTGCTCCGCCTTGGATTGTTCCGCCGTGCGCCGCAGCTTGTCCATCAGGTCTTCGCCGTGGCGCACCATGGCGTTGCGCTGGACATCGCCCATGCCGGCTTGCCTTGCGGCGATGACCTGTCCGTGCCATTGCAGTTGCGTCGTCGCCGCCGCGGCCAGCGGCGCGAAATCATGGTGATTGGAGGAACCGGTCGAGCGGCTTGCGTCCCGGCGCAGCCGGTCGAGTTCGGCCAGGCTGGCATCCCGGTAGGTGAGAAAGCTTCTCAGCATCCGCTCGTCACCCGTGATGACGTAGCCGCGGGTGCTGGTCTGGGTGTGGATGATGTCGGCGACGAGGCCCTCGATGTCGGCCACGATCTTCTCGCCGGCCGCGATTTGCTGACTGGAATCCTTCATCCAGACCTGGAAGCGGCTGGTATTAAGGCCGATCACCACCAGCAGTAGCATGCCGAGCCCCAGGCCCAGCGTGGTGCGCGCGCCCAGTGACCAGTGGTCACGGCCCCTCTGCCAGGCGCCGGCGATGACGCCCAGACCCAGCAGCGCGAACAGCCCGGCGGTATGGATCGCCATCATGGTCAGGCCGAACCAGCCGAATTCCCCGATCATCGTCATCAGGTAGGTCAGCAGCGCTGCCAGCGACAGGCTGCTCACCAGCAGGCCGGCGCATACTGATGTCAAGGTGATCCATGCCTTCTGGCGCACCTGCCCGTTCAGCACCAGGCCGGCCGCCAGCAGCACGAAGCACAGCGCGGTTTCCGGCGCCATGCGTCCCAGATGCGAGGTTGCCACGGCCCCGGCCGGCTCGACGAACAGCCATTGGTCGATGCCCGGATTCCAGTTGAAGGCATATTCTGCCAGGGTCAGCAGGCCGATCAGCGCGGTCAGCGAACTTAGAAGGCGCGCGGCGCCGAGGGGCGGGCCGGATCCGCCTGGCGCCGATTGGCCGGGCCGAATCGCGGACGCCAGCATTGCGCTCCCGATCAGCATGAAGCACAGCGCTGTGTTGGCTTTCATCGCCACCGCGTTCGGCAGGACGCTCTTCAGAAGCGCTACGTCGAAGGTCCAGCCAAGTAAAACCATGGCGCCGACCACGATGGCCAGCGCGCCGGCAATCCACGCGATTCCCATGGGCGCCAACGTGGCGTCGGCTTCAGTTCCGTGGGAAATCCAGGGCCATCGGGATGCGGCATCCATAAATTACCTTGAGACACATATGGTTATTCTGGATTATGCGCTGTGTTTGAGCTTAGTGCCGGCGGCCGGCGAACTCGTCGAGTACGCAATGTGCGGCCGCCACGCCGCTTCTTACCGCGCCTTCCAGGGTCGCCGGATAGTCGCCGGCGACATAGTCGCCCGCCAGCCAGAGGCCGGGGATTCCGGTTCGAGTCGGCGGCCGTTGCAGGTTCGGCACGCAGGCGAAGGTGGCGCGTTTTTCGGTGATGGTGTGCACGGCCAGCGGCGTTGGCAATCCGGGCACGATGCGGGCGATTTCCGTGTGGATGCCGCGTTCCAGTTCGGCCGTCGGCAAGTCGAGATGCCGGCCGCGCGCGCTGATCACGGCGGCGATCAGGCCATGTTGGCCGCACAGCGCGCCGCGGTCGAACAGCCACTGCGCGAATCCCTCATCGACGCCGAGCATGGCTTGCGGCAGGCGCACCGTGGTCGGGTAACTCAGATAGCTGGTGACGATCGGCTCCCAGTCGAAGTGCTCCACTTCGGCAGCCAGTTCGGGCAGCAGCGCGGCCAGGTGATAGGGCGCGACGGCCAGCACGAGGTGCTCGAAAGGGCCGGTGCCGTCGACCAGCCATGCGGCGCCTTGCCGTCCGAGAGACGCGACGCGATGGCCGCGATGCACGATGCCGCCGTGCCGGGCGACGAATTCCGCCGCCGGTTCGGGAAACAGCGCCGACAGATCGACCTGCGGCAATAACATGTCGCTCGCCTCGCGCGTGGCGGCCAGGCTGTCGCGCAGGACATTGGCCAGGACCTGGGCCGAGGCGCGCTCGGCCGGGGTGTTCAGTGCCGCGATGCACAGCGGTTCCCACAGGAATCGGCGTTGGCGGCGACCCGCAAGGTGTGCGGAGCAAGGCGTTGTGTTGCGATCCAGCCAGGCCGTGACGGTGATATCTGGCTCGATGCGGAAGCGGTCGGCCTCGAGCTTCCGCATGAGGCGGATCGCCGCCCATTTTTCGCGCCAGTCGAGTCCGCGCGCCAGCAGCAGGGCGAAGGCGGTGTGCAACGGCGCCGGAAGCCGCGGCGCACTCATGAGGAATTCGCCGGGAAACTCGAAGCGCAGCGGCGTGCGTCGCAGCAAGACATCGGGATCGGCGCCGACGGTGCGCATCAGGCGCAGGGTTTCGGTATAGGCGCCGATCAGGATGTGCTGTCCGTTGTCGACGTCGAAGCCATCGATCCGCGCCGCGCGGGCGCGGCCGCCGAGCACGCGCGAGGCCTCGAACACCTCGACCTGATGGCCGGCCGCGACGAGTTCGACGGCGGCCGCCAGGCCGGCATAGCCGGCGCCGATGACGGCGGTTTTCACGCCCGCAACCAGGTCCGGCCAGCCAGCCAAAGCTTGCGCAGCGGCGGCAGCGAGATGCGTTGGTCCAGCACGCGGTAGTCGTCCCTGACGATCTCGTCCAGCGTGGCGCGGTAGATCGCCGCCATGATCAGGCCGGCGCGCTGCGCCTTGCGGTCGGCGGCGGGAAGCTGGGCGAAGGCCTGGGCGTAGGTGGCCTGGGCGCGCTCGACCTGGAAGGCCATCAGTTGGCGGAAATTGTCACCGTAGCGGGCTTGCAGCAGGTCGTCCTCGCTGACGCCGAAACGCGCCAGTTCGTCCTGCGGCAGGTAGACGCGACCGCGGCGGGCATCCTCGCCGACATCGCGGATGATGTTGGTGAGCTGGAAGGCCAGGCCGAGGTCGTGGGCGTACTTGAGGGTCTGGCGTTCGCGGTAGCCGAAAATTTCGGCGGCGAGCAGGCCGACCACGCTGGCGACACGGTAGCAGTAAAGGTGCAGTGCCCTGAAATCAGCATAGCGGACCTGGTCGAGGTCCATTTCCATGCCGTCGATGAT
>Ga0209514_10009055_pt1 | contig 11076 bp, 6 predicted proteins | sample Subgrocontami58m_FD_187452 | JGI IMG/M metagenome (GOLD analysis project Ga0209514, IMG submission 187452) | Subsurface groundwater microbial communities from S. Glens Falls, New York, USA - GMW37 contaminated, 5.8 m (SPAdes) (version 3) | ecosystem: Environmental > Aquatic > Deep subsurface >...
AAGAAAGTGGCAATCCTGTCCGCACTGGTTGGCTTGGCGGTATCTCTGGAGGCCTGTGCGCCCGGAGCCGTGCCCCCCCCAACGCCCATTTCCAAGGCGCCAACGGTAGCGCCCGCCGCGGCTGCCAAAACCGCCGAGCCAACCAAGCCGGCCGCAACCGCTACGGCCACTCCCAAGCCGGCTACCCTCAGGTTCGGGAGCATTCCGACCACCGGCCTTGCCGGCGTGTACCTGGCAGTGGAAAAGGGCTACTTCAAGGAGCAGGGCATTATCTTGGAATTGGTCGATTTCCGTACCACGCCGGAGATCATCGCCCCACTGGGCACTGGACTGCTCGACGTAGCTGGGTTGGCCCTGAGCACGCCGCTTCTGGCTGCCGCTGACCGGGGGGTTGAACTGAAGCTAGTGGCCGCCGCGGGCACCACGACCGCCTCTTTCGAATACAACTGGATTATGCTGCGCAAGGACCTGAAGGACTCTGGACAGGTCAAGTCTGCGGCTGACCTGAAAGGCATGAAGGTATCCGTCCCCTCCCAGGGCAGCATTGGAGACCAGACCGTTCAGATGATGTTGGAGCAGGCGGGCCTGAAACCTGAGGAAACGGAAATCATCGTGCTGCCCGCGGCTGAACAGGCGGCGGCCTTCGCCAACAAGGCCGTGGCCGCGGGTTATACCGTGGAGCCGCAGGTAACCCGGAGCGTGCAGGACGGAGTCGCGGTGAAGTGGATGCCGGTTAGCCCTTTCTACGGAGGCCAGGCGCACGGGTCTGCGATCGTTTTCGGCCCGTCCATACTGAAAGACCAGGACCTGAGCCGCCGCTGGATGCTGGCTTATGTTAAGGCAGTGCGTGACTACCTTAAAGGCGTAACTGCCCGCCAGGGGTGGGAAGAGATGGTCAAGAGCCTTATCAAGTACACGCCGGTTAAGGAAGCCGGCACCTACGAGGCGATGGAGATGCCCTACATAGACCCCAACGTCCGGCTGGACAAGAACAGCATTAATATCCAGTACAGGTGGTCGGTAGACAAGGGCTTCTACACAGGGAAGAAGAGCTTCGACGACATCACGGACCTCTCCTACACGGACTACGCCGTCCAGCGGCTGGGCAGGCAGTAGCAAGGCCGGTGCAGACGCTCTGCACCGAATCCCAATATAGGTAACCCACGTTTTGCAGGAGGCAGAATGCACAGCACGAGCCCTACGCGAACTGAGCTAATCCGTTCCGTCCAGGAGGCGCGGGGGGAGCTGGTCGCCCTGGCCAGGTCCCTCTCGCCGGCTGAGCTGGAGGTGCAGGTACACCCTGGCTGGACGGTCAAGGACGTCCTGGCCCACGTCGCTGCATCGGAAGCCAGGCTGGTAGACAGAGCCGTGAAGATCGCCAACGGGCAGGCGACCACGGATCCCAGCTACAACCCCCAGAAGTCGACTCAGGTCGAAGTCGAGAAGCGCCGCGGGCAGAGCGTCGACGACTTTCTGGGAGAGCTGACCTCGTCCCGGGCGGACCTGGTCCGGACGCTGGATACGCTGAAAGACGATCAGCTCAGCCTCCAGGGTTGTCTGGCCTCGGGCACGCCCATCGACGTAATCGGCATCTTCCGGCGGATCGCCGACCACGAGCGAGGCCACTGTGCCGAGATACGGGCAGCGATAGGACCATAAGAAGGCTTCTCCGCCAGTAACTACTCTGCCACTAAGATACCAAGGCAGAAAGAAAGCTATGGATTACAAGCCTTCCAGAGCGTGAAGAAGAAATAGCAAAGGCCATTGTCGAAGCACCGTACATCGTTCATATTAGTGTCTGATTTCCTTCGTGTCTTTGTGACTTTGTGGCTGAGTAGTCACCTACGCCAAATGGATACCCGGAGAGTGTTTAGAAACAGGAGTCGGCATCGTCCCCGATGCCGGCGGCCGGGTCAGGAGCCTGCCCTGAGCAGAGCGAAGGGACGACCCCACTTGCGGAGCGGAGCGTTGTTCAACAGTCTCTACCCGTTCAGGAGAAAAGATAGTGCCCGAGTATTCAGTAATCGGTCAGAGGCTTCCCAGGGTAGATAGCATGGCCAAGGCTACCGGGCAGGCCAGGTTCACCGGAGACATGGCCCTACCCGGGATGCTCTGCGGAAGGATCTTGCGCAGCCCGTACCCCCATGCCCGTATTCTCCACATAGACCCCTCCCGCGCGCAAAGGCTCCCTGGGGTAAGGGTGGTAGTGACCGGGAAGGATACCCTGGGCATAAAATACTGCAGCATTCCCGTTCCGGACCTGTATGACGAAATGGCTCTACCCACAGATACGGTCCGCTTTATGGGGGAGCCGGTCGCCGCAGTGGCAGCCATCGACGAGGACCGGGCCGAGGAGGCACTGGACCTGATAAGGGTGGAATATGAGCCCCTTCCCGCCGTCTTCGACCCCGTGGAGGCGATGAAGGCTGGGGCACCCCAGATCCATTCCGTAGACCAGAACATCGCCTTCACCGTGCGCCACAGCGTGGGTGATGTAGAGGAGGGCTTCCGGCAGTCGGACTACGTCCGGGAGGATACCTTCACGACCCAGTGCGTGGTTCACTGTGCCCTGGAGACCCATACCTCCATGGCCAGTTTCGAGGGATCAGGGAAATTGACGGTCTGGGCCTCCAGCCAGTCCATCTTCTCGCTTCGAGACGATCTGTCCCTGACCCTGGGAGTGCGGTTGGGGGATATCCGCGTGATCCGACCCTGTGTCGGGGGAGGATTCGGAGGCAAGATACACATGACCGGGGTGGAGTTCTGCGCCGCCCTTCTGTCCATGAAGACCAGCCGCCCAGTGAAGATGGCGCATAGCCGTGAGGAAGAGTTCATGGCGGCGCGCTGCCGGCATCCCATGAGCCTCAGAATCAAGACGGGCGTCAAGAGGGACGGCGCCTTGATGGCCAAGCAGGTTACCAACATCGCTGACAATGGCGCCTACAATAGCCATGGTGTGGTTATCATCGGCCGGGCCGGAGCCCAGATGTCGTGCCTGTACAGGGTGCCTCACTTCAAGTACGAGGGATACCTCGTCTACACCAACAACGAGCCAGGGACCGCCTTCCGGGGGTTCGGCCACCTCCAGGGGCGCTACGCCGACGACTGCCAGATGGACCTGATCGCTCAGGACCTGGGGATCGATCCGGTAGAGCTGAGGCTGCAGAACGCCGTGCAGCCTGGGGACGTGACGCCCCACCTTTGGAAGATCACCAGTTGCGCACTGTCCGAATGCATCGAGAAAGCCTCCGACCGGGCCGGCTGGAAGCAGAGAAGGAAGGGACTGCCGCCGGGCCGGGGCTTGGGCATGGCCGGTGGATCGTACGTCGCCGGGCAAAGGCTTCGTCACGGCGTCTCGGGGGCTTTTGCCTCCTTGCACGAGGACGGTAGCGTCACCCTCCTGACAGGGGCCTCAGACGTCGGCCAGGGGTCCGATACGCTGCTGTCCCAGATTGCAGCAGAGGAGCTGGGTGTCGCCTTTGATGACATCAAGATCACATCAGGGGATACGGCGGTCACCCCCGTAGACCCAGGGGCCTTCGCCAGCCGCACCACCATTGCCGCCGGTAATGCGGTGCGGCTGGCCGCCGCCGATGCGAAGAGGCAGCTCCTGGAGAAGGTAGCGGAGAAACTGGACGCGAATCCAGCCGACCTGGAGATCAAGGACCGGCGGATTTACGTAAGAGGAAGCCCGGAGCGAGGGCTCGGCTTCGCTGATGCCGTGCGGTCAATACTGTATGCCTTCGGGGGAAACGCCATCCTCGGGCGGGGGGAATTTGATGCCAAGACGGAGCCGCAGGACAAAGATTACCTCCGGCATGGCGCCGGCCACCTTTCCCCCGCCTACAGCTTCGGGGCTCAGGTGATCGAAGTGAACGTTGACAGGGAGACCGGCCAGGTCGAACCCTTGAGGGCAACGGTGGCCCAAGATTGCGGATTTGCCATCAATCCTTTGAGCCTGGAAGGACAGGTAGAGAGTTGTGTCGCTCAGGCCATCGGGCAGGCCCTCACCGAGGAGCTCGTTCGCAAGGACGGAGTCGTCCTGGACCCCTCGTTTCTTGACTATAAACTTCCCACCGCTCTCGAGATGCCGGTGGTGGACACTATCCTGGTGGAGCCCATCGAGCCGGTGGGGCCCTTCGGGGCCAAGGGGATGGGCGAGGGCACCGTAGTGCCCACCAGCCCGGCCATCGCCAATGCGGTGCAGGATGCCCTGGGGATAAGGCTCAAGAGCCTCCCCATGACGCCCGAGAGGATCTTGAAGGCCCTGGAGGACCAGGCCGAATGAGGAAGCTCAAAGAGGGAAAGGAGACATCATGAGGATAGACGTTCATCACCACTGGATGGCCAAAGACCAGCACGACAACGCGGATCGGTACATGAGAAAGGGCGAGACCCTGGAGAGGTTCGAAGGGGGATGGCACATCTGGAAGAACGGCGTCCATCTGACCCAGTCCAACGAGGTCTTCTGGCGGATAGACCAGCAGATAGAAGATATGGACGCCCTTAAGATCGATATGTCCATCCTTTTCCTACCCGCCTGGCAGGAATGGAACACCATGAAGACCTGCGCCTACCAGAACGATTACCTGGCCGGGATCATCCAGAAGTACCCCAAGCGCTTCTTCGGCATCGCCCACGTGCCGCCGGTAGGAGGCAAGGCCGCCCTGAAGGAGTTGGAAAGGGCCATCCGAGAGTTGGGTTTCAAGGGGGCGGTGATAACCTCCCAAAACCGGGGCCTGACTATTGATTCGGAAAAGATGTTCCCCTTCTACGAGAAAATGGCCGAGTTGGACGTGCCCGTGGTGGTGACGCCCTATTCCTACTGGACCGAGACCCTGCCCATCCGGGGGAAAGCCGAGTTCCTGGGCGCCAGCGTGGCTCGTTTGGAGAACCCGCACCGGGCCACCCTCAGGCTGATCTACTCCGGCGTCATGGACCGGTTCCCAAACCTGAAGTTCCTGCTGCCCCATCTGGGCGCCACCTTCTTCGCCATCAAGAACCGGCTCAACCCCTCCTTCTTCCAGTGGTGGCAGACGGAGGCCGCCGAACGCTCCCCCCAGATGCCCGAGGACCCCACGGACAAGTACCTGAAGCGCCTCTACTTCGATACCGCTCCCCCCTTCTGGAAGGACTGGGAGATCAAGTGCGCCATCCAGAACCTGGGAGAGGACCACATTTGCTTCGGCTCCGACTACCCGGTGCATATTGGGTTCCTGAAGCAGGCGACGGCCATGATGGACCAACTGAAAACTGACGAAGGGATCAAGCGCAAGATTTGGGGTGAGAACGCGGCCAAGCTCTTCTGGCTGGACACTTAGTACTCCTTTTCATAAATACAATACAATAGCGTACCTTGAACTTGGTTGAGTAACTGGAGCGGCCAGGTGTGCAGTGAGAGCCGGGCAAGGCGGGGAGAGGCATGAAGCCTGCGGCTACAATCGTGAGAACCTCGGCCTACCGGCAGCTACCAGGCTACGGTTTGGTGAACGTAAAATGTAGCCTCAGGCTTCATGCCTGCGCTTCATGCCCTAAAGCTTCATGCCCTAAAGCTTCATGCCCTGCGCTTCATGCCCTGCGCTTCATGCCCTGCGCTTCACGCCTGCGCAGACTGAGGATCAAGGAGAGGGAATACACCATGGCGTCCAAGACCCGTCCGGGAAAAGGCGCACCGGCTGCCAAGAGAAGTGTACCGGGGCGAGGTCGCAGCCTCGATTACCATGTGCGTTGACCGCCGCGCACCGCTCTTCACGGACCCGGCTGTTGTCAGCGAGTTCGTGCAGATGCTACGCTCCGCGGCCGAGCGGTGGTCCTGTCTGGCGCTTGCTTACAGCTTCAGGCCCGACCAACTGCACCTGGTGTTACAGGGCTGAGGTGAGAATGCCGATCTCTGGAAGACGCTGGTTGATTACACACAATAAACCGGTTACTGGCTTTCCCTGAACGTGCCCGGAGTAGATGTAGCCGCAGGCTTCATGCCTGCGCAGCCTGGCAGAAGGACTTCCATGACCATGTTATCCGCCGGTCCGAAGATCTCACCGCCCATGTCCGCTATATACTGGACAATCCCTGTCGCAAGGCCCTGGCATCGGAGTGGCAGGATTACCCCTTCAAAGGGGCCATAGGATGCGAACAGGAGCATGTGCTTGAGGGTATCCAATGGTAGCCGCAGGCTTTATGCCTGCGCAGGCCTACGCAGGCTACTGTTGGGGGCTGATCAGGCCGCCCAGGAGGGGGGGAAAACGTACCTTGGGCAGCCGGAATCCTGAACCGTACCTAACAAGGCTCTAAGAAGCCGCTCTTGCTAAGAAGGCGCTCAGGCGCTCTTGCTTGCCCTATTGCGTCAATAGAATATCTTACCGAAGGTATTCGTTGCCTCATTTATAACATCTTACCGAAGCGTTGGCGTCGCCGTCATCTGGCGGTGACCAAAACTGCCGGCTGGCGGCCCACCGAGACTGGGTGCTGGTGGCCAGGAGATGTGTGCGTCGGTGCGCACCAGTCAGGGCCCCGTTCATTCGAAGGCATTCTCCTTGGCGAGGATACCGAAATGAGGAGCAGCCGCCAGAGTTTAGTAAATGCCGGAGGTGCGGTCGGGCGACTAGGAACCAGCCTGTTGGCTAACCAGCCCGACCGCACCGTAGGCATTTGCCTACCCAGTTGCCCCTGGATCTCAGGATCACTCATAACCTCACCTCGCCCAGCTATCCCTTAAGCTGTCGCCCTGGCTGTAGCCGGTCTGCCAACTCGTAGAGACCACAGCCTATCCAGCTCGCCATCTAACCGCCTTCGCAGGGCCATCGGTCCACAGGCCTGCATCGACACCTCGAACTTTGCCTGGGCCTCAGGCAGCATCACCCCTGCCTCCAGGGCCCGCCGATAGGGCGTCTTGGGCTCATCATAGCGCTTGCGGACCTTGGGCCCCACCCGCTCCTTGCCGGTCAGCTTCATTACCGGCTGGTAGCCATTCACGTATACCCGCACCACCTCTTCGTAGATCCGATCCATCTGGGCTAAGGCCACAGTGCCCTCGTAGCGGTCATAGCCTACTAGCTGGCGCACCACCGACCAATTCTTCTGCTCCACGTGGGCCTGGTCATTCTTCTCATAGGGCCGGCAACGGGTGAAGGTTAGCTTCTCCTGCTGGCAGTAGCGCACCAACTGGTCGTTTAGGAACTCCGACCCGTTATCCGAGTCCAGGCCCAGAAGGAGAAAAGGTAGCCTATCCCTCACCCTCTTTAGGGCAGCGAACACCGCATTCTGGGACTTGTTGGCCACCGCGACGCATTCCGTCCAGCCCGTGGCCACATCGGTCATGACCAGGGTGTTGATGTATTCACCCGCCGTGCTGGTGCCACAATGCCCCACCAGGTCGATCTCCATAAAGCCGGGGCGCTCCTCATCCCAGGGAGTGAAAGTGCGGATGGGCACCTGCTTCTTCAGCAGGCTGCCTGGCTTGGTGGTCCCTAATCCTCGAGGCTTAGCCCGCGCACGGGCTGCCCTCAATCGCCGATCGATGGTGGATGCGCTTATCCTCAGCAGCACTTCCCGCACCGCCGGATCAAGACAAAGAGCCCCCTCCCGCTCCAGAGCCGGCACCAACTCGAGAAGGAAGGGCGCTAGCCTCTTGCCACAGATCCATCCCATGGCCTCCTGGGCCACTTCCAAGGCCACCAGCACTGCTGGACCGTAGACTACTGCACGCCCACCTCGACGCCCCCGCTGGCTACCACTTTTCCTTCCATGACGTAGTAGCGTTGAGGCATACTTGCGATGATAGCCCGTTACCTCTACAAACTCGTCCAGCAAGCGCCCCTTCTCCTTCCGCTTCCCTGCCCAATACCTAGCTCGCATCGCCTCTGCTAGCTCGTGCTTGCTCTCCCGTTTCACACCCATTTGCTCTCCTCATAAAGTAAGATTCATTATGAGGCAACGACTCTACCCAGGGTAAGATTAATTATGAGGCAATGCGCCCGGTTTACTCGCCTGTCCCCCTATGATATACTCTGGGCGTTCAGGCGACGCAGCCGCTGGAAGCACTTCCAGCGGCGATGCGCGCCAGAGGAAAGGAACGGAAGATTATGCTCTCGAGCGCTCTGGCCTACGCCGCCTTCGCCTACGCTCTCGCGTTTGCCATTGCGCTGCTAACAGCCGGGCTGATCAAGCTCATTCAGATTGGCACCAGCTTGGACGGGGGCGAAAGCAGCCCAGCCGAAAAGTCCGGGGTGAAGTTGCAGCCGTGACTTTTCCAGCAGATTTCTCGGTTCTTCAGATTTTTCAGGGGCTTTATACCCTCTTCACAGGCGACCCCCAGACCGCGCTTGTGAGGATCTTGCTCATACTGGTCGGGATTGCTTTCGTGTATTTGAGCGCCAAGGGCATCTTTGAGCCTCTCGTCCTGCTCCCCATGGGAATGGCCATGATCGGGGTCAACGCCGGTTACCTCGTCCTTGAGGCAGGAAAGGTCGGCAACCTCTTCGTGGCGCCTCTGGAGACAGGCTCAGAAGGCCTGATGAATGTCCTGCAAATCGACTTCCTGCAGCCTCTTTATACCTTTACCTTCAGCAACGGGTTAATCGCCGCCCTGGTGTTCATGGGTATAGGGGCTATGACCGATCTCGACTTCCTCATCTCCAGGCCATTGCCGAGCCTGATGCTAGCGATGTTTGCCGAGCTCGGGACCATCGCGACTCTTCCTATCGGAGTGGCCCTGGGCCTGACCCCGGGCGAGGCGGCCTCCATCGCCCTCGTGGGCGGCGCCGACGGCCCCGTCGTACTCTACGGTTCTCTGGTGATGGCAAGAGACCTCTTTGTGCCCATAACCATCGTGGCGTACGTTTACCTGAGCCTGATTTACGCTGGGTATCCGTTTTTGATAAAGTTGCTGGTGCCTAAAGAACTGCGCGGCATTCGCATGAATCCCCTGGACCGCCGTCGCTTGCCCAAGGTTTCCGCTTCAGCAAAGCTTATCTTCAGCGCCGTCGCCACGGCTGTCCTCAGTCTCCTTTTCCCTATGGCATCCCCCCTTTTTGTCTCCTTTTTCGTCGGAGTGGCGCTTAAGGAGGCCGGTGTTACGAGACACGTGGAATTCCTCTCCGGTCCCCTTCTCTACGGCTCCACTTTCTTCCTCGGCTTCATGCTTGGGGCCCTGATGAGCGCCGACCTGCTACTCAATCCTAAAGTGCTGCTCCTCCTGGTCCTTGGCGTGGTGGCCCTCCTTCTATCCGGCATCGGCGGGATTCTCGGCGGGCTGATCTATTGCTGGATGAGCAAGAAGACCGTTAACCCGCTGATAGGGATCGCCGGGGTATCTTGCGTCCCAACCACCGCCAAGGTAGCGCAGAAATGCGCCTACGAGGCCAATAAGTGGTGCCAGATTCTGCCCTATGCCATGGGCCCCAATGTGGCAGGCGTCATCACCTCTGCTATCATTGGGGGCATATACACCTCCACTATCGGGCTTATGGGAAGCTGAGGATAACCTGACCTGTAGGGCGGGGGCTTGTCCCCCGCTCCCCGCCCCAGGGGGAGAAGCCCTTGCACTACGCCTTCCCTGAGCTGCGCCGGAAAAGATGCAGCGAACTGTGCGCGACATCTCCCCCGCAGCCCCAAGCGCCCAAAGCTGGCCACGCTTGGGAAGGCTTGCTCCGGCGGGGTTTCCTCTATTCACCGAAAAACTGCTTTTCAGCCATTATTTACATGGTATAATAAAGTGTTGGTTGCAAGGTCTTTGACTCAGACAACTCTCTATAGGCGCGCGCCGCAAGCGGGCGGAGCAACTCATTTACAACCTTCTGGAGATCGGAGATGACTAGGGAGACAGATGTGAAGAAGTGGGTCTACCTCTTTCACGAGGGCGATGCCTCCATGCGCGACACCCTGGGAGGCAAGGGTGCGGGGCTCGCGGAGATGACGAAGGTGGGGCTGCCCGTGCCGCCAGGCTTCACCATAAGCACCGACGCTTGCAATGAATACTACCGAGCGGGCAAGAGCTTCCCCAGCGGACTCTGGGACCAGGTCCTCCAGTCCCTCCGCTGGGTGGAGGAGCAGGCGGGAAAGAAGTTTGGCGATCCCAGCAATCCCCTGCTGGTCTCCGTACGCTCGGGCGCGAAGTTCAGCATGCCTGGTATGATGGACACGGTGCTGAACCTGGGCCTTAACGAAAAGACCCTCCAGGGCCTGGCTCGCCTTACCAGTAACGAACGCTTCGCCCATGACGCCTATCGGCGTTTCATCCAGATGTTCGGCAAGATCGTCCTGGGCATCGACGCTGATAACTTCGAGCATATCCTGGACCAGGTCAAAGAGGAGCAGGGTGCCCGCCTGGATACAGACCTGGCGGCCGCAGACTTGCGGGAGGTGGTACAGCGCTTCCTCCGGCTGGCGAAGGAGGAAACGGGTAAGGACTTCCCCCAGGACCCCCAAGAGCAGTTACGTCAGGCCATCCAGTCCGTCTTCGAGAGCTGGAACAACAAGCGGGCCATAGACTACCGCAACTTCCATAAGATATCCCATACCCTGGGCACCGCCGTGAGCGTCCAGACCATGGTCTTCGGCAACATGGGCGATGATAGCGGCTCCGGGGTGGCCTTCACCCGGGACCCAGCCACCGGCGAGAAGCAGCTTTACGGCGAGTTCCTGACTAACGCCCAGGGAGAGGACGTGGTGGCAGGCACCCGCACCCCCAGGTACATCGCCCAGCTCAAGCAAGAGATGCCGGAGATTTACGCGGAGCTGGCGGATATAGCGGTGAAGCTGGAGCAGCACTACCGGGATGCCCAGGACCTGGAATTCACCGTCGAGCGAGGCAGGCTTTACATGCTCCAGACCCGTGCGGCCAAGCGAACGGCGGCGTCGGCGGTGAAGATGGCCGTGGACATGGCCAGGGAAGGACTGATAGCTAAGCCGGAGGCCCTTCAACGGGTAGAGCCGGCCCAGATAGAACAGCTCCTCATGCCCCGCTTCGATCCCCGGGGCAAGGACGCGGCCGTAGCGGGAGGCCGTCTCTTGGCCAAGGGCCTGAACGCTTCCCCCGGGGCGGCTACGGGGAAGGCCGTCTTCGACGCCGACAAGGCG
>Ga0209514_10009056_pt1 | contig 11075 bp, 10 predicted proteins | sample Subgrocontami58m_FD_187452 | JGI IMG/M metagenome (GOLD analysis project Ga0209514, IMG submission 187452) | Subsurface groundwater microbial communities from S. Glens Falls, New York, USA - GMW37 contaminated, 5.8 m (SPAdes) (version 3) | ecosystem: Environmental > Aquatic > Deep subsurface >...
TGCCGGCGGGTTTTATCAACGTTCCGTACAACAGCCTGGAGGCAATCCAGAAAGCTACTACCGAAAAGACTATAGCGGTGCTTCTGGAGCCTATCCAGGGAGAGGGTGGGGTCAATATCCCCGATGACGATTACCTGAAAAAAGTACGGGCCTGGTGCGATGAAAAGGGATTGCTCCTTATCCTGGATGAGGTGCAGACAGGATTTGGCCGAACCGGAAGCCTTTTCGCCTATCAACAGTTTGGAGTAGTACCAGATATAATGACGATTGGAAAGGGATTGGGAGGTGGAGTGCCCATATCCGCCTTACTTGTAAAGGAAAAGGCTGCGGTCTTTGAGCCCGGAGACCACGGCCATACCTTTAGCGGCAATCCTCTGATGTCCGCTGCCGCCTACGCCAGTTTCAGGTATATCCTGATGAACGACGTGCCAGGCAATGCCCGCCGTATGGGCGAGTATTTCATGTCTCAACTTAAAGAGCTACAGAAGAAACACTCTGTTATCACTGAGGTAAGGGGACGGGGATTGCTGATAGCTATGGAGTTCAAGACGGATATAAGCGCCGAATTGACTAAGGAATGCGTAACCGAGGGCTTGCTTATCAACAATATGAAACCTAATACGGTGCGTTTTATGCCCCCGTTAATCATCACCACCGAGGAAATCGACCGGGCAATAGATATTCTTAACCGGGTTTTGGGTAGAGTCACCGGGCGGTTGCTGGTGACCACCAGTTGAAGAGGTCGGACAATGCCTAACAGTGTTGAAACAAAGACCCTTGATGAAAAGACCTCGCCCCGACCCGCCGAAGGCGGGTCCCCGCCCGCTCCGTTAACAGAGAGGGGATCAGGAGGTGGGGTTGTGCAGAAAGGGTCTGTGGAAATAGATAGAGAAAAATGCAAGGGCTGTGGCTTGTGTACTATGGCATGTGCCAGGGGTGTTCTAGCTATGTCGGAGAAGCTGAATAGCAAAGGATACACACCGGCAGAAGTAGTAAAACCGGAGCGGTGCACAGGTTGCAAACTCTGTGCCCTTATGTGCCCGGACGTGGCTATAAAGGTCTATAAGAAGAAACAGGCAGGGTAATATGGCCAACAGGATTTTAATGAAAGGTAACGCAGCCATTGCCGAAGGAGCCATCCTGGCCGGATGTCAGGCGTATTTCGGCTATCCCATCACGCCACAGAACGAGTTGCTGGAACATATGGCCCGGCGAATGGGTGAAGAAGGGCGGGTCTTTATCCAGACCGAGAGCGAACTATCTGCCATCAGCATGGTTCTGGGGGCCTCCGCCGCCGGATTCCGGGCTATGACCTCCACCTCCAGCCCCGGCTTCAGCCTCCAGCAAGAGGGCATATCCTATATGGCCGGTTCTGAACTACCCGCCGTAGTTGTCAATGTAATGCGTGGTGGGCCTGGGTTGGGTGGCATTATGGGAGCGCAGGGTGACTACTTCCAGGCCGTAAAAGGGGGCGGGCACGGCGACTACCGCGTGCTGGTTCTGGCGCCGGCCTCGGTGCAGGAGGCGATGGACCTTACCATGTTAGCCTTTGAACTGGCCGATAAATACCGCAATCCCGTTATCGTTTTAGCCGACGGCTATATCGGACAGGTTGCTGAACCTGTAGAGCTTCGAACTCCTTCGCCGGCGCCGCCACCGAAGCCCTGGGCGGTGACGGGAGCTAACGGCCGCAAGAAGAATGTTATCCGTTCCATTCACATTCAGCCGGAGGATCTGGAGAAACATAACCTGCACCTGGCACAAAAATTTGCGGCAATGGAAGCCGCTGAAGTGCGCTATCAGGGCTGGCTTCTGGATGATGCCGAGCTTATCGTCGTAGCTTATGGCAGTGTCAGCCGGGTAGCCCAGACGGCGATAAAGCAGGCGCGAGATAATGGGTATCGGGTCGGACTACTCCGCCCCGTCAGCCTGTTTCCTTTCCCATATAAACCCATTGAAGATCTTCTGGTAAAGGCCAAAGCCTTTTTGGTTCCTGAGCTAAGCCTGGGTCAGATGGTAGAGGATGTGCGCCTGGCGGTAGGTAAGGCAGCCCCCATATTCCAGGTCCACCGTTTGGGAGGGATGGTCTTATCTACCGAGGAAATCTATAAGGCTATAGCTGATGCTGCCCGGGAGGCAGGCTTACGGCCAAAGAATCCGTTGACCCTGGCGATATGAGGTGTTAGCAATGAATACTACCCTTGATAATGAACTAATCGAGACGGTCTTCGAGCGTCCTCGGACTATGACAGAGACGCCAACACACTATTGCCCCGGCTGCGGACATGGCATTATTCACCGCCTGGTGGCCGAGGCTATAGATGACCTTGGGCTAAGAGAAAAAACTATCGCAGTTACTTCCATCGGCTGCTCTGTCTTCGCCTATGATTATTTCGACCTGGATGCCATCGAAGCCCCCCACGGTAGAGCGCCGGCAGTGGCTACTGCTATAAAGCGATGCGACCCCTCCCGGAATATCTTTACGTATCAGGGAGATGGCGACCTGGCAGCTATCGGCACCGCCGAGATTGTCCATGCCGCCGCCCGCGGAGAGAATATCACCGTTATTTTTGTAAATAATGCCATCTATGGGATGACAGGCGGCCAGCTTGCCCCGACAACACCCCTGGGTATACGCACCACCTCCACCCCCGGCGGACGTGAGTCTGGCCTGTCCGGATACCCTTTCCGTATCAGCGAGATGCTGGCGACCCTTGAGGGTGTAGCCTATATTGCAAGGTATTCTACTCATAGCCCATCACAGGTGCTAAAAGCCAAACGGGCGATCAAACTGGCTTTTGAAGTCCAGCAGGCAAAGCTGGGCCTGTCTCTGGTAGAGGTGCTCTCGTCCTGCCCTATAAACTGGGGCGTCAGTCCCAAGGACTCCCTGGACTGGATAGTGAAAAATATGCTGCCCATCTTCCCGCTGGGGGAGATAAAAGTTACTGAGAAGGTAAAAGCGCTGTTAGGTGAGAAGTAAGATGATTGAAGAGATTTTAATTGCCGGATTTGGCGGCCAGGGTGTCATCTTTGCCGGGCGGCTGCTCAGCGAAGCAGCGATGGCCGAGGGTAAACAGGTAGCCTGCTCGGTTTCCTACGGCCCGGAGATGCGGGGAGGCACTGCTAATTCCAGCGTTATAATCTCTGACGAACCAATCGGCTCTCTTGTAGTAAGCCGCCCGACAATCGCTATTATTATGAATGAGCCGTCCATGACAAAGTTCGAGCCTCAAGTAAGCAGCGGGGGGCTATTGATCGTCAACCAGACCCTTGTCTCCTCTAAATCCGGGAGAGAAGATGTAGATGCTATTTATATTCCGGCTACCGATCTGGCTGCAAAAGCAGGCAATAAGGCAGTAGCCAACCTGATTTTAATTGGCGCTCTGGTGGCAATAAAGCCAATATTGTCAGCTTCAAGCCTCGTTTCAGCTTTGAAAATAATACTAACAAAAGAGCACCCCGGCCTTTTAGCATTAAACGAGAAGGCACTGGATATTGGACTGAGCAGGGGTAACTCTCTGGAGTTAGTACCTGCCGGTTCAGGAGGTGAGAAAAATGGTCACTACAAAGATTAACGAAGGCAAAATAAGCATATTTGACCAACTGGCGCCCCTTGACCAGGAGCAACTGACGTTCTTTCAACATGCACCCTCCCGGCTGAAGGCGATTGTCGCCATTGACAATACCACGCTGGGGCCGGCTGTCGGTGGTGTCCGAATGTTCCCGTACCCAACGGAAAGGGAGGCTATTCTGGACGTCCTGCGGCTAGCCAGAGCGATGACCTATAAGGCAGCAATAGCCGGCCTTAATTTCGGAGGGGGGAAAGCCGTCATCATCGGCGACCCGCGACGCGATAAGAGTGAGGAGCTTTTCCGGGCTTTCGGGCGCTTTGTCCACTCCCTCGGCGGACGGTACATTACCTCGACAGATGTAGGTATCACAATAGATGACCTTCTCATCATTCACCAGGAGACCCCTTTTGTCACCGGTCTGCCAGTGGATTTGGGGGGTGGAGGAGATACATCATTAGCTACGGCAACAGGGGTATGGAAAGGGATGAAGGTGTTTGCCAGAGAGGTCTTTGGCACCGATTCATTATCAGGTTTGCGAATAGTGGTGCAGGGCGTGGGAAAGGTAGGCCATAGCCTGCTGCCCCACCTGGTAGAGGAAGGCGCCAAGATATTCATCACAGACTCAGATGAAGAACGTTTAAAAGCGGTGAGCGAGGAGTTTCCTGTTACTGTTTTGTCGCCCGGTGCGGTATTTGGCGCCGAGTGCGACATTTTTTCTCCCAACGCTATGGGTGGAGTATTAAACGACGAGACCATCCCCATCCTGCGTTGCCCGATTGTTGCCGGGGCGGCCAATAACCAGCTTGCCGAGCCAAAGCACGGTTACATGCTTCAAAAAAGGAACATATGGTATGCGCCGGACTATGTAATCAACTCCGGCGGGCTTATCAACGTGTGTGACGAGCTTCAAGGCTACAGCCAGCCGCGGGCATGGCGGCAGATTGAAAAAATCGCTGAGACACTGACCAGGATTATCGCTTTCTCCAAGGAGAAAGGAGTGCCGACTTCGGAAGCCGCTGATTGGATGGCCCAGAAACGCATTAAGATTCTAAGAGAAGTCCAGCGTATCTATGTCCCGATACCCCAGTCTCCAACCTCGCAGAGCAAACGGCTGGCGTAAGGGGTGAGGTGGGGTTATGGTAATCATTCCGGTTATCAGTTGTAACCCGTAGAGGCACGGCATGCCGTGCCCTCGTTCCTCGTTTGTTTTTAACCAGCTTCTTTCCATAGCGTAATCCCAATCTGCGAATTACCTGGAATGTTTGTGTGCCCCACTGTAGGTTGCACTCTTGGCAGAATAATGCAGTTCCCGGGGTTTAAGCGGTAAAGTCTTGGGTACTCCCGCCCTCAAAAGGATATGTCTCGCGGTGTAGCTACATTGGGTGTAAAATCAGCGGTGTCAAAAAGACCTCATTTTGGGGGCTATATTGGATCTGTGGCCGTCAACAAACCAAAGACTGTTGGGATAACTGGCCGGATTGATGCTATGCAGAGAGTTATGATACACTAGTCGCAATTAATAGATATTGAGACCGATGGCAGAGGAAGGAAATTATGAAAGGAAACCTAAAAACCAGAGTGAAGTCCATTAGCTTGCTTTTACTTATTTCTTTGCTGGTATTTAGCGCCTGTTCCCGGCCTACGCCGCCACCTTTGCCGACTGTCGCTTCCTTGCCAACAATTACGGCAAGTACCCTGGCAGCGCCGACTCCTTCACCCGCGCCAATAATTCAGCAAACCGCGGCTCCTGCACCTACGCCAACCGCCGCGCCAGCGCCTGCTCCTACGCCTTCACCTACTGCCGCACCAACACCACCGCCTACGCCCATGCCGACTGTCGAGCCAACACCTGCCCCCACACCGTTAAGGACTCCTGCGCCGACCCCTGCGGCGGAAGCCCAGCCCGCTACGCGTGTCGGGACTGTCCGCTACACCGAGGGCGGCCAGATGATCGAGGTTGTTGCCTTTATGGGCCAGGCATTAGTCTTCTTCCCGCCGGCCATCTCAGAAAGCGAGGCGCGGGCAAAGCTCACCGCCCAAAATGTTACGGTCCTTGACGGCGACCCTGAGGCAGGCTTCTACCTTGCTGGCATGAAGCCGGGCAGCGAGGGCGCGTTCATGGATGCCATCCTAAGGGCGGGCGCCGCCGCTGTATACCCACGGCTTGAGGAGCGATTGAACGGAATCAGCCCGGCGCCAGCAAGTCAGATTGTCAGCCCCCTGACCATCCACGTCCTCGACGCCTGCGAACAGGGCCACGGCAAGGCCGTCGCCAAAGAGATCGAGATCCGTGGCTTCAAGACCCGGTGCTACGACGTCAGCGCCACCTGCGCCGACGGCAGCAACGGCTGTGTAGACGAGGTCAAGGCGACGAAGTGGCTTTTGAAGATTGCCAGGGACAACAAGGGTTCACCGGTGCTAATCAACTACTCGGGAGGCGTCGGATGCACCGAGACCTGCTACTGGCCGGATATGTCGCCGGAGCGTCAAAAAGTATACCTGGCCCAGCAGCGCGCCTCCCTTCGTCTCTATCTCCAGGTCATCGCATGGCTCCCTGAGGACCAGCGTCGTAACGTCATCCTCGCCCACTCGGCGGGGAATGACGGAGCCCCCTTGAAGGACATTATGGCCGAAGCCCGTAAGGACCCCAAACTGGGCCCGGCGCTCTCCGACCACTTCCTGAACGTAAGCACGGACAGCATGAAGGTCAATGGCAAGGACTACTCCAATAAGGCAGAAGGCGACCCGGACGTGGTGAAGAAGAACAACGATGCGGCAAAGGGCGGGACATCCTTGGCTGCCCCCGCCGCACTGGCCGATATTGCTAAGGTCATCGTGGAAGGCAAGATCTCGGTTATACAGGCCATCCACGCAGCGAAGGACGCCGCAAAGGCCAACCCGAAGGGCGAGCTGATTGCGGAAGAGGCTATGGTGAAGGCTGGAGCCGTGGTCAAGCCGCCGGCGCCGCCGGTCCCACCTCCGGCTCCTACGACGCCAACGCCGACGATCACGGCCACCATAACGCCGTGGACTCTGGCGGCAAAGTGGAGCGGGGGCTTCACCGAGACTTCGGGCTCCGGTGGTAAATCATTTTGCGAGACGAGCGGGGACCTCCGGCTGGAGCTTACGAAAACGGGCAACTCAATCGGTGGTACGCTGATATGGGCTAGCCGCACCAGCAAAAAAATCAATCCGAATGACTCCGCCTATGATTGCGCACCTGAGCCCTTCGATCACCGGCAGCCCCTCCAGGGCACCGTGAGTTCTACGAGTATCACTTTCGAATCCGGCGATGCGGTCTTCACGGGGAGCTATACGAGCGACCTCATGCGCGGTACGTATTCTTCCAAACCCGGCTCACAGGACCAGGTCAAAGGCTGTTTCAAGGTGACCACCAGCGGTGGACTTCCCGGCTGTTAGCTTAGTGTTAAATCTGGCGCCGCCCGTGAATTTGACAAGCGTAGCAGTTGTCAGGTATGGTTACGCAGAAAGCTAAGCCGGCGCCCTGGTCTTTACTGTGGCGGGGTGTACTTATCTAATACAAGTGAGTGGGTTAGCCTGGTTTTCAGTGATAGATGAACTCCCTTTCGTCCCCACTTTAAACAGCTACGGGTTACATACTAAACGTCAAATTGTTTTACCGCAAAAGGATAATAATGGTTTCTGGTGCATTTAAGAGCAAATAGTATAGAGGATGCAAAGTTAGATAGTTTTTGCGGCACACAGGGGCTAGCCTTCTTCACCATAAACAATTCTTATCTTTTCCATATACCGTGCCCTTACTTGTAGTCCGGCGCATCCTCCAGTACCTCGAAACCGGTCCCCCTGTCCACGCCCAGGGCATCGAAGAGGTTCGGCTCGCTACACAACAGTACTGCCGGCTTCCTGGGGTCTGAATTAAAGTGCTGGTGGATGGTGCCGGTTTGCGACAGAGGAAGAAAGATAGCATCGTACTGTTCCCAATCATGCTTGACGCCATCAATCACGGTATAGCCACGCCCCTCCAGTACGATATGTATTTGCCCGCCCTGCGTCTTCAGTTTCCCGGAGCAGCCGCCCGGGGGGATTTCCTGCGTCCATACCAGTTGCGTTCGTATGGCGGTATTCTTCATGCTGGGATGCAGATACCAGCGGTACAAACCCATGCGGTTTCTTTCCACCGGTAGCTTCTCTCCATCCACCACCATGGAGGAATGTTTTACATTATCCCGGTACTCATCCCGTTTCCTGAGGAGTTCATCGAATAAGTTAATGGTTCCGGGTTCTATGTTTTCTTTTTTTGTTTTAGCCATATTCATTCCCTCGAAAATACCCTTCCACTCGTCTTTGCGAGGAGCTTGGCGACGAAGCAATCTCTACTTCTTAATGAGAAACCAGCCTAAAAGTCATGAGATTGCTTCGCTGCGCCCGCAATGACGGGATATAATTATCTTTCCGGAAATAGACACATTTTTAAGAAGCGTACTCTATGCCATAGACTTCAGTCTGGGGTACGATAAAAAAACACCAACACCTCCCTGAGATTCTTCACTTCGTTCCTCCGAGTGCAACATCGGAGTCCGATACCCGCTCGGACAGAGACAGGCCAGTCTATTTTTTACCCGCGTAGTCAGGGTGCACCTCGTTCTGTTCGGTAGTATTAGCCAGGAAATCCAGAAGCGGATACCATCTGATAGCTATCCAGCGGGCCGGTTCATCGGGGTTGTCGCTAAAGTGCTGGTGTTCAACACCCCCGGGCTTTATCGGGAGCAATAACAGATCTCCCTTCTTCCAGTTGTATCGGACACCGTCAACGATGGAATAACCCGTGCCTTCGACGACGTAGATAGGCAGCCCCCCCTGGTGTGTATGTTTTCCTGAGTGTTTTTTAATATGGTGCATGAATGCCAGCCAGAAGGGGGCAGCTACGTCTTGTGGGTTCAGAGGGTCCGCGTATCTTTTAATAATTGCCTGCTTGTTTTGCTCCCATTTAATCTCACTGAACTTTACCACGCGTTTCCCGTTTTTGTACCCCTCGATCATCTTTTTCCAGCGTGCCCTCATAGCATCATAATGGTCAAGCTGGGGTTCAGGTTCCTTTGTGCGTTCTACTTGCCTTTCCACCAGGATGTTCTCCTTTCCCATAATCCATGATTGTACCCCCCGATGTATCGGGGGCCTTGGGGTTTTTATATCTATGCCCCAGACTTCAGTCTGGGGTACTGGAAAAACCTCAAAGGTTTACGACATAATACCCTTTATTCAAATGCAGACGAAGCCCGAAATCCACGGATTATGGCTTTCTATCGGGACTTTCCCTTTTTTTACATCGGGGCCAGCCGCCGTTACCGTCCCCAGAGTTTATTTAAGTATTGCTGCTGTTGGAGTTTAGCGGCTGTATCGGTGTCCGCGCTGGTTACGACGATGGGGCGTTTGGGTGTAACCTGGGAGGCCTTTGGAAGGGAACTGGGCACATCCTTGCGGGCCGAAGTTACGCTGGCAGCCTTGGAATAAACAGTTTGCCCCTCCTGAGAGATGAGCCAGTTCATAAAGAGCCTGGCAGCATTGGGGTGAGGCCCTCCACCAAAGGCAGTGACTACAATTGCAGTCAATACTGTGCCATCGTTGAGCCCTACGGCCTTTATTGGCGCCCCCTGGGAGACAAAGGAGCCGAATTCCGAGCTTGTAACAGTTATCATAAAGGAGCGTTCACCTCTGGCCAGGATACCGGCTGCATCCGGAGCGCTGAGAGCGAACCTTATGTCCTGCTTATAAAGCGACTTAATGAACTCCTCATCTATCACCTTCTCCCGCATAAGAGTGACAAAGGTGTTAAGTAGTCCGGCGCCAGTTGTCGGGTCGGCTACCGTCATTTTACCTTTCCACTTGGGGTCCAGAAGGTCTTTCCAAACGGCAGGCTCTTCTCCCGGCTTGACCAGATTAGTGTTTACATACGAACTATAGGTAGAGAAGTTGAAGGTGATAAGATGCTTATCCTGCGGATCGGTAGCCAGAACATCGGCAACCCACACATCTTTTTCCCGCAATGCAGGGAGTTCACCAGCTATGCTTATTGTGAAACCCTGTTCTTTCATATTCTTGGCATTAGTGGGGCTGTTATCAGACATGTCAGCCATGATACTCCCCATTCGCTTTTCAGTTTTAAGCCGCTCAATGAACGCAGACCCTCGCCCTGTAATGATTTCTACTTGAATACCGTATCGTTCCCTGAAAGCCTGGCTCACGGCAAGACCGACATCCCCTACAAAATTATAGGAATAAATGGTCAGCCTGCCTTCCTTTTGGGCCGCCTCCACTACCTTAGCCCAGGCAACATCCTCTTGAGAAGCGGGAAGTGGGAGATTGGATACGGGAGCAGCGGCCCGGGTTGCTGGCGAAGGAGTTGGCACCGGTGCAGGGGAGACTTGGGGAGCGCAGGCAACTAACAGGAGAAGAAAGACTATCGATAACGTTAAGATTTTCCTCATAGGGCGCCTCCTAATATAAATTAATACAAGCGTTTGCAATTCTCCCAAACTTTTTAAGTTTAGATGGTGCTTTATTTATATTGGACTACATGATAGTTCGCTGCGTCATGGCTGTCAATACCCAAAAAGCGGTAAGTTATTATCAGGAATAAAGCAGGGGCAAGGTATGCCGGGATCCTACCTGAGAGGTAGTTTGGACTCTATTATAATCCGCATCTCTTGAGCTGTGGTTTTTGGTCCCACATCCAAAGATAGTACAGGCACACACTGGGCATGGTAGTGATTCAGTAAAGGAGATGTCCTTTCCCTGAATACATTAATCCGTTTCGTAACCTCTTCCAGGGTGTCATCTGCCCGCCCCTCTCTGTCACCACCGGTATTCAGTCGAATCCTTTCCCACACTGCTACAGGCACACATTCCAGGCTCACAACCGCTTGCATATTTACATCAAATTTTATGGCCTCAGCCTGCCCGACATGCCGCGGCAAGCCATTAAGGATAATAAGCGTATCTTTAGTCGCTTTACATTTCAGCATGTGGTCAAAGAGCAGTTTTCTGGCGATAGGGAAATGCTCGTTTTCCAGTAGCAATCCTTTGTTTAGTGCCTTCTCAACCACCTGGAACTCACTCTCAGTTAACAATCCGACTGGATTGCTGCCTGCAGCCCTTAAAGCATTGCCGAAATCAAAGTGTACACACGGCCTTCCGCAAATCCCTGCTGCCTCCAGATGTTGCCCAAGAGGAGTTTTGCCCGAACCGGTAGGTCCAACTAACAGGATAGCTTTCAAGAGACTGTCACTCATATCTCCCGATTTCCCCCCGTAGTTGCCCGATTTATCGGGCCAACAATAACCTGATGAATCAGGCAACTACATGAGCCATCAATGGCTATACCTTTTATCCTCTCCCTATCGAGGTTTTCTTTGCATAACTATATCCGGGCGTTTTATTAGAAAAGCCTGAGAAGGTCGGCGGGTTTATCAATCAAGACTTTTGCCCCACCTTTCAGAAGTTCTTTTGATGTGCGGAAACCCA
>Ga0209514_10009057_pt1 | contig 11075 bp, 14 predicted proteins | sample Subgrocontami58m_FD_187452 | JGI IMG/M metagenome (GOLD analysis project Ga0209514, IMG submission 187452) | Subsurface groundwater microbial communities from S. Glens Falls, New York, USA - GMW37 contaminated, 5.8 m (SPAdes) (version 3) | ecosystem: Environmental > Aquatic > Deep subsurface >...
CTGCCATAATATCCCCCTTTCAAATAGGGTATTATAGCATACTTAGAATAGGACATTTCTAAATTGGCTAAATAGGACATTATCATATTGGGATGACAGGATTTTTTTGCAACTCTTGACAAACGACCTGTTATATGCCATACTGTAATTATGCGATTGAAAATTATTGCCTGTGAGGTCATGTATCGTGAGGTATGCCTCTGTGTAGCCGAATCTAAGAATATTATAGATGTTACTTTTATTACCCAGGGGTTACATGACCTCAAACAAGAAGGGATGTCCATGAAGTTACAAAAGGAGATAGACAGCGTGGATGAAGATAAATACGAGGCTATTCTCCTGGGATACGGGTTATGCAACAATGGTATAGTGGGCATCAAGGCGAATAAGGTAAAGATTGTGGTACCGAGGGCACATGATTGCATTACACTTTTTTTAGGTTCTAAGGAACGCTATGATGAATACTTCGCTAACAATCCGGGAACGTATTTTGAGACAACCGGATGGATAGAACGGGACCATATTAATTTGGAAAATGTCTCTGAGTCAGTGAACCGCCAGTTGGGACTTATGAGTTATGAGGAATATGTCAGAAGATATGGCGAAGAGAATGCTAAGTATCTAATAGAGACGCTGGGTGATTGGACAAGGAATTACCGTAAATATGCATATATTGATATGGACAAGAGATTCCCAAAATACGAAGAAGAGATTAGGGCAAAAGCAAAAGAGAAAGGTTGGGAATATGAAAATTTGAAAGGTGATGTGCGCCTGTTGAGAAAATTAATAGACGGACAATGGGATGAGGAGGATTTTATTGTGGTTATGCCAGGACAGAAGATATTCGCAACTCATGATGAGACTATCATAGCCGCATGTCAAGCAAAATCGCCTCAGGCAGAAGCTTCTGGCGATTTTGCGCAGACCCCGACGAGTATGCAGAAATTATCGTAGAGAATTTCTGCATATCTTACGAGTCGGGGTAAATATACTTTCCTATACCATAAGCAAACTTTCCATTTCACAAATTTTTCAGTCTTTTCTTCCAGAAAGATGCAATCTTTTCTGTCTTCTTTGCAGCAATACCTGTATATTTTGATGGGTTGAAAATAATCTCTTTCTGATGAGGCTTTAGATTGTTCAGGTAATGTTTTATTGCAGGGTCGCTCAGAACAATTTCTGTAAGGGGTTTATTACTCGCAATAGAACTTTTAGTCTTTTGCCTCACATATTCATGGGCATCCGGATGTCCCAATGCAGCCAGAATTATATATAAGGGTTCTGCAGAGATTTTATCCTCATTGAGCCTAAAGTTCCTTAACATCCTTTCTTTATCAACCTTCATCTTTGCTGAGGCCTTTATCAATCTTCTTATGCTGGAGTCAAATGCCACCAAAAGCTCCGGCAAATATCGCTGGGAGCAGGAATTGGTTAAGTCCCTCTGGTGTTCAGAAATCTCATCCATATACACGGTAATCATACGCGGCATAAATGCCTTCCACATACTTTTGACATTCTCAAAATTTATCGGGTTTCTTTTCTGTGGCATAGTAGAAGAGCCTACCTGTTTCTCCTCAAACGCCTCACCAACTTCGGCTATCTCTGAACGCTGTAAATGGCGCATGTCATCAGAGAAATTTGCTAACACAGAAAAACTGGAGACTATTGTGTGGATAAAGTCTGCTAATGGTTCAGGAGGAACTATCTGCGTAGAAATCTCTGCGGGTTTTAGGCCCAATTCTGAAAGGACATCCTTTTCTAATTTCTCAGGGTCATTAAAGAATAGAGAGGATGCATTGTACGCACCTACTGCACCAGAAAATTTACCTCTTAAATTATCCGTTGTTTCTCTTACTTTGAGTATTCTCTCTCCCCAGCGATGGACATATAAGGCAATGGCAAAACCAAATGTAACAGGCTCTGCATGTTGACCATGTGTCCTGCCAATCTGTAATGTATTCTTTTCCCTGACTGCCATATCAATCCATATCTTTTCGAGTTTCAACATATCAGGTATGAGGACATTTTCTGCTGCCTCTTTAAACCGCAAGGAATTCGCAGTATCAACTATGTCATAAGATGTGGCAGCAAGGTGCACAAATGGCTTTGCCTTATTGCTGACTCTATTTCTTATTACATTAACCAATGCCCTTATGTCATGGTGAATTCTTTCTTCCTCCTTATATACATCTCCTGGAATTATGGAATTTGCAGATTTGATTATTTCCTGAGCAACACCATGGGAACATATCCTGTGTTTAGCCAGGACGTTCGCTAAGGCAGATTCTACCCTTGCCTTATATCTTATAAATGCCTCTTCAGTCAGATATGGTTTTAAGTCACAAACCGCATACCTGAAATCTGTGGGTGAAAATTCATCTAATTTCTTTTCCTTTTCCGTTACGATTCTCTTCATTGCTTATCTTGAGTCCTCAATTACTACTTCATCAATACCATCAATCTCTTTAAGCCGGACATTAACTACTTCTTTGAGAGAGGTAGGAACGTTCTTTCCAACATAGTCAGCCCTTATCGGAAGTTCTCTGTGCCCCCTGTCTATCAACACAGCTAACTGGATATTCCTGGGCCTGCCAAAATCAATCAACTCATCTAATGCACATCTAATAGAGCGACCTGTAAACAGGACATCATCTACCAGAACTATCTTTTTATCCTTTATATCAAATGGAATCTCTGTCGTATGTACCACGGGTTGGTGTGAGGTTGTGGTAATGTCATCCCTGTACAAGGTAATATCAATAATACCAACAGGGACCGAACCCTCGTCTATTCCCTTTATACAAGAGGCAAGCCTTTCAGCAAGAAATACCCCTCTTGTCCTGATACCTACGATAGCGAGGCCTTCTATCCCTTTATTCCTCTCCAATATCTCATGGCTTATTCTGGTTATAGCCCTCTGTATACCTTGAGCATCCATAATCTGGACTGCCATATTTATCCTTTTAGCTTACAAATCTCTGCCCTGTTAGAAACGCCTGTTCCATTGACCCCTTATGAGTCAGTATATCTCCTTTTCCCTCTACGCCATGGAATAGGAGTTCACCACTATATTTTATCCCAAGTGTATAAAAGAATGCCTGGACCGTAGCAATAGTCCCTTGAAATACCTTCTCTCCCTGGGACAAGGCTCCAGTGGCTATTAGGAATCCTTTGTGGCTCTTTGTATCTTTGTCTCTCAATGGGAACTTAAGGATATATTGTTTTGCCCACAATGCCTGGCAGCGGTCTATCAATGCCTTGAGCTGGGCGGGGGGGCCCATAAAGAAAATCGGAGTAGCAACAACTACATAGTCTGCTTCTACTAATGGTTTATAAAGTTTGTCCATGTCGTCATGGACAACGCATTCGCCTGTTTTAAAGCAGGTATTACATTCACTGCATGGGGCTATCTTTAATTCTCTTGCAAATATTGTCTCTGCCTCGTAACCCCTGGTTCTTGCCCCTCTCAAGAACTCTGCAAGCAAGAGGTCTGTATTCCCCTCTTTGCGGGGACTACCAGCTAACCCTAAAACCTTGCCCATTTTTACCTTATAAATAAAAATGAGACGGTTCTATTTTTACTCAATGATTAAGAAACAAAACTGTCTTTTTTCTCATTCAAAAATAGAACCGTCCCTGTTTTTGGTAGCGGGGAGTGGATTTGAACCACTGACCTTCGGGTTATGAGCCCGACGAGCTTCCAGGCTGCTCCACCCCGCGTCGAGTTTTGAATTACCGCTTGGAGAATTGGAATCTTGCTCTGGCACCTTTCTGCCCGTACTTTTTCCTCTCCTTCATACGAGAGTCACGGGTAAGAAATCCTAACCTTCGCAGTACCGGTTTAAGGTTCTCATCCATGGTAAGCAATGCCCTGGCTATACCATGGCATACCGCCCCGGCCTGGCCTGACATCCCTCCGCCTCTAACACTCGCTTTAACATTAAATTTCTTGAGGGTATCTGTCATTTGTAAAGGCCGCTTTATAAGTACCCTGAGGGATTCTCTACCAAAATACTTGTCTAAAGGCCTCTCATTTACAATTATCTCTCCTTGTCCGGGTAAGAGACGAACCCTCGCAGTAGATTCTTTCCTCCTGCCGGTACCTAAATAGGTTGTTACAGTCTCACTCAAATCATACCTCCATCTTTACACATTTAGTGGCTCAGGACATTGTGCCTTATGCGGATGTTCTTGCCCACTATATATATTTAGTTTCTTTATCATATCCCTGCCCAATGGATTAATCGGAAGCATCCTCTGAATAGCTAATCTCACGACCTTTGCAGGGTCCTTTTCCATCATAGTTGAAAGAGTAGTAAACTTAAGCCCTCCAGGGTACCCTGAATACCTCGCGTAGAGTTTTGATTTCATCTTATCTCCTGTAACCACTATCTCGCTTGCATTTATTATTATGACATGGTCACCGGTATCAATATACGGGGTATATATAGCCTTGTGTTTGCCACGCAATATACTTGCCACCTTAGTTGCAAGCCTTCCCAGAACCTTATCCTTGGCATCTACAAGGTACCACTTTCTGATTATATCTTTCTTTTTCGCAACGTATGTTTTCATCTGTTACTTCAAATTCTCCTCTCTACCAAGTAACTCGCCCTTAACTTTGCTTACTACCTCTGGCAATATAATGACTTCCACCCTTCTATTCTTCTGTCTGTCCTCTTTGGTATCATTGGTGGAAACAGGCCTGTATTCGCCATAGCCTGTAGCAGAAAGCCTTTCAGGAACTACACTTTCTTTATCAATCAAATAGTGCAAGACGCTCGTAGCCCTGGCTGAAGAAAGCTCCCAGTTGGATTTCCAACCCGAATATTTTATGGGTTGATTGTCTGTATGCCCTTCAATAGTGATGTTCCTGTCTGCCACTCTATCGTTCAACACCTTTGCCACGCGGCCCAATAGATCGTATGCCTCTGCCCTGATTATAGCTTTCCCTGAATCAAACAGTATCTCTGAGACAAATGTCAGAACCAGACCCTTTTTTATCATCTCCACCTTGACTTGTCCCTCACGAATTTCATTCTCAAGGCTCTTCTCAAGTTCCTCTTTCGCCCTCTTCATCTGTTCTGCCTGTCTCTCTCTCTCTGCCACCTCACTTCTTAGACCCTCAACCTCAGAAGAGAGTTCTTCTATCTTCTTCTCATCTCCAGGATGCCTCTTGTGAATCTTAATAGAACAACCTGATATAGACCATGCCACAAATACTGCTAAGACAAAACTAACTATCCATAACCCTTTATTCGTTTTATTCATAGCCATCTTCTCCCCCTTTTTTCACGCAGTAGAGATATTACCATTTTTTACAAAAAAAGTCAAGAAAATTCCTCACTTCCACCCTAAAACACCAAAAATACCCTCGCAGGTGCTCCGTCCCCTCCTTTTATCTTCAAGGGTGAACATATAATCTCATACTCCCCTTCTTTAACCCTGGAAAGGTTTAACCCTTCTACTATTATAACACCCGCCCCTAATAGTATATGGTGTGCAGGTGCAGATTTGTTGCCAAATTCCTCTATTGAGAGATAATCAATGCCTACCATCTTGATTCCTGAATCAACCAGAAATCTTGCCCCTTCATTAGTAAGATATACAAAATCCTTTCTGAATCTCTCGCCCCCCTGGTCCCAAAACTGCGAATTCCTCGTCTTAAACAACACCCTCTCCACCCCTGTCAGGTTCAGCCGATTCAAATCGCCCGCATCAATCTTTTTTAATACGTCCAGTTCAAATAGCCTTGCCTTCCCTATAAATATATCTATGGGAATATCATCAAGGGTTCTGCCTCCATCAATAAAATGGCAAGGGACGTCTATGTGAGTCCCTGTATGCGAACTTAACTGAATACTTGACACATTGGATGAAGCCCCTTCTTTTATAGATTTGTAGGGTATTATATTAACCTCAGGGTCACCAGGCCAGACTACCATACCGTTTGAAATAGTCAGGCTCACGTCGTATATCTTCCTAGCACCTATGCTTTCTTTCTCTTGGGTCTTCATATTAAGGTTGCCTCCATTTCCTGCCATCCCGCTCAAGCAAGAGATGAGACTCTGCAGGTCCCAATGTCCCGCTTCTATAGAAATGAAGAGTCTCCGGAGGAAGTTCTTCCCATCGTTTTAAAATTGGTGTGATAAGTTCCCAGCATCTCTCCACTCCGTCTCTGTGATTGAACAGGGTTTGGTCTCCCACCATACAGTCAAGTAAGAGCCTCTCATATGCCTCTGGTGGAACTGTCCCGAATGAGGATTCATAATCAAAATCCATCTCTACAGTTTGCATACAGAGTTTTGCCCCTGGATGTTTTGCCTGAAAAGCAAGAGAGATGCCCTCGTCAGGCTGGATGCGGAGGATGAGGGTATTAGGGGCAATATCCTCTTGCCTTATAGGCTCAAATAACAGGTGAGGAACCGTCTTGAACTGAATGGCAATTTCAGTAACTCGTTTTGGCAGGCGTTTCCCTGACCTCAAATAGAAAGGAACGTTCTGCCAGCGCCAGTTATCAATAAAGACCCGCAAAGCAGCAAAAGTTTCGGTCGCAGAGTCTCCGGGAATCCCTTCCTCTTCTCTGTAAGCAGCGACCTTCCTGCCATCTATTTCACCTGCGCCGTATTGCCCGCGAACAGTAGAGTGGTCAATCTCTTCAGTGGACATATCACGAATAGACCTGAATACCTTTAGTTTCTCATCACGGATAAACTGGGCGCCAAAACGCACAGGAGGCTCCATGGCTACAAATGCCAGCAGTTGAAGCATGTGATTCTGGAACATGTCCCTCAGTGCACCGGTCCCTTCATAGTAACCTGCACGGTGTTCCACACCCAGGGTCTCTGCAACTGTAATCTGGACATGGTCAATATAGTTCCGATTCCAGACAGGTTCAAAGATGGTATTGGCAAACCGCAAGAACAATATGTTCTGGACAGTCTCTTTCCCAAGATAGTGGTCAATGCGGTAGATCTGTTCTTCACTAAAGACTCTGCTGATTTGCTGGTCTAATTCCCGTGCCGTTGTAAGGTCACTGCCGAATGGTTTCTCTATAATCACCCTGCACCATCCATCGCGAAGCATGCAAAGCTCAGGGCAGTATTTTTCACCTGCCAATCCACTCTTGCCTAAGTATTGAATTATACTGCCGTAAAGATTTGGAGGAACGGCTAAGTAAAATAGCCTGTTTCCATTCGTGCCATATTTATCATCCATTTTCTTTAAAAAATCAGCAAGAAAGGTGTAAGATGCAAGAGAACCATAATCTCCTTTAAGATAATAAAACCTCTGGAGAAACTCATCCCAGATAGATTCATGGATAGGCCCTGCTCTGGCAAATTTATGAAGCGCCACTTTAAGTTTTTCTCTGAATGCCTCATGGGTCATTTCACTGCGGCCAGTGCCTATTAGAAAGAAACGTTCAGGCAAAAGGTGTTGTATATCAAGGTGATACAAAGACGGGATGAGTTTTCGTTCAGCGAGGTCACCAGATGCTCCAAATATTATAAGACCGCACGGCGGCGGCACCTGTTCTACGCATAGCATATTATGAATAAGAGGCTTCTCTTCCATTATTTTTGTTCTTTTGATGGCACAGATTCCTTCACAGCATGTCCACCGAACTCGTTGCGCAGTGCAGCAAGGACCTTGTTGGAGAATGCATCCTTTTGACGAGACATGAACCTCTGAAATAGCGAGATGGCTATTACAGGGGCAGAGACCCCGCTTTCCACTGCCTGCTGAACAGTCCATCTGCCTTCCCCAGAATCTTCTACATATCCCTGGATACTACTCAATTGCCCGTCTCTGGCAAATGCAGTCTCAGCAAGTTCCAGAAGCCATGAACGGACCACACTCCCCTGATTCCATAGGTGAGCCACCTGGTCTAACTTGAGGTTCTTATTGTAAGGAGAGGCATGGAGGATTTCAAATCCTTCTCCATATGCCTGCATCATGCCGTATTCTATCCCGTTGTGGACCATCTTTACAAAGTGCCCTGCACCTGTCTGCCCGCAATATAGGTATCCATCTTTGGGGGCAAGCGTCTTGAGGATAGGTTCTATGTATTTAAAAATCTTCTCATCACCGCCGACCATCAGACAATAGCCTAACTTCAATCCCCATATCCCGCCACTCACTCCAGCATCTACAAAATGGATGCCTTTCGGCTTAATCTCTTCTGCATGGCGCATGTCATCCTTATAATAAGTGTTACCTCCATCAATCAGGATATCCCCTTTTGAAAGTAAACCAGATAGTTTATCTATGCTTTCATTAACCGTTTCCCCTGCCGGGAGCATGAGCCATACAATACGAGGCGGGGTGAGTTTCCTAACGAGTTCTTCCAGGGAATAAGCACCTATCGCCCCTTCTTTTTCTATCTCTTTTGTCTTGGCTGGAGTCCTATTATAGGCGAAGACCTCGTGTTTACCCTGAAGGAGTCGCCTTGCCATATTCATGCCCATCCTTCCTAACCCAACCATCGCGATTTGCATCTTGGCCTCCTCATCATTTCAAAATTTCTATCTGGCTCGGGTCATTCAAAATAATCTCCGGTTTCCCTTTATACTCTTTTATATAGCCAGACACGCGAACCTTCTTCCCCTGGTAGTAACTCTCTGGATTGGCTGGAAAGCGGGAAAAGTCTCGTGCAAAGATAACTGCTGTGAAGTAACGCTTATGGTCAGGGTGAAAGTTAAGAAAGCATACCTTCCCGGAATTATATGTGGCAACTATAGTGCCTTCTACAGTTGCGTATTCCCCATAGTGCTTTGCAGCATCCTGCCATGGGATAACCTGGGTTCTACTGCCACCAAACCAGACTCTTGCCAGGCATACTATTAAAACCAGGGCTATAAGTGTGACCCCGAGCCTGATAAAGAACCGTGCTTTTCCCAAAATTTCTCCTTATTTTGCTTTCTCTTCTATAACCCTTTCTTCTTGTTCAAAAGGATATTCTTGCACAAGTTTTTCTAATATTTCATCCAATTTTTTGCGCCCCTGGAGATTAAGGGATTCGTATCTATTCACAAGGTTACCGATTCTACCATCCCTGAGTGACAGGCTCCATAGACCATATTGGCGTTCGCGCGCTTCATGCTCTAAAGTTACAAATTCAGCCTGCCTGCGAAATGGAAACCTTGTATAGGCATATGCATATCCTCTACTGATTATCTCGGCATTTATGAGACGCCCCTTCACAAAGACATACGCAAGGATCCTTCCATATTTGTCTCTGATATCATCAGGTTCATATTCCAGAGTGCACTCAAAGCCCTCTGCAAGGCGCTTCAAAAACTCTGTTGCCTCTTCGCCAAATCGCTGCACCGGAACCTCTGAATGATGTATCTCAGGGGCATCTACTCCGATTAGGCGGACCGTTTCGCCATTGTCAAGCACTATCGTGTCACCATCAAGGACACGAACCACACGAAAGGGCCCCATGGAAGGTAAAGGTTGTTTTGTAGTAGGTTCCGAGGGACTGTCAGTCTGTATTTTCGTCTCCATCTGTTTATGGAGTATGAACATTCCAAATATGGCAATTGATGTAACTATCGCAACTGTTATTAAAAACCTATCACGTAATAACTGCATCGCCAATTTCCCAAAGCTTTTCAAAATTATTTACTTCTTCAACTCCAATCCTGCATCTACCCAGCTCTTTTTGCCGCCTTTGAAATCAAGAACCTTTTTGTAGCCCATTTTCTGCAACTTTTCTGCAGCCATAGTACTCGCATGGCAGACATAGTTTGCGCAGTATACTACAATCGTGTCTGTCTTTTTCAGATTCTTACCTGCAACCCTTCCCAATTCGTCAACCGGGATATTGATAGCACCAGGGATATGTCCCTTTCTGTAAGATTCCCCTGGCAATGCCTCCACCAACTTAAACTTCTCTCTATTCGCCTGCATCTCAAGCAGCCCATCTAAAGATATAAATCTTATCTTTGCCATACACCCACCCCCTTATTTTATTTCTCTTGTTCCGCTAAAATTTGACCTTAACAAAAATCTATGCAATTATAATCGTTTAATAAAATGTCGCACCTCATCATGATTTCCTATAATAGGATGGCTCGTTACCCGATTTCCACTTAATATTGCAGCCGATACTCGGCTTTTGGTCTGGACTGACTGGACGGTCTGTTAATACCGCATCTATGGCAGCCCTAAGGTCATGCCCGGTAAGAGGCTTATTATTCCCGGGTCGGCTGTCATCAAGTTGTCCGCGATATACAAGGCGCCTTCCTGCGTCAAAAAGGAAAAAATCTGGTGTGCATGCAGCTGTGTAGGCTTTTGCGGCCTTTTGGCTTTCGTCATAACAAAATGGAAATACGAAGCCAATCTCTTCTGCCATTGCCTTGAGACGTTCAGGTGCATCATCAGGATAATCGGTGATATCATTAGCACTTATTGCAACTATACTTAAGTCTTTCTTTGCATAATCCTTTCCAAGTCGTGCAAGTTCGTCTTTTATATGCTGCACGTACGGACAATGACGGCAGATGAACATAACGAGAAGCGCTTTTTTCCCTGTAAAGGTATCAAGGGAAATTAATCTGCCTGAGACTACATCAGGCAGGTTGAAACCTGGCGCCTTTGTTCCAAGGGACAACATAGTAGAAGGTGTTAGTGCCATCGTATCTCCTCCTTTTCTGGCGACATAAACTTGTCCCCATGAAAATGGGGATCAAGCCGCTACACACTACTAAATATACCTTATAAATCCTATTTTGTCAATCTCATTAATTTTTAAAGTGGCGATTCGGGTTGCAAATTTGGCAAAAATATGGTAATATATAAGTAGAGGAATTCGTATGGTTGAATTAAAGACAAAAGAAACCGGGTTATTATTAGAAGAGGTTGAACTTGCCCCAGAAGAGCTTCAGGTATGGGTTCAGCCGCCGAGTCCTATTTTCCCCATGTGGGATACGAAGTTAAAGAATCTATTCAGGCAGGCACGCGAGTCATACCATAGCGGAAATAAGATAACTTTTAGCGAATGTTACAATCCCTTCTTAGGTAAATTTGGCAGCGTCTTAAACTGGGCTTTGGACTCATGGGATTATCTT
>Ga0209514_10009060_pt1 | contig 11071 bp, 12 predicted proteins | sample Subgrocontami58m_FD_187452 | JGI IMG/M metagenome (GOLD analysis project Ga0209514, IMG submission 187452) | Subsurface groundwater microbial communities from S. Glens Falls, New York, USA - GMW37 contaminated, 5.8 m (SPAdes) (version 3) | ecosystem: Environmental > Aquatic > Deep subsurface >...
TTCTCCGCTAGATTCTTGCCAACAACCCAGACTTCTTTTCCTGCCTGCACTTCAACATAATCCAAATCAGGATTAACCATGATCGCTAAGTTCAACGGAATTGTCCAAGGCGTTGTCGTCCAGATAATAAAATATTTCTGAGGATCTTTAGCATAACGAAATTTAACGTAAATCGCCATATCTTTTATTGATTTATATTCAACTTCATGTTTGGCAACAGCAGTTTGCGTCGCTGCATCCCAAAGCATCGTCCTTAATCCCTGGTAAAGACGCTTTTTTTCATGTGCTTTCTTAATAAGCCACCATTCGCCTTCCATAAACTCTTTTTTAATCGGTTGATAAGGATCCGTGAAATCAAGAGTAAGACCTAAACGAGTGAAATCCTCATTCATCTTGTACATCATTTCAGTACAGAACTTTTCACATTCATCAGTAAACTTCTTGACACCATATTTCTCGATGTCCTCTTTATTCTTTAAATTAAGCTTAGCCATTACTTTTTGTTCCGTAGGCAAGCCGTGCATATCATAACCCATCCGATCCCAAACATTAAACTGTTTCATCCGTTTATAACGCAGAATAATGTCTTTCATCGACGTTTGCCAGGCCGTACCAATATGAACTCTTCCCGACGTATACGGCGGCCCTTCCAAAAAATAGAATTTTGGTCCTTTTTGATTGCGTTTGCGCAGTTTTTCCACTACTTTATTCTTCTGCCAAAAGGCAAGGATTTCCGGTTCAAGTTGTTGTGGATTATACTGCTCAAATCTCATAAGGGAAGGTGAATAGGTGGTTGTTTAAAAAGATTCTGGCTCTGAAAGTGACAGTACGAAGTTTTTTAAATATGGTAACAGAATAGAGCTAAGAATGAAAACACTCAATAAAATCCTCATCGGAGCAACAGCCGCTATTGGAATAGGTCTTCTTGCTCAGCAGTGCTCTCAAAGTTTAATCGAATTGAACCACAATCTACCGCCAAGAAGTTATTCTGTAAATTACGAACCAAACACGGCTCAGGAAGAATACAGTCTACAAAATACAGGTTATGAACAAAAATAAAGACACACTAATTTCAAAATTCTTTAATGCAGTCCCCTTGCTCTCTCACATTCCTCATCAAATTCCTCTTCAGAATGAATTGAATGATAATATTTAATTGCCTCTCGAACAGATAAGAGTTTAGGAGAACCAGGGGGAAGAAGCTTAACTAATCGCCGTCTATCATCAAAGGCATACTCTAGACCAATGACATAACTAGGAATACTAGATTGGCCCGTACCAATTATAGCAAGATACTTTCTTGGTCCGATTTCTTTTTCGACAAATATTTCTAAAACCATTTATAGTCTGCAGAATATGGGTCTTATATAAATATTGCGGTTGAAAATGCTTCATTCAAAAAAAGCATCTTTATATACATAATTAAATTACTATAATTTTAATGGTTTCTAAGAAAAAATTGAAAGAAATTATAACCAAGCATAGCTTAAACATCGATTTAGAAGAAAACATCATGTCATTAGTATACCATTTTAAAAATGAAGTGAGAAGAACTAAAGATCCATTAACTGAAGAAGAACACCATTTATTCTTTGATTTCTTTTGGAATCGAGGTAACGAAGAGAGAGAAACTAATGTTTCTATTTCAGAAAAACTAAAACAAAAAGTAATTAGAAATAGAGCTAAAATAGTAGGATACGATATGGTCCTGGCTGGACAGATAGAAGGAATTAATATCACCAGCATCATCGATGAATGCCACTTAAATTCAAACGAAGAGTCAGAGATTTGGGCCATATTTCATAAATTATGGCCAGGCGATTCAGCTCGAGATAGTGATGAGATTAATGGATTTCTCGGAACCTACCAAATAGTCGAACAGCAGCTTAAATTTTTTGGAAAAATAAACGTACTGGATATTGGCTGTGGAAAAAATGGAAATGGTATTTCAACACTTACTGCAAGATACGGTGGTAAAATTAGGGGTTATGGAGTTGACTTAGATATCCAAGAACATCCTTCAAACGTAAATTTAGTAAAGGCGAGCGTCGAAAGCTTGCCTTTCAGGGATAATTTTTTTGATGTGATTTATTCTTCATATGTACTGTATTGTTTTAATGATAAAAGATTGATCAATGTAATTACAGAGATATTACGAGTATTAAAACCAAACTGCCAGTTTATTTTTGACGACCATAATCGAGATTTTATGGATTACAAAGAAAAAATTGTTCCCGCTACACACGTTAAAGCAACCGTTCAGAAAGGTAGCAAAAGTGCCATAGTAATAAAGAAATTAATACCAATCAATTAGTAAAATTAACGCAGTGGCTTTGAAGATAAATACTCTGAGTTCACAAAGTTCTCAGTACCACCACATTCCCTCTCCCTTTCTTAATCTTCTCCACCACACCTTTATGTTCCAACTCCGTAATAATCAAGCTAATCTTTGCTTCAGATAAATGCAACATCTCTTTACGAATCTGTTTCTGCGTTACCCGACCATCATTTTTCTTAATGATCTCCAACACTTCATCAAGATAACCCGGCTCTTTGGCGATCTCTTCTTTATGCTGTTCAATAGTCTTGCCATGTTCAACTTTCATTTCTTTGCGAAAACGACTCAATGGACCATATTTCCGACGCATCTTGGCATAGCGCCAGCCCAGTAATCCCAGAATAATAATAACCAATAGATAACGCCACCATTCCGTCGTTGTCGAAGACGCGGTTAAAGTCTGATCATCAACTAATTGCTCACTAGCCTCTCCCCACAACTCTTCTTCCGTGCGGAAATCCGGCAGTAAAAAGAGATCAACAACAAAAGTACCATCACTAACTATAGCCGTATCTTCCCGAACATCTAACAACCCTTTTCGAGCCGTAAGAGTATATTTTCCCAAAGGAACATTGAATTCGTAGTTTCCTTCTTTGGCCAAGAATTTTTGCACAGGTGTCGAATTAATTTCTATCAAAACATCTTTCTCCAGATCGAGATTACTATTATAAATGGAACCTTTAAGGGTAGCAGCAGAAGCTAAAGGAAAAACTAAAAGCAGAAAGACAAAACAAAACCAAATATACTTTTTCATCAACCTAAAGCAGCGAAACGGACTTTAAAAAAGTATCGCTCCTTTTCCGTCCCCACCTTGTTACGAATTTCACTACTCTAAAATACTCAACTGCGAAAAGTTTATATAGGGGTTATCGTTCTAATCACTTAAACATCTATCACCTCTTTTTCCCCAAGCAGGCCATTTCGGTGGTTTGCTCGGGGTTTTATAATCCTCTTTTTCAGATTAATTTTACTCAGAATTAAATAGTGGTATCATCCCAATATCGCTCATCATTCTCTCCAGAAGATCTTTCTCAGAAACATCCAAAGAATCCCTCCCACACAGACGATAATCAGCCCTTGCTATAACCGGATCAAAAGGATGAACCTTAGCATTAAAATAATCATCAAGAACTCGTCCTGCTTCCCCACGAACAAAACGCGGAATCGTATCCCTCGTACCAACCGCCAGAAACAGACTATCTCCGTCAGACAGACCACGATAAAAAACAGCCATTATTTCCGTCGCCATCACTCCCAAAGTAGTGGAAGGATAACGATATGACTCCAGACGCTCTAAAAAGTAAAATACAACCATTAACCATAAAAAACAAGCTTTTTTTAAAAACTCATCCCTTCTTTTTTTTACTTCCCCTTCTTAACCTCAGCAAAAGCAGAACAACTAAAACACCAACCACAAATCCTTGCACTTGCATTTGAAAATCTCTTTTTCCTAAAAATGAAGATCTAATCTCCTCAACAAAACTCTTTTTTTCGGGGAAATACATCGAAAGATCGCTCATCTCCAAAGCATACTCCAAATAGACCAGTGCATTAAACTTTTCTTTCTCTTGCAAAGACAACGCATACTTATAATAAGAATACCCTAAAATCGGAAACACCCCTTCAGCACTATTTTCGGAAATCATTCTCTCTGCAATCTTTCGCTTACTCTCCAAATACTGCGGAAAAGAACTCTCTTCAATCCCCAGTGAACTAATAATCGCATTGGCATCCGCCTTCGCCTGCGCCGCCGTAATCAAACATAGTGTAAAATCATTTTTTTCCAAAGCTTTATGCGCTTTCGTAATTTTTTCTTGAATAAAAATGCTTTGCGGACCTAGAAACAACGTCACATATTGGTAGCGCTCTTCACTCTCTGCAATCTTCTTCATACATGATTGCCCAATACTGCTATTGTCAAAAACAAACTCTTTTCCTTCCATCGAAAAAAATTGATACCATGCTACAGCAGAATAAAAACGTTCTTCCCCATAAGCCAAGATTGATCCCATCTCATCTAAATCCACGATATGATCACTGCTTCGAATTGTTTGAAGTTGATCATCAACATCCTGCAAACGTTCTTGCACCACCATTCTCGTCTGTAAATCGGCGATCGTTTCAATAGACTCATTCTTCACTTTCTCATTCAATTTAGCCGTCTTGTCCCTCAACACCGTATAAAGCCCCATTAACTGAACTTTTGAAAGTTTCTGCTGTTGATAATAATTTGTTCTGAGAAGAATATCATTGCTAAAACAGTAACTCGCCGCAGAATAATAATCATTCTCGCGTGTGGCATTTTCCGCTGCTTCTTTTCGAGAAAGATATAAATCTTTACTAGCATTATCCAGAGAGAAACCTTCCTGCTTTATCTCCTCCATCAGATTATCTCCTCGAATACATAACGCTTCTTGGAGTCCTTTCATAATCCGAGCATAATCTGCATCTTCTCTAACTGTTACCGGTTTATGGTTTAAATCAACACCCGACAGCTCTTTGACAACTGTATCAAGATCAACAACTTCTAAAACCTGAAGATTTAACTTTTCTTTACCATAAAGAACAAGATCAGAACCATTTTCCGTAACATTAGTTGCATTAGTAGTATTACTTTCATTGGCTTGTTTCGTCGAATTTATCACTCGTTCCTGTAGTTTCTGTTTCGCCGTACCGAGAGGAATCAACACCTTTGTTAGTCCTGCTGCTGAAGCCGCTTCTAATTTCTCTTTAACACCACCCACTGGTCCGATAATTCCACCAGAATTAATTGTTCCAGTTATCGTTACTTTCTCATCATAATCCAAATCTAACACCGCAATTGTCGTCAAAGCGGCAATCGCCGCACCAGCAGAAGGACCACCGATGATTGTCGACTTCGCTTTAATCGTATAGATAAAATCATAATTCTCACAATCTAGTTTGAAATGATTACAGGCAATATCTTTAGCAAACCGTGTGGAAATCTGTGTATCTAATTTAGTCAACGGAAACGTTTCTAAAAAAACACGGCCAGAACCTTCTTTTAACTCTAAATAGAGATCGGCATCGCTTCCTTGATAGCCATCACCATCTTCCTGTACTGCTAGAAGCTTGAGATGGTAAGGTTGTTGTTCGACTGCAGAAGAAAACGTAACTAAAAGCAATATGACTGCAATAAACACAAACCAGCTCTTTTTCATGAGAAGAAAAGAAACTAACGGGGTTATAAAACTTGTGTTGGTCAAGTATAGAGAAGTTTGCATAATTCAATGATTAAACTCCAAAAAACAGAAAAGAACATAAACACCATAATCATTACCATTCAAAAGAGATGGAAGAAGTAAAAAATCCCAATAACAGAAAGCAGTGGAGCATTCCTAAAAATAGTAGTGGGATTTTTACTCCCAGAAATAGGAATAAAATGTCGCGGCAAGCCGCGGAGTATAAGACCTATTTCTCGGGAATAAAAAAGAAACCCACAATCGGCTTAGCGCTAGGAGCCGGCGGAGCAAAAGGCTTTGTCCACATTGGTGTTCTAAAAACACTCTATAAACATAAGATCTTCCCTGACTATATCACGGGTACATCAATGGGGTCCGTCATCGCCGCCGCCTACGCTTGTGGTAGAAACCCAGAAGAAATTGAATCCTTTCTAAAACACACTAATTGGCAGCGGATTGTTGATTTTACCATTCCAAAATCAGGATTATTAGAGGGAAAAAGAATTGACAGAAGATTAGGCGAATTAGTCTTTCACAAGCAATTTCGTCAATGTTCAACACCGCTGCGCATAATTGCCTATAACCTCACAAAAAAACAAAAAATTGTATTTGAAAAAGGAGATATTACCAAAGCCATCCGTGCCTCTATTTCCATACCAGGTATCTTTCCCCCATTCATCATCCGTCGCGACCAATACATTGACGGAGCAGTCATCGACCCAACTCCATTTAATGAAGCCAGAAAAATGGGGGCAGATATTACCATTGCAGTTGACATCTCTGGACCGGAACAAAAGACTTCAAAAGGCAATGCCCTTAATGGGGAGTCATACCTGACATCACTAAAAGAAAGATTTATTAGAGAGGAAGTCAAATTTTTAGGTACAATTCTCTTCCCTCGACACTGGCCAAAAACCATCCGGAATCTTTTTCGTAAGCTTCTCAATACGATTTTTTATCCAGCACTGGTTCTGCGTATGCTCGCCGGAAGAGAAATGTATCCCATTGCTAACACGATGTACGAAACAATAAATATCCTCTCAAACAACCTCGCCAAAGAACAACTCGCACATGCTAAAAACTGTCTGATCATCACCCCCAACATTGAGGGATTATTATGGTCTGATTTCAACAAAATTGAACACTTTATTAAAGTTGGAGAAGAAGCAACGGAGAAGATAATTCCCAAATTAGAAAAGCTACTTAGAAATTAAGCTTCAAACGAAATCTCTTCTTTCTTAATTCCTTTCATCTCACGATAGCGCGCATGAATCTTCTTACCAGTCTTTGTATGCTGAAGAATCATCTCTTTTCCCATCGATAGAACACGATATTGCTCCCCCCCTTTTAGAACCATATCTCCTTTTCCAAACGGTGCCTGACGAAAGAGAACAGTTAAGCGGTACATTTCTTTATCTTTCTTCTGAGTATGCAATGTCGCTGTAATTAACACTTCACCACCATATGTAGTTTGCAGCTTTTTAGCAAGAATTCGAGTCAGAGTATTATCAGAGAGATAAAAATCTAATCCCGTTCTTTCCTCCAGCACTTTAGAAACAGACAAATGAACACGCTGTATTTCCTCTTCAACAAAAGCAATTACATCCGGTGAAACGTTACGTAGTTGAAGAATTGCCTCATAATATTCAGTATGTTTTCCAACGAGTGATCTTACCATTTAAGCTCCAATTTGAAGAATATATATTAAACTTTGTGCTAAAAATCAATATCTGTACTTCATTCGCTCTACAAACGAACCTAGAGTCCCAACACGCTGAAGTCCAAAATGATCTTCAGGCTTAGACCATTGTTTAACATGATCCGAAAAAGGATAAGCATTCATCACATCAAGAGCGGTGATTTCAATCACAGAACGAGGAAAAATCTTAGAATCTTCAGAATAATTCGCTCGAAACTGGGATATATCACTAACATCTTTGATCACCCGCACAATGTGCGTCCTAGAATCGTCAACAGGAGTGAGAACGAAATACTCAATCGTATCACCCATCGCTGAATATCGTGCTTTACCATTATCTTCTCTTCCCAGATAACTTGCTTTCCAAAGATTATAGACCCCGGCATCTAAATGATCAGAATCTTTAGGATAGGAGAGCGGTTCTTCAGATTTTCTCTTTTTTCGAAAGAAGTCAAGCATAAAATGATCATCAATACCGCAACTTAAATATATTTCTATTGTCAAAAAGCAAAGAATAAAGCATCATCTCCCAAATCTTTATATAACCACAAACTATTGTCTTCACTATGGGAACACTTCCTCTACCGCAAATCACCCTTCGTTACGAGGGTCCATTTGATTTTGATGGAATGTATGCAGCAATCATTGATTGGGCAAAGAATTATGGTTATCTCTGGCTGGAAAAGTCCTACAAGCACAAAGTTCCTTCTCCAAAAGGTGCAGAATTAGAATTTGAATGGGAAATGAGCAAAAATGTCACTGAATACATCAATTATAGAATTACCTTCACCGTTCACGCTTGGGATACCACCGAAGTAGAAGTAACTATTGATGGCAAAAAGAAAACATTAACCAATTCTCGAATTTATATCATCATCGATGGAAAAGTAGAAACGGATTGGCAGAAAAGGTTTAGCGGCAGCAAATTCGCCCAAAAACTCGGCGGCTGGTATGAAAAACTAATGGGCAAGAACATTGAGGGGATATATTGGGATCAATTATATTATCGCATCTGGAATTTACATGCTCTTCTCAAAAAATACTTTGATTTGCAGTCTAAGAAATATCAGTATAAAGGATATTTGAAAGAGAATTAGAGGAACTATTCTGGAGAAGAAGAAAAATAAAGAGTAAGAAAAAATCTAGTTACAATTACTTAACCCATACATACAACCATTAACACATTCTTTCCCTATCGATAACTTCCCACTGGAACAGCTAGAGATACTCTTACCATTCAAACAAAGAGAAGTTTTACTGTCTACGCCATACAAAGCTAAACAAGCGACATCAATTTTAGCACATTGTGCAACATGTTTTCCACCAATTGTAGTGGTTGATTTGTAGTTGCAAACTTCACTGTCTTTACAGAGAGTAATTGGTCCGGGATCAGTCGGTTTACCCGTAATTGGCCCGCAAGCAACAATCTCATGCAAACCGCTCTTACTTTGACCACAATAGCTTCCGGTTTTTTGCACCATACAAAACTGTTCTTCAGAAGAACCATAACCCACTACGGGCCAAATAGTATTAGACTTCTCCAAAATTTGCACGCACTCCTTTCCCGCGCTAGCCAAAGAAGAAGCTAAATATTTTTTATTGACAATAGATTTGTCTCCCTCGGAAGAAACTGCCAACGAGAGAGTCATTGTATCTGACGCAACAGCCGCAACACATTCACAGAAAACATTAACAGTCTGCGAAGTATAAAGATAATCTGTCTTCTGATAAAACTGTTGTTTACAAGAAGCAGTATACAACGCCATCTCCTGCTGCAACGTATTTTTTGCTCTCTGAGAAGCCATAATCGTTTCAATTCGATTTCTACCTAAATCACCAACCGCAGAAGAAGTATCCAGTTTTTCTATCTGTAGTTTGCCATCTCCAGGAAGTTGACCTGCTTTTCCAACAAAAGAATCATTAACAAAGTATAACAATACGAAAAGAGCTAAAACAGCAACAAGCGCAATACCAACTCGTCGAGCACTAGAACCATTTTTCGATTTCATCCGACTACACCTCTTCTGAGAAATAGAAGGAACCTATTCTTTAATAACTTTTCCCAAAGTAGAACCAGACTGCTGCCTTACCACCACAAGCAAAACATTTTTGATCTTTCTTCAACAGAGGCTGTTCAAAGGGAGAGTTTAACGATTTTGCGCCAGTTTTTTCTTTGAATTCTTCCTCACATTTTGGCGTGCCACACCATGGTGCGAAAATTAATTTCTCGGCCAACAACTCTTTCTCAGCCTCTTTCATTGTTGAAACCATAACAATACTTGATTTAAGAAGTTGTAGCGCTTTGACATACAAATCTTTCTGCATCGTCTCTAAGAGAGTCGGAATTTCCATTTCCAGTTTATCCAGAGAAATAAATTTTTTCTCACCCGTATCCCGCCGCACAACAACAGCTTGCTTTTTCTCAATATCTTTTGGACCGAGTTCAATACGCAAAGGAATACCTTTCATTTCCCACTCGTTGAATTTCCAGCCAGGAGAATAGTCATCGCGATCATCAAGATGAACAGCAATATCTTTCTTCTCTAGCTTTTTCACTATCGCCGCTGCTTCTTTCAAAACAACATCTCGCGTTGCGTCGAAAAGAATAGGAACAATAACAGCTTGGGTAATTGCTACTTTAGGAGGAAGGACGAGACCTTTGTCATCAGAATGCATCAAAATCATCACTCCAATAGAACGCGTGGAAATTCCCCAGGAGTTTTGCCAAGCATATTGTTCTTTTTGGTTTTGATCAACAAATTTGATATCAAAAGCTTTGGCAAAATTCTGACCTAAATGATGAGATGTCGCGCCTTGAATTGCTTTACCATTAGGAAGAAAAGATTCTACCGAGAGAGTGATTTCTGCTCCCGCAAATTTTTCTGCTTCAGATTTTCTCCCCTTAAGTATAGGAACAGCGTATAACTCTGAAAATACTTTTTCATAAAAATCTAAAATAGTATACATCTCTCGATGAGCTTCTTTTTGTGTAGCAAATGCAGTATGACCTTCCTGCCACAAAAATTCTCTACTTCTTAAAAAAGGCGTACAATGCTTAAATTCCCAACGTACAACATTATTCCACTGGTTCAAACGTAAAGGTAAATCTTTATGAGATCGTATCCACTTCGCATAGGCATCGTACATAATCGTTTCAGAAGTAGGACGAACAGCAAGACGTTCACCAAGTTTTGTATCCCCCCCATAATCAACCCACGCAACTTCAGGAGCAAAGCCTTCAACATGCTTCTTCTCTTTAATTAAAAGAGATTCGGGGATGAACAAAGGGAAATAACAGTTTTTGACCCCATCTGCTTTAATCAACCCATCAAAATAAGCCTGAACTTTCTCCCAGATATGATATGCATTAGGACGTAAAATATAACAACCAGAGACCGGACTATATTCAATCAACTCCGCTTTCTGAATCAGCTGAGTATACCATTCCGAGAAATCCTCAGCTTTCTTAACCGTCAGTCCTTTAAGATCTTTATCTTTTACAGCCATTGTTAGAGAGAAGTATTGATGATTTTATAAAGATTTGCAGAAAAGGTGCGTATTAAGTTCTAGCGCCTCCGCCAAAGTGTTTCATGAGCTGAGCTTTACTTTAGAAAAAAGTTAGTTCCCGCTCTATCGATAATACTATCTCTTCTTTCAACAACTAAGACTTAGGGAACGGGCGAGTGAAACGGCGAGGCGCTTACGGGAACTTAATACGTATGGTTGTTCTGTTGCGATTCTCAGATATTTATATAGAAGAATAATCTTCCTTAAAAACCAGTTGTTTAACGAAGAAGATATGCCATTTGGAAATAGAAACCAAAAACAAAT
>Ga0209514_10009067_pt1 | contig 11067 bp, 9 predicted proteins | sample Subgrocontami58m_FD_187452 | JGI IMG/M metagenome (GOLD analysis project Ga0209514, IMG submission 187452) | Subsurface groundwater microbial communities from S. Glens Falls, New York, USA - GMW37 contaminated, 5.8 m (SPAdes) (version 3) | ecosystem: Environmental > Aquatic > Deep subsurface >...
TCTTTCAAAAAATATTGATGCCAACAGCATACGTTTCTGGATGGGTTTCAGCGATCACTATATTAATGTCTTTACAGTTCTTACAAAGTTAGGCCTGACTTCGGAGAGAGTCGTAAAAACCGCCGAAGGGACTGAAGTCGTGCCTTTAAAAGTTCTGAAAGCGCTCCTGCCTGACCCTTCGTCGCTGGCTCCAAATTACACGGGAAAGACCTGTATCGGAAATTTTGTCAGAGGAAAGAAGGACGGTAAGGATAGGGAGATTTTTATTTATAATATCTGTGACCACAAAGATTGTTATAAGGAAGTTGAGTCGCAGGCAATCAGCTACACTGCCGGCGTTCCGCCGGTGGCTGCGGCTATCTTGATAGCTAAGGGCGCCTGGGATGTTAAGACCATGGTTAATGTAGAAGAGCTCGACCCAAATCCGTTTATAAAATTGTTGAATAAGATGGGTCTGCCTACGCAAGTCCTGGAAAATCCTGCGCCGCTTTTTGCAAAACGAAAGGCGAGGACCGCCGAGAAGTTGAGCGAAGAAGAATTAGCATCTTTGGTTTCCGGGCGTCGTTAAACTTAAAATCTTTGAACTTGACTAACAAAAAAAGCCTGTAGTTTGACTACAGGCTTTTTATTTCGGGCGCATTCTTTCCTTCCCAAGTATTAAATTTCGAAGTAAAATAATACAGTTAGACAATCACTTGAAACGCAGGGGCCCAGAATGGAATTTATCGGATTATTAGTTATATTGATTCTTGTCCTGTTCTTGCCTTTTTTAATAAAAAGAATAGAAAGTGACCTTGAGATTTTTCTTTTTGTGATGGGCATTGCCGCTGTCAGCATAACTAGGCAGTGGGGCACGCATTTGATAAGAGAGGCCTTGATTGAGCCCATAAAGATAACTGTTGCTGTTTTTATTGCCGGGTTTATCTTTCGGGCTTTACAAAAACCCATTGGCCGCAATGTAAACAGAATCGCTGACGCAATCGGTTTAAAGCTATTTGGTTTTTTGGTTATTGTGCTGTTAGGGCTTATTTCAAGTATCATAACTGCTATTATAGCCGCGCTTTTACTTGTCGAAATAATTTCGCATCTGAATCTTGACAGGAAAAATGAAATCCGCCTGGTGATACTAGCTTGTTTCTCCATAGGCCTGGGAGCTGCATTAACGCCTATCGGCGAACCTCTTTCGGCTATTGCCGTGGCTAAACTTAGAGGCATGCCTTATCAGGCTGATTTCTTTTTCTTAGCCAGGATCCTGGGTGTTTTTTTAATACCGGGAGTGATTGTCCTCGGCCTACTGGGCATGATTATGATGCCGGCTGAACATCAGAAGAGGCACGGCTTAGAAGCAGGTAAAGAAGAAAATATTAAAGATATCTCTTTAAGGGCTCTTAAGGTCTATCTTTTTGTTATGGCGCTTATTTTTCTCGGGCAAGGTTTTAAGCCGATAATTGACGTTTATGTTTCTAAGATGCCTTACCAGGGGCTTTATTGGCTCAATACTATTTCGGCTGCAGTAGATAACGCGACTCTTGCGGCGGCCGAGATTGATCCGAGTTTGAGCATTTTTCAGATAAGGTCAGCCTTGTTAGGCCTTTTGATAGCCGGAGGCATGCTTATACCCGGTAACATCCCGAATATAATTTCAGCCGGAAAACTAAAGATAAGAAGCTCGGAGTGGGCCGGGTTTGGTGTTCCTTTAGGCTTGGCGGCAATGATTGTTTGTTTCATTTTATTGACGTTGGCGAGATAAGGCAGTATTAAATGATCTAAAATAAATAGAAAAAAATAAACTTATGAAAAAAATATCATTAGTCCATATTAAGGCCGACCGTAAATGCAGGGTTTTAGAGATTTCCGGAGGCACCAACTTACAAAGTAAGCTTATGAATATGGGTATATTTAAAGGTAAAGAGCTTATGAAGCTAAGCCATATCGGCTTAAGAGGCCCGGTAGTTATAAAATCAGGCCGGAGTATTCTTGCTCTGGGCCACGGCGTAGCAGCAAAAATAATCTGCGAGGTCGAATGATCAGAAAGATTTACCTTATAGGTAATCCAAATGTCGGCAAAAGCGTAGTCTTTTCGCGCCTTACCGGAGTCCAGGTAATTTCATCGAATTATCCCGGCACGACCGTAGAGATAACTATGGGTTATTTACTGATAGGCGGCGAGAAAATCGAAGTCGTGGATTTACCCGGGACATATTCATTAGAGCCGACTTCGCACGCCGAAGAAGCAGCGGTAAATTTATTAAAAGAACATCCTAAGGAAGAGATCGCGGTAATCAACATCTTGGACTCGACTAATTTAGAAAGGAACCTGCTTCTTTCGTTGCAATTGATCGAAGAAGGTTTTCCGGTTATTTTATGTTTAAATATGTGCGATGATGCCGGACACAAGGGAGTCCAGATCGATACCAATAAGCTGGAGGCTATATTGCGTGTTCCGGTTATTCCTACCTGCGCAGTGACCGGAGCAGGCATAAAATTACTGATCGAAAGAATAAGAGAAGCAGCGCCTATTCCAAGAGGTAAGCTCGAACACGAAGAACGCTGGAAAGAAATAGGCAGGATTATCGAACAGGTCCAACATCTTGAGCATCGACATCATAGCTTTAGGGAAATATTGGAAGATGCATCTGTGCGTCCTTTGACTGGACTGGTAATGGCTGCGGGGCTCGTGTATGCCTCATTTAAGTTTGTGCGCTTTATCGGGGAATTTATTATAAATAAGGTTACCGATCCGTTATTTTTTAATCTTTATCAGCCGGTATTAGAGCGCCTTACTTTCCATTGGCAGGAAAAAGGCTTTTGGTTCCATCTATTCATAGGCGATCTTATCAACGGAAAGATTGATTTTAAACAGTCTCTGGGGGTTTTAACTACCGCGCCCTACATTGAATTCGGAATGGTTTTGCCATACGTCATATCTTTTTATTTTATCCTCAGTCTCTTGGAAGATATCGGGTATTTGCCGCGTTTGGCAATACTATTAGATAATATCTTGCACCAATTGGGCCTGCACGGTTTTGCGATTATACCTGTGCTTTTAGGTTTTGGCTGTAACGTTCCGGGTATAATGTCCACGCGCGTTTTAGAATCAAAACGAGAGAGGTTCATCGCTTCAACGATCATCTCAATAGGTGTTCCTTGCGTGCCCTTACAGGCAATGATTTTCGGCTTATTAGGCAGGTTCGGAGGCTTTTATGTGAGCGGAGTATACCTGGTATTATTTTCTTTGATTCTAATATTAGGAATAATTTTAAACCGCACGCTAACCGGTTATAGCCCGGAATTTTTGATAGAAATCCCGCCTTATAGATTTCCGCCGCTACAGATGCTGGCGCAAAAATTATACTTTCGCGTTAAGGGCTTTCTGATTGAGGCGGTTCCGGTTGTTTTAATCGGTGTTTTATTCATAAATATTCTTTTGTACCTTAAGCTATTCGATATAGTAACAGGCATATTCGCCCCGATAATCCAAGGCTTATTCGGCCTACCTAAAGAAGCGATTGTAGCTTTGGTCATAGGTTTCTTAAGAAAAGATGTGGCCGTGGGAATGCTTATGCCTTTGGGGCTATCTGCCAAACAGCTTTTTATTGCAGCAACATTGCTGGCAATATCATTCCCTTGCGTAGCTACTTTTATCGTTTTATGGAAAGAGTTAGGACTAAAGGATTTAGTCAAATCTACCCTGATTATGATTTTTATAAGCATAATTGTCGGGGGGATGCTTAATTTTGTCATTCTACGCTAGATAGCCTTTTCTCTAACGTTTTCTCCGGCCAAGTTCTCCCCCCAAGATACACATCAAAAAAAACAATTGACAAGGAGGCGTTGGGCTGTTAAGCTATATAGCCAAATGGCTATATAGATGAGGAGTGCCTTGAAAAACCTGGAAAAAATAATTAAAGCCTTGGCAGATAAAAACCGGTTAAGGATTTTAAAGCTCTTAGAGGCGCGTAAGCTTTGTGTCTGCGAACTTTCATTTATCCTGGGGATTACCCAGCCTAGCGTATCAAAACACCTTAAGAAGATGAATGAAGCCGGGTTAATTTCCAGCGAGCAGGACAGATTCTGGACGAATTATTATTTAAAGTCTGACGTAAGGGAATTAAAGAGTTTTTTGAATTGCCTTAAAAAGCAATTAAGTAAAGAGGACGTGATTAAACAAGATTTGAATAAATTAAAAAGAGTCAATAAATCCAGGGTCTGTTGTAGATAGTAATATCTATCCCTCACCTTTTATCAATTAGATTATTTTGGTAATTTCTGAATACCTAAAAAGGTGAGGGATTAAATTCGCACTTATAATTTATGTCGCATGTTGCGCTCTATAAATTATGTGCTCATTAAAGGAGGGGTAGATGAAAAGTAATAACAAGAACAAGAAAGGCGCTAAGGCAAAGAATTTCTTTAGCCAGATGATTGAAAAAATGGATAAAAAAATGCAAGATAAGTCTAATTCTCCAGGTTGCTGCTGCTCTAGCCCTAAAGACAAGTCATGCTGCAGCTAATAGTCGATTGGTTCGTATATTCTATTCTAAAGTTTGACCATCAATCACGAATAGGGGCAGCTTTAAATTTCTTTATTTACGACTCTATAAAGATCATGCTGCTTCTGTTTGTGATGATTTCGTTGATCGGATTTTTCCGCAGTTTCCTGTCGCAACAAAAAGTCAAAGCCTGGATTACGGGAAAAAAAGGCTGGGGGAATTTCTTCGCCGCGCTTTTTGGAGCAATAACTCCGTTTTGCTCCTGTTCTTCGATACCTATATTTATAAGCTTCTTAGAAGCAGGGATTCCTTTGGGAGTAACTTTTTCATTTTTGATCACCTCTCCGCTGATTAACGAATACCTGGTTGTGCTGATGATTGGTTTTTTTGGCTGGAAAATAACCCTGGCCTATATAATCAGCGGAATGTTTTTAGGCATCATCTCTGGTCTAATCTTAGGAAAAATGAACCTGGAAAAATATATCGAGAAGGATATTGTGGCTGGTGATATGGAAGGGGTTTGCGAAATAAATTATAAAGGAATAAAACAAAGGATATTTTTTGGCGTTAACGAGGCAAAATGTATCATACAGAAACTCTGGATTTGGGTTCTTGTTGGTGTCGGATTAGGCGCTTTGATTCATAATTATGTACCCCAGGAAGCAGTGCAGGTAATCGTGAGTAAGGCAGGGATTTTCTCAGTGCCAATCGCGACTCTTATAGGCGTTCCCATGTATGGAAGTTGCGCGGCAATCGTGCCCATTGCAGTTGTTTTGTTCCAGAAAGGTTTTCCTTTGGGCACGGCCTTAGCGTTTATGATGGCAGTCGCGGCCTTGAGCCTGCCTGAGGCAATTATGCTAAGAAGGGCAATGAAGTTAAAATTAATAGCCATATTTTTCGGCATAACCACATTAGGCATTATATTTACAGGTTATTTGTTTAATTTTTTGCAGAAGATATTAGTTTAGAGGATAGAGTATGGAAGAAAGAGTTGTTAAGAAATTATCGTTTTTGGATAGATTTTTGACTCTCTGGATTTTTCTAGCAATGGCATTCGGAGTTTGTTCCGGGTTCATCTATCCGCAGATTGTAAACTTCTGGAACAGGTTTCAGGTCGGAACCACTAATATTCCGATTGCCATCGGCCTTATCCTGATGATGTATCCGCCTTTGGCAAAAGTTAAATACGAAGAGATGGGTGATGTCTTCCATAACTTTAAGATACTCGGTCTTTCCCTTGTGCAGAATTGGATAATCGGGCCGATCCTGATGTTTTTTTTAGCGGTTATCTTCTTAAGGGGATATCCGGAATATATGGTCGGGCTTATTATGATCGGCCTGGCTCGTTGCATAGCCATGGTTATCGTATGGAATGAGCTGGCAAAAGGCGACACGGAATATTGCGCCGGTCTCGTTGCTTTTAATTCAATTTTTCAGGTCTTGTTTTATTCTGTATACGCCTGGGTTTTTATTACTATTATACCTGTATGGTTTGGTCTCAAAGGGGTAGCCGTAAACGTAACTATTGCCCAGATAGCCAAAAGCGTATTCATATATCTAGGGATTCCTTTTATCGCGGGCATCCTAACGCGTTTTTCACTTATAAGGTTTAAAAGCAAAGATTGGTATGAAAAGAAATTTATTCCTAAAATCAGTCCGATAACTTTTGTAGCCTTATTATTTACGATTATTGTTATGTTTTCTTTAAAAGGAGAATATATAATCAGGATTCCTCTTGATGTAGTAAGAATAGCCATACCGCTGCTTATTTATTTTGTGGTGATGTTTCTGGTATCTTTTTACATGGGCAAAAAATTCAATGCCGGTTACGCAAAAACCGCAACACTTGCGTTTACCGCTGCTAGCAACAATTTTGAGCTTGCTATTGCTGTCGCAGTTGCGGTGTTCGGGATTAATTCCGGCGCTGCATTCGCGGCGGTGATCGGCCCCTTAGTGGAGGTTCCGGCGCTTATAAGCTTGGTGAATGTTTCGCTTTATTTTAAGAGAAGATATTTCAATGGATAAGAAAAGAGTCCTGTTTATCTGTGTCCATAATTCGGCGCGCAGCCAAATGGCTGAAGCGTTTTTAAAGCAGCTAGCCGCGGAGAGGTTTGAAGTTGAAAGTGCCGGCCTTACGCCCGGTAAAATAAACCCCCTGGCTATCGAAGTTATGAAAGAGACAGGCATTGATATTTCCCAGAATAAGACCAAAAGCGTATTTGATTTTTTCAAGGCAAGAAAAAAATACGACTACGTGATTACTGTTTGCGATGAATCCCAGGCGAAAAATTGTCCCGTTTTTCCCGGGACCACAGCTACCACGAGATTGCATTGGAGTTTTGATGATCCGCAGGGGTTTAAGGGTTCACGGGAAGAAAGATTGGAAAAAACAAGGCTGGTTAGAGACAGTATAAAGAAGAAAATTTCCGAATGGCTTGAAGGTTAAGGGGTTTGCTGATTTTTTTCGTTAAGCATATTTCCAATCTGCAGAATCTTGGGATTATTTATCAGGCTCATAAATTTCTCATTGGACATAAGAGCATTGATATCTTGAAGTTTCGCCGCATTTATGATATCCGGGTCTTTCATTATTTCCTGAAACTGCGGGTCGGCGACAAGCTCGGATACGGCTTTCATGGCGTCGGGATTACTCATTATTTTTTGACTTAATTGGTTTACGTCGGCATTGTTTAAATTAACTTCAGGTTGTGCCGGGATGTTGGCTTTTGCCGGGGCAGAAACCCTGTTTGTTGTCTCGATCCTTTTGATCTTCAGGAACTCAAGCTTGATTATCCCCTGGTTTTGAGTTTTTAAGGTATATACGCCGTTTTGAAAAGAAGCAATCTCGCCTTCGACTACGCTGCCATCAACCAGTTCAACCCTGCTTATTTGGCCGCAGTAGCCGGCCACGCTTAAAGTCAGGAAAAATGCGCAACAGATAATTATCCTTTTCATATTTTCTCCTTTAAAGATATCCAGTGAAATTATAACACAAAATCCGGCGTTTAACTTAAGATTTCTGTCCCAATAGTTCGAATGATTTCTTCATTGATTCCAAGAATATGATGATTACCAGGGCGAGCATGACGATTGAAAGCCCGGCATTTATGTTTCCCTGCAGGGTGTGTTTTGGAAGGTAATTGTTGAAAATATTATCAATGCCGGCAACGAAGGTGGTAACAAACATGAACATCGCCGGAAGAAATGTTATCAGTCCATAACGCCAATTCTTACTGTGGCTAAGTATGAATATGGTCCCGATGAAAAGGGCAAGAGTGGCTAATAATTGATTCGCCACGCCGAACATCGGCCAGATAGTCGAGATATCGCCGTTATAAACGAGATACCCCCATAAAAAACTGATAATAGCGCTGCTGGCTATTATTCCGGTAAACCAATTACCCCTGCCTAATCTGGGATTAGCAAATTTAAACATCTCCTGCAATATGTATCGCGCCACGCGAGTTCCCGTATCTACGGTAGTCAAAATAAAAAGCGCTTCAAACATTATTGCAAAATGATACCAATAGCCCATTAAGTGTTTCATGCCTTTGATAGAAGAGAGTATTACCGACATTCCCGCGGCAAGCGAGACTGCTCCGCCGGGACGGCCAGCCAGCGTTTCTCCGGTCATGCGTTCGATTTCAGGTAAATTACTTACGTGTAATCCCAGTTTGGAAAAAATCTCCGGCGATAAGTTAATTGCAAAATAATCCCCCGGCAGCATTACGCAAGCGGCAATCAGGGCCATAATTGAGACAACTGCTTCTACGAGCATTGCGCCGAAGCCGATAAAACGTATCTCGGATTCGTTATTTATCATTTTTGGCGTGGTTCCGGAACTAACAAGGCTATGGAATCCGCTTATTGCCCCGCAGGCAATTGTAATGCAGACAAAAGGCCAGACCTTACCGGGAATTATCGGGCCGCCTCCGTGAATATACTGCGTGAGCATGGGCATATGGATTTTCGGGTTTACGGCAAAGATACCCAGGATCAGAAGAAGGATTGTTCCTATCTTCATATAAGAACTCAAATAGTCGCGCGGGCACAAGAGCAGCCAGACCGGAAGTATAGAGGCGATAAATCCGTATATGGGCAGCATTATCGAAAGGGCGGGCTTAGAAAAAAGAAAATAAGAACCAAAACTGCTTTTTGACAACGGCTCTCCGAATATGACTCCGGCAAAGACTATCGCGACTCCGATTAGAGATGCTTCCACTATTTTTCCCGGCCTTATCTTATACATATAAAGAGCCACAATCAGGGCGGCAGGTATGGTTATGACTATGGTAAATGTCGCCCAGGAGCTTTCGTTTAGGGCGTTTACCACGACCAGGGCCAGGCCGGCCAAAGCGGTTATGATGATAAATAATATTGCAAAACCTGTAGAGATGCCTGCTGCGGAACTTATATGTTTTTTTGCCAGTCGCGTTAAAGATTGGCCTTTCATTCTCACCGAAGCGAATAGAATAACCATATCATGCACTGCTCCGCCCAGCACCGCGCCGATAAGTATCCAGAGAAAACCCGGCAAAAATCCGAATTGCGCCGCAAGCACAGGCCCGACAAGCGGCCCGGCTCCGGAGATGGCCGCGAAATGATGGCCAAAAAGGACAAATTTATTTGTGGGATGATAATCTTTGCCGTCGCGAAATGTATGCGCGGGAGTTTTGCGGTTTGCATCAAAGACCAGGACTTTCGTGATTATGAATTTAGCGTAAAACCTGTAGGCAATCGCGAATACGAGTAAGCTGGTTATGATAAAGGTTAAGGCATGCATGGGTAATTAACTGTACTGTTCACAAACAAAGTCAACAAGTTGCGATGAGTAGACGGGTTAAAAATCCAAAGCTCAAATACTACCAAATTCAAAATAAACTCAAAATCCCAAATCCAAAGTTATAATAAAAGTGTGCGTTTTGGGATTTGGAGATTGGGATTTATTTGGTAGTATTGGTAATATTTGACATTGGGGTTTAAATTAAAAAAGGCTATAAAAGCATCTCTTGAATTATGCAAATAAAACAATATCCTGTTGTTTTTATATAACATTTAGTGCGGGTGTTGCACGGGCGGTTTTTTATGTAGAAGGCTGTGGCTCATGCTGTAGGAGAAATACACCACAAGGCCGAGGATAAGCCAGGCGATAAACCGTATCCATGTGATTCCCGGCAGGCCGGTCATAAGAAAGACGCAGCTGGCAACGCCCAGTAGCGGAATGATAGGATTTAGGGGAACCTTGAATGTCCTGTGCCGCGAAGGTTCTTTGATGCGCAGGATTATAATGCCAAAGCAAACCAGGACAAACGCAAAGAGGGTTCCGATATTAGTCAAGTCTACCATTTCGTCGATATTCGTGAAGGCCGCGATTGACGCGATAACCACGCCTACGATAATTGTCGCGATATGCGGCGTTTTGAATTTTTTATGGACGTTGGAAAATACTCTCGGCAAAAGTCCGTCACGGGCCATAGAAAAAAAGATTCTCGACTGGCCTAGCACCAGGACGAGGAGCACGGCGATGTGAGCGACAATGGAGCCGAAGGCAACGATTACGGCAGCCCAGGGAAGGTTGATATGTTGCATAGCCAGGGTAAGAGGTTCGGCTTTTTCGTGGGCCAGAGAAGTTTGCAGTAATGAGAAAGGCACTATGCCGGTGAAAACTGCCGCGACAAGCATATAGATAATCGTGCAGATGATCAGGGAGCCGATGATGCCGATGGGCATGTCTCTTTTAGGATTACGCGTTTCTTCCGCAACAGTGGAGACGCAATCAAAACCGATATAGGCAAAAAAGGCAATGGCCGCTCCGGCTTTTATTCCCGCGAATCCGTTAGGCGCAAACGGCACCCAGTTTTCAGGTTTCACAAAGAAAGAGCCCAGGGTTATAAAAAATCCAAGCACTAAAAGTTTTATAGTGACCATTATGACATTAAAACGCGAACTTTGCTTTATCCCCATAACCAGGACGATTGTCAATAGCAAGACTATTAAACAGGCGGGAACATTGCAAATAAAGGGTAAGCCAAAGATATGCGGTGCGTCGTGTATAGCTAACCAGGCCTTCTGCAATACGGGAGTAAGTTTGTCAAATGGAACGCCGCTATTTAAGAGAGCGGAGGCTTTTTCAAAACCGTGTAAGGCTGAACGATAATCAATCGTAGACCAGGGCGGTAAGGTTATGCCGAAACCGCGCAGTAACGCCGTAAAATATCCTGACCAGCTGATTGCGACGGCAATGCTTCCCACGCAGTATTCCAACATTAGGTCCCAGCCGATAATCCAGGCGACTAATTCTCCGAATGAGGCATAAGAATAGGTATATGCGCTTCCGGAGATCGGAACAAGCGAGGCAAATTCCGCGTAGCAAAGCGCGGCAAAACAACAGGCAATTGCTGTGATAGCGAAAGAGATTATGAGGGCCGGGCCTGCGCCGGGGCGAAGAGCATCGCCGGCTGCGGCAGTTCCGACTGTGGCAAAGATTCCGGCTCCGATAATGACGCCGATCCCCAAAAGTATCAGCTCAAAAGGTCCGAGGACTTTTTTGAGCCTGTGTTCGGGATCATGGCTT
>Ga0209514_10009070_pt1 | contig 11065 bp, 9 predicted proteins | sample Subgrocontami58m_FD_187452 | JGI IMG/M metagenome (GOLD analysis project Ga0209514, IMG submission 187452) | Subsurface groundwater microbial communities from S. Glens Falls, New York, USA - GMW37 contaminated, 5.8 m (SPAdes) (version 3) | ecosystem: Environmental > Aquatic > Deep subsurface >...
TGACGCTGGTTCTGACCGCCGTATACATTTTGCTTCTCTTCACGCTGCAAGTCTTCCTTCATGATTGGACCAATTACAGCAGCGTCGCGCTGGCAGCGGTTTTTGCTCTACTGGTAGTGGTGATCCTGACTCCATTAAGAAACTTCTTGCAAAAGTTCGTTGACCGGTTATTCTACCGGGAAACATATGATTACCGGCAGATACTGTTAAACTTTTCCCACAAGATAAGCAACGTCCTCGATCTGAGGGAACTTGCCCAGAGTATCCTCGATCCCATAATACAGGCCATGCATGTTAAACAGGCTTCGCTGCTGTTTCCGGAAGACGAAACCCGTGAATATAAAACTCGTTTTGCACAGGCATGTAAGCAATCGCCGACTATCCGGCTGAAATTGTCTGCCGACAGTCCTATCGTCGCCTGGCTTAACTCGGAAGGAAAAGCCCTGCGACGCGAATCGATAGATACGATCCCGAAGCTAAAAGGACTATGGGAGTCGGAAAGGAAAGCCCTGAACATCCTGGAAATCGAGCTTTTGTGCCCCATAAGAAGCAAGGGACAACTTGTCGGAATCCTGATATTGGGCAAGAAGCAATCGGATATTGCATATTCAGATGAGGAAATCGACTTGCTGACTACGATGGCGAACGAAGCTGCCATCGCGGTAGAAAATGCCAGCGTGCTGGACAGTTTGAAAACCCAGCAGCAGCAAGTAGAACAACTCCTGGCGCAGGTTGTACTGGCGCAGGAAGAAGAACGAAAAAGGATATCCGTCGACCTCCACGACAGCGTGGCACAATGGCTTGTGGCAGCGTCCTACCGCGTCCAGACGTGCCGGCATCTGTTGGCCGGAAACGGCGGCCCGGCACAGCAAGAATTGGAAAGTATGTCCGCAACTATATCGAAAAGCTTGAAAGAACTGCGGCGGGTAGTTATCGGCCTGCGTCCGCCGGCGCTGGATGAACTTGGCCTTACCCATGCGTTGAGAAAAAGTGTTGAGGATTTACGGGCTGACGGGTTGGAAGGACGGTTCAGTGAAGTCGGGACGCCGTGTCGCTTGCCATCCAGTGTCGAAATTGCCGCTTACCGTGTTATCCAGGAGGCTTTAAACAACGTTCGCAAGCACGCGGGGGCTACGAAAGTAGATGTGCGCCTCGAGTTCCTTCAGGAAAAGCTACTGGTTGATATCAGCGACAATGGTAAGGGATTCGACCTGTCGCGAACGATGGACAGTGCTGTCGAGGTGGGGCACGTAGGTCTTGTCGGAATGAAGCAGAGGGCAGAAATGTTAGGCGGCGATATAAAAATCAAGACCGGAGAAGGGGGAGGAACGAGCATAGTCTTATCCTTGCCTATTCAGCAGCCGGGAGAGGATGAGTAATGGATAAAATCCGGATTCTTCTTGTGGATGATCATCAAGTTGTGCGTGAGGGGTTGCACCGAATGCTGGAGCTCGAGTCTGATTTCGATATCGTCGGTGAAGTCGGCACGCCGAAAGACGTTATCGACCAGGTCGCAGGGCTATCTCCCGAAGTCGTGTTGATGGATATTAAAATGCCCGGAATAGACGGTATTGAATTAACGAGGCAGCTAAAAAGCAGATCCCCTGCGACCAAAGTAATCATGCTGACTTTGTACGATGAATATCTGACGCAGGCCATCGATGCCGGAGCTCAGGGGTACCTGGTTAAAGACATCAACCGCGAAGAGCTTTTGAAAGCCATCCGGGCAGTGCACGAAGGTCGTTCCCCACTTTACCTCTCACTGACTCAAGACAAGTTGACCAAACTCACCTCCCAGGAGGACCAGCAATCCAAATTATCGGATAGAGAATTGACGATTTTGCGTCTGATTGCCGACGGTGTGACGACCGAAGGGATCACACACCAGACTTTTCTGAGCGAGGCATCGGTCAAGCGAAGCGTGCGGTTTATCTTTGAAAAACTGGACGTTCATAACCGCTCCGAGGCGGTTGCCGAGGCCTATAAACGAGGCCTGATCAATCGCCCTTGATCCTTTTGTATAATCTGCCTGATACTTTCGTCGCAAAAATCTACCGTTTGGGGACTTTCAAGCTCCCCCCCGAAAGTTCTATTATTACGCCTTAGTGAGTATCGTTGCCTAATTCGTTGCTAAATATCGGCAGTGAAGGAGAAGACATGGGAAAAGATATCAAAGTTCTCCTGGTAGACGATCATCAAGTGGTTCGTGACGGGCTTTGCAGCATGCTGGCGGAAGAGCCGGACATGGAAGTCGTGGGGCAGAGTTCCGGTGGCGAGGACGCTATTTTTCAAATTGCCAGGCATTCTCCGAACGTTATCCTGATGGATATCAAGATGCCGCGAATGGACGGCATTCAATTAGCTAATCTGGTCAAACAGAAGAATCCCGACTGTAACATCATCATGCTGACGCTTTATGACGAGTACCTTGTCCGGGCGATAGGGGTAGGGGCTAGAGGGTACCTTCTCAAGGATATAAGCCGTGAAGAGCTTATCCAGGCAATCAGGCAAGTACACCGCGGGGAAGTAGTCATCGGTAAAAACGTAGCGGTGAAACAAGACGGTTTTGCAAACAATCAGGGACCGCAGACAAAAGCCGGTTCAGAACGGCAGGATGGGCCGGAGACTTTATTGGAAGAGGTCCAACTTGTGATACCGCCACCGGCAGCCGCCAATCAGGTTATTCGTTTTATTACGAAGGTAGAGCAAACACTGCATACGCGCATTCTTCAGGTAGCGGGTTCCTGGGATGAAGGCACGGCAATAACGGCTGTTCTCCCCAGGGCGGTACCGCTGGAAGAGATCATCAGCAGCCTGAAAACGCTCAGCGGAATCGAAAATGTCGAAGAAGCACCGCCGAAATGGGGGAGAAATTCAGGGTTGATGGATAAAGCATTGAGTTCTCCCGGAGCCAAAAACCGGGCGAGAAAGACGATATTCGTTAATATCAAAACAGACGAAACGGTACTCGATGTAGCCTATCAGCGCCTGTAAATGTTAGAATACTGAATATTGTCAGAGTGCTTTCGCTGCGGCGTTTGCTGCATCAAGTTCCAAGCTCCGCTGAGTGCCGGAGAAGTCCGGCGTATTTCGGCATTTCTCGGCATCGAAGCGGACGAGTTCATCCGCCGATTTACCGATCCCCGCTGGCACGGCAAGGAAAAGCTCCTGTTACATACGAACGGTGCCTGTTCTTTTTTAAATTTCGATCCGTCCGGCAAAATCAACGATTGTCACATTCATCAGGTGCGACCGGCGGCCTGCCGCGATTGGGTGCCGGGACCGGACAAGCTCGAATGCCGGGAAGGGTTGAGTAAACACTGGCGGCTTTCCTTCGGCGATTCCGGGCTGAATAAACCTATTATCGTTGTTGGTGCCGGAGCCGGCGGCATGATGGCAGCGGGAAAAGCTGCCGAGACATACCAAAACGTCATACTGCTGGAAAAGAACACCGATCCCGGGAAGAAAATTCTTATCAGCGGCAAAACACGCTGTAACTTAACCAATCAGAGAGAGTTGCAAGAGTTCATCCCTATGTACGGGGATAACGGCCGCTTTCTATACTCCGCGTTCAATAAGTTTTTTCGGGAGGATCTGCTGGAATTATTGGGGAAATACGGCGTTGAAACCAAAACGGAAAGGGGAGGCAGGATATTCCCGATCTCGGATGACGCTCGAGATGTCGTTGCCGCATTCAAACATTACCTCAACGACCGTAAGGTGGAAATCATGACCAACACGCGGGTGATCGGGGTCAAAGTAGAGGAGGGGCGGGTTACCGCCGTTCGTTCCGCGCAGGGGGAGCTTCCGGCCAGTGCGGTCATCCTGGCAACCGGCGGAGCGTCTTTCCCCGGTACCGGGTCCACCGGTGACGGCTACCGCGTAGCGGAAGAAGTCGGACATGCTATAAAGAAATTGCGTCCGGCGTTGGTGCCGCTAGTTGTCGAGGAGAAAGAAATAGCCGGAAGTATGCAGGGCGTCAGCCTGCGCAACGTGCGGTTGACCTCTTTTCGGTGTACGGCGGACAAAATCCAGCCGGAAATGTTGCCGGTTTATGACTGCGGGCGAGGTGTCGATGGAAAGCGTCCTAAGTCCCCGGTCATTGAAAGCCGGATGGGAGAAATGATGATGACTCATTTCGGGATTGGCGGGCCGATTACGCTCCGGATGAGCCTGGCCATTGTCGATGCCTTGGAAGAGGGTCCAGTAAGCGTTGCCATAGATCTCAAGCCGGGCATGGACACCGACCAATTGCGCCGGAGGCTGCAGCGCGACTTCGACACTTTCGGCCAGCGGCAATTCCGGCACATATTAAAAGAACTGCTCCCGAATAAAATGATAGAGCCGTTCTTGAGATTGAGCGGCATTTCAGGAAATAAAACCGGGCATGAAGTGTCCGGCTTGGAACGGGAACGGCTGCTGGGCTTGCTGAAAGTTTTCCGTTTCAACATCAAGAGTTCTCTGCCGTTAGCAGCGGCTATGGTCACCGCGGGCGGCGTTTCTCTGGACGAAATCGATCCGCGTACCATGGCTTCAAAACTGGTAACCGGGCTTTACTTCTGCGGAGAGGTCATGGACATCGATGCCGATACCGGCGGATATAATCTGCAAGCAGCGTTCTCAACAGGTTATCTGGCCGGAGAACAGGCCGCGCTTTTTGCCGGCGGCAAGAACTGATTTTCCAAAACGTTTATGCCCAATAATTTCAGGCTGTCGGCGAGTTTGCTCAGCGGTAAACCGACGACGTTGAAATAGTCGCCTTCGATCTTTTCAACGATTACGGAGCCTAATCCCTGGATGGCATAGGCCCCAGCCTTACCGAGCGGTTCGCCGGTCCTTACGTAGGCGTCAATATCTTCGCGCTTTAATGGTTTAATATAGACGGTGGTTTCTGCAGTATCGGTAAGCGTCTTTTTCGTGCCTGTATCGACAGCCGTAAAGGCGGTCACAACGACATGCGGCTTACCACTCAAAGCCCGGAGCATTTGTTTGGCCTCATGCTGATTGCGGGGCTTCCCCATCACCTGGTTGCCGAGAATAACGACGGTGTCCGCAGCAATCACGACGGCATTCCGGTGGTTTGCCGCGACGACCTCGGCCTTCCGGCGAGATAGCTCCAGAGCCATTTTACGACCTTCAAGTGAATTGAAGGCTGATTCGTCGATGGCGGCGGGTTCTACAATAATCTTGAGCCCGATCCTTTCGAGCAGTTCTTTTCGCCGCGGTGAGTCCGAAGCCAGAATTATTTTTTTCATTAGCTAACCTGCTGTAGAATGGTAACTTTGCGTAGCCATGAAGTCAATGCCGTTTTAAAATTGATAGTAATCTGTTAAGTTTTCTAATAATGAGTTGACAAAAAATTGCAAATATGGTTTAGATTAAAAGTAAGCGCATGGCAGGTAAAGATTACTATAAGATTCTAGGCGTCAAAAAGGACGCCGGTGAAGCAGAGATAAAAACTGCTTACCGGCGACTGGCGCGAAAACATCACCCCGATGTGAACCCGGGAGACAAAACGGCTGAAGCCCGCTTTAAGGAAATAAACGAGGCTTATGAAGTCCTGTCCGATGCGGAAAAGAGGCGGAAGTACGACCAATACGGCGACCAATGGCAGCACGCCGATCAATTTGCCAAGGCCGGGGGGCAGGGGACTCCATTCGGTGATTTTAATGCCGGGGGAGCCCAAACCTTCCATTTCGAAGGCAGCAACATCGATATAGATAGCATCTTCGGCGACCTATTCCAGGGTTACGGAGGGGGCACAGGCCGCCGGGCAAGATCGAGACGCGGCCAGAACGTTGAATATCCGATTGACGTTTCCCTCGAAGAGGCATTTACCGGGGCGAACCGGGTAATTACTCTCGAGGTGGAAGAGCCGTGCCCGGCTTGCGGCGGTTCAGGAAGAATTCAGAATGCAATTTGCTCTGTCTGCCGGGGATTGGGGACCACGCGTCGCTTGAAGCAGATTGAAGTAAAAATACCCGCCGGAGTTACGGATGGTTCGCGTATTCGCATTTCCGGTCAGGGAGCGGTAGGATACGGTGGCGGCCCAAGCGGCGACCTGTACCTGGTGACATCGGTCAAGACCAACCCGCTTTTCGAACGGAAGGGTGACGATTTGCAGGTGGTGGTGCCGGTACCGCTCACTGTCGCCGTGTTAGGCGGCGAGACAGAAATACCGACGTTGAAAGGCAAAATAGCATTAAAAATACCGGCTGAAACACAAAACGGGCGTGTATTCCGTCTTAGCGGGCAGGGAATGCCGCGCCTCGGGTCATCGTCCAGGGGGGATCTGTTGGCTTCGATAAAAATTGTTTTGCCCTCGAATCTTTCCAAGGAAGAGAAAAAGTTGTTCGAGCAACTCCGTCAATTGCGCCCCACGGGGTAACCGGAGGTGATAATATGGCGAATAACGATACGCCGCGGTACGTGATCAGTATCGCCGCTGAAATGGTCGGCGTTCCCACTTATACCTTGCGCTACTATGAAAAGATTGGCATAATGGAGCCGTCGCGTTCCAAAGGTAATATTCGCCTCTATTCCGAAAGGGATATAGCATTCATCCGGAGAGTCAAGACTTTGATGGAAGATCTCGGCATCAATCTGGCTGGAGTTGAAGTTATCCTGCGCATGTCCCAGCAGATGACGGAACTCCAGAGTCAGCTGGAACGGATGGAAACAGAAATCGCCCGGATGAAACAGAACAAACCTGATCAGTCGTGAAACCAGAACAATGTTTGAAGGAGTTGCGTAACAATTGCCCGAATTCGAGAGTTTTCTACAAGATAAATTGTTTCCGTTATATAAGGCTCATTATGCTCTGTGGATCCATTGGTGGCCCTGGTGGCGCCGGAACGTAAGCGGGCGGGATATTCTCAGGAAGTGGAGCGACATTAACCTTGTGCAAGAAGGGCAAACCTTTCTGGATTTTGGGTGCGGTACCGGGTCTTTTACTTTTCCGGCAGCCAGGATCGTCGGCTCGCAGGGGAAGGTATATGCCGTCGATTGTTTCCCGGGACAGTTGAAGATCGTCAACAAGCAGTCGCGTAAAGAAGGGCTGAGGAATATCGAAACGATATTGTCCAACGGCCACACCGGTTTACCTGATGAGAGCGTCGATATCGTCTGGATGTGTGATGTTCTTCACGAGCTTCCCGAAAGGCAGGCTGTGCTCAGGGAACTGCACCGCGTGCTAAAGAAAGATGGTGTACTGGCGATTTACGACGGCATGAAGAATAAGGTACTTGATTATACCGACGGTTTGTTTATGCATGCCTGGGGAGAACAAAAACTTCACAAATTTGTCAAATAAAATGGGCGTTTTAGACACACCTGACACGATTACCCATGATTCCCATGGACCAAATGTAACGAGAAAAGACATCACCCTCGGTGTCATAGCAATAATACTGACTGTCACACTGTCAATATTGGGAATCTACTATCGAAACGAGTTGCTTAATATTAGCGGCATCGCCGGTTATAGCCTGATCGGTATGCTCGTTATTTCTTTCGCCGCAGGCAGTTTGCTCAGTTTCACCGCGGTCCCGGTACCGTACTGGCTTTTCGTGTTTACGCTGCCCACGATTTTAGAGCCAAAGTGGGGGATGTCCGCTCCTGTTCTCGTGGCGTTGATTTCAGCATTAGGGGCAACACTCGGCCATATGCCAACCTTTTTTCTGGGTTATGGGGGAAGCAGTTTTGCGGAGAAGATGTTCTCCAGGTTCGATAACCGTTTTCATACCAGAGCTCTGGCATGGGCACGAAAACATGGAGCCTGGGCTTCGTTCCTGATCTCTGCGGTATTCAATCCGATTCACCTGCCCATGACGATAGGCATGGGAATGATACGCTATTCACCGCTAAAGTTTTTTGCGTTCAGTTTTCTCGGGAACACTTTGAAAGGTATGTTCCTCGCTTTTGCGGGATATTACGGCATTAATTCGATATTGCATTTGATGGGCGTTTCGTAGGATATAGAAGGTTGATTATGCCGTATTTCGGCTGGTTTTTACTAATCGTTTTAGCTAGTATAGGTATCTGGCAATTTGCCGTCTGGCAGGGGGAAGTCCGCCTCAAAAAAGAGATGTACCGCAAAGCTATCGATTTTGCTCGAAGCCGGAATAAACCTTTACTGATCGCCGGTGGGCCTTACGGCCACCGGCGAATTCGTCACCTCTTAAGGATGCCGGCGCACGGCAGCGGCAATGTTTGTCTTGATATCGACCGTAACGCCGTCGAAGGGCATCCCAAAGCGGTGATCGCCAGCGTGACGAACGTTCCTTTTTCGGACAAGTCTTTCGGAGCTGCTTTTGCCAGTCACCTGCTCGAACACCTGCCTACCACCGCCGCCGCAAAGCAGGCGCTGGCGGAACTAGACCGAGTCGCCGACGGGGTTTTTATAGCATCGCCTTCCCGGCAATCATTGAGCGGCTGGCTGCACCCCGACCACCACTTATGGGTGTGGCAAAACGGGCAGACTACTTTTGTAGAGCAGCGCGGTAAGGTTGACGGTACGTCCGGCGCGACAAAATTGCCCTCGATAGAGGCAGAACCGGTGCGGAACCTGGAGGAGGAAGCGGGCCTGCTGGCAATGCAATTGTTCCGAAGAGACTCCGGGAAGCGAGCCGAATTTACCAGGCGCGTGCTCGATATTTGCCGGAGAGTGGAGGGTAGGGATTTCCTGGTAATTCACAATCCCGGCGGTTGGGGCGGTACGCCATTATCGGATCTACTGGAATGGGAGAAAAGTGTTATTGACGGCCTGCTCGTTACTATCGACCGGTCAAGCTGCAGCCACTTGCTGGTGCAGCACTTCCGCGGCGGCAGCAGCCAGTGGGAGCATGCGCTGAGCATGAGAGAACAGACATATTTTCTTTTTACCGGGCATTATCATCTCGCTGATGAAATGGCCGCAGAACTGACTTTTATCGCCAGGCATTTTCCAAACCTCAATATCATAATGCTGGGTGCCAGTCAAGGCGCGGCTTTCGGCAATGCAGTAATGCGCCGGACCGAGGGATTGCCAAATGTGTACAGTATCGAACTGGGCTTAATCTTTCCGCATATGAAAAGGCGGGTCGTCACCGCGAGAACACTAGCCGTCGACAGTAACGGCCAGGCACCCGACCCGATCGTTAATCTGAATTTGAAGGTGGCACTTACTGCCTACTTTACCGCACCTTACCGCTGGCTGCAGTACTGGCGGGAGGGACATCCGAAAAACTTTTCCTATTGTATTAATGCGCCGGGGCACGATTATAATTGGAAGTATCCGGGGGTCAGCGGAAGGATAGAAGAATTTCTCAACTCTAATTTTGGGATGAAGGAATTGGAGGATAGATCATGAGACAGGAAAGATTTACGGAGCAGGCGCAGGAAGCCCTGGCTTCTTCGCAGCAGCTTGCGCAGCAAATGCAGCACAGCCAATGGGACGTGGAGCATATTCTCCTTGCTTTGCTCCTGCAGCAGAAGGGATTGGTTGGCGATATCATGCAGGAACTCGGCACCGACGTTTCTTTAGTACGGGGGCGCGTGGAGGAAGTATTGCGCAAGATCCCCAAAGTGACTTACCAGACCGGGCAAATCTATGCCACACCGCGCACGGCGCAGCTTTTTCAGATGGCCGATGCCGAAGCGAACCGGTTGAAGGACGAATATATCGGTACGGAACATCTGCTGATAGCCATCACGGCTGAAGAAAAAGGGGAATCAGCGCGCATACTTAAGAGCTTCGGGGTTGACCAGGAGAAGGTATTTCAGGCTTTACAAAAATTGCGCGGCGGCCACCGCGTCACCGATGCGCGTGCCGAAAGCAAATACCGTTCGCTCGAAAAGTACGGCGTCGATCTGACCGAACTGGCACGCATGGGAAAACTCGACCCGGTGATCGGGCGCGAAGATGAGATAAAAAGGGTCATGCAAATACTCAGCCGGCGTACCAAAAACAATCCGATCATCATCGGCGAGGCCGGTGTCGGTAAGACCGCGATTGCGGAAGGACTGGCGCAAAAGATCGCCGCCGACGACGTCCCCGATTCTTTGAAAGGCCGCCGTGTTGTTTCACTCGAGATGGGGAATATGGTCGCCGGCAGCAAATTCCGCGGCGAGTTCGAAGAAAGGCTTAAAGCGGTGATGGACGAGGTTAAGCAATCCAAGGGTGAGGTCATCCTCTTTATCGACGAAATCCATACGGTGGTCGGTGCCGGTGCCGCGGAAGGGGCGATAGATGCCAGCAACATGCTCAAACCGGCCCTGGCCCACGGGGAACTGCAGTGCATAGGGGCGACGACTAACGATGAATACCGGAAGTTCATCGAAAAAGACAAAGCCCTGGAACGGCGAATGCAGCCGGTATTCGTCGGCGAGCCGACCGTCGAGGCTACCATCGAGATACTGAAGGGGTTGCGTCCCCGCTACGAAGCTCATCACAAGATCAAGATAAGCGATGAAGCTTTGGAGGCGGCCGCACGCTTCAGCCAGCGTTATATTACCGAGCGTCATTTGCCGGATAAAGCCATTGACTTGATCGACGAGGCAGCAAGCAAGCTGCGCATCGAAACAGAAAGTGCGCCGCCGGAAGTCAAATCTTTGGAGCAGAGCGTCAAGCAATTGGCTGCCGAAGAAGAAGCGGCTTCGCAACGGCAGGATTTCGAAAAAGCAACCACTCTAAAGGCAGAAAGATTGCGAGCCGAAGAGCAATATAACAAAGCTAAAGCCGAATGGTTTAACCACGAAAAAATCAAAAGCACAGTTGATGAAAGGGTTATTGCGGAATTGGTATCGAAATGGACGGGAATTCCCGTTTCGCAGATGCTTGAGGGGGAGGCGGAGAAGCTTCTCCACATGGAAGACCGGATCCATGATCGGGTAGTCGATCAGGAAGAAGCGGTAAAGGCGATTGCGGAAGCGATCCGCCGCAGCCGTGCCGGGCTGAAAGACCCGAAGCGGCCGATAGGCAGCTTCATGTTCCTCGGGCCGACGGGGGTGGGGAAGACAGAGGTGGGCCGTTCACTGGCGTGGTTCCTGTTCGACGATGAAAATGCCATGGTTCGGCTGGACATGT
>Ga0209514_10009072_pt1 | contig 11063 bp, 5 predicted proteins | sample Subgrocontami58m_FD_187452 | JGI IMG/M metagenome (GOLD analysis project Ga0209514, IMG submission 187452) | Subsurface groundwater microbial communities from S. Glens Falls, New York, USA - GMW37 contaminated, 5.8 m (SPAdes) (version 3) | ecosystem: Environmental > Aquatic > Deep subsurface >...
CGGGGGATCCCCCGGGAAGCCGGGAACGCGATGGAAGATGATCGCCGGGATCCTTGCCGCGGCGTTCGCGGTGGGCGGCGCGGGTGTGCTCTACCTCACGGGCCGCACCGGTCCTCCGCCCGCCAACCCCCCGGTCCCGGCGCCATCGCAGGCGATCCCCTTGTCCGCGTCCCCGGTGCCGTCCTCCTCCGCACCGTCTCCGGCCGGGACATCGGCCGCCGTGTCTCCGGCGACGGCGGTTTCCGAACCCGCTCCGATCCGGCCGACGCCGAAGGCGGGCGCCTCCCGTGTCCGCGTCGCCAGCAGGCAGGCTGCTCGACGCGCGGCCGCGCCCTCCGTTCCGCCCGCGGGGGCAGGAGCGCCGGCGGGCCCGTCGAACACCGACGCCACGCCCGCACCGGTGGCCGCATCGGCGAAGGACCCGGTGCTCGATAAATTCAACGCCGGAGTCGCGGCGCTGAACCGCGGGGACGCGGAAGGGGCGGCCCGGTCGCTCCGGGAGGTCACCGCGTCGTCGCCGGGTCTCGTGGAGGGGTGGAACGCCCTCGGTCTCGCGCTGCTCCGGCAGAAGCGGCTGGACGAGGCGGACGCGGCATTCTCAAGAGTTCTCTCCCTCTCCCCAAGGTACGCCCCGGGGCTCCTGAACGCGGGGCTGCTCCGGCTCGAGCAGGGGCGGATCGAGGAGGGGGCGGTGTTCTTCTCCCGGGCGGCGGATCTTTCCCCCGGAGCGCTAGCTCCCCGCGTGAACCTCGCCGTGGCGCAGGCGCGGTTGGGAAAATTCGGGCAGGCCGAGGAGACGCTGCTCGCCGCGGGCCACCGGTTCCCCGGCCACCCCGACGTCCTGTACCACCTCGGCACGGTGTACGACCGCGCCGGCGACCGCGCGAAGGGAGTGGAAGCGTACGAGGCGTTCCTCGCCGCTTCCGCCGGGTCGCGCCCCTCGTTGGAGGAGCAAGTCCGCGCGCGGCTGCGGGCATGGGAACGCTCTCCGTAACGGTTCCTCCGATTTCGCGAAAAGCCGAAAGGTAAGCGATGCCCATCAAGAAATCCGAACTCTACAGCTCCCTTTGGGAATGTTGCGACGAACTGCGCGGCGGCATGGATGCCTCGCAGTACAAGGATTACGTCCTCGTCCTGCTGTTCATGAAGTACGTCTCCGACAAGGCGGCCAGTCAGAAGGGATACCTGCTCGACGTGCCGAAGGGCGGCAGTTTCGCCGACATGGTGGCGCTGAAAGGCGACAAGGAGATCGGGGACAAGATCAATAAGATCATCGCCAAGCTCGCAGAGGCCAACGAGCTCAAAGGCGTGATCGACGTCGCCGACTTCAACGACGCGGACAAACTCGGCAAGGGAAAAGAGATGGTGGACCGCCTCTCCAACCTTGTCAGCATCTTCGACACCCCGGCGCTGGATTTCCGGAGCAACCGCGCCGAGGGCGACGACCTGCTCGGCGACGCCTACGAATACCTGATGCGGCACTTCGCCACGGAGTCGGGCAAGAGCAAGGGGCAGTTCTACACGCCGGCGGAAGTCTCGCGCATCATGGCCAAGGTCGTTGGGGTTGGGGATGCCAAGTCAGCCGGTCAGACCATCCACGACCCTACTTGCGGCTCGGGCTCGCTGCTCCTCAAGTCACATGACGAGGCCAAGGGCCGCGCCGGGCTCGACCTCGCACTTTATGGGCAGGAGATGGACAACGCTACCGCCGCGCTGGCCCGGATGAACATGATCCTCCACGACTGCCCGACCGCGGAGATCTGGAAGGACAACACCCTTTCCACTCCGCATTTCAAGGGCGCTGATGGGCGGCTGAAGACCTTCGACTTCGTGGTCGCGAATCCGCCATTCTCCGACAAGGCCTGGAGCAACGGAATCAATCCTGCAGAAGACGAGTTCAGGCGCTTCGAGTTCGGCATTCCGCCCAAGAAAAACGGCGACTACGCCTTCCTCCTTCATATCCTTAGCTGTCTGAAGAGCACCGGCAAAGGCGCGGTCATCCTTCCGCACGGTGTCCTCTTCCGTGGGAATTCGGAGGCCGCCATCCGCCGGGAGATCGTCAGGCGCGGCTACATCAAGGGCATCATCGGTTTGCCGCCCAACCTCTTCTATGGCACGGGCATCCCCGCTTGCATCCTCGTGCTCGACAAGGAGAACGCCCACGCACGAAAGGGCATCTTCATGGTGGATGCCTCGAAGGGGTTCATCAAGGACGGCAACAAGAACCGCCTCCGCGCCCAGGATATCCACCGCATCGTGGACACGTTTACCCGTCAGGTCGAAGTGCCGCGCTACGCCCGAATGGTCCCCCGGTCGGAGATCAGCGATCCGATGAACGACTTCAATCTAAACCTTCCGCGATACATCGACAGCACCGAGCCCGAAGACCTGCAGGACATCGACGGCCACCTGCGCGGCGGCATCCCGAATCGGGACGTCGATGCGCTTGACCCGTACTGGCAGGTGGTGCCAGCGGTCCGCACACTGCTGTTCGAATCCGCCGGTCGTCCCGGCTACAACCGCCTGAAGCTGCCGGCGGGTGAGATCAAGGCCGCTATCCTGGGCCATGCCGAATTTGCTGCGTTCAACGCTTCCGTCACCGCGCTGTTCGCACGGTGGAGGAAAGCCAACGCCCCGCGCCTCAACGCCATCAAAGTCGGGGATCATCCCAAAGCGCTGATCGAGACGCTCTCCGAGGATCTGCTGGCCACCTTCGGCAAGGCCCGGCTGATCGCCCCCTATGACGTCTATCAGCACCTCATGGATTACTGGGCGGCAACGATGCAGGACGATGTGTATCTGATCGCCCACTCCGGCTGGGTGGATGCCGCCAAGCCGCGGCTCATCGTCGAAAGCAAGGAGCAGAAGAGCAAGGAGCAGCCGGACTTCACGGTGGGCAAGCAGAAATTCAAGTCGGATCTCATCCCGGGGACGTTGCTGATCGCCCGCTATTTCGCGACAGAGCAGGCGGCGATCGACGCGATTGAAGGCGACCTCGTGGCATTGGAACAGCAGCTCGACGAGCTCAAGGAAGAACACGGCGGCGAGGGCGGCCTCCTGGAAACGGTTGCGGATGGAGATGGTGATAAGCGAAAGATAACGGCAAAGGACGTGAAGGCCCGCCTTAAGGAGATCGGTCGCGATCCCGATTACACCGAGGAACGCAAGGCACTGGAAGAATACTCTACCCTGCTCGACGAGCAAGCCGATACCAAGAGCCGGTTAAAGGCCGAGCAGGTAGCGATGGAGGCCAAAATCGCCGCGAAATACGGCGAGCTCACCGAGGCCGAGATCAAGACCCTTGTCGTTGACGACAAGTGGCTGGCGCAGCTTGCCGCCGATGTCCAGAGCGAGCTGGACCGCGTTTCCCAAGCGCTCACCGGCCGCATCCGCCAGCTCGCCGATCGCTATGCCGCCCCGCTGCCGCAGCTCTCGGAGGACGTAAAGGCCCTCGCTGCCCGCGTGGATGAGCACCTCAAGAAGATGGGGGCGGTATGGAACTGAGGCCCGGCTACAAGCAGACCGAGGTTGGGGTGATACCGGAACAGTGGGAAGTGAAGCAGTTAGGAGAGGTTGGCAGCTTCTCCAAGGGCAAGGGCATCCGAAAGGATGAAGTCGTCGCCAACGGAGTTCCGTGCATTCGCTATGGCGAGATCTACACGCATTACAACGACTACGTCCCAGGCTTCTTCTCTTTCATTCCGCCTGAGGTTGCGAATAAGAGCAAGCGGCTGCGGAAGGGGGACTTACTTTTCGCGGGTTCAGGAGAGACTGCAGAGGAGATTGGAAAGTGCGTTGCATTTCTTGACGATAAAGAGGCTTACGCGGGCGGCGACATCGTGATTCTCAGCCAAATCGGCCAAGACTCAATGTATCTCGGTTACCTTATGAATCATCAGTCAATTGCAACTCAAAAAGCACGGATGGGTCAAGGTGATGCGGTGGTTCACATAGGCGCGAGACATCTTCGTCAGTTACAGATTCCTCGCCCTCCTCTCCCCGAACAACGCGCCATCGCCAGGGTGCTGAGGGATATGGATGCGCTGCTGGACGGGTTGGAAAAGCTCATCGCCAAGAAGCGCGACTTCAAACAGGCCGCCATGCAGCAACTCCTCACCGGCCAGACCCGCCTGCCGGGATTTAACAGGGCAAATGCGGGCTACAAGCAGACCGAGGTGGGTGTGATCCCGGAGGAATGGGAGGTCAAGAAACTTGGGGAGGGCATCGAGCTCCTGTCGGGTCATCACGTCCTGGCTCAACACTGCAATACTGAGGGAAAAGGAGTGCCCTATATCACGGGGCCAGCAGATTTCCCCGATGGCGTTATCCAGCACAGTAAATTCACACAGAAGCCGGCAACAATATGTCGCAGGAACGACATGTTGGTGACCGTCAAGGGTTCTGGCTCTGGGACAATTGTTCTATCAGATTCACAATACTGCATTAGCCGACAGTTAATGGCCATTCGAATCACAGATTGGGATACGAATTATATCTATTATTGTTTGCGACAGGATGCGTCCTTGTTTGAGGCTGCGGCAACAGGGTTGATCCCAGGATTATCGCGGGACGATATGTTAAATAAAAAAATCGTAGTCCCGCCCCTCCACGAACAAACCGCCATCGCCACCGTCCTCTCCGACATGGACACGGAGCTCGCGGCGCTTGAGAAGCGGCTGGCCAAGACCCGCGCCCTCAAGCAGGGGATGATGCAGGAACTGCTGACCGGAAGGACGAGGATCGTATGAGCACGCCTCGAAGAAAGCAGCCTTCGAAGAAGCCCGCTCTGCCCGTAGTCGCCTCGAAGCGGACCGCTCTTGGGACCGACATCCGGGAGTTGATCTCCGCCGCCCGACAGCAGGTGGCGCAGGCGGTCAACGCCGGGATGACGACGCTTTACTGGCGGATCGGCACGCGCATCCGGCAGGACATCCTCAGGAACAAGCGGGCGGAGTATGGCGCCGAGATTGTCGCCACGCTGGGGCGACAATTGGAGACGGAGTTCGGACGGGGCTTCGGCGAAAAGAACCTGCGCCGGATGGTGCAGTTCGCGGAGGCCTTCGCGGACGCGGAGATTGTCGCCGCACTGCGGCGACAATTGAGTTGGGCGCATTTCAAGTCGCTCATCCCGATGAAGGATCCCCTCAAACGCGACTTCTACGCCGAGATGTGCCGGATCGGGAACTGGAGCACCCGCACGCTCCAACAGAAGATCAACGGAATGCTCTACGAGCGCACCGCCCTCTCCAGGAAGACCGATCATCTCATCAGGCAGGAACTGGACAAACTTCGAACCGGGGACGAACTGACGCCGGACCTGGTGCTGCAGGACCCGTACCTGCTCGATTTCCTCGGCCTGAAAGACACCTACAGCGAGAAAGATCTGGAGTCGGCCCTGTTGCGGGAGATCGAGAGGTTTCTCCTGGAGTTGGGCACGGGCTTCGCCTTCGTGGAGCGGCAGAGACGCATCACGCTCGACGGTGACGACTACTACATCGATCTTCTCTTCTTCCACCGGAAGTTGCGACGCCTGGTCGTCATCGAATTGAAGCTCGGCGATTTCAAGCCGGCCGATTCGGGCCAGGTGGAACTCTATCTGCGCTGGCTGGACCGCCACGAGCGTCAACCCGCCGAGGAGGCGCCTCTGGCGATCATCCTGTGCGCGGGCAAGAAGCGGGAAACCGTCGAGTACCTCGACCTCGGACGGAGCGGAATTCACGTGGCCGAGTACATCACCGAGCTGCCTCCACGGGAGGTGTTGAAAGCGCGCTTCCGGCAAGCGATCTCGACGGCGCGATCCCGGCTGGAGCGACAAGCGGCGGAGAAGGACACGGACGGATGAGCGCCGTCGGCCAGATCGAGAAGAAGACCCAGGCGCGCGTGGTGAAGCTCTTCCGCGAGCAGCTCGGTTACGACTATCTCGGCGACTGGACGGAGCGCGAGGGGAACCGCAACATCGAGGAGGAACTGCTGCGGAGGTTCCTGCGGGAAGAGCAGCGCTACGACGAGATGCTCATCACGCGGGCGCTCCATATCCTCGATAAGGCGGCGGGCGATACCGGCAAAAGTCTCTACGACCGGAACCGGGAGGTATATGGGTACCTACGCTACGGTGTGCCTGTAAACCCGGGACCGGGCCGGCACGATCAAACCGTCTGGCTCATCGACTGGAAGCGCCCGGAGCGGAACCATTTCGCAATGGCCGAGGAAGTAACTATTCCGGGAGCCGACGCGAAGGCTCACACCAAGCGCCCGGATGTGGTGCTCTATGTCAACGGCATCGCTCTCGGCGTACTGGAACTGAAACGCTCCACGGTCTCCGTGGCCGCGGGCATCCGCCAGAACCTCGACAACCAGAAGAAAGTCTTCATCGAGCACTTCTTCTCGACGGTTCAGTGGTTGATGGCCGGCAACGACACGGAGGGCCTGCGATACGGCGCCATTCAGACCCCGGAGAAATATTATCTCGCCTGGAAGGAAACGAGCCCGATTGAGAATCCGCTGGACCGAGCCATCATCCAGCTCTGCGGCAAGGCCCGCTTCCTCGAACTGATCCATGACTTCATCGTGTTCGACGCCGGGGTGAAGAAGCTCTGCCGGCACAATCAGTACTTCGGCGTGCGGTCGGCACAGGAGAACGTGCAGCGGCGCGAGGGCGGGATCCTCTGGCACACGCAGGGCTCGGGCAAGAGCCTCACGATGGTCTGGCTGGCGAAGTGGATTCGCGAGAACGTTACGGACGCCCGCGTGCTGGTCATCACCGACAGGACCGAACTGGACGATCAGATCGAGAAGGTGTTCAAGGGTATCAACGAGGACATCTACCGCACCAAGAGCGGTGCGGACCTGATCGCCACGTTGAACGCGACCGCGCCCTGGCTGGTGTGCTCGCTGATCCACAAGTTCGGCGGCAAGGAGGAAGGTGAAGAGGTCGGTGATATCCCCAGCTACATCAGGGAGTTGAAGAAAGCACTGCCTCCTGGATTCGCAGCAAAGGGAACCCTCTTTGTCTTCGTAGACGAGTGCCATCGTACCCAGTCCGGAGATCTGCACGAGGCGATGAAAACCATCCTGCCGAATGCAATGTTCATCGGCTTCACCGGCACGCCGCTTCTGAAGGCCGACAAGAAGAAGAGTGTAGAGACCTTCGGCCGCTACATCCACACCTACAAGTTCGACGAGGCGGTGAAGGATGGCGTGGTGGTCGATCTGCGCTACGAGGCACGCGACATCGACCAGCGCATCACGTCCCAGGCGAAAATCGACCAGTGGTTCGAGGCCAAGACCAAGGGCCTGACCGATCTGGCAAAGGCTCAACTCAAGCAGCGTTGGGGAACGATGCAGAATGTGCTCTCCAGCCAGTCACGGTTGGAGCAGATTGTCGCCGACATTCTCATGGACATGGCGACACGCGATCGGCTGAAGAGCGGACGCGGCAACGCCATGCTCGTCTCCGGCAGCATCTACCAGGCGTGCAAGTTCTACGAGTTATTCGACAAAACCGACCTTAAGGGGAAGTGCGCGATTGTCACCTCCTACAGGCCATCACCCGCTGACCTCAAGGGCGAGGAGAGCGGAGAGGGAGATACGGAGCGACTTCAGCAATACGACGTCTACAAGCAAATGCTGGCCGACTGGTTCAACGAACCGGCCGAGACTGCGGTGAACAAGGCGGAATTGTTCGAGAAGCAAGCCAAGAAGAAGTTCGTCGCCGAGCCGGGGCAGATGAAGCTCCTGATCGTGGTGGATATGCTCCTGACCGGCTTCGATGCACCCCCCGCAACGTATCTGTACATCGACAAGGAGATGCGCGATCACGGCCTCTTCCAAGCCATCTGCCGCGTGAACCGCCTGGATGGCGACGACAAGGAATACGGCTACATCATCGACTACAAAGATCTCTTCAAGAGCCTGGAGGGGGCGGTTAACGATTACACCTCCGGGGCGTTGGACGGCTACGAGAAGGAAGATGTGGCAGGGCTGCTGGAAGACCGGCTTGGGAAGGCGCGGGAACGGCTGGAAGAGACCAGAGAGTCCGTGAAGGCCCTCTGTGAGCCGGTCGATTTGCCGAAGGACTCGGCGGCCTACCTGCGCTATTTCTGCGCCAAGGACTCAGGCGACGCCGAACAGCTCAAGGCCAACGAGCCGAAACGCCTTGCGCTCTACAAACACGTGGCGGCCTTCGTGCGAGCGTATGCCAACCTTGCCGGCGAGTTGACGGAGGCCGGCTACACCACCGCCGATATCGACACGCTGAAGGCCGAGGTGGATCACTTCGAGAAGGTCCGAAACGAAGTGAAACTCGCCAGCGGCGACTACATCGACCTCAAGATGTACGAGCCCGCGATGCGACACCTGATCGACGCCTACATCCATGCGGAAGAGAGCAAAAAAGTATCCGCCTTCGATGACGTATCGCTAGTGCAGCTCATCGTCGAGCGAGGTGAGGCTGCGGTCGATGCCCTGCCGGAAGGCATCAGGAAGAACAAGGAGGCTGTGGCCGAGACGATCGAGAATAACGTCCGCAGGCTGATCATCGACGAGCATCCGATCAACCCGAAATACTACGAGAAGATGTCGGAATTGCTGGACACCTTGATCGAACAACGCCGCAAGGAGGCGATGGACTACCAGGAGTATCTCCGCAGGATCGTCGAGCTGACGAAGAAGGTAACGAACCCGGAAGCGACTGGTGCGTATCCTGCGCCGATGAATACTCCCGGCAAGCGAGCGCTGTATGACAACCTCGACAAGGATGAAACGCTGGCGTTATCTGTCGATGCGGCGATACGCAGCAGCCGGCAGGACGACTGGAGAAATAATCCTTTCAAGATCAAGAAGGTGAGGAACGCTATCCGGGCCAGGCTTGAGTTGACTGCGGAACAAGCAGGAGTGGTTGTGCGGGAACCGTTGGCTGTCCATGGGTCGCAACCGACAGAGACGCTTGAAGACCGGACCGAGAGAATTCTATCGTTAGTAAAGAAACATGATGAGTACTGAGAACGCAGAGTTCCGAGTGGGTGGCTTGGCGGTTCAGGTCGTCCGAAAGGACATCAAGAACCTGCACCTCGGCGTATATCCGCCCAATGGGCGGGTGCGCGTGGCGGCTCCCTTGCGGGTGAGCGACGAGGCCGTGAGAATGGCCGTGGTTACACGGCTGGCATGGATCAAGCGACAACGCGCAAAGTTTGCGGGGCAGCATCGGCAGTCAGCCCGTGAATTTATCACAGGAGAAAGCCATTACTTCCTGGGCCGGCGTTATCGCCTGAATGTGGTCGTTCGGGACGGCGCTGCCCACGTCGCCATCCGCAATCATCGCACTATCGACCTGTTCGTTCGGGAAGGAAGCGACACCGCTCAACGGGAGAGGGTACTTCTGGCGTGGTATCGCCAGCATCTCAAGATGCTGATTCCACCACTGATCAATAAGTGGGAAGCCATCGTCGGCGTGAAGGTGGCCGATTGGGGCGTGAAGCGGATGAAAACCAAGTGGGGCACTTGCAACATCAAAGCCCGACGCATCTGGCTGAACTTGGAACTCGCAAAGAAGCCGGTTCAGTGTCTTGAGTCAATCATCGTGCATGAAATGGTGCATCTATTGGAGCGACACCACAACGACCACTTCACGGAACTGATGGACGGATTCATGCCGCAGTGGCGGCATCACCGGGCGGAAATGAATCGCGCTCCCTTGGGACATGAGACCTGGAGCTATTAACGATTGCTAACGTATGCCAAAAATATCCTGCAACAGGCAGCGCCTGATCAACAGGTAGGGGACTTGAGGAACCTGCGATTCCTCCTTGACGCGCGGGGCGCCGGGCGGCAGAATGGTCGCGCAGATCGGAACGTTCCCGCCGGGGCAAGGGAAGATGGTGCGAGTCCATCGCTGCCCCGCAACTGTAACCGGTGACGAAATCCGCAACGAAGCCACTGCCCGGATGACGAGAACGCGGGCGGGAAGGCGCGGAGAGTAGGGGGGCGGCCCTTCCGGGGCCGCCGGGTAACCGGTAAGCCAGGAGACCTTCCCGGCGGGGAGAGATCCCGAGACGCCTTTCGCGGGAGAAGGGCCGGGGCGCTTTCGCCGTCAGGACGCGCGGTTTTACCCCCCCCCAACCGTTTTTTCGCGGGGCATCGGGCAGGGAGATGCTCCATGTCGGGCCGCGTCCGGATCGCCGTCGCACGCCGTTTTCTCGCGGGGTTCCTCCCTGCCGTCTTCCTCCTTGCGTTCGCGGTCGATCGTCCAGGGTTCGCCGCGGAACGGTTCCCCATCTCGTTGAAGGACGACCGGGGCGTCACCGTCCGGCTCGCCGCCCCTCCCCGCCGCGTCGTCTCCCTGGCCCCCAGCCTCACCGAGATCGTCTTCCTCCTCGGCCGCGACGGCTCCCTCGTCGGCGTCACCCGGTTTTGCAACGTTCCGGCCGCCGCCTCCGCCCTGCCGAAGATCGGCGGCGTGAGCGATCCCGACGTCGAGCGGATCGTCGCGCTGTCGCCGGACCTTGTCCTGTGCACGACGGACGGGAATCCCCGGGACAAGGTACGGGCCCTCGAGGAGATGGGGATCCCGTGTTTCGCCGTGGCCCCGCAGGATCTGGAAGCGGTCTTCACGGCGATCGAGCGCCTGGGGGTTCTCCTCGGCGCCGCGGAGCGGGGACGCGCCGAGGCCGGAGCGCTTCGCCGCCGTGCGCGGCTCGCACGCCCCTCCTCCCGCGGTGTGGAAAAGCCCGCCGCGCTCTTCGTCGTCTCCACCGGCCCGATCATCGCCGCCGGCGAAGGCACGTTCATGGACGAACTGGTGCGTCTCGCAGGCGGGAGGAACGCCGCCGCGCGCTTTTCCGGGAGGTACCCGCGGCTCTCCGTGGAGGGGTTGGTCGCCGCCCGGCCGGACGTGATCTTCGTCGCGGGGATGTCGGGCGTCGAGCGGTTCCCGCCGGAGGTCACCCGCTGGAAGGAGGTCCCCGCGTTCCGGGACGGCGCCGTGATCACCCTCGACGGGGACCTCGTGACCCGCCCAGGGCCCCGGCTGGTGACCGCGCTCGAGCGGGTATCCGCGGCTCTCTCCG
>Ga0209514_10009078_pt1 | contig 11057 bp, 6 predicted proteins | sample Subgrocontami58m_FD_187452 | JGI IMG/M metagenome (GOLD analysis project Ga0209514, IMG submission 187452) | Subsurface groundwater microbial communities from S. Glens Falls, New York, USA - GMW37 contaminated, 5.8 m (SPAdes) (version 3) | ecosystem: Environmental > Aquatic > Deep subsurface >...
GATCCCGCACGCCGATACACGCATGAGGGCAGCCAGTCCCGCTTTTACGGCAACGGTCGGATTCCTGTGAGTGACACGCACATGTACAACACCCAGTCACAGTTCTTCGACCAGGCCATTCGTGACTGGCGGTGGACGGCCGATCCGGAGCTGGAGAGAATCCTCCGCCCCGCTCTCGAACGGCACCTGGACTGGGCCAAAGACTGTTTCGATCCAGACGACGACGGCCTTTACGAGAGCTACATCAACACTCTGCCGTCCGACTCAGTTTGGTACAACGGCGGCGGCAGCGTCGAGGAATCCGCGTACGCCTACTACGGCCACCTTGCAGCAAGGGACATGGCTCGGCGGGCCGGCGACGCAGATTCGGCAGCGGGGCATCGGAGGCGGGCGGAGCAGATCCAGCGCGCGCTGACCGAGGTGCTCTGGCTTAAGGATCGCGGGCACTTCGGCCTCTACGTGGAACAGGGGGGACATCGCCGGGTGCACTCAGACGCCTGGGTTTACAGCGAGTTCCTGCCGATTGACGCTGGGATGACGACGCCGGAGCAGGCCCTCCAGGCGCTCTACTACACGCAATGGGGGCTGGAGCGCATCCGGTTGCCGTTTGGTGGGGAGGTCTGCCAGCCTTCGAATTGGGTACCGTGGAAGTGGTCGGTGCGCGACATGTTTGGCGGTGATCTTTGCGCGTTGGCCTTAGCGAACTTTCAGACCGGGCTGTCCGACGAGGGCTGGGAGCTGTTGCTGGGCGCCATGCTGGAAAGTGCCTATGCCAGTGCGGTGCCTGGCGGATTCAGCCACATCGGCGCGGGCACAGACTTTGCTGATAACAGCCACATGTTCGCTCGTACGGTGGTTGAGGGCCTCTTTGGCTTCGAGCCCGACTATCCGAACGGGCTTGTGCGCCTGCGTCCGGCCTTGCCTTCTTCCTGGCCTCACGCGTCCATCCGGACGCCGGACTTCACCTTCGCCTACCGCCAGGAAGGTGATGAGGACAAACACCGGCTGACCCTCATTCGGCAGGCAGCCGTGGATTTTCGCCTCCCGGTTCGCGCGGAGAAGGTGCGGCGCGTCACTCTGAATGGCCAGGAGGTGACCTGGCACGTCGAGGCGGGTTTCGGCTGCACATGGGTGCGGCTCCGCACACAGAAACTCCAGGACGCGGAGGTAGCGATCCAGATGTCTGATCGGCTACCGCAGGGTGCCGCGTTAACGCTGGAAGGAAAGGTCGGAGACGAGGTACGCCTGGAGACGCCCCGAGGCGAGGTGGTCCGCTGGGACGACTTTCATGCTTCGCTCGAGGACGCGCGCGCGGACGGTTCGGCCATACGCGGACGCCGGGCGCGGACGCCGGGCCACCACATCGTCCTCGCCGAGGTGAAAGTCGGCGACTTGCCGCAGCGGCAGGTCTTCAAGCTGCACGTGACCGATCCGCAGGCTGAGGCGAGGCTGGCGGCCCGGACGCCCCGCGAAGCGCCTAAGGGGGCGCAGTGGAAATGTCTGGACCTGACCCAGCAATACAGCGGGGATATCAAGACGATTTTCCAGCAGCAGTATCTCTCGCCACGGCCAAAGACCTGTTCGGTACGGTTGGGCGTGGACGGCTTTTCAGCCTGGACATTTGCGTATTGGGGTGACCGGCCGCCACCGATTGACCTAGGCAACGTGGAGAAACTAACCGATGACTCGATGCGAATCCTGACGCCCCAGAACGTGCCGTTCCAGCGGTTTGCCGAAGACCGGAACATCGCGTTCACATCCTTGTGGGATAACTGGCCTCGCTCGGTCACCGTACAGGTGAATCAAGCGGCGGATACCGTGTGGTTGCTGCTGTGCGGTTCGACTTTCCCGATGCAGACGCGAATTGCGAATGCCGAAGTCTGCTTCCGCTACGCCGACGGCGACGTGGAGAGGCTGGAACTGGTGCCGCCGCTCAATTTCTGGTCCCTCTGTCCGTGGGGCGGTGGGGATTACCGTTACGATTTGGACGCCTTCTGCCTGCCGGCTCAACCGCCGCCTACCGTGCAGTTGGGTAGCAACTGCCGGGCGATGGTGCTATCATGGAATCTGCGGCCAGGCATGGAACTGAAGGCGGTGACGTTGGAGACGCTCTCACAAGAGGTCGTGATCGGCCTGATGGGTGTCAGCCTGATGAACCCTCGCCCGCCAGGCATCGGCGGGGATCGCAAAGGGTATGGACAAGACTATTGAAACTGACGAAAAGCAAATCAACTCCACCACCTCGCTCCACTTCGAATTCGACAACTCCCTCGACAAGGATCATCAAGCCATGAATCAAAGCAGCATACTCTCGTTGTGGTTGCTCACCGCGTTCGCTTCTTTGGCAGCGGAAACGCCGAAGAAGTTGGTGGTTCCAACCCTGTTGACCAAGCCTCAGCCCATAACCATGAGTGAACTGTCCCGGCTGCGGACAGAGGGAGTCGCGGTTCGGGAGGTCCTGGACTATGTGTTCGGGAATTATCAAGGCGACTTCCCGAGTCCACCGCACGCCGATCTCAATCCCAAGAAAGCGTTTATTATCTCTTGGAGCAATTTTCCCTTCCGTTTCGTTTTCTCCCATGAGGGCAGTTATTGTCCTTGGTTCGAGTTGGCGTCCGGGGCGGGTGTCTGCTACCAGTTCTTTGAGGGAAACGACGGCTGGGCCGAACTCTTCAATAACTGGGGCCGGCTCGAAAGGAATTCCTTCATCGATATCATGGAACCGGGTCCCAGACGAGTCTGGGTTCGCTGGACCTACTTTGGAGTCAACATGGTGGCGGGCCAACCAGCCTACCGTGCCACAGAAGATTTCTGGGCCTATCCGAATGGCTTGGTCGTGCGCCGGCAAACCTATGAGTCGCTGCTGCCGAAGGACCATCACGGATACGGCCGTGAACCCATCGAATTGATAGGGTTGTGTCCGGTCGGCAAACGCTGGTTCGATGTGCTGAAACAGGTGCCTGGTTCCGAAGAGCGGCACGCCCTGGCTGTCCTCGACGCCTTTTCCGACAAACGCTACGATGTGTATTGGAAGCCAAAGCCCGGGACAGTGTGGGATTCAACTCATCGGAAGACGGGTTGCGCCTGGCCCGATCTGAATGATTCGCCCGGAGTCGCCATGGCGATTCCGATGACCGAGGGGACCCCTTTCTGCGCCTTCGGCGACAACTCCGGTTTTCGCCATGACTACACCAAACTCAAGGACCACACGTTCGTGGCGGAAGTCTGGGGATCGAGTTGCTGGGATCACTGGCCCATTGGTTGGCTCAACAGCCAGGGCCATCCCGTTGATGAACATTCACTGCAACTTTACCCCAACCATTTCTCGCCGCTCGGCATGGACTTCTTCGCGCTTCCTAATGAAGAGGTCGTGCGGGGCGCTTTCTATTCACTCTACGGCGTGGGTGGCGACGACTGGGAAGCCATGCGCAAGGCCGTGCGGAAATGGCTGGAGAAAGGGGAATCCGCCATGCGCGATCCCGACAGCGGCGCGGATTTGCCGGTGGTGTGGACACCTCGACGAGGGTCACAGTGACAGACCTCCTGACATGAACTGATTTTGGAGCTGCGTAGTTTTGGGTATTGTTCGGGCAGGGCACATCGTCTGATCGACTCGAGGGACCGTTAAGGTGGTCCCGTCCAGAGGGTTCTGAAGCAAGCTCCGTAGGAGCGCCATGTCCATAGCCACGACGTTATCGAACGCCGACAAGCTCGCTTAGGCGGCAGGTTTCCGCGCCGGGCTGGGCAGGCCGGCGGACCCATGCCTCCGGATGAATGCCCAATTCCATGCCGCCCCTACGGAGCTTGAACCGATACGCAGGGGCAATGGTTTCCTATAGACATGGCGCTCCTACTGGAGCTACTCCTCTTTCAGCCGCTCGGCGATTTCTGACCATTACTGCCTGGGCGATAGGATGGACGACACTTGGGTGCGGTAGGGCGCGTCTGTCTCAGCGCGCCGCTTTGGATATTCGACCGCGTGTGCGGCCCGCTGAGGACAGCGAGCCCTGCCTGCTCCTTCTGCGGCTGAGGCGATTCTTATAGCCCATCCCACCGCCCAGGCAGTAAGTCCGGTTCCGTCTGCTCCTGCGGCCGCCGTCACGGCGCGACCGGCACCTCGTTCGCGAAAAGAACTCGGACGGGGCAGACAGGCCCGATGGCTGCAGATGGGCGTGGGGATGCGGCAGGCAAGAGGCATGGGCGGACGACCCGTGAAAAGGTCGGGTGTTGGCGTGGCGGTCAGTGAGCGATTGGCGATGCGGCACGCATTGCGGGTGATGCAAGCGGTGCGGGCAGTGGCGCAGAGTCGGGAGGCGCGTACGCTTCAGCGGAGAAACAAACTATGCGAGATCGCTTCGTGTATTATAGGACCGACCTTTCACGATTTGGGCGGGAATGTGTGGGAATGGTGTGGGAGCTATTACAATGGCAAAGAAGGCTCGCGGGTGTTGCGAGGGGCCTCGTGGGGCGACCATCTTCCCGCCGACATTCTCTCGTCGTGTCGCTATGGCCGCAATCCCGAGGAGCGGTTCGGCAGCCGCGGTTTCCGAATAGTCGTGGGACCGGGGGGGACGATTCCCTAGGCCGAAGAATAGAGGGACGCGATGCCGGACGGGAAAAGCCTGTCCGGCCAGAGTCAAGCAGCCAGCCTGATTCGTCCAGTCTGAGATGGCCGCGTGGCCTGTACTGTCCCATTCGGTTTGACAATCATCGCCGGTAGGTTTGTGCTAATCTCCAGCTATGAACCGCAGAGTCGTTCTCCAGTGGCGGCTGAGTCCGTACTCAGGGAAAGCCGGTGTTACGTGTTTCCTTCTCCTGCTCGCGTTGGCGTCGTTGACGCGCGCGGCGGATATGAAGGCCAAGGTGGCTAGCGAGCTGAAACAGGCCGAGTTTATTCCCCTGCCCTATCCGCAGGCCGGCATGGGGGTGGGCGCGTTGCGCTGGGGCGAGGACCCGCGCAAAGCGGCGCTGAGTTTCAAGCTGGCCCCGCAGGCCTTTTCGCAGGCCTTCCTCGAAACGGTTCCCCGCATGCCGGTGGCGTGGGAAAACCAGGAAAAAGTCCGCCAGTTCGCGTTTAGCGTGGCAGGGCAGCCTGGTCCGCAGTTGCTCTCGGCCGTGAAAGCGGCTTCGGCAACCGTGGGCGCGGGCTTTTCCCGCACTAATATCCAGTTTGTGAAGTGGGGCAATTTGCTCGAGGAGAGTGTGGATTTGCAGACCTTGTCCGAGGCCTTGGTGCGCGGTTGGTATAATATGCCCGGACGCGCTCTGCATGCCGAGACGTTTTCCTCGATGCGGCTGGATTTGGAGGCCTATAAGCAGCGTCCGGCCATCGTGGTGCGCAGCCTGGTGGCCGATGGCATGGAGTATGCCATGGATAAGCAGCTCGCCTTCGCTTTGAGCGGCGGCGCCGCAGCGGGGCCGTACGGTTCGGGCAGCGCCGGCCTGAGCTACAGCGTTACCAATGGCACCACCCTCGTGCTCCACCAGCCCATGGCCATCGGCTTCAACGTCGCCTATCTGCGCGCGATCAAACCGCCCTTGCCGTTCCTGGCGGGGGATCAACCGCCTGCCGCCTTGAGCCCCGTACGCTTTATCTACACGCTCGGCCGAAGCAGTGAAAAAATCACAGTCGTGGTGGACCCCTTGCTGTTGCGACACCAGGACAAACTCATGGCCGCCGAGGAGAGCCTGCCCAAAGCCGTCGTGACCGGCTTTAACCAGATAATCAAACAGGGCGAGCCCGCCCGCATGGCCTTGAGCGGCGAGGCCAAGAATCCGGCGGCCAAACAATGGCGGCGGCTGGATGAGGGCGCCCAATTCCGCGCGGACGAACTGGTGCGCTTGCGGGTGGTGCTCGATGAACCCGCATACATCTATTTGCTGGCCAAGGACAGCCAGGGTCAGGCCGCCGTGCTCTATCCGAAAACCGCCGGAGAAGACCTCTCCCGCGGGGAGGAGAAACTGCTGCCCAAAGGGGAATGGATTTTCCCCCAGGATGTCCTCAAAGAGGAGGGCATGACTTTTGGCAATGATCCGGCGGGGATGGAATCGTTTGTGGTCGTGGCGGCCAGGAATAAACCAGCCGGGCTCCCGGAGTCGATGGCGGCGGTGGCCCAGGCGGCGCGCGCCCAGCCCCCCAAACCGGCCGCTGCGACCCGGTCCGCCAACCTGGCCTTTTTGGACATTATGCGGCTGCCCACCGGCTACAGCACGATACCGGCCTCCACCAACCCGCCGCCTGCCACCGCAGCGGCTGCCCCGTCCACGAATCGGCCAACGGTTGCGTCCGCCACGCCGCCGGCAGCAGCCCCGGTCATGGCCATGCAACCCCTATTCTCCGGCCTGAACAGCGCCACGGTGCTCACCTTGAACTTGAATCGAATTCCCGTAAAATGAAACTTGAACTATGCAGATCACTTATGTGATCCGGAATTCTCTGAGTGTGCTTGTGCGGATTTGCCCGCGTTTTGCGTGGTCCAAGAGTCAACCGCATAGCTCTAAATGAGAATCCCACGCTGGTTGTGGGTGGGGCTATTCTGCGCTTGCGCCGCCCACGCGGCCAGTGAGCTGCGCCTGCCCCAAGGTTATGGCTCCTCGGTCAAACTCCATGTAGTGACCGAGCAGGATATCAATGATCCCACCGTCCCTCCCGGGCCGTACCAGAATGTTTGGGGAGTTTTCATCGGGGTCACCCGGTATAAATACGAGCCCTATAATACCTTGAAGAATCCAGGCCATGATGCCCAGGACTTATGCCAGGCCTTCCAGGCGGTGGCGGACCTGCGCGAGCCGGTCGTATTGCTGGATGAGGATGCCACCCTGGCCAACATCCAGGCCAAACTCATTGACATCGGGCAAAAGTGCGGACGCGGGGACCTGTTTATCTTCCACTTCTCCGGGCATGGGATCGGACTCCGGGAGGAGGACGCGCCCCAGAGTGCCGGCGGATGGATGTTCCTGCACGATGCGGCAGCGCAAGTCAAGATGACATCCGGCCAAAGCGAGGTCGGCCTGCTGGACATGCGCTCCCTGACCCAGCTCACGGAAAGCTGCGGCATCAAGGCCAAACACCAACTGTTCATCCTGGACTGCTGCTATAGCGGCATGGCCGTCCGCTCGCGCGATCTGGGCGGCATCGGTTCCATCGACCGACATTTGCGGAAAAAAGCCTGCTACGTCATTACAGCGGGAGGTGCCGGGCAACCGGTGTTGGATGGCGTTGCCGTAGGCCAGCATGGACATGGTTTGCTGACGGGTCTGTTCATCGACGCACTGCGGCATCCCGCCCAGTATCATCTCGAGACGGAGAGAACCAGCGATGGCGCCGAATGGCTTTCGTTGGAGCGTTTCATGATGGTGTGCAACCGGCAGATTCCTAACGATGCCGAGCGCATGCTCACGGCATTTGCGGGTGCGCGAGCCAGTGGCGAAACGAGGCGATTAGCCAGCCGCGATGCCGCCCAACCCGCGCTCGAGCCCAGCGAACGCCTGCCCAATCCTCAGGAACCACAAAGTCGGCTGGAAGGCGAGGGACGGGTCTATATTCCATTGCGGCATGTCGCAGGTGCGCTTGCGCCCAGTAGCGCCGGAACGGCCACCAACCCGCCGCCTGACGCCCTCACGCCGTCAAAGCTCATGACCACCAATCGCCCGGTCCTGACGAGTGAGGCGTGGGCGGAGCGGGCCGGCCTCAAATTCAAGTCGGCGGAATATGGCACGCTGCTGAACGACATTTTCAAGTTGCTGCAGCAAGGCCAACCGCCCGCACCCACCCAGCCCGCGCCGGTGGCCATCCAGGCCGAATTATGTTCGCGTCCGCATATCCCGAAAACGGCGTGGCCCGAGTGGGCCACGCGCCTGGGTTGTGCCGTAGGCGCCCCGATGCTCGAACAAGCGCGCTTTTTGGAACGTTCGCGGATGAACATCCCCAATATGCACTGGCGGCCGCTTCGCCCGAGCGGAGATTACATCTCGGAGAATTTCGAATATCGGTGGGTCATTAAAAACCGGGCAAAGACGCCGATGTATTACTATCTCATTGGCCTGGACGAAGCCGGAATTCTTCAGTGGCTGGCGCCGCGGAACAACTCCTGGCATGACGACCAATACCCCGATGAACCGTTAACTTTTGGTGAATCCCCGTTACCGCTTCAGGGCGGGCTAATCATTCCGCCCAATCTGAACCAGATGGCCGCCTGGATCACCTGCGGCCAGCCGGTCGAAGGCCTGTTGGATCAGCAGTTTTTCCTGGTGGCCAGCGCAAGTGAATGGACCGAACTCAGGAACCGGCTCGAACGGGCCTCGAGTCTGGCCTGCAAACTGGCGGACATAAAGTCGCTCGCCGCGCTTAAAGTGGGCGCCCTTCCAGAGCAACAAACCTTGCGAGCGGTGGGCGGCTGGAATATGGAACCCGCAGTAACAACCGTGGAAGCGCAGTCGTCCGGCGCAGCGCCGCCTCTGATTGCGCGCACCGACGGCGGTCTGCTCGTTCAGAGTTGGATCATTCATGTGCTGCCAGCGGACAAACTGGACTTCAGCCTCGAACCCGTGACCAAATAAGGCGCTGGAAAAGGGTATGAGGGTTTATATGGAAAGTCGGGGTTGGGAATTGGGGATGAAAGACCACATAGGACAACAGGTGTTGGCTTACTGGTAATGCCAGCACACGACGGAGACGCGCCGCTGGCTCGGTGAGCGATTGGCGATGGGGCATGCCTCTCGGGTAAACCTCAGCGGCGCGCGCAGTACCGCAGAGCCGGGATGAACGCAGGGTGGACTGGAAGAAAAACCGGGGAAGATCACTGACCCTCCGGCAGACAGCCCGCGCGATGAAAAACCTCGCACAGAAGCGCATCGGCAGGTTGCAGGTTTACCAACTCATGGGTCTCTCCTCCCATCAAGATCCAAACGCGGACGCGGGAGGGCGATGGTCTTCAGCACGACGAACTCGTGCAGACCCTCCTCGCCGCCTTCCCAGCCGAGACCGCTTTCTTTGATACCGCCAAACGGAATCTCCGCGCGCAGGGGTCGCCATTCATTGACGCCCACGATGCCCACCTCCAGCGCCTCCGCCACAGCGCGCGCCCGCGCGAGGTCGCCACCATACACATAGGCGGCGAGTCCGAAGGGCGTCGCATTCGCGCGGCACACAGCATCCTCGACGCTCTGATACGTAAGGACCGGGGCCACAGGACCGAAGGTTTCCGTGGCCGCCAACGCCATGTCATCGCGCACGCCGCGCACCACCGTGGGCGCGCAAAAGCTGCCCGCGGCCAGCGATCCGTCGGCTTCGTGGGTACGATTGACGCAAACCACTTCAGCGCCCTGAGAGAGGGCATCCTCGATCAACTTGCGGACTTGCTGGCAGGCTTGGTGATGGATGAGCGGCCCGGCATCCACGCCGTCCTGCAAACCATCCCCCACGCGCGCCTTCAGCCACGGCCGCTGGAGGTGATCCAGGAATTCTGACTCACGGGAGGCTGGAACGAAAACACGATTGGCACTGACGCAGACCTGGCCGGAACAGAGGCACTTGAGGCGCACCAAATCGGACGCTGCCTTTTCCAGGTCGGCGTCCGGCAGCACGATGAAGGGCGCATTGCCACCCAGTTCGAGCGAGACACGCGGCAAGTGCCGCGCCGCCGCGGCAGCCAGCGTGCGGCCAGTCTCCGTGGAGCCCGTGAGGCTCAATACGCGGAGCCGCGGATCGTTGGTGAATACTTCACCCACGAGGCGGCCCGGCGCCGTGACAATCTGCAACACGCCTGGTGGCAAACCCGCTTCGGCGAGCAGCGGAGCCAATGCCAGAGCGATGAGCGGCGTCAGTTCCGCGGGCTTCCACACTGCGGCGCACCCGGCTGCGAGAGCCGCGGCGACTTTCTTGGCGCCTTGCGCCAGCGGAAAATTCCACGGTGTGATCAACCCCACCACGCCAGCGGGAATGGGTTGCACAAGATACTCGAATCCCGGCGTCGGATGCGGCTGGATGCGGCCGCATAGGCGGCGCGCCTCCTCTCCGAACCACTGGAAGAAACTCGCGGCATAGTCCACCTCCCCTAACGCCTGGGCCAGCGGCTTGCCCTGCTCGCGCGTGAGCAGTGCGGCGAGGGTGTTGCGGCGGGCCGTCAGGAGCGCGGCGGCGCGCTTCAACAGCTCTCCGCGCGCTGCCGACGGCGTGTGGCTCCAGGAGGCAAAGGCCCGCTGGGCGCCATCAATGGCGCGCCGAAGATCATCAGCACCGCCACGTTGCACCTCCGCCAGCGTAACTCCGGTGGCGGGATTGGTGACGATGACCGTGCCATTGCCATCGGTCCACACGCCGTTAATCCACAGGCGCGGCTCGACCTTCAACTCGTTGAGTTCGGGTGTCATGCTCGTCTTCGTTCTCAGTTCACCTGCAATGTTTCCTTTGGAGCGGTCGCGCACCGGCAAGGCATCGGGATGTGCTTTAGCCAACCTTGCCTTTGCCCGGGGTTGGGAGGGGCGTGATCGGCAGAGCCATGTCCCAATCCAGATGGTCGGGCACCCACTTCTCTTGGGAGTTGAGCGCTTGTTCCCAGGTGATCTCCTGCCCGGTGTAGGCCGCCATACGGCCCATGATCGCCATCAGGGTGCTCTGAGCCATCCAGTCGCCGTTGTTGAACGGCTGGCCAGCCCGGATTGCGGCGAAGAACTCGTTGTGCTCGTTCTGGTACATGTCGCTCTTCGGACCTCTGTACTTCCAGGCTGCGGCGGGCGATCCGGTGATGAATGGATCAGTGAATCCCTTGATTGTGCCGTTGCCCGTGGCGCCAATAACGTAGTCCGAATTCTCGCTGTAACAGTTGCTGATCTGGCGCTGGGCCATGAACGCGCGCACGCCGTTCGCGTATTCATAGAACACGTCGATGTGGTCGAAGATATTGCCTTCGTTATTCGGGACCTGTCGTCCACCCGTGGCCACGGCTTTGAGCGGCGGAACGTCCTTCATGGCCCAGGAGATCTTGTCCACGCTATGGCAAGCCTGCTCCACCAGGCCGTCTCCGGAAAGCCAGGTGAAGTTGTACCAATTGCTGAGC
>Ga0209514_10009079_pt1 | contig 11056 bp, 8 predicted proteins | sample Subgrocontami58m_FD_187452 | JGI IMG/M metagenome (GOLD analysis project Ga0209514, IMG submission 187452) | Subsurface groundwater microbial communities from S. Glens Falls, New York, USA - GMW37 contaminated, 5.8 m (SPAdes) (version 3) | ecosystem: Environmental > Aquatic > Deep subsurface >...
AAAGCAAAATCTCCTGGACGGGCTCAAGCCGTTCTGCCGAAAGATCCATTATCTCAAGAATCCTCATCGCTCAAGCCACGGCATGTTCACGAAATGCCTGACATACTTGAATTTCCTCCTGCCTTGGACGCCACCGATATCCGTCGTACGGCATGGTGGGGCAACGGTGACCCGAGAGGTCGTCGAGGCGATAAAAGGGGAACATTACGACAGGGTGGTATGGGTCGGGGGAGAATTGCTTCCCAACCTGATGGATGCCGTACCTTCGATGTCGGTGGGAAAGGTGTATGTCGATTTCATCGACTCTCCATCCCTTTGGGCATTCCGCCGGAAGGATGGTGAATTCCGAGTCAAATCATTGGACCTATACGAGCGGTGGAAGACATTGCGGTGGGAGGGGAAGGTCATACGGGAAACCGAAGGAACGATCTACATCTCGCGTGTCGATGCCGAAACCGTCCCTCCCGCGTATGCTCCGGTCGGGAAAAGGCATGTCTTCCCGAACGGGATCAACCTGCCTGAAGGTACGAATGCCAAACGTGCCTCGTTGCCTTCACCGAACATCGGGTTTCTCGGAACCATGGGATACGCTCCCAACATCGAAGCCGTCGAGTGGCTTTACACGGAAGTGTTCGTTCATTTAAGGGAAATCCTCCCCGATCTGACCCTTGTAGTGATCGGAAGGTACCCTTCCCGGTCGATCCGGGAACTCGGAGAAATGCCGGGTGTGATCGTGACCGGCGAAGTAGAGGACATATGGGAATACATCAACGCGATCGACGTATTTCTGTTCCCTTTACTCCGTGGTGCGGGTTTGAAGAACAAGATCCTCGAGGCGATGTATGCCGGGCGGCCGATAATCACCACGGAGATCGGCAACGAGGGGATCGACGCGGTATCCGGCGAGAATATCGTGATCGGCCAGACCAGGGAGGATTTCCGGAGGGAAACGATCAAACTGCTGGATTCGCCCGAAGAACGAGCCCGGTTGGGAAACGCGGCAAACGAGTTTGTTCTGCGGAAGTTCTCATGGGACGGGATCTTGTCCGCTTACGGAAATCTTTTGCTGGGTCATCTGCAGGCGCGCGATCGGGAGGGCGAGCGGAAGATGAATCCGGCGGCACCCGCTTTTGGATCCGGCTGAAGTGGAGAGGAAGCGTGCCGCGCGAATCGTTTTCCTGACCGATGATCTCGGGGGAGGAACGGGAAATCACCTGCTTTCCATGATGAAGTCCTGGGACAAAAGCAGGTGGCAGGCGGAAATCCTCAGCAGAGTTCCGATCACTTCCAGGATATCCCCCGACGTGCCCGTCCGATACGTTCCTTCCGACGGAGGGATCAACATCTATCCGATCGCCCAGATCCGGTCGCTTGGAAGGATACGGAAAGAGGTTTCGGAGAGGTCTCCCGACATTCTGCACACCTATTTCTTTTGGCCGATCCTCTTCGGCCGCCTGTTGAAACGGGAAGGAATCATCCGTACGTTGATCGAGAACCGCGAGGACCAGGGATTCGACTGGGGGAGGCACGAATATTCCTGGTTGCGCATGACCCGGGGCCTGCCCGACCGGATCATCTGCGTGTCGGACGCCGTAAAGCAGGTCGTGATGGAACGGGAGCGGATCGACGGTGACCGCATCGTGGTGATCCGCAACGGGGTCGAGCCCTTCCCGGAATTCGGGAAGGAAACGGCGGCAACCAGGAAAGAGTTGGGGCTGGAGGAGCGCCACCTCGTGGTCGGCATGGTCGCGAACTTCAACCGGTCCGTGAAAGGCGTTTCCCTTTTCCTGGATGCGATGCCGCAGATCGTTCGGGCCGTGCCCGACGCCAGGTTCCTTCTCCTGGGGAGAGGGAAGGAAGAGAAGGCGTTGCGCGACAAGGCCCGGTCCATGGGGATCGAGCCGTATGTCCTGTTCGCCGGATTCCGCCGGGACATCCATCGTTACTACGCCATCATGGACGTTTCCGCGCTGACTTCGTTTTCCGAGGGATTGTCCATCACCATTCTGGAATCGATGCGGTGCGGCATACCCGTGGTGGCGACCCGCGTCGGCGGAAACCCGGAAGTGGTCGTCGACGGCGAAACGGGTTACCTGGTGAAACCGGGTGATGCGTCGGATTTCGCTTCGCACGTGGTCCGGCTGCTTCAGAACCGGGATCTCCGTAAGAACATGGGGGAAGAGGCGGGGAAACGCGTGGAGAAACATTTCCGGATGAGTGATGTGGCAACCCGTTACATTGGGATCTATGAAGATTACTGCAAGGGAATACCACGGGAAACCAATGGGTAATGTAGCCGACAGTATTCTACCGAAAGAAAAGAAATTTTTGAATGGTGGATATCTTGTAAAAAAGGAATCGATGATCCCTTTTTTCCTGGTCCTTTTCTATTTGTTCATGGAATATGGCCGGCCCCAGTCGCTTCTTCTTTTTCTGCGCATCCTACGTTTGTCTGGAATCACGGTAGCTCTTCTTGCTTTATGCGTTGTTTTTTCCGGAAAAGTACGGTTCAAGGATAAGCAAACCATGTTGTACATTTTTTTACTTGGGCAAATGGTCATCCACGGACCCATTGCCGTCAACAATTACTGGGCTTTAATGGTTTTTATCGGGATGACGATGAATTTCGTCGTGTTTCTTTCGTTGATTCACTTTGTGGACAATCAGGAAAAGTACGAAAAACTCATAAATATATGGTTGGCTATCCATGTGTTTCTGGCAATTATGGGAATCTTGCATAAAGGGAAGGGAGTCGGCGGATTTCTTGGGGACGAAAATGATTTATGCATGACGTTGAACATGATCATCCCGTTTTCCTTCTTTCTATCCTTGGAACAGAAGGGGAAAAAAAGGATATATTATCTTTCTATCGCTTGTCTATTCCTGTTTGCCATCATTATTACGCAATCCAGAGGCGGGTTTGTCGGCCTGATCGCGACCGGCGTGTATTGCTGGCTCAGAACGAAAAGGAAATTCGTAACGGCATTGATAATAGGAATCCTTGCGTTATTCGCGGTTATTATGGCGCCTCCCCAATACTGGTACGAGGTTCGGTCAATCACGGAACAAGGAACCAGTAAAGGGACTGGAGAAGCGAGAATTTACACATGGACCATCGGATGGCATATCTTCCTCGAAAACCCGATTATGGGGGTAGGTCAAGGAAACTTCCCATATGTATTTGGAGAATACGAACGAGAAGTTACCGGTTCCGATGACCCATTTCATGGTCGTTCGGTTGCGGGCAGGGCAGCGCATTCAATCTATTTTACAATGCTTCCCGAACTTGGATTGATCGGAACTTTCACGATCCTGGCGATGATATTTTATTGTTTAAAGGATTTGAACCTTGTCAAAAAAAGGTTCATACCCGGGAAAAACAACAAGATAAATGTAAATGCTGGTACGAGCATGTCTTCGGCAAAGTTGTATCATATTGCATTGGCCCTTGAGGGAAGCCTTGTTTCGTATCTGGTAAGCAGTTCTTTCATATCCACCTTGTATTATCCTAATCTGTGGATCTTGATGGGATTCATCATGTCCCTTAAAAGTATTGTTTTGGCGAGAGAGTCGCCTGCAAGCGGAATGGTTAATGTGTCTAGTAAACAATATGCTTAAACAGTAGACATGGGCATATCTACTTACATAAAATCCGTTGCCGCCAATATACTGGAAAAATGCGGAGTTGTAGAATGTCTGATCGATAGATATTCGAAAAATAGTTTCGTGGTTTTGATGTATCATCGCGTTGTTCCCGCCAAAGCAACGCAACCGGGTCTCGAGGCCGGCATGTATGTCGAGCCGGATACATTCGATATGCATCTTCGATATTTGAAGAGGCATTTCCTGATCAGTCCATTATCCGAAGCCGTGAAGTATCTGGAGGGGTCTTTTCCGCCGAAGCGGCAGCCCGTGTGCATCCTGACCTTTGACGATGGTTGGTTCGATTTTTATAAATATGCCTACCCGATATTAAGCGATCATGGCGTTCCCGCCACGGTATTCCTGCCGACAAAATTCATCGGCACAAACGACCAGTTCTGGACGGACTCTCTGAGCCGACTTTGCCATGGGAGGGACTCTGGAGCAGCCTGTCGAAATCCAACCGTGCCCTCGCACCCGGTCATCGATCTCCTGGAAAACGGCAATGGTTCCATGGAGGCCAGGTTGGAGCGGGCCATTGAATCGATGAAGGCGTTGCCTGAAGAAGAGATACACCGGCTCCTCGACGGCCTTCGTGAACGATGGGGGATCGATCCAAGCCCGGAGTCGCGGGATTTTCTGACGTGGGACGAGGTCAGGGAGATGCACCGCTCAGGCCTTGTCTCTTTCGGTTCGCACACGGAAACACATCGAATCCTCACTACCTTGAGGGACGACGAAATCGTCCGGGAACTTCGACAATCGAAGGAACGTTTGGCGGAGGAAGGCGTGGTCGGTTCATCGTTTCCCCCTTTCGCCTATCCCAATGGAAACCATACCGATAAAATCATGCGATTCGTCAAGCAAGATGGGTATAGTCTGGCGGTAACGACCAGGAAAGGGTGGAACGGGTATTCCGACGGCGATAAGGCGTTCGAACTCAACAGAATCGGAATCCATCAGGACATGACATCGACCGGTGCCCTGTTCGCGTCCCGGATTCTTCAAATAATCTGAAAAAAGACCTGTATTGGATCGATTTATATAAAATAATGGATAAGGTTACAGTAGCACATATCAGAGATAGTAGTGGCATCTTCGGTGCCGAACGGGTCATACTGACCATCGGGAAAAATATCGATAAAAAGTACAAAGTTATTCTGATATGCCTGAGATCGTCGGATGGGAAAAGCGACATTCTGATGAAGAAAGCGGAAGAGATCGGAGTGCAAGTTATTTCAGTGGATGTTAGTGGGAAAATGGATTTTTCATCCCTTAAGCATATAAGGGATATACTGAAAAAGCATCAGGTGAAAATATTGCACTCGCATGATTTCAAGGCGAACCTGTACGGATTGATGGCATCGAGAAACCTTGGCATTAAACGGATTTTGACTGCTGGAGGCACAACAAGAGATTCAGTAGTGAAAAAGATTTATGTGTATATGGACGAAACGTTTACTTACCGGTTTTATGACTATATAGTTGCAGTATCTACTGATATTTACGAGAAATTGTTAAATAAAAATATTAAGAGTGGAAGAGTAGTAATTGTTGAAAACGGTATAGATAAATCACTCTATGAACCTGATGCCAACAAATCACACATTAATAATCCTTTTCCTATAGGCAATACAAATAAGGTATTCGCGGTTATTGGCAGGCTTTTTCCGGATAAAGCGCATCGATATTTCATTGAAGCCTTTTCCGACATTAAAAAAACTTACCCAAAGAGTGTTGCTCTGATAATTGGAGAAGGGCCAACCGAAGCAGAAATTCGAAAGCAGGTAATTGATTTGAAGTTAGAGGACAGCGTTTTCTTGTGTGGAGTAAGAAAAGACATGGCGAATATATATAAAAACATAGATTTTCTTGTAATACCATCCCTGACGGAGGGACTACCGTATGTGTTATTGGAAGCCATGTTATTTAAAGTCCCAGTTTTGGCCACGAATGTAGGTGGTATGCCAAATTTAATAATTAACGGTGTTACAGGTTATATTGTTCCACCGGGTGATGCTAAGTCTTTGAAGATTGGAATGGAGAAAATGTTAAACGATCCGGAGAAAGGAAGGAACATGTCAGAAGAGGGATCTAAACTTGTAAAAGAGAAATATTCTGCAAGAAGAATGGCGGAGGATTACGGACGCCTTTACGATAAAATGATGAATGGTCGTCCGCTTCAACATGCATAACAATATTTAGGTGATCCAGCTTGGAAATCGCTGAAATAACCTTCTATGCATCCGTGTATTTTGTGTTTCATGCATACTTGGGTTATCCAATATCCTTGTACATAATCGGTTTCTTCAATAGCAATGCGCAAAAGGGAGCCAAATATTTTCCGACCGTAACGTTAATTATTACTGCATACAACGAAGAAAAAAGAATAAAAAATAAAATAGAAAACACTCTTGCACTGAGTTATCCAAAAGATAAACTGCAGGTTCTAATTGCATCAGATGGATCTACAGACCGGACTACGCAAATCGCATCGAATTACGAAAAGGATGGATTCGAGATACTGCCTTTTACTGGACGCAGGGGGAAAGAACAGGCGCAGAAGGAAGCGATTCAAAGCGCCAGTGGCGAAATTATCGTCTTCACAGATGTTGCGACGCTCCTGGAACCATCGGGTATCAATCGGATGGTTTCCAATTTCGCCGACCCGTCCGTCGGGTGCGTGAGCAGCGAGGATCGGTTGATCGGGAAAGATGGAAAACCGAGCGGGGAAGGGGCCTATGTACGATATGAAATGTGGCTTCGCAGATTGGAGTCGCGCGTCAACACCCTTGTCGGATTGAGCGGCTCTTTCTTTGCCGCCAGAAAAGAAGTCTGCCGGGATTTTTCCGGAGACATGCAGAGCGATTTCAGGACGCTGCTCACCTGCGTCAAGATGGGGCTGCGCGGAGTGAGTGATCCTGAAGTTCTCGGGTTTTATCAGGACCTTTCCGACCGGACGCGGGAATTCGAGCGCAAGGTCAGAACCGTTCTGCGGGGGCTTACGGTTTATTTCCGGCATATCGAGCTCTTGAACGTCTTTCGGTACGGCCTGTTCTCGTACCAGTACCTGTGCCACAAGCTTCTTCGATGGCTGGTTCCCATGTTCCTTGGCATAGCCTTCATTTCAAATCTTGTGCTCGCATTCAGCTCCCGCATCTATTTCGGGATGTTCCTGGCGCAGATCGTGTTTTACGGCATGGCCGCATGGGGATGGAAGAGGGTGGGGGATGCTCCCGGACAGAACTTGGTAAAAATACCCGCATACTTCATGGCCGTTAACGCTTCCATCGCGGTTGCTTGGTGGCGTTATTTCCGTCGTCAACGGATCGTCATGTGGACACCATCGGAAAGGTGAGGCGTACTGTACAGGTCGACACTTCCGAGGGAAGTTTCTGCGTCGCGCTCAACATGAACCCTTTTAGCCTCTTGAAACCCGAAAAAGCCTGAAAACACTATAATATATGCGGATCCTTACCAATCATCCGGGACAAAAAGAAAGCCCAACTTGGGCTTCCGTTACGACGCGCCTCCCTCCTGAAAAGGGAGGGCGTTTCACCGCTCTAGGAAACGCCATCAGGCTTTACCTGAAAGCCATCCGAGGACAATATGACTGGATCGTACTCGGTGCTGGTACCAGCGATGGGATTTTCGCACTCCTTAAAGTGCTCCTTCCTTTCAAGATACCCCCCCTGACAAAAATTGAATGTTTATGGTACATCCCAAAAGGGAGAATTTGGCGTTTATTGAAGATTTCATACATGAAAATCTATGGAAGGGCCGTTGATTCTTATATCGTGTGGGCCCACCGTGAGATCGATGCATATTCCCGGGAGTTCGGTCTCCCACGAGAGAAGTTACATTTCATCCCGTATCACAATACAATGCACGGATTCGACGATGTTCCACATGACGGAGGTTACATTTTCAGTGGTGGAAATTATGACCGAGATTACCGGACCCTCTTGGAAGCCGTAGCTGGTATTGAAGTGCTCGTAAGGATCGGTTGCACGCGAAAAGAACAATTTAATGGGCTTCGGATTCCTCCCAACGTCGATATCCGGGGGTATAGTCATTCGGAATACATCAAGGTCATGGCGGGATGCAAAATCAACATTGTTTCGATGGAGGGAGGGTTACTTCACTCGGGGGGACAACAGACTTTCATCAACTCCATGACAATGGGAAAGCCGACCATTGTGACCGACCCTGATGGAGGGAGGGACTACATCGAAGACGGGGTTGACGGATTTCTCGTTCCTCCGGCGGACCCGGGAGCGATGCGAGAGAAAATTATTTTTCTTCTGCAGCACCCGGAAATTGCCAGGGAGATCGGGCTGAATGCAAAAGAAAAAGGGGCATCTTTGACAACCGAGAAACATTTTCAAAACATCGTTCGTTTTATTGAAAATCGGAAATCGGCAAGTCCAGAAAAGGATTCGTGAAGATGGAATACAGCCGGCCCATAGCTCTGTATTATGTTCACGTTCCTTCGGATCGCGCGGGGGGAAGAGAAGCTGGAAGGATTGTCGGCCCGCTCCATGATGCAGGAACTCTCGGAGGTCCGGATGGTTCATCTGAAAGCCGGAGAGGCGGCATACCGGATCCGGACCGAACTGTCCCCAACGGGGGCAACGCCATCTTCCAGGCTGTCGAGGTACCCATTCCCCGTCGCGTCAATCCCGTTCATTAACGGAGAACAACTTCTGGAAATGTAGTGTTATGCCAAATAACCGCCAAAATCGGGGCTAATAAATCAACCATTTTCAAGACACCCTGTCAAAGATGAGTATGGAGGCGACCCAGGATGTGTCTTTCCGGAACATGGTAAGAAGCCCTACGTACCTTTATGACCGTAAATGCTTCCATTGCGCTCGCCTGGTGGCGTTATTTCCGTCGTCAACGGATCGTCATGTGGACACCATCGGAAAGGTGAGGCGATCTTGACGAATGATAAACCTTTAGGGACAACTCTCCGTGTCGCTTTGTTCGGCGCCGGGAAAATGGCACTGCACCATGCAAAGGCGATCTCTCTCCAGGAAAATGCGACGCTCGTAGCCATAGCCGATCCGGAAAAGTTGCGCAAAACCCTCGGATCAGAGGTACTCGTGTTCCAAGACGGAGAGGAACTCCTCCAGAAGTGCGCGCCGGACATCGTACATGTATGCACACCTCCCGGAACACATTTCTCCCTGGCTTCCCTGGCGCTCTCCCGGGGAGCGCATGTCTACGTGGAGAAGCCGTTCGCCCTGACTTCAAACGATGCCGTGAATATGATCACCCTGGCGAAGGAAACAGGGCGCAGGATTTGCGCCGGGCACCAGCTTCTGTTCGAATCCCCGGCGTTGAAGGCCCATGAATGCCTGAAGAATATCGGCAAGATTTTATATGTTGAAAGTTACTTCTCTTTCAGGCCGGTAAGGCGGGCAATGGACGGAAGGAGCACCATTTCCCCCCTGGATCAACTGGTCGATATCCTTCCCCACCCCGTTTATCTCCTTCTGCATTTCATGAAAGGGATCTCCGCGAACGGAGAGGATGTACCGGTGGAAACGCAGGCCCTGGAGGTTTCAGCCAACGGGTGGGTCCGGGGGCTCTTCCAATGCGGAGGCGTAACCGGCAATTTGGTGGTCACTTTGCAAGGGCGTCCCGTGGAATCGTACGTCCGGGTTGTCGGCAGCAACGGATGTCTGCTCGCGGATTTCGTCCGCGGCACCGTGGTGACGCTTCCGGGTCCCGGGACCTCGGGGATATCGAAAGTCATCAACCCATACAGTCACGCCTGGCAAACGGCTACGAAAACGACGCGGGCGCTTTTCGCCAGGGTATTGAAGAAACAGAAAAGCTATCCCGGTCTCGCGGAAATCATCCACGCGTTTTATGAGAGCGTCCGCGAGGGCAACGAGCCTCCGATAAGTTACCCGTCCATTATAGAAACCGTGGGCATATGCGAGATGGCGCACCAGAAACTGAAGGCGGCGGAAGCCGTTGAAAACGCCAGGGCCGACGCTTCGCTCAAGCAGCATGAGTCACGCCTTCAGCCTGTGGATGGCACGAAGGGCGGAGTGTTGATTTCAGGAGGCACGGGTTTCCTGGGAAAAGTCGTGGCGTCCAGGATACGGGAAATGGACGTGCTTACTCGTGTGGTTTCCAGAGCCGTTCCACCGGCATCATTACGGGTTCCGGGGGTGGAGTATGCGGCGGGGGATCTCGGCAGGGATATTTCGCCGGATCTGTTCAAGGGGATATCCCTGGTGATCCACTGCGCGGCGGAGACCGCCGGCGGGAAAGAGGCCCATGTCCGAAACTCGATCGGGGCGACGCGAAACTTCCTCGAGGCGACGGCAAAGGCAGGTGTTAAAAAATTCCTGCACATCAGCAGTATCGCCGTCCTGCAATCCAGCCGCGGAACGGGAAGACCGGTCGATGAATCCACGCCTCTCGTCTCCGACAGCGAGAACAAGGGACCCTACGTGTGGGGGAAGGCGGAATCGGAGATCCTTGCCAAAGAGCTCGGTAAAAAACTGGGCGTAGAGATACGTATCATCCGCCCGGGCCCGTTGGTGGACTATGAGGCCTTTGAACCTCCAGGCAGATTGGGGAGGGAAGTGGGAAGGACCTTCGTGTATATCGGCAGTAAAAAAAACCGTCTCAGCCTGTGCGACGTACGGACGGCGGCGAAGGTGATCCGCGCATACGTGGACGATTTCGAAGCCATGCCGCCGGTACTGAACCTTGTCGAACCGGATGCCCCAACAAGAGGAGAAATGGTATCCCTTCTTCTGAAGGGAAGACCGGACCTGAAAACGGTGGGATTTCCTTTCTTCATCCTGCGCGCAATGTCCCCTCCGCTGAAACTTCTTCAACGAATGCTCCTCCCTGGAAGAAAACCGGTCGATATATATTCCGCCTTCATCTCGGAAACGTACGACGCGAGCCTTGCCGCAAAAATCATTCGCCGATTGAATTAACACGGAGACCAAGCGATGTTAGGCGTATCCGTAATCGTACCCTGCAAGAACGAGGAGAAATACATATCCTGGTGCATCGATTCCCTGCTCCAGCAGGAATGCGTGTCCCTGGATATGGAAATCGTTGTGGTGGATAACGGATCTACGGATAAAACAGTTAGCATATTGGATAGCTATGGATCAAAAATCAAATATCACGTACGTCCTGGATTGACCATCTCCGGACTCAGGAATTTCGGCGTTGAAAACAGCACAAAGGAATGGATCGCATTCGTCGATGCGGATGTGGAACTGGACCGGCACTGGGGTAAGGCGGCGGTCGGATTCATCGAAGCGTTGAACGAGAAAGGCACCGACACGAAAAGAATCATCACAGGATCAACCTACCTGGTGCCGGAAAATCCCACATGGATAGAGAGCATCTGGTACGAGCAGCTCATCCT
>Ga0209514_10009081_pt1 | contig 11051 bp, 10 predicted proteins | sample Subgrocontami58m_FD_187452 | JGI IMG/M metagenome (GOLD analysis project Ga0209514, IMG submission 187452) | Subsurface groundwater microbial communities from S. Glens Falls, New York, USA - GMW37 contaminated, 5.8 m (SPAdes) (version 3) | ecosystem: Environmental > Aquatic > Deep subsurface >...
GGGTGCTCGACCGTCGGGGCGCCGACGTCAATCTCGAAGCGAAGACCGCGCGCGGCGCCGACGGCGTTGAAGTCCGGTACCTGAATCCGCAGTACGTGACCGGCGACGTGACCCACGACCCGGAGCTGAACGCGGCCTTCTTCATGGTCGAGGGGGAGGAGATTCACGACTTCAAGGATGTGAGCAACCTCGAGGAGGCGGTGGGCTTCGTCCGGCGGCAGGACGCGGATCCGGAGCTCCGCGCGCTCCTGCGCGAGCATCTTGGTTGAAGCCCGGCCGCACCGGCGAACGGAACGCCGATGCGTTGGCCACGGGGGGCTCCCGGTCACCGCCGATCGAAGCGAGCGACCGCAGGATCCTGAATTGTGCGGGTCGCGCCCTGCGAACATGGCGGCTGGGCGGGGCCGGGTGGGGGCGAGCGGTCCGATTCGTTGACTCCCCCTCGCGCCATGCCTAAAATGCGCGCTTCTTCCGGGCCCGTCTGCGGAGAGGGTGGATGGTCCAGTCGCGCGAGTACGCCTACAAGCTCACGCTGCTGGTGTCGGACGCGGTGGCGCTGACGCTCGCGTTTTTCGCCGCGCTGCACCTGCGCTACTCCTGGCTGGCCGACCTCTTCACCAAGAAGGAGAGCCCCGACGTCTTCGCGAACTACCTCCACCTGATGCCGCTGGTGGTGGGCTCGTGGCTGGTGATCCTGAAGATGTGCGGGTGCTACGGCGCGAAGCTGCGCGGATTCGAGGAGGCGGTGGCGCTCTTCAAGGGCACGCTCTACGGCGCGATGTTCCTGCTCGTGCTGCACGCGCTGGCGCGCGGATTTCCCTTCTCGCGAGCGGCGCTGGTGTTCTTCGTTCCGCTCGCCTTCGGGTTCGGCAAGCTGATGCGCACGGCCACGCGCCGGGTGCGCAGCCGGTTGTTCGCGCGCACCGAGAACTACACGCGGCTCGCGGTGCTGGCCGACGGGGGCCTGGGGGAAAAGCTCGCGCGCGAGATCCGGGCGCGCGACATCGGGTACGAGCTGCGCGGGCTGATCGCGGGCCAGGACCTTCCGGCGGACGCCCGTGCGGTGCTCGCGATGCGCAATCCGGTGCTGGGGGACGAGCGCGACGTCGAGCGCCTGATCGAGGAGCACGCCCTGGGGGAGGTCTGGGTGGCGTTGACGGGCGCGGGCCGCGATCGGATCAAGGCGGTGGTCGACGCCTGCCTGCGTCAGCGGATCTCCTTCAAGGTCGTTCCCGACGTGTACGAACTCATGCTCGATTGGGTCAAGCTCGACAGCCTGGGCGGAATCCCGCTGATCGGGATGCGCCGGTCGAACATCACCGGGCTCAACGTCGCGGTCAAGCGCGCGATGGACCTGGCGATCGCGAGCGCCTGCCTGCTGATCTTCGCGCTGCCCATGCTCGCGATCGCGCTCTTGATCAAGCTGACCTCGCGCGGGCCGGTGTTCTTCCTGCAGAAACGGATCGGGCAGGACGGGTGCAAATTCGTGTTCTTGAAATTCCGCTCGATGTACCCGAAGACGAAGCGCGCGGCCCACAAGGCCTTTACCGACTCCTGGATCACCGGGGGCTCGGCGCCGGCCGCGACCGACTCCACGGCGCCGGCCGGCGGGACCGCCACCGAGGCCAAGGTCTACAAGATCGTCCAGGATCCGCGCGTCACCCCGATCGGCCGCTTCATCCGCAAGTACAGCCTGGACGAGTTGCCCCAGTTCCTCAACGTGCTGCGCGGCGACATGAGCGTGATCGGTCCGCGGCCGGGGCTCGCCTACGAGCTCGAGAAGTACTCCGATTGGCACCGGCGCCGGCTCGAGGTGAGGCCCGGCATCTCCGGCCTCTGGCAGGTCAGCGGCCGCAATCTGCTTTCCTTCGACGAGATGGTGAAGCTCGACATCCACTACATCGAGAACTGGTCCTTCCTGCTCGACGTGAAGATCCTGTTCAAGACCGTCTGGGTGATGTTCTTCGGCAAGGCGTTCTGAAGGCCGATCGATGCGGATCAAGACGGCCCTGGTCGGATACGGGTACTGGGGCACCAACATCCTGCGCAACCTGATCGAGAATCCCGGGTGCGACGTCGTCGCCGTGTGCGACTCGAGCGAGAAGCAACTCGCGCGGGTGCGCGCGCGCTATCCGCACCTGCCCCTGGTGCGGGACCTCGAGAGCGTCCTGCGCTCGGACGCGGAGGCGGTCTTCGTGGTTACGCCGATCTCGACCCACCACGAGATCGCCCGGGCGGCGCTGGCCGCGGGCAAGCATGTCTTCGTCGAGAAGCCGATGACCGCCTCCGTGGCCGAAGCGGAGTCGCTGGTCGCGGAGGCGGAGCGGTCCCGGCGGCGGCTCATGGTCGGTCACACCTTCGAGTACAATCCGGCGGTGACGCGCATCCGCGAGATCATCGCGGCGGGGACGCTGGGACGGATCTTCTACATTTCGTGCAAGCGGGTGAACTTGGGCATCCACCAGCGTGACGCGAGCGTGATCTGGGATTTGGCTCCGCACGACTTCTCGATCCTGTTCCACGTACTGCAAGAGACCCCGCTCTGGGTGTCGGCCTCCGGGCGCGCCTGCATCCAGAAGGGCATCCCGGACGTGGCCTTCGTGTGCATGGAGTTCCCCTCCGGGGTGATGGCGCACGTCGAGCTCAGTTGGCTCTCGCCGAGCAAGCTGCGCAACACCACGATCGTCGGCAGCCAGCAGATGCTGGTGTACGACGACACCCAGAACGTGGAGAAGGTGAAGATCTTCAACCACGGGGTGTCCTACAAGGACCCGGAGACCTTCGGCGAGTTTCAGCTGAGCTACCGCACCGGGGACATCCTCTCGCCCAAGATCGACAATCGGGAGCCGCTCGGACTCGAGATCGAGCACTTCCTGGAGTCGATCCGGAGCGGAACCGCGCCGCGCACGGACGGCCGCAACGGCCTGCAGGTGGTGCGCGTGCTCGAGGCTGCCGACGCGTCGCTCCGCAGCCAGGGCCGCATGATGCCGCTCCCGCAGGCTTGAAAGGGCTTTCCGGCGTGTCGCACCCGACTACGCCCGCACCGCTGCTTCCGTTCGGTCCGCGCGCCCAGTTGGCGGCGGCGCTCGCGCTCGTCCTGCTGGTCCGGTTCGGCCTGGCCGCCGCGTCGGAGTGCATCCACAGCGACGGGCCGGAATACGTCAAGGTCGCGGAGTGGTACGCCGCGGGTCGCTACGACAAGGCGCTGGCGCACCCCTACCATCCGATGTACCCGGTGCTCCTGGCGTGCGCGCACGGCCTGCTCGGCGACTGGGAGCGGGCGGGGCTGGCGGTCTCGGCGCTGCTCTCCTCCCTCGCGGCGATCCCGCTCTTCCGGCTCGCGCGCCGATCGTTCGGCGAGGCGGCGGCGCTGCCCGCGGCGCTCCTCTACGCCCTCCATCCCTACGTGCAGCTCTCGGCGATGGTCGCGACCACGGGGACCTATCTATTTTGGGTGCTGTGGACCATGGACCTCGCGGATCAGGCGCGCCGGGAGAACGACGTGCGCGCCACGCTCCTCGCCGGCCTCTGCGCGGGGGGAGGCTACCTGACGCGCCCGGACGGCCTGCTCCTGTTCCTCGGCACCGCCGCGGTGGTGGCGCACGGGGTACGGGACTGGCGCGGGCGGGCGAAGCACGCCGCGGCGCTCGGCCTGGCCGGGGCGATGGTGGTCCTGCCCTACTGCGCGTGGCTCTGGGCGGTCACCGGCTCCTGGGTGCCGACCGGGAAGATGCAGCCGGTGCACCTGTGGCTGCAGGAGTTGCGGGACACCGAAGGGGTGCCGGTCTTCACCGAGCACCAGCGGCGCATCGTCGATCTGCGCACGTCGCATCCGGTCTGGCACGTGCTCTCCGGGATCGGCCGCACCGCCTGGGAGACGCTGCGGGCGTTGCACGTGCCCGGCCTTTTCCTGATCGCGGGGCTCGCGCTCGCGTGGCGGGGGCGGCGCGAGGAACCTCGGCCCGGCAATTGGACGATGCTGGCGTTCCCGGCGATCTTCGTGCTCGCGCTGGCCTATTTCTCGACGGTGGCGGGGCGCGAGAGCAAGCGCTACACGGTCCCGATCGCGGCGATGACGCTCGCCTGGTCGGGCGCCGGGATGGCGCGACTCGCCGCGCGGTGGGGCGCCGAGGGCGGGGCGACCCGGAGGCTGCGCTGGATCGCCGGCGTCACGGTGCTCGTTCTCTGCGTCTGGGCCCTGCGGGTGCCGGGATCGGACAAGGCGGGCGAGCGCATCGCCGGCCTGTGGATCCGCGAGCACGCGCCGCGCGAGCGGCCGCGGGTGCTCACCCGCATGGACCGCGTCGCCTTTTACGCGCAGGGGCTTTACCTGCCCATCTTCTCCCACGAGCCGCTCGATCCCGAGAAGCTGGCGGCCCGGATCGACGCCGAGCATCCCGATTACCTGGTGGCCGATTACCATCTCGAGGAGGTCTTCCCCGGCTTCTTCGCCTGGACTGAAAATGCAGGAAAGGAGCGGCTCAAGCTGGTATATCAGACCACGAAGCCTTCGTCGCGCGACGACGAGGATCAGCTCCGCGTCTTCCAGGTGCTCCCGCGCTAGCGTCCGTCGCACTGCCTCCGCAAGGCCCCCATGTCCCTCCCGGCCGACCTCCCGCCCCGCACCGACGCCACCGGAGCCGCCGCCCGGGAAGCGGCCCGCGAAGCCGGACGCGGCTCGACGCCGGGATCTGCTTCGGAATCGGGAACCGACCGGATCGCCGAAGTCGTACCCGGGTCCAGAAACGGCCAGGAGCAGGGTCCGGGACCCGGGCGTCCGCAGGAGCACCGCCATGCGCATGGATCCGGGCCGTCCGGGCACGCACCGGGACCCGGGCACGCATCGGAGTCCGGTCCCGCATCGGAGCCCGGGCACGGGCACGGGCACGGGCACGGCCAACGCGGGATCATGGCCGAACTGCGCCATCACCTGCCGTATTCGATCGTGAGCGTGGTGGCGAGCATGGTGATTATGGGGGTGCTCACCTACGCGGTGAAGGCCCCGCGCCTGGAGCCGCTGTTCCATGTCTTCCATCCCGCGCATCTACTATTGGCGACCTCGACTACCACCGCGATGTTCTGGATCCACGATCGCAACTGGAGCAAGGCGGTGCTGATCGGGATGCTCTGCCCGGCGCCGTTGTGCACGCTGAGCGACATCGTGATTCCGTATCTCGGCGGCGTGCTGCTCGACCGCCAGATGGAACTGCACATCTGCCTGATCGAGGAACCGTTGATCATCGTGCCCTTCGTCGTCGTCGGCGCGATCGCGGGGATTGCGGCCGGCGAGTACGTTCATCGCAGCACGGTCTACTCCCACGCCGGGCACGTCTCCGTGAGCAGCATGGCCTCAATGCTCTACCTGCTCGGGTACGGCGTCGGCGAGTGGTCGCAGTGGGTCGGGGCGATCCTGCTGATCCTGCTGGCGGCGGTGATGGTCCCCTGCTGCACCAGCGACATCGTGCTGCCGCTGCTCTTCGTCAAGGGGCGGCGGTGCGAGCACGCCCGGGACCTGGACGAGATCTGACCCTCCCGGAGGAATCTGCGATGCCTGCATGCCCGTTCAAGGTCAAGTTCATCGTCAACCCGGCGGCGGCCAGCGGCAAGTGCGGCTGGGAGTGGGGCCGGGTGCGCCAGGAGCTGGAGAAGGTCGTCGGCAAGGTGGAGTCCGAATTCACCAGCGGCCCGACGATCGCGACCATCCTGACCCGGCGGGCGATCGAGGACCACTTCGAGATGATCGTCGCCGTCGGCGGCGACGGCACGATCAGCGAGGTGGTCAACGGCTTCTTCGAGAACGATCAGCCCCTGAATCCCGAGGCGATCCTCGGTTCGGTGCCGCTGGGGAACGGGTCGGACTTCGTGCGCTCCCTCGGCTACCCGCAGGAGTGGGAGAAGGCGATCCAGAAGTTCGCCGACGCGAACACCGCGCTCATGGACCTCGGCCGCTACCGTTGCCTGGGCACGCGGGGGGAGGAGCTCGACCGCTACTTCGCGAACGTGGCGGACATCGGCCTCGGGGGCGAGACCGCGGCCTCGGTAAAGGGGCAGTCGGGCCTGTTCGGCGGCAAGGTCAAGTTCTTCCTCGGCGCGGTCAAGGCGCTCACCAAGTACAAGAACCGGAACATCACCTTCCGGCTGGACGAGGAGCCTGCCAAGGAGCAGACCGTCAGCTCGATCGTGGTGGCCAACGGCCAGTTCTTCGGCGGCGGCATGTGGATCGCTCCCCATGCCAAGCTCGACGACGGCAAACTCGACGTGCTGGTGATCGACCGCATGGAGGCCATGGAAGCCTACAAGAAGATGCAGAACTACTACAACGGCTCCCACCTCCAGGACCCCGCCGTGAAGTACCGGCAGGTCGCCACGGTCCACATGGACAGCTCCGAGCAGGTCGTGCTCTACGTGGATGGCGAGCCGCTCGGGCGGCTGCCGTGCTCCTTCTCCGTGCGCCCGCAGTCGATTCGCGTGAAGGTGTGACCCGGGCCAAGCCGACCTCGGTCTCCGCCGCTCCGCAATCCGACAACTCCGCCGCGGATCGGGCAGGTGCGAAGGGAGCCCTACCGGATCGCGAACTCGAACTCCACCTCCGCGCGCCGGCCCGGCTCCACGGTCACCTCGCGCGCGAGCTCGTCATCGAAACGCTCGGCCCAGGCGCGCACGATGTAGCGGCCGGGAGGGACGTCCGCGAGCTCGAACCGGCCGTCCGCGCCGGTCACCGCGTAGTAGGGGTGCTCGCAGACCCAGAGGAAGCACGACATCCACTTGTGAATCTGGCATTCGACGTGGATCACCTCGGGGTACTCGAAGCGCGTCGTCGCCGAGCCGCCGCCTGCGAGCTGCAGGCCGAGGGTGTTGCGGCGGGGATAGGCATCCATCGTGTGGGCGACCGGGTCGCTGTTGCGGAGCTCCACCTCCGCGTTCACGGCGGTCAGCGCCACGTGCGGGACGAAGACGCAGCCGCGGTTGTCGATGCGCGCCCGGCCCAACGACGCCAGGGGCTTGCCGCGCGCGATCTGCTCCAGGCGGACGACCGCCCACCTCAGGCCGCGGTCGGAGCCGACCACCAGCTCCTCGCTCTCGATTTCGTGAGTGCCGCAGGCCCCGGCGTCCCGATCCACCCGCTGACGGCGGCGTGGGGGCGGCTCCCCGGAAAGGATCACCCGGCCGGCGATCGTCCCTCCGCCCGCGACCGGCTCCTCGACGTACGGACGCTCTTCCGTACCGGAGCCCTGCGGATCGCCGGCGACGGGGGGCGGGACATTGGCCACGTTGGCCGGCGCTTCGGGCCCCGGCCCGCACCCGGCGAGGGCGAGGGCGAGGAGGATCGGGACGGCGCGGCCGTATCCGCTTCGTCGCGGCTCTTCCACGAACCTCTCCTCTGATTCGCCGCGTCGCCCGCCGCTTCTGCCGCGCCGCTCCCGTACGGCCCACCGGGCCGTCCTCGCGGCTTGCCCCCGGCGGCTGCGGTCCCGGCCCTGGGCCCGGCTCGGTCCGGAGTTCTCGGACAGATCCCAGCCGCATCGGTTCCCGGCAGGGGGACGCCCGCGGACCGCCGCCACGGGGCCGGTCCTGCGGCGGGCCCGGACGGGACTTCAGCGCAGTTGGACGAAATACTTGCTGAGCTCGTGCAGCCAGCGCATGAGCTCGATCATCACGGTCGGATCCGTGAGGATGGTGGAAGTTTCGAAGGTCAGGGTGTTCCCCACGACTTGAATCGCCCCCTTGGGGTGGCCTTGCAGGACCTGCATGAGCTGGGGATTGGCGAGCCCGATCGCGATCGGCTCGGCCAGTCCCTTGCTCAGGAGCTGGCCGGTGAAATCGGGAATCTCGCGCGAGAGGTCATCGAGGCCCATGAGGGTGCCGTACGATTCGCTGACATGCTGCCCGAACAGGTAGACCTGCCAGGGCACCTCCTGGGGCATGGCCGTCTCCAGGCAGGTGCGATAGGTACCGATCATCACGTTGCCCTTGGAGTAGGCACGCATGGGAATCCCGCGGTACTTTCCGGAGACGATCGGGGTTTGCAGGAAGAAGCCGAGATTGAGGTCGGTGTTCGTGTTGTCGGCGAGGGTCTTCCAGGGTTCCGCGACGAGGGATCGGACCTTGGAACCGGAGTAATTGAGGGCGAACAGGATGACGATCACGACGATCACGCCGCCCACGATATAGTAGATGTTGATTCCCGCGATCTCCGTGACCCCCAGCAGGGCGAGGAGCGAGAGCGAAATCTCCGGCACCGGAAGTCCTCCAATGGATCGGGCGCATTCTAGCGTTGCCGGGGTCGGCGCGCAACGTTCCCGCCTCACCCCCTCACCCGCTCGCCCGCCGGGTGCATGACCGCTGCTGCGCTCGTCCTCCTTGCCCCTGCCCTTGCCCTCGCTGGCTGGCTCCCTTCGCCACAGCTCGGGCCAGGCCGACGAAGGGCAGGGGCAAGGGCAAGGCCCGACCGCACAAGAAGTCATGCACCCTCGCCCGCCCGTCCTCTTCCCCGCGCGCGGCGGATGTGATATCCTGATCGTTCCCCGCCGCCCGCGCGACGGGTCCGGGAGGTGCCCGGCGGACCCGGAGGTGGACCTTGCGCGACTGGCTGCTCGAACACCAGAATGCCGACGGAGGCTGGGGGTATGCCCCGGGCAAGCGCAGCGCGCTCGAGCCGACGTCGCTCGGGCTGCTCGCCCTGGTCGGCCTTGCGGCGGGGCCGAAGCCGGTGGCGCAGGGCTGCGCGTGGATCCGGGAGCGGTGCACCCCGGAGGGCGGGTTCGCCGGTTCGGCGGCGGAGTCGGAGCCTTCGTGGGCGACGCCGCTCGCGGTGCTCGCGCTGCGGGCCGCGGGGTGCGAAGCGCTCGCGTGCGCTGGAGCGTTGGCTTGGCTTCTCGAATCCTCCGGCCGGCGGATCGACGATACTTCGACCAACGAGCTCGACGGCTCGCTGTGCGGTTGGTCATGGTATCCCGGCACCTTCTCGTGGGTGGAGCCGACCGCCTACGCGATCCTGGCGTTCAAGCAGGATCGGCGGGGGGACGAGGCCCGCGTTACGGAAGGGGAGCGGTTGCTCTACGACCGCGTTTGCCAGGGCGGCGGCTGGAACTACGGCAACCGCCGCGTGCTCGGGGTCGACCTGGTCCCTTTCGACCAGGTGACCGCGAAGGTGCTGCTCGCGCTGCAGGATCGGCGGGAGCGGAAGGAAGTGGCGGCGACGGCGGAGAAGACGTTCAGCGCGGACCTGCGCCGGCACCGATCGACGGTGACGCGCGGCTGGGAAGCGCTGGCGCGCGACGCCTGGGGGCGTCCGCAGACGGGGGCCGCGGAGGCGGTCACGGAGCATCTCGAGGCGGACCGGGAGCTGAGCACCGCGGCGCTCTCGTTCGCTGTGGCGGGATTGGCCGCCGCGCTGCCCGGATTCGCGCCGTTCCGCTTGGGCGGGGTCGGGCAGGAGAAACGCGAGTGACGCGCGACGATTTTGCGGCCTGCGCGCCCCGGCCGGCGCGCGCGCCGGCGAGGGCGACATGAGCGAACGCCGCATCACCCGACGCCAGGTGCTCGCCGGCGCGAGCGGGCTGGCTCTCGCCGCGCCGCTCGCCGTGTGGGGCCGCCGGCTGCCCGCCGGCCCCGTCGCCGCCAAAGTCTGGATCGGGCGCGCCGAGTCGTACCAGGCCGACCTCGAGCGCCTGATCCGGCGCGGGTTGGCCGAGTTCCCGGAGCTGGCCATCCGCGGCAAACGGGTGCTGCTGAAGCCCAACATGGTCGAGCACATCGCCGAGCTGCCGATCAACACTGCGACCGAAGTGGTCGTGGGTGCGGCGCAGGCTTTCCTGGCGGAGGGGGCGGCGGAGGTGACGGTCGCGGAAGGCCCGGGCCACCGCCGCGACCTGGACGAGATCTTCACGGTGATCGGACTGCGGGGCGCCCTGCGCGAGCGGCGCATTCGCTTCGTCGACCTCAACCACGACGACTGGACCCGCGTGAAGAACGCAGGCGGGCGGACCGGGCTGGAGAGCTTCTGCCTGCCCGACACGCTGCTCGGGGCCGACCTCGTGGTCTCGATGCCCAAGCTGAAGACCCACCACTGGGCCGGCGTGACCCTGTCGATGAAGAACCTGTTCGGCGTGCTGCCCGGGGCGGTCTACGGCTGGCCCAAGAACATCCTGCACTGGCGCGGGATCGAGGCGAGCATCTTCGACCTGACGGGGACCGTGTGCCCGCACTTCGCGATCGTCGACGGGATCGTCGGAATGGAGGGGAACGGCCCGATCCAGGGCGAGGCGGTGGCCGCGGGCGCGATCGTGATGGGCGCGCACGTCCGCTCCGTGGACGCCACCTGCGCGCGGGTCATGTCCCTGGTTCCGGAGCGGGTCCGCCACCTGGCGGAGGCGCAGGAGAGGTTCGGTCCGATCGAGGCGGAGCGGATCCTCCAGGTGGGGGAGAGCGTGGCCGCGGTGCGCCGGCCGTTCCGGGTGCTGCCCGGCTTCTCCAGCCTGGTCGACGAGGGGTGAGCCGTGAAGGTGGACAAGGAGGCGATCAAGACGGTCGCCAAGAACAAGAAGGCGTATCACGAGTTCCACATCCTCGAGACGATGGAGGCCGGGCTCGTGCTCCAGGGGACCGAGGTGAAGTCGATCCGGGCCGGGTTGGCCAACCTGAGCGATGCCTACGCTCGGGTGGACGACGGAAAGCTCGTGCTCCACGGCATGGAGATTTCGCCCTATTCCCACGGCAACTACATGAACCACGAGCCCAAGCGCCCGCGCACTCTGCTCATGCACCGCCGGGAGATCCTCCGCCTGATGGTGAAGACCCATCAGAAGGGGTTGACGCTGATCCCGGTGGCGCTCTACTTCAAGCGGGGCCTGGCCAAGATCGAGCTGGGGCTGGCGCAGGGGAAGAAGCTGTACGACAAGCGCGAAGACCTGAAGAAGAAGGATGTGCGCCGCGATCTGGCGCGGGCGATGGAACGGAAGTACCGTTGAACCCGCGCGCCGGACGCGCGTCCTGGATGCGAGACCCGATGGAGAGGTGCCGCTGCATGCGCAGGCTCGTTGCCGCCGCGG
>Ga0209514_10009083_pt1 | contig 11049 bp, 13 predicted proteins | sample Subgrocontami58m_FD_187452 | JGI IMG/M metagenome (GOLD analysis project Ga0209514, IMG submission 187452) | Subsurface groundwater microbial communities from S. Glens Falls, New York, USA - GMW37 contaminated, 5.8 m (SPAdes) (version 3) | ecosystem: Environmental > Aquatic > Deep subsurface >...
GAGGAGCTGGAAGGCGTATATCACGCCAAGGATGTCGTTTATTTCTATAATAAACTGCCTCCCTTCAGCCGGAAAAATTTCCGTTTTGGAAAACGCTGCGCCATCATTGGCGCGGGGAATGTGATGGTGGATATCGCCCGTCATCTCATTGACGTACAAAAAGCGGAGGAGGTAACCGCCGTTGTGAGACGCGGCCCCGCCGAAGTAAATTTCACCAAAGAGGAAATGAAACACTTAATTGGCTATCTCGACCTTGAGGGATTTGAAAGGGAAATGGAACGCGTCCGCCCGGCCCTGGATGCGATCCACCAGGACCTGGAAATCGGCCGCCATAAAATATTCGATTCTCTCGCGAAAGCAGACCCAAAGATATCTAATGCAAAATTTCATTTTGATTTTCTCGCTTCCCCCACCGCCATGTACGGTGAGAACGGTCTGCTGACCAAATTGGAAGTTGAAGATAATATCCTGACGGAAAAAGATGGAAAGACCAGCGCCAAAGGCACGGGCGTAAAACGCACCTTGGATGTGGACACGGTCATCTTCGCCATTGGCGATAAAGTGGATGAAACCTTCGGCCTGCCTGCTGAATGGAATGAGTTTGTCAAAAATAAAAATCCGCGCTTCCCCATAGATGACCTGTCTTTCGAATCAACCGTGGAAGGTGTGTTCGTCGGCGGCTGGTCCCGCAAGGCCAGCGAGGGCTTGGTCGGGTATGCCCGCAAAGACGGGATCAGCGCAGCAAAAGCCGTCTGGCAATATTTGCAGACCAAACCACCTGCCAATGTAAATTCAGAAGCGCCTGCCGCAAAGACGAAGGAACTCAACAAACCGATCATCACGAAAGATGACATCAAACGGCTTGAAGCAGTTGAGGCGCAGGAAGCCAAAAAGCGCGGACTGGAAGAATTCAAGTTTGCCAGCAACGAAGAGATGTTGCAGGCGATGGGGTTGATAGAGACAGCGTAGCCTGACCGCGCATTCATCAAGGATGAATGGATCGAGCAAGTTATCAAAAATCCTTTGCGGGAAGAACGGCAAAGCGACGGGTGAATTCGGCGGTGGGCGCGTATTTTTGAAATGGATAATCGCGTTTTACGGATTATCCTGCCTGAAGACGGTGAGACGGTTCACAATGTCTTTTTTGACCGCAATTTTAAGGAGTAAACCATGAGAATTAAATATTTTGCCGACACGGATACAACTTTATTGGAATTTTCAACCAACCCACCCGAGGAAACACAGGAGTTGAATGAAAATATTTATCTTGACCTCGACAGCCAGGGGCACGTAGTGAGTATGACCATTGAACACGCCAGTCAATCCACAAACGTGGAAGAGTTTTTGTACCAGAGAATTTCCGCAGACGCGGCAGTGTAGATAAAAAAGACCCCCGAGTTCTAGAAGAACTTGGATGTCTGAGATTAAAGCCAGCGAGGGATTGGTCGGGTATGCTCGAAAAAACGGGATCGGAGCAGCAAAAGCCGTCTGGCAATATGTGCAGACCAAACCACCTGCCAATGTAAATTCAGAAGCGCTTGCCTGATTCTAAACAGATAGGGATGAAACAAGGCGTTCGCCACTTGAAGACGCCTTGTTTTGGTTTAATAGCTTGCAGAATTTTTGTCGAATTTTAGCGGTGCAATTTTAAATCAGCGTGTATTTCCCCGGATCAAGGTGTCTGATAATGATCTCAGAGGTGCTCTTGAAGATGTTGTTTCTGAGAAAGATTTGTTGGGCAGCTTGCCTATTTTGGAAGACATTATGACTGCCAATATGGTCATTTTGCAAAGTAAGCTTGACAAATTTTGAGTATGTGCTATCCTATAGTTAAAGGATGAAAGGTATGAATAAAATTACTCTTAAAAATCGTTTGAAAGTTGCCCGTGCTGAAAAAAACATTTCTCAAGAAGAACTCGCCAATCTTATTGGGGTAACACGACAAACGATTAGTTCAATTGAAACTGGACAATATTGTCCTTCGGCTCTTTTGGCATTCCAACTGGCAAAAAAACTTGAAAAGCCAGTTGAAGAACTATTTTTTCTAGTAGGAGATGAAAAATGAACAACCAATCTGTTTCTCGTGATGAGCGCACTACTGTAGTCGAAAATGCAAGTTATCGTGTTGCCTACCTTGTGATGTCATTTGGTCTATTAGCCAGTGTAGCATATCGAGGTTTTGTTCTACAGCAAAGTAGTTGGGATTTGCTGGCATTAGTAATTCTGGGTGGGGCGACAGCAACTATGTATCAAGGAACCAGCAAAGTGCTTTCACGTCGCTGGATTATGGCAACTGTCGTTACTTTAGTTATTGCTGGCCTCCTTGCGGTGGCATTTGTAATAATATCCCGTTAGCACACAGCCTACGGCTGGCTTCACCTGTGCGCGAAGCGGAACAAAGCGAAGCACGTCAGGTATGAGCCTGTATTAGGCGGCCATAAATTTCATCAGAATTGTTATTGCCGCTCCGTTAGTACCAAGCGTATTCCGAGACCAATAAGAATGCCGCCAGCTAAGCGTTGGGAGAATTGGGCATACTGTGGTCGGCGTATTAGCCATCCCCCAATAGCCCCGGAAGAATATCCAACCACGAGCAAGAAACAAAGCCCCATGCAGGCAAACGTCAAGCCCAACGTGACCATTTGCAACGTAACCTGACTGCTTCCTTTATCAACAAACTGTGGCAGAAAGGCCAAAAAGAAGATGGCGATTTTTGGATTGAGAACATTAGATAACACACCCTGCCAGAAAATAGCGCGGGAACTTGCGTCTGAGGTTGGAGTTTGAAGGCTGAAAATACTCTTATCCCGCCAGACCTTGATGCCGAGATACATCAGATAGATTGCGCCGAGGTATTTCACGATGAGAAAAGCGAACGCCGATGTTTGGAGGATCAGCGTTAGGCCGAAAGCAGCAGCCGTTGTATGAACCAGGATTCCGCAAATGACGCCGATGGCGGATACAATGCCTACTTTGCGTCCATGAGCCATCCCGCGGATAATCACATAGAACATGTCGGGACCCGGGGCAATAATCAATGCCCACGAAATGCCAATGAACAAAGCAGATTTTGTTGGTTCAATCATTTATTCCTCCGTACAAGAGTCTGATTCATAAAATGGATTTTAATTGCCTAACTATGTATTGGGCGCGCTGAGTATCGGATAAGCCATTTGCAATAATTAATAACGTACCAGTGGTCATTGCCGATTAATAAGTGCCGGTGCAAACTCGGCTAGATGATTGCAGAGGGTTGACAGGTGCGCTTCATTTTCGTAGGTGACCAGTTTAGCGTTGAGTAGCATGGCCATCGCTTTTCGCACCGATGCCATGGGGGCATTCCGATCTTGCTCGCCATGAAATAACTTGAAAAGCATATGGATTTCGTCCAGACGAAAATCCCAATCGCGTACGTAGAGACGCATGTCCCAAACAGCGCCTTTTGTTCCCTGAGCGATAGCCTCGCGGGTCATTTGCATCAGGTGATCCACACGGCTGGGTCGTTCCTCCAGCACGGCATAGTCTGCAACAGGCATGCTCATTTTGAACTGCGCCAGAGTCTGCTCGGGTTTATCTTTGGGTGAGCCGGCCATCATCTTCAGAAAGATCGGTAGCAGGAAGGGAGTTTTCCTGCTGATATTCATGAATAGACGGTTGACGGGGGGCAGGTTGTCGAGTGCTTCGGGCCAGTTCATCTGCCAGCCGCCCGAAACGATGACAACTGCGCGGAGCCGTTCAGGAATTTTAGCTGCACAGACTGCTGCATATCCGCCGCCGCCCGAGTTTCCCAGAATGGAAAAGCGACCTAGCCCGAGGGCGTCTGCCAAAGAAATCACGTCTACGGGCCAATCAGAGAAACCCCGCTTTGGTTGAAAGTCGGATTGTCCCATGCCAGGACGGTCAGGGGCGATGACACGCAAACCGAACTGGCTAAAGGCTTCATCCCCGATGAGCATTGGCTCAAGTCGTGAGGCTGGCGAACCGTGAAAATATAGCACGGGATATCCATCTGGCTTGCCAAATTCGGCATAAGCTAATTTACGGCCATCAGGCAGGGTGATATCGTTGTCAGTTTTCATAGTGTTCCTTAATTAATCGGAAGATAAATGCGGATATGCTCACATCCGCCGCTACAAGCTTTGTTAAGGCAAGTTGATTATTTTTTGAGGCGCCACCGTTGAACCCCCTGAGCCAGCAAGAGAAGAACGACAACCCATATCGTATATGCGAGAGCAATGCCCAGTGCCGTTGGCCATGCGAACCATCCAGGAGCATCCATTAACCCAAAGCGCCAAAGAATAGGGGTAAAAGGGCTGGTGAGAACTAAGGCGGGAAGCGCTAGAACAAAGAAACCGACTTTCCCAATTAGATCGGAAACGCTGCCGAATCCATTAGGGGAAAGAGACTTCGTTGCAAGAAAGAACCCAAGGAGCATCCCATGCAAAGCAACCGCTGCCGCGCAGAATCTAAGGCCACGTACCAAACCTCGGATCGATGGCATAAATACTCCAGCAAGAACTTTCTTCATTGTTTGGCTCTCCCATTTAGATTTTTTACAGCAATTACCTATATTAATAGCTCATAATATGGTAAATATGCGATTGGTTCAAAACCGAGTTTTATAGCCAGATTATATGAGCCTAGATTCCCCTGCCTGCAAGCCCAGACTGGCTCCAGTCCTCTTTCAAGACAATATTCGATTAGCTTGGCGCTGATAATGCTTGCAAACCCTCTTCTGCGGTATTCTAATTTTGTTTCCATTCCCAATTCCAGCATCTCGTCATGCATAAAGGAAGAGAACGCAATCGCAGCCGCCTGATCTTTCGCCATTAAGGCAAAACCGACACCGCGGGTTAAAAATTCAGAAGCGTTATTCCAAAATTTGTTTGGGACAACGCTGCCATTGGTTTCATTATATAGATCTATATCGACTTCACAGAAGCTGTATTCGTTTAGATCGATTTTACGTCTAAATTGTTGGAATTTTTGAAGGTTGAACTTAAAATTAATACGCTTGTGTTTAACTACAACATCACCAGAATTATCCCGATATTTATTGCCATCAAAGATACTTAACTTCTTTCCAAGAATCGTATCAATTCTATTTTCGAGTTCTGATGGAAAAATTTGCAGCCACTCGCCTGTTTTTCTCAAACCATTGCGGCCCAATAAATAGTCCGTTAGTTCGGATTGTAAAAAATCATCACTAACATCCCCATAAAGCAAAGACATACCATAGGGATGGATAACGTAGAAGGCTTTGGGGATTGCTATAGCGTCAACATAAATCTTTCCATTGACATGCTGCTCGACCACAGATCTTGCAAAAAGATTGTTGATGGTAACTTCTCTTAACTTAGAAATAGCCAATTTGTAATCATTTAGTGGCAATGGTTTCATTTATTTTTTCCTCTTTGTGCCTAACGGCAGCGCTCAAACGTTTAACGGAGAGCAACGGAGCAAAGCGGTCGGGTGCAGCGTCTTTTTAGGTTTTGTGATTATGTTCCACAGTTATGACTACATTTCCCTTTTTATGTCCTTCATCAACATAGCGATGAGCCTCGGCGGTCTGTTCCAGTGAATAGCGCCGATCAATGATCGATTTTATCTTTCCCGCCTCAATCAGCTCTTTGAGGGCAAGCAGATTATTGGTCGTATAGCCTGCTGTCCAAGGGATTACTTTTTTGCTGCTTCTCCTTGAAGCCCATCGCATTCGAACCCCGCCGAACAGTCCAGGGTTGGCGTTCAGATAGGTTCCATTTTCCTTGAGCGATCTTAAACTACCTGAAAACGAGCTCTTGCCGATCGTATCCAATATGACATCATAAATCTGACCGCTTTTGGTGAAATCTTCCTGGGTGTAATCTATGACGTGATCTGCGCCGATTGAGCGCAGCATATCCAATTTCCCGGGTTTGTCCACGCCAGTTACTTCGGCCCCGTAGTGCCTGGCAAGCTGCACCGACCAAGTACCGATGCTGCCGCCTGCGCCAATAATCAAAACTTTTTGTCCGCGTTGGATATCTGCTTTTGTAAGAGAATGCAGTGCTTCGAGTCCGCCAAACGGAACGGCGGCGGCTTCCTCATAGCTCATATTGACTGGTTTCTTTCCCAGTACCACAGCCAACCCTGAAGGTTTTTCAGTCAGACACATATAGTCGGCATATGTTCCCATGGCAAGACCGGTATATCCAAAAACCTGGTCGCCTGGCTTGTAGCGGGTTACATCTTTGCCAACTGATTCAATCTCCCCGGCGAACTCCGTCCCAAGTATCGTTATTCGAGTTGGTTTTATAAAACCCAGATATAGCCGCAGGGGGATCGCAAACAAGAGAGGCAGTTTGAGTCTTCGGAGCTCAGTGTCCGCTGTTGATGCGGTTGCCGCATTTACTTTGATCAGGACTTCATTGTCCCTGGGGGTAGGTTTTGCCACCTCTCGAAGTTGAAGACCGTCCGGTGATCCATATTTTGTCCATATGATTGCTTTCATAAATATTCCTCCCACACCTGCTCAGGTTTGGTTATTCTGTGCCACAGTGATGACGACTTTTCCTTTGGCGTGTCCCTCTCCAAGGTAGCGGAGCGCTTCAGCAGCCTCACTTAAGGAGTAACGTTTGTCGATGACAAGCTTGACTTTGCCAGATTTGATGAGCTCAATCATATAAACCAAATCTTTTGCATCTGTTTGAACCATCAGGATGCTTATTTTCCTGCCCGTCGTTCTTCTAATCCATGGTCCCAGCAGCAAACTCTGGAACATTGTAGCGACAGAACCTCCAGCCATGAAATAAGTTCCATTTGGCGCCAGAGCGCGCTGGTAAGCGAAAACCGACCGATGTGCGATAACATCGAGGATCAGGTCATACTGCTGCCCATTTTTGGTGAAATCTTCCTGGGTGTAATCAATGACGTGGTCTGCGCCAAGCGACTGCATCAATTCCAGTTTCTCTGTGTTGTCCACGCCTGTCACTTCGGCCCCGGCTAATTGGGCAAGCTGAATTGCAAATGTGCCTGTCCCGCCGCCCGCACCATTGATCAAAACTTTTTGCCCCGGCTGTACCTTTCCTTTCTCGCGAATTCCCTGCAGAGCGATAAATGCGGCTTGCGGGATGGCTGCGGCTTGCTCGAATGTCATCCCGGCGGGTTTCAGTGCCAATGCCTTTTCAGACTTACAGGCATACTCTGCAAAGCCGCCTCCGTAATTCAACATGAGCCCAAATACCTCATCCCCGGGCTTAAACTGCTTCACATTTTTGCCGACCGCCTCAACCATCCCCGCGATGTCAGATCCCAGTATCTTGTTTCCGGGTTTGAACAGACCACCTATGCGGACATAGAGCGGCTTGCCTGTTAAGCTCTCCCAGTCAGATCTATTGATGGAGACCGCATAAACTTTTATTAGTACCTGATTGTCCGCAGGGATCAGCTTTTGGACCTCTTCAAGCTTAAGAACATCGGGTGAACCATATTCGTGATAAACAATCGCTTTCATAAAGTATTCCTCCGATTTGCTAGGTCTTGTTATTCTACCCCACAGTGATGACAACTTTTCCTTTGGCGTGTTCTTCTACAAGATACCTCATAGCTTCAGCGACCTCACTTAACGGATACCGTCTATCGATAACAGGGACGACTTTGCCGGCTTCCAGAAGCTCTCGCATAAAAACCAAATCCTTTTGGTTTGAATGCGCCAGCAAGAACCCCATCTTCTTACTTCCGATCCTCGATACCAACGGCCCCAGAAGCAGCCCCTGCAAAACTTGAGCCATGGAACCGCCGAGCACAACATAAATCCCGCCGGGGCTTAATGCGCGCTTATAGTCTAGAATGGGGTGATATCCATTAGCGGCAATGATCAAGTCATAACGCTGCCTATTTTTCGTGAAATCTTCTTGAGTGTAATCAACGACGTGGTCTGCGCCAATCGAGCGCACCATATCCAAGTTCCGCGTACTGCATACGGCAGTCACTTCAGCCCCGAAGGATTTGGCAATCTGCACTGCAAACGTACCCACACCACCCGACGCCCCATTAATCAAAACCTGTTGCCCGGTTTGAATCTGTCCTTTGTCGCGAAGACCCTGCAAAGCGGTAAATGCCGCGATAGGAACGGCTGCTGCTGCCACAAACGATACATTGGCCGGTTTCAGTGCTAATTTAGTTTCACCAGCACACACATACTCGGCAAACGCACCCGGGGCTACCCCGAATACCTCATCTCCCGGCTGCAACTGCTTTACAGTTGCACCAACTGCCTCAACCTGCCCCGCTAGGTCAACCCCCAGTGACGTGTTTTTGGGTTTGAGAAGCCCGCCCATTAAGCGGACCAGGATCGGCGTCATCGTGAAGCGCCGCCAATCTAGTGCATTTACGGATGCCGCATGAACTTTCACCAGGGCTTGATTATCCTTGGGCGTAGGTTTTTCTACCTCTTTAAGCTGAAGTAGTTCTGGTGGCCCGTATTTTGTATATAAGATCGCTTTCATGAGTTCTCTCCAAGCTTGGTTTAATTAGGCGCAACTCTGCTTATCTCGCCGGGCGCTGACTCGAAAACGAAGTCCTTATCCCTTCGCATGGATTCCATCAGGCAGATTCAGCAGCGCGTTTTTCCCACTGTTCGACGTTTACACCCTTAATCAACAGCCACAAGAGGAATAACAGTTCCCCCCAGGACGTAAAGAAAATAATACTCACGTTGTAACCGAGAAATGCTGCAAAACTTTGTATGACATAGCCAAAACAGCCAATCATCAACAAGATGCCCAGAATTCTGGGTAGGAAACCCGATTTGAAGACCAGATAACCCATGGGAAACAGCCATAGACCCCAGAATATCTGGGCGATATTAAGCCCCTGACGGTGCAAACGAAGAAATAAGTACGCCAGGGCTTGTAACTGATCGGTTGGGTATACTTTCAAGTAGTCAGCGCCGCTTAAGAGTTGCAGAACGGCCAGATTGTTAAGCTCATTGAACATTACGATAGGGACAGCCGCCAGAGAGAATATTACCATCAGCGAAGCCATGTTCTTGTTCGCCACTTTGAGCAATTGATATAACGCCAGAACCAAAAATATGCTGGCTATCGAGTTGAATAGATTGCTCATAATACCAAAGCGGAATAGCGACTCAGAAGCCATGATGTTATTGGCTGTCGCCGCCGCATCTCCGCGTACAATAAGACGGGAGGGAAGATAAAGGAGGGTGAAGGGAGCGAGTAGGTTCGCCACTAGATACAGGAACCCAGCGACTCTTGCACGAGTAAGTGGCGAGGTTGAGGCGGTACGGGTTGTCATTTGAATTTCGCCTAAAGTGTATGATGGTTGGCTTGATCGGACGCCATAATGTTCCGGGCAGTCGCTGCGGCATCTCCCGGCGCCATCAGCGTGGATGGAACATACAACATGCCGAAGGGACCAAACACGGCCAGCAGAAGATACAGTGCCCCCGTCATTCTTGCGGTCTTTTTGATAGCTTTCATTTTTTGCGCCTCATATGACATAATTGCCAGGGACCAGCCTCGCACGAGGCTGGTCCTTTTTAGTATTAGCTGCTGGGTTGTTTGTTTTCAATACCGGCAGGGGCAATCACATCCAGCGCTTTCAATTCACGATAGGTTAGCGTCCAGACACTCGATTGGTAAATCTGACCCCAGCCGCTCACCAGGAAAATCGGTGAGAAAGCCACAACGAAGAAGAACGGCAGGCCGATGATCGCAGCGAAAATCCAGGGCCAGTAATCTGGGGCAGAGAACAGGCTGGCGACTCCGGCAGTCAACAGGGTTGGTAAAATCGCAACAAACACACCACCCACTGCGGTAAGGATCGAGACAATCAGCAATGGGAAGATCAGGATGAAGAAGGCGATGGCCCAGACAATTCTGATGCCAATCATCACGAGCCACATCAAGCCAACGCTTTTCCAGTTGCGCCTCACCAGAGAGGTTGCCAACTGCAGCGATTCCATCACGCCAGTCCCTTCGAAGACAGCCATCCGCCAGGCAAAGTCACGCAGCAGAAGCAGCACAACCATCAGAATGACGGTGATGAATATAAACAGGAAGGACAAGCCAATCCCAGCGACGAGGCTGTTGATGAGCGCCGATTCCACGCCGCTCAAAGCGGCGGAGATGATCCACCAGGCAACCAGGCCCAGGATGACGAACAGAACCAGCGCCGGGATATGCGTGACAAAGTTGATCAGGAACAGCCGCCACGAAGCGCGCGACCAGCCGTACTTCCAACCCTGCCGGAAACCAACCTTGACATCTGTCTGCTCGTACTCGTCCACCATGCGGATGGTCGCAGTCTCAGCGACGTAACGCAGGATGGCTGTCACAATGCTGAGGATCAGGATCACAACAAACAAGGTGGTTGCCGCAGCGATTCCCATCCGGAATTCGACAGGGTGCTCGGCGCGCAGTTGTTGAATTCCCTCGTTGAGCTGCCGAAACGCATCATTGAATTTCTCCGAGAGAGTATCGCCGCGCAAACCCTTCCATTCATCCGGAGTCTGTATGCCGGGTGGCTGGTTGTTATTATTTCCGTCGTTGACGGAATAACGGTTATTGTTGCCAAAGTTGTTGCCGCCCATGGCAAGTGCCAGGATGAAACCGAAAATCCATAGAGTTCGGTAGTTCCAGAGGATATGCCAGGAACGCTTGAGAATTTTTGAAATATCTAACATGATACACACTCCTTTTGATTTATTGTTTTACATTCGAACGGTTACTTAAGAACTTTTTTGAACCGATTTACACATCAAGATTGCGGGACCGTGCTTGCAGGGATCGCGTGGTTGGACTGACGCCACCACCAGGAAGCCAGCCAACCCAAATACAGTGTTGCGAAAAGCGCCTGCCAGATAAAGCGACTCGTCATATCCTGGATAAACAAGCTTAGATCGTTGAGTGCGGACAAAATAAATTTGCCAGTCAAGCCGAGCTGTCCGCCAAAAAGATCCATAGCCATCGAGAACCATCTGGTTTGGGGCGGGTTGCCCTGCAACCAGGATAAACCACTGCCGAGCAGGCCAGTCTCAGAGGCGGTCAA
>Ga0209514_10009084_pt1 | contig 11047 bp, 10 predicted proteins | sample Subgrocontami58m_FD_187452 | JGI IMG/M metagenome (GOLD analysis project Ga0209514, IMG submission 187452) | Subsurface groundwater microbial communities from S. Glens Falls, New York, USA - GMW37 contaminated, 5.8 m (SPAdes) (version 3) | ecosystem: Environmental > Aquatic > Deep subsurface >...
AAGACGCATCGCGCGAAGCAAGGCGAAAGTAGCCTTTGGAACGGATTGCGGCATGTTCCCGTTCAGCGAAGGCGTTCTCGAGTTTCAGGCGATGGTGGCGGCGGGTCTCGCTCCCGCGCGCGCGCTGAAGGCAGGCACAAGCGTCGCGGCGGAACTGTTGCAGCGCGATGATCTCGGTGCAATTGCGCCGGGCCGGCGGGCCGACATCGTCGCGATGCCGGGAGATCCCTTGGAGGATATTGCCGCCACGGCGAAGGTGGACTTCGTCATGAAGGGCGGCCGGATCTACCGGCATGGACCTCTAGATATACTCCAGTGAGGAGGCCTTCCGTGTGACGGCCCGGTTGCTCCGAATCCCGGTTCGCCTCTCGCCGTCCAGGGATTCACTTCAACAATAACGAGGATGTCCAAATGGCCGACGCGACCTTGAGCCTCACCGCGCCACCGACCTACGAAGGCACCAACCGCTTGATCCTGGGAATTGTCTTGGCGGTTGTTACCTTCTGGCTCTTTGCCCAGACGACCTTGAACGTCGCGCCGACCATGCGCGACGACCTGCACATCACCAACAGCGAGAGCAACATCGCAGTCAGCATCACCGCACTGTTTTCGGGTATATTTATCGTCGTCGCCGGCGGACTGGCCGACCAGTTCGGCCGGGTCAAGCTGACCTATATCGGCCTCGCCTTGAGTATCCTGGGTTCGCTTCTGATCGCGCTCTCGCCGCCCGGTACCGCCATGTTCCTGTTGGCGGGGCGCATCATCCAGGGGATTTCCGCGGCCTGCATCATGCCGGCGACATTGGCGTTGATGAAGGCCTATTTCTCGGACAAGGAACGCCAGCGGGCGTTGAGTTTCTGGTCCATCGGTTCGTGGGGCGGATCGGGCGTCTGTGCGCTTTTCGGCGGCCTCGTCGCGTCGACGATGGGCTGGCGCTGGATCTTCTGGATGTCGATCGCCGTGGCGATCGCTAGTTTTCTGCTGATCAGGGGCACTCCGGAGAGTAAGGTCGAAACGAAGGAACGCAAGTCCTTTGACTGGTTCGGACTGGTCACGTTCATTGTCGCCATGGTGGCCGTGAACGTCGTAATCGGGCAAGGCTCGGCATTGGGCTGGTCGAGCCGGATAGTGCTCCTTCTGGCGGCCCTGTTCGTCATTTCGGCGGTCGCATTCCTCAAGATTGAATCCAGCAGCAAGTCCGGCTTCGTGGACCTCACGCTGTTTCGCAACACCACGTTTACCGGCGCAACACTGTCGAACTTCCTGCTCAACGGCGCAGCCGGGACTTTGCTGGTGACGTTGACGCTGGTTCAGCAGGAGGCCGGCTTGTCCTCGCTGCAATCGGGTCTGTTGACCGCCGGGGACCTGATTGCCATTCTATCTACGATCCGGGTCGGCGAAAAACTTTTGCAGAAGATGGGACCGCGGAAACCGATGCTGATCGGTTGCTGGATCACTGCTGCGGGGATTTCACTAACCACCTTCACCTTCCTGCTGGCTCGCGAATATCTCATCGCGGCCTTCATCGGATTCACCCTTTTTGGAATCGGACTGGGTCTCTACGCCACGCCGTCCACCGACGCAGCCCTGTCCAATGTTCCGCAAAACAAGGCGGGATCGGCTTCCGGAATTTATAAGATGGCCTCATCGCTCGGCGCGGCCTTCGGGGTCGCGATTTCCGCTGCGATCTTCACGGGCCTGAGCCATTTGCAAGGCCTCGGCGCCATTGCCGATATCGCGATGGGAAGGACTGACAACGTCAACGTCCGCTTCGCCGCCAGCATGGCGCTAATGTTCAACGTAGTGATGGTAGTCATCGCCATCGTCGCAATCGCGATGACGGTTCCGAAAAGTCGTCGTTCATCGGGATGAAATCCAGCCATAGCGCGGTTAGTCGAATCAACTGACGGAGTTTGCCGTGACGGTTTGCTCCGAGATAGAAGCATTTCGTGAACTTGAAAATAGATGATCTGGACATGGCAAAAACTGGCAAAAACTGACGCCGACTTCAAGTAGACAGATGCGGCATCGCCGAGAGGGCGCTTGTAAATAAGCGTCCAAGATTGACCCCTCCACCACTTGGTAGATCAATAGCTTGGCTCACCGATCGGCGTCGGGACCTCACGCCGATTAACAGAATGTCAATCGGCATTGGAATGGGCCTCGGACTCAGATTGATGATGGCGCACGATGGCTGCATTTAGCGACCGACGCCAATCTGAACTCTATAGCGGCGCTGTGATATCCATCAGGGAGCCGATGTCAGGAGACGCCGACTTGACCTCCTGCGAAGCCGCCGGACGCTGACCGGACTTCGCCATCACCGACGCGGCGCTGTCAAATCGAACGCGATAGACTTGCAGGTTCTCCATGACGCGCTGGACATAGTTCCGAGTTTCGGAGAGCGGAATGCGCTCCACCCAGTCGATGGCATCCACATTGGGATCCCGCGGATCTCCGTATAATTTCAACCAGTCGCGAACGCGGCCCCGGCCGGCGTTATAGCCGGCGAAGGTCATGATGTGAGAGCCCGCATATTCCTTCAGCAACGCGCTGAGTTCCGCCGCGCCCATTTGCGTATTATAGACGGGATCAGAGACCATCCGGTCCCAATCATAGGCGACGCCGAATCGCTTGGCGGTGTCGCGTCCGGCTTCCGACGTGACCTGCATCAGACCGACCGCATTGGCCGGCGACTTGTCGCGCTGGTCGAACGCGCTCTCGGTGCGTGCGACCGCATAGATGACGCTGCGCTCAATCTCGGGGCCGATCGGGCTGTGCTGCGGGATTCCAATGGTCGGGAAGGCGTAGTTGTCGAGCGCAAGCCCGCGGGCGAGCGCCGGCTTGCCGATTTGCAACATGGCGCGCGCATCATTATGGCGTCCGGTGAGCTCGCCGAGAGCTACCAGCAGCGCGGCGTCCTTACTCTGTTCGGCGAGATCAGCGGCAAAATAGAGAATCACGTCGCGCTCGCCGAGCGCATAAAGCATCTCGGCAGCACGCACGCGTTCGTCCGCAATCGCGGCATCGTCTGAGAGCCTAGCCCCCGCGGGCGGGCGCAGCTCGATCCGGTCAAGGCCGAGGCTCGCGCGCGCGAGTTGGCCGTAATAGGCGGTGGGATAGCGTGCGGCAGTTTCATAGAAGGCGCGCATCTCCGCTTGCTGGCCGATCGCTTCGGCGGCGCGACCACGCCAGTAGTTCGCCCGCGCCAGCACAATCGGATTGACTGATCCGTCGTCAATATTGGCGAAGTGGGTCCGTGCCGTCGCGGGGTCGTTGCGGTAGCGCAGGGCGATCCAGCCGCACATGAAATGGAAATCGGCGCGGTAATGTTCGCTGGCCGGCAGCGCGGCGCCGCGCACGACCTGGTAGGCGGCTTCGGACTTGCCCTGGTCGAGCAATTTGCGGGCGAGACTCCGCCGCTCGCGCCACCACTCGTCGGTGTCCTGCAGCGCCATATTCTGCGGCGCTGCCGACAGCACTAGACGAGTTGCGTCGTCGATACGATCGTGACGTACCATCCAGCGCATGCGGCAAAGCGTGTAGCCGAGATCGCCGCGGGCCTCGGCCGGAACCGCGTTGAGCACATCGAGCGCCTTGTCGGCGTTGCCCGCGGCACAGGCCTTTACGATCGCAAGCTCGTCGCTGCCAATGCGCTGCGCCGCGCGCTTGGCGCCAGCAAGATCCTTGGCGCCGATGCGCTTGTCCATCCGCGCACGATGGTCCTCGCGCGTCAGCAGGTCGCGGAATAGCTCCATCGCATCGGCCTCGAAGCGCTCCGACAATTCATCAGACCGCCAGGACTGGCGAACCAAGCTTCCGGCGCCGTCACGATCGCCTTCGGCGAGTAGCACCCGCGCGAGCGCGAAGCGGCCCTTGGCGCTAATCGGCTGATCGCCCACGAAACCGCGAACGGTGGCGGCGTCGCTTCGCTCCTGCCATAGGTGCGCTTCGGCCCTCTTCCGCATGAGCTCCATGCTCGGCCAACCCGGGCTATCGGCGATGAACGCCGCGTATCGGCTGAAGTTCGAGTTGGTCTCGGGATGGCGCAAGATGAACCATTCAACGAGTTTCCGAGCCGTCGGGTCGCCGATCGTTTTCTCTACGGCGGTCGCCTCGCTTGTCTTGGCCTTGCGCGCGAGATCGATCGCATTCTTTACAGCCGCGAGATCGCCGGACAGCGGAGAAGTGTCCGCAGCCGGGGGCGGCACGTCGCTGGACCGCGTCTGCTTCCGTCGCACCGCCGCGACATGCTTCCTCGAATGATCAGCCTTTTTAAGTGCCGCATTGCGATCGTGCCGCACTCTTGTCGCTTCATGCGGCTTCTTGACCTGCTGAGGCTTATGGTTGGCTCGTGCTACGGCGTCAGTCGAACATACGGCGAGCACAACCAAGGTCAGAAAACAAGACAGCAGACGCAAGCGCTGGTTCATTCCGTGGTCCCCAATCAGCCAACCGACAAACAGGCTCAATACGGCTGGAGCGTCCCCGAGGGTACCACAGCGCTCATTCGCAACTGTCGCGTTTCGGCAACAGCGTGGGGAAACCTGACGCAAGTGGAACTCAGACAATCCCGACTCTGTCTGACGGGTTGCACCGCTGATGGAGCACGTTGAACCGATTGAAAACGTCCTTTTTTGTTTGATGACTGAAGATTCTTAGGACCGCTCGTGCGTCTCACGCGCTGCGAAGTGTGGGACCACATCGATTAGCGCAAAAAGGACCACCGCCGGTATCGGTTCTGGAGAGCCTTGCACTGAGATAACCAACATTCGATATTCGCGAGATTTTCGGTGTCATCCGATTTTCGACTTTTGCAACAGTATCCACCAGAAGCGGCCGTTCACCCAGAGGCCTTATTTTTACGGCCAGACAATCGTAAATAAATAAACAAAGGGCCACGCGGGCATTACACCGCATGGCCTTTGCGAGACTGTCCCCCAGGCCCTCCAGAGATTCCGTCTCGGGGCGAATAGTGTGCGGGTGGAGGTGCCTGTCTAGGGTGTGATGGAATTACCCACAGTTCAGACGAATGAACACGCCTCAACCAACCCGTCCGCTTCAAACAGCGTCTTTAGCAACCTTCAGGGGTGACGCCTTGACCGACTTGCTGGCTGGCTTGGCCGCAAACTCCATAGGCTCTTTCGTGAAAGGATTTACACCGCTGCGGGCTTCAGTAGCAGGCTTGTTCACGACCGACATTTTGACGAAGCCAGGAATGACGAACTCGCCGGATTCATTCAGTTCCTTATAGCCTACAGTCGCCATCTGCTCGATGACGGCCTTTACGTCTCCTTTGGAAACCTGCGTTCCCTCGGCAATTGCATCAATCAATTGATTCTTGGTCATCTTGGCCATGATGGATTCCTTTGTGGAGGCTCAGAACAGTTTAAAGCGCATGAGCTACCGGGGGTGCGTCACTCTGTTTAAAACGCGGCAAAGCCACGCAGTTCGCTTCTCGTTCATACCTATGGTCATGAAGTCACCGGGCTTAAAACCTATCGAAGCCCAAAACGCAAGGAGCGGTTCGGCGTGTGTTCACCTGGCTACTATGTGCCAGAAGCGACCGTTAAACAGGAATGACTGACCTCGAAGGTCGCAATTTCAGCCTCGCTGGATGGATTGCAGAGCGACATCAAGGGAACCGGCTCCTCTCGGACGGGTTTATCTTGAGTATCAAAAAGTCACCAGACCGGAGGCAAGTCATGGAGCATCTCCGCTAAGCACAGGCAAGATGGCCGACAACCTGATATTGGCTCTCGCTCGCTCCGCGATATTTGATTCGCAAAAGCCGATGAGCGTTGCGCTACTAACGAGTCCGCGCTTTTATCACTAACCACTCATTTCTTGGCACATCTCACCTAAAAGGAGTCTGAGCTTGAGCGTTGCCTTCACCAAGGAAGACAGTGCCGAAACTGCGTCGGAGACGCTGCTACCCGACCGCCCGGTTTCACCTCATCCGAACCTTGTTACGGTAGCCGGATTAAAGGCTCTGGAATTTCAACTCGACCAAGCCCGCGAGGCATACGAAACGGCGCAGAAGATCGAAAACGTAAATGAACGACGGCGGCAAGCGGCAGCCCCCTTGCGTGATGTGCGCTACTTTGCGGCCAGAGTTCGAACGGCTCAGGTCATCACAAAGCCTACGTCAACTGACACTGTTGCCTTTGGCAGCACGGTGACCTTCAGGCGCGACGATGGGCGCGTACAGAAATATTGTATCGTGGGAGAGGACGAAGCGGACCCTAAGGCCGGTTCTATTTCCTTCGTATCCCCAGTGGCAAGGATTCTGATGGGCAAAGCTGTTGGGGATGTAGTCGGTACATCCGGTCAAGAGCTTGAGATCATTACAATCTCGTAGCTCGCCGTTCGAACCCGGGCCGCCAGCCCAGTTTTGTCCAAGGGTAGCTTGAGCGCCATCGTTTACGATGGATGACTTCTTTGCGCCAGAAGCTGCCCTTGGCAGACTCGAACGGTCGGAGAATGGTACCAGCTTTGTTCAACTCGGAAATCGCGGCATGTCCGAAAAGTGCCGCCAATAGCAGACCGCGGCGCATGAGTTTCCAGCAATCAATTGTATTCCATGAGGCAAGCGCATTCATAAGCCTGCTTGATAAGTCCATACGAATTCTGCCAACTAATCGCATGACGAGCCACCGCCTATAAGATGCTTGATGAGGGCGCCTCCCGGTGCCAGGAAACCGCAGTATACAGGAGGCCCCTTATGAAACTGCAAGCCGCGGCAATTGCATTGCTTTTGCTGATGGCAATGCCATCGGCTCGCGCGGAGGAAACTTCCACAATGACCGGATCAAAGTCGACGCTAACGTATGAGGACGTTCGGAAGGTCGCCCCGGCGCTCGAGGCCTACACACAAAACCGTCTCCTCCGCGACGTATGGAAGCGCCCCGGCCTCGTGCCGCGCGACCGCAGCATTGTGACCTTGGCTGCCCTGATCGCGCGCAACCAGGCCATCGAGATGCCATATCATTTCAATCTTGCGCTCGACAACGGCGTGAAGCCGCGCGAGATCTCGGAGATAATTACGCACTTGGCCTTCTATGCCGGCTGGGCCAACGCGATGTCGGCGGTCTCCATCGCCAAGGAGGTCTTTGCGTCGCGCCACATCGGCGCCGATCAGCTCCCATCCGTTTCCGTGACGTTGCTGCCAATCGACGAAGCCGCCGAGAAGAAGCGTGAAACGAGCGTCGAAGCGCAGTTTGGAGCGCTCTTTCCGGGAGTAGTGCAGTACACCACGGACGTGCTATTCCGCGATCTGTGGCTGCGGCCCGACCTTGCACCAAGGGACCGCAGCCTCGTCACAGTCAGCGCGTTGATAGCCAACGGGCAGACCGCGCAGCTTACTCCCCACCTCAACAGAGCTATGGATAACGGCCTGACACAGACGGAGGCCTCGGAGGCCATCACGCAACTTGCCTTCTATGTCGGCTGGCCCAATGTTTTTTCCGCGATGCCCGTCGGGAAGGATGTGTTCGAAAAACGTCCTCATTAGCCACCGCTCGCCCCGCATTCCGATGAAGGTCCCGCTATGAACATATCCTTCGAAAACAAGATTGCTCTTGTCACAGGCGCCGGATCCGGATTGGGTCTCGCGACGGCGAAGGCTTTCGCCGAATCGGGCGCTTCGGTCGTGCTCGCCGATGCGAATGAAGAGGCCGTACGCACTGCTGCCGAGGAACTGTCTGCGCTGGGGTACAAGACTCTCGCCATCCACTCCGACGTCGCCGACGATACTCAGGTAGAAGGTATGGTTGAGCGGACCGTGGCTACGTTTGGGAGGCTCGATGCGGCCTACAACAATGCCGGCGTCCAGAATGTCGCTGTGGAAGCTGCCGATACTACCCGAGAAGACTTTGACCGCGTGATTTCCATTAATCTTCGCGGCGTTTGGAGTTGCATGAAGTTCGAGCTGCGCCAGATGCTCAAGCAGGGAAATGGCGCATCGTCAACTGCTCTTCGATTGGAGGACTAGTGGCCGGTCCCAAACGGGGAACATACCAAGCCTCGAAGCATGGCGTGCTCGGACTCACCAAAAGTGCCGCTCTAGATTATGCCGCACGAGGCATTCGCATCAATGCTGTTTGTCCGGGCATCATCCATACTTCGATGCTGGATAATATGATGGCCACCCAGGCAGACGCCCTCAACGAGATGCTGAAAAACGTTCCCATCGGTCGGCTCGGCCGTCCGGAGGAGATTGCAAGTGCCGTTCTTTGGCTCTGCAGTCCAGCCGCGAGTTTCATGGTAGGTCACGCACTCGCGGTAGACGGCGGGTACACGATACGCTGAAGTCTACGTTCGCAACCGGCTGTCGGGATGAGAATCATGCACCGACCATATGTGCAGGAAGCGGAAATCGAGGTCGATCCGGCGCAGCTCGAAGCCTTCAAAGCCGCGATCACCGCGCAAATCGAAACTGCCGTGCGCATCGAGCCGGGCGTCGTGGCCCTCTACGCCGTTTGCGAAGTCGACAATCCTTGTTGGGTCAGGGTTTTCGAAATCTACCAGGATTCCAATGCGTACCAGTCTCATCTGGAGACCGCGCATTTCAAGCACTACAAGGCGACGACAGAGAAGATGGTCAGATCGCTCAAGCTTCTCCATGCGACGCCGATCGTGCTTGGTGCAAAGCCAGGATGAGCAGGACTTAATCTTTGGCTTATCTCACTTCCGGTATCGGAGTGCTTCGACAAGCAGCGCAAAGGCGGCAGAGGGCTGGCGCCGGCTCGGATAATAGAGGTGGTAACCCGGATACGAAGGGCACCAGTCCTCGAGCACCCGCTTGAGACGGCCCTTGCTGATGTACGGCTGCACCAGTCCCTCCGGCAAATAGGTCAAGCCTAGACCGGCCAGCGCCCCATCGAGCATTTGGGTCGTGGTGCTGAAGACCAATTGGCCCTCGACCCGCACCTTGAGTTCGCGGGATCCCTTTTCGAACTCCCACGCGTACAGTCCGCCGTGGGTGGGCAGCCGCAGATTGATGCAGTTGTGCTCAACCAGTTCCTGCGGCTTTTTGGGCTCTGGTCGATTTCGGAAATAGGACGGAATCCCGACGACGGCCATGCGCGCGTCGGGTCCTATGCGCACGGCGATCATGTCCTTCGCGACTTGCTCGCCATCTCGAACACCGGCGTCGAAGCGCTGGACGACGATATCGGTCAGGCCATAGTTGCTGATAATCTCGACCTTTATGTCCGGATAGGCGCGCAAGAACTTCACAAGATTCGGCAGCAGGACGGCGCTGGTGGCATATTCGGTGGCCGTGATGCTGATGGTGCCGGAGGGCTTATCCCGAAGGTCGCTCAAGGCTGCGAGTTCGGCTTCGATCTCCTCTAGCCGTGGCCCCACATTGCGCAACAGGCGCTCGCCCGCCGCCGTAGGTGAGACGCTCCGCGTGGTGCGCGTCAGCAGGCGCAGCTTGAGACGCGCCTCAAGCTCCTTGATGGTGTAGCTGAGCGCCGACTGTGAAATGCCCAGCTTAGCAGCCGCTTTCGTAAAACTTCCCTCGCGGGCGACGATCAGAAAGGCCGAGAGGTCGTCGAGGTTTCCGCGCTGCATTTATCGACCCTGCTTATAGGTCCATGCCGATTATAGCGGCTAATCTGCATAGCTGCGCGCGCTAAATTTAGACCAGCGATTGGCCCTCGACGGGAACGTCCTGAGGGGCGAACGGAGTTTGGCAGATGGATCGATCGGCCGCGCCTTTCCGGGGTTGCAAAGGCGGTCTCACTGAGGCGCAGCGCGTAGTTACGCGAAGGAGCCTGCTCTCGAGTGCGGCCGGATTGGCTATGCTGTCATCGATGCGTTCGGGCTTTGCGCGGGCTGCGGCGGAGAAAGGTTCCAGCACGGGAAGGAATGGCACGATGGATATCAAACGCAACGGCTCACGACCTTCCGGTAAAGGTCCCGAGGCATGGTTCACCGGCACGGTCCGCGTCGATCCGATATTTCAGGTGGGGGACCCGACACGCCTTAGCGGTGGTCAAGTCACTTTCGAGCCAGGTGCCCGGACAATGTGGCACACCCATCCGCTCGGCCAAACCCTCATTGTCACGTCCGGGCTTGGCTGGGTGCAGTGCGAGGGTGGACCGATCGAGGAAATCCGTCCCGGCGACGTCATCTGGTTTCCGCCTGGCGAGAAGCACTGGCACGGCGCGACAGCGACGACCGCGATGGCCCATATTGCTATTACGGAATCGCTCAACGGCAAGAATGTCGACTGGATGGAAAAGGTCAGCGACGAGCAATACCGCAAATGATTTAGCGCCGGCACTCCCGGTCGATAGCCCCTCGAGCCCAAGAATCTAATCACTCGATGAAGCCACTTCACCACTCAGGCGATGAGATCGTGTGCAGGTTCTTCGAGAGGCCGGGGTCTGAACGTCGAGCGCAACCAACTAGCCAAGGAGGTTGAAAATGCAGACCCGTAAGCTCGGCAATGACGGCCTCAAGGTCTCGGCCATCGGCCTGGGCTGCATGGGCCTGAACTACCACCGTGGTCCCGCTCCGGACCGTAACGAGATGATCGCTCTCGTTCGCGCGGCGGTAGAGCGCGGCGTCACCCTCTTCGACACCGCCGAGGTCTACGGCCCATTCACCAACGAGCAGATCGTGGGCGAGGCGCTGGAGCCGTTCCGGAAGGACGTCGCCATCGCCACCAAGTTCGGCCACGATCTCGGTCCCAGCGGTGGTCTCGGTTCTGACGGGCTCGATAGCCGTCCTGAGCGCATCCGGCAGGCGGCCGAAGGCTCATTAAAGCGGCTGCGTGTCGAGACGATCGACCTGTTCTATCAGCACCGGGTCGATCCCAACGTCCCGATCGAGGACGTCGCCGGCGCGGTGAAGGATCTGATCGCCCAAGGCAAGGTCAAGCACTTCGGCCTCAGCGAGGCGGGAGCCTCGACCATCCGCCGCGCCCACGCGGTCCAGCCGCTCGCGGCTATCCAGAGCGAATACTCGCTGTGGTGGCGTGAACCAGAAGCGGAAGTGCTGCCGGTCTGCGAGGAGTTGGGCATTGGCTTCGTCC
>Ga0209514_10009087_pt1 | contig 11045 bp, 10 predicted proteins | sample Subgrocontami58m_FD_187452 | JGI IMG/M metagenome (GOLD analysis project Ga0209514, IMG submission 187452) | Subsurface groundwater microbial communities from S. Glens Falls, New York, USA - GMW37 contaminated, 5.8 m (SPAdes) (version 3) | ecosystem: Environmental > Aquatic > Deep subsurface >...
GGCGCCGTCGGCCTTCCCGACCGCACCGGCCGGCGGCGTGGCCGTCCCGGGCATGGTGGCGCCGGCACCGCCGCCCGGTCAGCAGCCACAGCCCGGTCAGGTGCGTCGCCCCGGCGGACCTGGCGGTCAATAGCCCGTGTCACTCGTCAACGACATGACCGCGGCCATCGCCGACGCGATGCGCAAGCATGATCCGCTTCGGCTGAGCACGCTGCGCATGCTGAAGACGGCGCTGACCAATCGCGAAATCGAACGCGGTCGCGCGCTCGACGTAGCCGAGTCACTGCAGGTCGTGAGCGCGCTCGTCAAACAGCGGAAAGACTCGATCGAACAGTTCACCAAGGGCGGACGTCCGGATCTCGCTGACAAGGAAGCCGCCGAAATCGGCGTGCTCGAGGCGTACCTGCCGGCGCCGGCCGATCCCGCTGCCATCGAGCAGGCCGTCGCCGACGCCATTGCGGAAACTGGCGCCGTGTCTCCCAAAGACATGGGCCGGGTGATGAAGGCGGCGATGGCGAAGCTGGCCGGCCAGAGCGTGGACGGAAAAGCGGTGAACGAGCTGGTGCGTCAGAAGCTGGCCGGCCGCTAAACTTCTCTTCGATCCCGATCGTCCAAACGTTCGAGACGGCACGCAAACAGCCTTCTCCTCCTCCTTAGGCCCTCCCCGTGAAAACGGGGAGGGCCTTTTTTCGTGTGCTACCCTCGCGGACCAGCGATGAACCCGGACACTCTGTCCGCCTCCGAACACCGGCCGCCGGAGCGCGCACGCCGCGGCCGGCTCGCGCGCTCGGCCGGTGTGACGGGCGCCGCCACGCTCGCCAGCCGCATGCTCGGCCTCGTCCGCGACCAGGTTCTCGCGTCGCTGTTTGGCGCCGGCAACGAGATGGATGCGTTCATCGTCGCGTTCCGGATCCCGAACCTCGTGCGCGATCTGTTCGCCGAAGGCGCGATGAGCGCGGCGTTCGTGCCGACGTTCACCCGTCACCTGACGCGAGGCGGCAAGGACGACGCCTGGCGGCTGGGCAACAACGTCCTGAACGCCCTGCTCGTCGTGACCGGCGCGCTCGTCGTCGGCGGCATCGTCTTTGCGCAGCCCCTGGTCGAGACGTACGCGGGCGATTTCGCCAGCGTGCCGGGCAAGCTCGAGCTGACCGTGCGTCTGACGCGCGTGATGCTGCCGTTTCTGACCATGGTGGCGGTCGCGGCGGTGGCCATGGGCATGCTCAACTCGCTGCACCACTACTTTCTGCCGGCGCTGTCGCCGGCGATGTTCAACGTGGCGACGATCGTGTGCGCGCTCGCGCTCGTGCCGGTGATGCCGGCGCTCGGCGAGCCGCGCATCATGGCGATCGCGATCGCGGCGCTTCTGGGCGGGGTGGGGCAGATTGCGATTCAGTGGCCGGCGCTGCGGCGGACAGGGTTCCGCTACCAGAGGGTGTTCGAACCCGGCGACGCCGGTCTGCGGCAGGTGCTGCTGCTGATGGGGCCCGGCACGATCGGGCTCGCCGCGACGCAGGTGAACATCTTCGTCAACACGCTCCTCGCCACCAGCCAGGGCACCGGCGCGGTGTCGTGGCTGACGTATGCGTTCCGCCTGATGTATCTGCCGATTGGTCTCGTCGGCGTCTCCATCGGCACGGCGGTGCTGCCGGCGGTGTCGCGTCGTGCGGCGGTCGACGACACGACCGGGATCCGACAGACCGTCTCGCGCGGTTTGGCGCTGATGCTGATGCTGAACGTGCCGGCGACGCTCGGGCTGATCGTGCTGGCGACGCCGATCGTGCAGCTCCTCTTCGAGCGCGGTCATTTTCTGCCGGCGGACACCGCGGCCACGGCGGCGGCGCTGCGTTTGTACGCGGTGGGCCTGGTCGGCTACTCCGCCGTGCGGATCGCGTCGCCGATTTTCTACGCGATCGGCAAGAGCCGCGTGCCGGTGATGGTGAGCATGGGCGCGATTGTGATCAATGTGGTCGCCAGCGTGACGCTCGTGCGGCTGATGGGATTCCGCGGGCTGGCGCTCGGCACCTCGATCGCGGCCGTGGCGAACGCCGGGGTGCTCGTGTGGCTGCTGCGCCGGCGGCTCGGGGGCCTCGACCTCCGGCGCCTGTCCCTGACGCTGGTGAAGGCGACGCTGTCGGCGGTCGTGATGGCCGTCGCGGCGGTCGCGATTCAACACGCGATGGATCGTGTCGTGCCGGGTCCGCATGTGACGGCGCAGGCCCTCCGCCTCGGTTCGTCCATCGGGGGCGGCCTGCTGGCGCTGGCCACGATGGCGACGCTCCTGCGCATGGAGGAATTCGCTGAGGCGGTCGAGATGGTCCAGCGACAGGTCCGGAAGGTGCTCGGACGCTAGACGCGTGGGACAACCGACGCCGTTTTGTCCGGATATAGTACGATTCCGGACGCTGCACCATGCGTCGTAGTTCTTCGCCTTACGCCTCGTCTTTCTCCTTCGGTCCCGGCCCGATCTCAACGGCCTTGAAGGCGCTCGTCGGCGCGAACGTCGTCATGTTCGTGATCACCTCGCTTGCGCAGGGAGTGGTGCCCTACCTGGGACTGGTGCCGACGCTGGTGCTGCACGAGCTCTGGGTCTGGCAGGTTGCCACGTACATGTTTCTGCACGGCGGGATTTTCCACATCGTGTTCAACATGCTGGCGCTTTGGATGTTCGGGGCCGAGCTCGAGCGGATCTGGGGAACGCGGTACTTCCTGAAGTTCTATTTCGTCACGGGTATCGGCGCCGGCATGCTCACGGTGCTCTTCTCGCTGCTGCCGTTCGAGTTCGCACACCAGGTGCAGCGCTCAATCATCATCGGCGCGTCCGGCTCCATCTACGGCCTGCTGCTGGCGTACGCCCTGTATTTCCCGGACCGTCCGATCTACATGTACTTCCTGTTCCCAATTCCGGCGAAGGTGTTCGTCGCGATCATGGGGGCCATCGCGCTCTTCTCGTCGCTCGGCGAGGCCGGGGGCGTCGCGAACGCCACGCACCTCGGCGGTCTGCTGGTCGCCTACCTCTTCCTCAAGAGCGCGCGGATTCACCCGCTCTCGGACGTGAAATACCGCTACCTCAAATGGAAGATCAACCGCGTCCGCAGGAAATTCGACGTGCACTCGGGCGGACGCGCGAACGACTGGGACCGCCGCGTTCACTGAGGCTCGGCTGATCACCTGGGCCGCGCGGCCGCGCGTTCAACTGCGCGGCGCTTTGGTGGCACGCGGCGATTTTGAAGAGCGCATGCTCCACGGCAGCCGCACGCCCCCTATCGCCAGGGCCAGCGCAGCGCCGAGCACCGGCAGCCCGTAGCCGCTCGTGAGAAAGCTGTACTTGAACAGCGCGCCGCTGGCGAACTGGAAGTTCAGCGCCATGAAGAACGCGACGAACGCGGCGAGCGGCGTCCAGAACCCCGCCACCAGCGCGAGGCCCGAGGCGACCTCGCCGAGCGGCACCAGCCGCGCGAAATAGGGAACCCCTGGAATCGCCACGCGTTCCAGGTATTGATGGCTGAAGGATTCAGGCGGCACGGCCTGCAACCAGCCCGCGAGCTGGCTCGCGAGCAGCGACGTGTCCATGAACCAGCGGATCTTCCCCAGGCCTTCGAAGATGAAGAAGGTGCCGAGGCAGATGCGCAGGATCGCGAGGCCGGTGGCCTGTCTGTCCAGAGCCATGTCAGGAACCGCTTCCCTGCAGCGTCTTCGTGGCGCGCTGCAGCGCGCGAATGACGATCGCCGCCTGTTCCGCGGCGCGCGCGTAGTTGCCGGCGTCCACGGCTTCCCGCACGCCGGGAATCGTCTTCACGCCGTACCCCGTGTACAAGCCCGGCGCGTAGATCACATGGCGGTACCACGGGCGATCGGGAAGTCCTGCCGGCTCGACAAGATCGCGTTCGGCCATGATCAGCCGGTGGTTGATGTCGGCGAGCACCTGGGTCGTCGGGGCGGCGCCGGCTCCGCCCGCCTGGGCCAGGAGCGACTCGCCGCGCGCGCCGAGGTCGGCGCCGGCTTTCGCGAAGGCCTCCGCCGCCGACTTCAGGCCCGCGAAATCAACCTTCGTCGCATCCGCGGCTGACGCTTTCGTGGCCTGCTGTTCGATCTCGTTGACGTAGTCGAGGATCTGTTTGCCGTACACCTCGTAGTCGAACGGCAGGACCTCGGCGTCCGCGAGCCGCAGCAGGGCCACGCCGGTCACCTGCGAGGCGAGGACGCTGTACTTGAATTGCGGGTCGATGTACTTCTTGAACCAGCTCGGGTTGTCGTAGGTCGAGTGATAGCTGCCGTTGCCGCCGCGGCCGCTCAGGCCCATGTCCATCGACGCGATGCCGACGTGATCGAGAAACGCCGTATAGTCCGACCCCGAGCCGAGCGCGCCGACGGTTGGCGTCTTCAGCATCGGCTGACCGTCGCGCGCGGGCGCCTGCTCGCGCGACCGCTCGAGCCAGCCGTCGTACAGCGTCTTCGACCCGCCGTCGGGCTCGACCGACTGCGCGAGCTCGTGGACGAACGGGGTCAGCGAGTGCACGGCGCTGCTGCTGAAGATCAGACCGCCGGCGCCTCCGTCTCGATTGACGTACACCGCCGCCTTGGCTCTCAGCTCGTTGGCGAGATCCTCGACCCACTCGGTCGATCCGAGCAGCCCCTGCTCTTCGCCGTCCCAGCTGACGAACAGCACGCTCCGGCGCGGCTTCCAGCCCTTCTTCATCATCTCGCCCATCGCGCGCGCCACCGCCATCATCGACACGTGACCGCTCACCGAATCCGACGCGCCGAAGGTCCACGCGTCGCGGTGCGATCCGACGATGATCCATTCGTCCGGCGCGACCGCGCCCGGAATCTTCGCCACGACGTCGATCACGCGTCGCTGGGCATATTCCATCTGCAGGTTCATGTGGACTGTGGCCGGACCCGGACCGATGTGATACGTCAGCGGCAGCGCGCCGCGCCACGCTTCCGGCGCCACGGGACCTGTCAACCGCTTCAGCAGCTCGACGCCGTCGCGATACGACATCGGCTGCACCGGAATCGGCGAGAACGTCTCGATCTTGTCCATCGGGATCCGGGCCACGCCCGGCTTCGACGGGCGATCGGGCGTCGACGGATCACCGGGATAACGCGGCATGTCCATGACGCTGCCGCGCTGAATCATGCCCCAGCCGCGGAACGGGCCGTCCGGGTAGACGTCGCCCTGGAAGTAGCCGTCCTCGTGCGGATCCGAATAGATGATGCAGGCGATCGCGCCGTGCTCGGCCGCCACCTTCGGCTTGATGCCGCGCCAGCTGCCGCCGTAGCGCGCGAGGACGATCTTGCCCTTCACGTCGATGCCGAGCGTCTGCAGCGTCTCGTAGTCGGCGGGGATGCCGAAGTTCACGTACACGATCTCGCCCGTCACGTCGCCCGACGGGGAGTAGGCGTTGTAGGCCGGCAGGATGCCGGGCTTGTCGGCCCACTGGTCGCCCCGGATCTTCTCTTCCTCGACCTGCAGCGTCACTTCGTCGGGCGCCACGATGTCGATGCGTCGCCGGCCGGGCCACGGCAGCAGCACGCTGTATTCGTATTTCGTCGACTCGAGGCCGAACTTCCTGAACGCGTCTCCGACGTAGTCCGCGAGCTTGATCTCGTAGGGCGAGCCGGTGTGATGCGGCTCCGCGGTCATCACGTCGAAATCGGCCTCGGCCAGCTTCGGCGAGGGCGACGCTTTCAAGTCGCGCTCGCGCGCGGTTTCCTCCGCGCTCGCCGCCGCGGAGAACCCGCGGATCCGCGCCGTCTGCGCGTCCTGCCCCGAGCCCTGTCGAGGGATCTCGGCCGACAGCCACACCGCAGCCATCATGGCGACGCACCCCGCGATCACACCGGCGCGAATACGACCCATCATCGTCCTCCTTGGAAGCCCATCGCTTTGAGCGCCGCAATCCGCCCCGACATCGGCGGATGCGACGCGAACAGGTTGGACCAGAAGCCGTCCTTCAGGTTCATCGCCCGGCCGAGCGGATCGGCGATGCACAAGTGCGCCGAGCCGCGGTTGATCGCCTGGGTGGGCGCCGCCGCCGACTCGATCTTTTCGAGCGCCCGTGCCAGGCCCATCGGATTGCGGGTCAGCTCGGCGCCGGACGCGTCGGCCAGGTACTCCCGCCGGCGCGACACCATCATCGCCAGCGCCTGCGCCATCAGCGGCGCGAGCACGATCGCGACGAGCCAGATGACCAAGAAAAAGACACCCGCGGCGCCGCCGCCCCCGCGGTCGTCGCGCCCGCGCCGCCGCGATCCGCCGCCCCATATCATGCCGCGCCGCGCCCAGTCCGCGAGCAGCGCCACCGCGCCCACCAGCGCCGCGACGATCGTCATCACGCGGACGTCGAGGTTGCGGATGTGGCTCATCTCATGCGCGACGACGCCCTGCAGCTCCTCGCGGTCGAGCGTGTCGAGCAGGCCGCGGGTCACCGCCAGCGAGGCATGCTCGGGTCCGCGGCCGGTCGCGAAGGCGTTGGGATCCTGGTCGGGCACCACGTACACGCGCGGCCGCGGCAGGCCCCCGGCGATCGCCATCTCGTCGACGACGTTCTGCAGCTGGCGCAGCTTGAGCCTGTCCGCATCGCCCGCGGTGGCCTCGAGCTCCTCGACTGGTCTGGCGGAGGTTGACAGCAGGACGGCGCGATCGCCGGAAAAATAACTGACCGCCGCCGACGCGGAGCCGACACCGAGCGCCACGACCGATCCGATCGGGACGAAGCCGCCGGCGGTGCCGAGGTAGAAGGTGTCGAAGCCAAGGCCGAGGACGAACAGGAACGCGACGAACGCGAGCATGATCAGCCACGTCTTGCGGCGGTTCGAGGCCTGTTGCTCGTAGAGATTCATCGGGTACTCAACACAAAGGACACAAAGGACACAAAGGAAGAACCCCTAGAGTCTTTCCTTCGTGTCCATTGCGTCCTTTGTGTCTCTGTTACCTGCGAGTTAGATCGACCGCCGGGACCTCGCGGTCCTTGTCGTCGGTTACCTCGAAGAGCTCCGCCGGCTTGAAGCCGAACATGTTCGCGAAGAGATTGGTCGGGAACACCTGCTGCGCCGTGTTGAACTTCGTCACGAGGTCGTTGTAGAACTGCCGCGCGAAGCCCACTTTGTTCTCCGTGCCGGACAGCTCTTCCTGCAGCATCTTCACGTTGTCGTTCGACTTCAGCGTCGGATAGTTCTCGGCAAGGGCGAACAGCCGGCCAAGCACCTGCGTCAGCTGCCCTTCCTTCTGCGCCGCGTCGGCGGGTCCGGTGGCGGTGAGCGCTTTCGCGCGCGCTTCCATCACGGCCGTCAGCGTGTCGCGCTCGAAGTCCATCGAGCCGCGGACGGCGTTCACGAGGTTGGGGATGAGGTCGTGCCGGCGCTTGAGCTGCACGTCGATCTGCCGCCAGCCGTTCAGCACCTGATTGCGCATGCCGACGAGGCGGTTGTAGCTGCCGACGGCCCAGAGCGCCAGCACGACGACGACGGCGACGAGTATCAGTAGGGCCATGCTGCCATCCTGTCGTTCTCGGTTGCCGGAATCACCGATGGAAATACGCGTCCGTGTGATCGAGCCAGTCCTGCCGGATCGGGCTGAAGACGTCGAGCTCGAAGGTGTCCTCGAGCGCTTCGGCCTGGTGCTCGACCCACGAGGGGATGTGCAGCACCTCGCCTTCGCGCACGGTGATCTCTTCGCCGCCGATCAGGAACTTCAGGGCGCCCTGCAGGATGTAGGTCATCTGCTCGCTCTCGTGCGAGTGCATCGGCACGAGACAGCCGCGCTTCAGATAGATCTGCGCCAGCATCTCTCGCTCGCCCGTCACGATCTTCCGCGAGAGCATTTCCGTGACTTTTTCGAGGGCGATCTCGTCCCATCGATGGAGACGAACCGTCTGGGTGCCCATGAGGATCGAGCATATACCAACGGGCCCCGATGCTATAATCCGGCTTCGCATGAAGGCCGTTCTCAACGGGCGAGAAGCGCAGGTGTTCGACGGTCTGGACCGCGAGGCGTTGTTCTCGGTCTACCGCTGCATGCTGCTGTCGCGCAAGCTGGACGACAAGGAGATTCAGCTCAAGAACCAGAGCCAGATCTTCTTCCAGATCAGCGGCGCGGGACATGAAGCCGTGCTCGTGGCCGCGGGCCTCATGCTCCGGCCGGGGTACGACTGGTTCTTCCCCTACTACCGCGATCGCGCGCTGTGCCTGCAGCTCGGGGTGACGCCGCTCGAGATGCTGCTCGCGGGGGTCGGCGCGACGGACGACCCCGCCTCCGGCGGCCGGCAGATGCCGTCGCACTGGGGCCACACGACGCACAACATCGTGTCGGGCTCGAGCCCGACCGGGACGCAGGTGCTGCACGCCGTGGGCTCGGCGGACGCCAGCCTCATCTACAGCCGCGTGACCGGGATCCCCGATCGCGAGTCGCGGTGCCACCCGGACGAAATCACCTACGTCTCGCTCGGCGAGGGCGCCACGAGCGAGGGCGAATTCTGGGAAGCGCTCAACGTCACGTGCGCCAGGAGCCTCCCCCTCCTCTTCCTGGTCGAGGACAACGGCTACGCGATCTCGGTCCCGGTCGAGGTGCAAACGGCCGGCGGCGACATCTCGCGTCTCGTGCGGTCGTTTCCCGGCCTGCACGTCGACTCGATCGACGGCACCGATTTCTTCAGCAGCCTCCGCGCGATGCGCGAGGCGACGGCCTACGTCCGCGCGCGGAAGGGTCCGGCGTTCGTGCACGCGCGCGTCACCCGCCCCTACTCGCACTCGCTCTCCGACGACGAGAGGCTGTACAAGCCGCCGGCGGAGCGGGAGGCGGAAGCCAAACGCGACCCGATCGCGCGCTTCGCGGCGTTCCTGAAAGAGCGCGGCCTCGCCACCGACGAGGATCTGGCGCGCGTGGCGACCGACGTCGAGCGCGAAGTGAACGACGCGGCCATCCAGGCGCTCGCGGCGCGGAAGCCTGCGAAACACACTGCCGAGCTCTGGCTGTATTCGCCCGACGTCGATCCGACCTCCGCCGCATTCGAGACGCCCGCGCATCCCGAAGGCAAGCCCGACACGATGGTGGAAGCCATCAATCGCACGCTCAAGGACGAAATGGCGCGCGACCCGCGTATCGTCGTCTTCGGCGAAGACGTGGCCGACGCGAGCAGGAAAACGTCGCTGCCGCTGGTGAAGGGCAAGGGCGGCGTCTTCAAGCTGACCCACGGCCTGCAGCGGCTCTACGGCGACGATCGCGTGTTCAATTCGCCCATCGCCGAAGCCAGCATCGTCGGGCGCGGCATCGGGATGGCGGTGCGCAGGCTCAAGCCGGTCGTCGAGATCCAGTTCTTCGACTACATCTGGCCGGCGATGATGCAGATCCGCGACGAGCTGACGATGATGCGGTACCGATCGGGCAACACCTGGTCGTGCCCGATGGTGATCCGCGTGCCGATCGGCGGGTACCTGCGCGGCGGCGGGCCGTATCACAGCCAGTCGGGCGAGAGCATCTTCGCGCACTGCCCGGGGATCCGCATCGTGTATCCGTCGAACGCCGTCGACGCGGCGGGCCTTCTGCGGACGTCGATTCGCTGCGACGATCCGGTGCTGTTCCTCGAGCACAAGCACCTCTATCGCCAGACCTACAACAAGGGCGAGTATCCGGGCAAAGAGTTCATGATCCCGTTCGGCCGCGCGAAGGTGCGGCGCGAGGGCGACCACGTGCTCGTGGTCACGTGGGGCGCGCTCGTGCAGCGATCGATTCTGGCGGCGCAGCAGGCCGAGAAGGATCACATCAGCGTGGCCGTGCTGGACCTGCGCACGATCGCGCCGTACGACTGGGACGCGATCGCGGCCTACGTCATGCGAACCAACCGCGTCGTCATCGCGCATGAGGATCAGGTGATGTGCGGCTTCGGCGCCGAGATCGCGGCGCGGATTGCCGGCGAGCTGTTCGAGCACCTCGATGCGCCGGTGCGGCGCGTCGGCGCCAGGAACGTGCCGGTGGCCTACTGCCCGGACCTCGAGGAAGCGATCCTCCCGCAATCGTCGGACGTGTTGAAAGCCATCCGCGAAACGGCCCGGTACTGACGGGATTCGGGATTCGGGGTTCGGGATTTGGGGTTCGGGATTCGGGATTCGGGATTGGCCGCGCGGGTTCAAATCCCGCCCCCGCAACCAAACCACTTCAAGGGGTTACGGTGATTCACCGTAGCCCTTTTTCGTTTTCATCTAACAGCCATCTAACAGGAGGGTTTCTTTCTGTGGCACCGAGCACGAGGATATGCTGCCGGCAGTCAAAGCCTATGTGGATCTTTGCAGCAAGGCAGGCGGACACGAGCCGAAGCAAGAGCCCAAAGTGAGGCTTCGCCTTCGGTTTCAGCCTGACGGAACGCCCGCCAAATTGGCGTAGTGTTGGCTCACAACCGCTCGATCGTCGGCGCCGTCGCGCGGTCCCGGAAGATCCACAACTCGCGCGTGCAGTTCGGCGGGTCCGGAACCGCCGCGATGGCCGCGCGCTCGACGCCCGAGAGGCGCGCCGTCCCCGCTTTGACTTGTAGGCAGCGCACGTCCACCGGCCCGATCGCCACCACATCGAACAGCCCGAGACTCCCGCCGGCTTTGGTGCAGACGTAACCGGCGCGTTCAAGCATCTTGATCGCCCGTCGTTCCGCGCGTGTGCCTCTGGCTTTGGCGTTCATGCCGCTTGGTGGCCCTTGAGCCTCGCAATGGTGTCGGCCTGCTCGGCGACGAGGGTTTCGAGTCAAGGCGATGAGTGGGTCCTCGTTGTGCTCGAGACGCTCCGTGAGCAGATCGCCCGGGCGGACACCGAGCTGAAGGTCTTGACGCGTGCAGACGTCCGCATGCGCCGGTTGATGACGGTGCCTGGCGTTGGCCCCGTGACGGCCGCGCGATTCGTGGCGGCGCTGGACGATGTCGACCGATTTCCCAATGCCGCCAGCGTCGCCTCATGTCTTGGCCTCATTCCTGGGGAGAACACGACGGGCTTTCGAGCCAAACGGACGCGGCTGTCTCCACCTGCTTCACGCGCGCAGCGGGACAGCTCGATCGAG
>Ga0209514_10009088_pt1 | contig 11044 bp, 8 predicted proteins | sample Subgrocontami58m_FD_187452 | JGI IMG/M metagenome (GOLD analysis project Ga0209514, IMG submission 187452) | Subsurface groundwater microbial communities from S. Glens Falls, New York, USA - GMW37 contaminated, 5.8 m (SPAdes) (version 3) | ecosystem: Environmental > Aquatic > Deep subsurface >...
CTTGTAGGAGATTAGAGATTAGAGATTAGAGATTGGAGATTGGAAGTTAGAGGTTGGAGGTTGGAAGTTGGATATTGAGGTGTTGTGGAGGGGCGGTTTTCTAATCCGCTATTTGGCATTTTTCTGATCCCAATCATTATTCCGCATGGAAACATGGGAGTCGCACACACGATAACGGTCAAATTTCGGAACAATGTTCGTTAGCGGATTAGAGTGAACCTCTACCCATGTTCGTGGGTGAGCAGTTACTCGGTTTTCAATTTGCTCAACCTCGATGAAAACTCTTCCACCTTGCGCTGCGCCTCTTGATATTTTTTGTTCGCGCTGTCGAGATGTTTGCCCATCGTATCAAAATCATCGCGCAGTTGATCAAATTCTGTTTGCAAACGCGAGAGATGATCAAGAATCTCTTTCGCCCGTTGTTCGATACGCAAACCACGTAAGCCAAGCAAGATCACGTTGAGGTAGGCGTAGAAAGTGTTAGGCGAGACCGGCACAACTCGTTTGCTCAAGGCATACTCCATCATCGCGCTTTCATCGGTGACGGCAATTTCATAATACACATTCTCGGCAGGGATATACATCAACGCAAAATCCAATGTGCCTTCGTCGGGGCGGATGTATTTAGAAGCGATGGCGTCAATGTGGCGGCGCACGTCGCGCTCGAACTCGCGCCGCAATTTTGTTTTGTCGCCTTCATCCGCTTGCACATAGCGACGAAAGTTCTCCAACGGAAATTTGGAATCAATCGGCACAAGGCGCGAATTAAGTTTGATGATCGCGTCCACCGTTTCGCCGCCCGCAAACTTATATTGAATCTCAAAATACTCGTTGGGGATCACTTTGCCGAGTAGATCGTTGAGCAACAACTCGCCGAAGCCGCCGCGCAATTTGGGCGCGCGCAAAATTTCATTCAACCCCGAAATATCTTTGCCCACGTTATAAACTTGTTCGGTGGCTTTGGTCAGCTCGCCCAGTTTCGTCTGCACTTCACCGAACACTTTCACTTGATCGCCCACGCCTTTCAATCCATTGCTCACTTGCGTTGAAACTGATTCCATCTGCTGCCTTAGCGCAGACAACTCACCTTGAAGCCGAGCGCTTTCGGTAAGTGATTGCTCCAATTTGCGAATCAGGTCGGGATCGAGATTCGTTGACGGCATCCGCCGCAAAGAAAGCCAGACGATGGCGACGAAGAGCAAAAGGAGAAGAAGGATGGTGACGACGTTGAGGAGGAGAGGGAGGGTTTCGGTCATAGTCAATGGTAGGGCGACTCCAAGTCGCCCTTACGGGAGAGGCGCGTTGTCGCCATCACGCAGAACGGCGATCATCTCATCATGAATCAATCCATTGGAAGCGACGATGCAATGATGCGGAATCGGCGACTCGCCGGTTGCTTCGGTGACAACGCCACCCGCTTCGCGCACGATGATCGTGCCGGCGGCGACATCCCACAAATTGATTCGCTTTTCCCAAAAGCCGTCAAAGCGACCCGAAGCGACGTAACACAGATCGAGTGCCGCCGATCCTAAACGACGAACCGCTTGCGAGCGCATCGTAAATTGCACAAACTCTTTGACGTTGTTATCGGGATTGGTGCGCGCGTCGTACGGAAAACCGGTGACGAGCAGCGAGTGATTAAGATTCGATGTTGTAGAAACACGAATCGGTTTGCCATTGAGATGCGCGCCTTCGCCTTTGATCGCGCTAAAAATTTCTTCGCGCGATGGATCATAAACCACGCCTAACAGCGGTTCGCCGTGATGGGCTAAACCAAGTGACACGCTGAAAATGGGGAGGCTATGGGCAAAGTTCGTCGTGCCATCAAGTGGATCGATCATCCATTCGTAATCTGTGCCTTTGTTGATGCGCGTGCCTTCTTCGCCATGCAAGGCATGATCGGGAAAGGCTTGGCGCAAGGCAGAGACGATATAGGCTTCGGATCGTTTATCGTAATCGGTGACGAGATCAATTGCGCCTTTGAAATTTATTTGGCGATCCCCGTTGTTCTCTTTGAGAATCGCGCCTGCATTTTTGGCAATTGTTATAGCAGTGGAAAGAATTTGGGTGAGCATAGAGTTGCATTATACAGAGGCTTTATTCCTCCTTCATAATTCATCCTTCCTACTTTATAATTTCGTCTATGAAACCCAAACTTGAACTCACTTACTGCGCTAAATGAAAGTACACACCCCGCGCTATCAGTTTGATAGGCGAACTATTGACCAAGTATGAATTTCAACTCGACAGCGTAACCCTCATTCCTTCTGATGGAGGACGGTTTGAGGTCGTGCTGGATAGCGAGTTGATTTTCTCGAAGAAAACTTTAGGACGACACGCGGAAGCGGGCGAGATCGCTAAACTGCTCGCCGATAAATTACCACCGCGTCCAACGGAAATGGCACAAGACGATCACCACTAGAATGAACAATGAGACAATGAACAATGAACAATAAAAAAGGACGAGTCTTTTCTGGCGCGCGCCCGACCGGGCGGCAGCATTTAGGAAATTACCTGGGCGCGATTAAAAATTACGTGGCGCTGCAAGATGATTATGAGTGCGTCTATTGCATTGTGGATTTGCACGCGTTAACAACGATGGAAGAGTTTGAAGATTTAAAAACGAACACGGCAGAGATGGCGCTCGATTGGTTAGCGGCAGGCATCCGCCCCGCCGAATCGATCATGTTTGTGCAGAGTCATGTGCCGCAAGTGACCGAACTGCACACGATCCTTTCCATGTTCACGCCACTGGGAAAATTGACCGACTTGCCAACATTTAAAGAGAAGGTGGCTCAACAACCGCACAACATCAATTATGGACTCGTCGGTTACCCGGTGTTGATGAGCGCGGATATTGTTCTGTATAAAACCAACGTCGTGCCGGTAGGAGTCGATCAAGCATCGCATATCGAATTCACGCGCGAGATCGTGCGGACGTTTAACTTCCGCACCAAGAAGCAAGTGTTGATCGAGCCGCAGATGAAGAACACCGAGTATCCAAAAGTGTTGGGGACGGATGGCGTGCAGAAGATGGGGAAGAGTTTAAATAATCACATTGAGATGGCGGCAACACCGAGCGAGACCGAAGCCAAAGTGAAAACGATGGTGACCGACCCGCAGCGCCAACGCCGCAATGACCCGGGACGCCCCGAAGTGTGCAACGTTTTCACGCTTCACAAAACTTTTTCGCCGGACGAACTGCCGACGATAGATTCACAATGCCGCACGGCGGGCATCGGTTGTGTGGATTGCAAAACGATCTTGGCGAAGAACATCAACACGCATTTTGAACCGTTCCGCGCTAAACGTGACGAACTCGCCAAAGATCCGAAGCGCATTTGGGACATCTTGGAAGATGGCGCGAAACGGGCGCGGAAGATCGCCGAGGTGACGTTAGCAGAAGTGAAAGAGGCGGTGGGATTACCGTGATACGTGAAGAGTGATGCGTGAGACGTAGTGCGTATTTCGTATTGCGTATCATGTGTTCGGCGATTCAACGCGACTAACAAAATCCAACATCATGAGAGCTTTGATTCAACGAGTCTCACACGGCTCGGTCACAGTTGAAAATAAAAAAGTTTCGGAGATCGATCACGGCTTGGTCGTGTTGATCGGCGTGGGGAAAAATGACACGCAAGAGCAAGCCGATTGGCTGGCGGAGAAGATCGCCAACTTGCGAATCTTTGAAGATGATCAGGGGAAGATGAACCGATCTATTTTAGAAGTTGGGGGAAGCGCGCTCGTGGTTTCGCAGTTCACACTTTACGCCGACGCGCAAAAGGGTCGCCGCCCGTCGTTTGAGAAGGCGGCGCAACCGAGCGAAGCCGAACCGCTCCTCGACTATTTCACCAAGCGTTTGCAGTTTTATGGCGTTCCCATACAGAGCGGAGTCTTTCGAGCGATGATGTCGGTTGAGATCATTAACGATGGACCGGTGACGATTTGGATTGAGAAGTAAACGAAAAGATCTGTCAGGTTTTAAAAACCTGACAGATCTTGTGGACTCACCCACACTACACTATCCACCTGCACCGCACTCGCCCCCGCTTCCAACAAAACATCCACATCCTCTTTTGAATGAACACCGCCTGCGCCGATGATCGGTAGTGCCGTTTGCGTTTTGATCTGGCGCACCAAATGGATCGTTTGCGGCAACAGCGACGCGCCATAGAGTCGCCCGCTCACCCACTCGCCGTCGTGCTTCATCGTCCCACGCGGCAATGATATTGAAATTGATTGCGCGCCTGATCGTTCAGCAACGCGGGCGATCAGAGAGGCGCGCGAGCGTGGCACTTGGACGATCACGGGTTTGCCGCCGATGCGCGTGGCGGCTTTGATCATCGCTTCAACGTTCACCGTTTCCTCCTCATCCCGAAACCCGATCTCGACTCCGGCGATCACTTCCACCCGATCTATTTTCTCCATACACACTTCAACATTATCAACCGAATCACAGGCGAGATGAACGATGACGGGGCAACCGAGTCGTTCCCACTTTTTTTCGTATTCTCGAATCGCGTTTGAGAGTCCGGGGTTAGGCAAGCCTGTATGAATCAAAACTCCGCCCGCGAATTGAATCACCTGTTGCTCACGCGCGGGTGATCGCGGCTTCAATGTAATTGCGTTTGTGATGAACGCACCGAACTTCGAGAAATCTACAAGCGAGGCATATTCATCGGCGAAGCCAAACGCGCCGCCACCGGCGATGAGGGGAGAGGTGAGGGTGAGACCGGTTTTGTGGTGAGGGGCAAGTTCCATAGTAATTGGTAATTAGTAATTGGAGATTAGAGATTGGAGGGCGAAGAAGGGTCCGTCGAGGCAGGACATTTTGTGTCCGTGATTCGTTTTGACGTAACAGGCTTGGCAGGCGCCGACGCCGCAGGGTGTGGGAGGGGGGAGGAGGGTGTAAGCTGCAACGTGATGCGTGATGAGTGATGCGTGATATATAGCAGGTGAGGTGTGAGAGGCATGAATGAAGATGCGGTCGGCGTGAGGGGCGAGTTCGTTGGTGAGCGTGATGAGATCGCCGCGATGGATTTCGATTCGCGGGTCGAGGAAATCGAGCGGATAGGGCTGGGCGAGGATGAGGGTGGCGGCTCCCGCCCGCGCGATGGCTGACGAAGCGAATGGCAGCAGCGCGGCGGGTGAGTCGTCGGCGATCAGCAGAACGCGCTCACGTTCTCTGCTTTCTTCAATCGCCGCGCCGCACGGTCCGATCAGATCGATCATCATGCCGGGTGTGAGGAGCGTATCACGAGGGAGATCAACGGAGAAGGAAGAAAGGGAAAGGGAAGAGGGAAATAAAGGAAATCGGAGGTAGGGGTAGGGCGTGAGGCGGGCGAGGAGGAATTGTCCGAGTGAGGGGACGAGATCGGAATCAAAGTGGGCGCGGATGTGTTCGCCGATGAGTTCGGTGAGTGTACAGTGAGCATTCGTTTGGCGCACGGGCGCATAATAGCATGAGTGCTATAATCTTTGCATAATCAAGACTTCCGAAGTTTTAAAAACTTCGGAAGTCTAGAAGTCTAAAGTTCGGAGGACATTATGAACGTAGCAAGTATTGTGCAAGTGTTAGCGACAGGGGCGTGGCTGTTGGTGGGCGGCGCAATTGTGTTCGGGGTGATGACGGCGTCGCGTGGTGGAAAGTTGGGCGCGGTGATTCCGTTGGTGCTCGGCGCGGTGGTTTTGGCGATTGTGTTGAGCGCAACGGCGGCCGGGTTAGTATTCGTGCAACCCGAAGAACGCGCGATTGTGATCAGCGCGTTGCAATCGCAAGGGTATCGCACACAAGCGTTGACGCCCGGACTGCAATGGATCGTGCCGTTTATGGAGAACACACAAACATATGTGATCTCGCGTAGAACCTATACGATGTCGGCGGTAGCTCAAGAAGGGCAGAAACCGGGCGATGATGCTATCCAAGCCCGCACGAAAGATGGGCAGCAGGTTTCCATTGATGCTTCGGTAATCTATTCAATCGATCCGACAAAAATTATTGACTTACATATCGCCTGGCAGAATCGCTACGAGAATGATTTGGTGCGCCCTTCGGTGCGCGGCATCATCCGCGATATTGTTTCGCAATACAGCGTGGAAGAGGTGGTGAGCACCAAGCGGGTGCAGATGGAGAAAGAGATCACCGACCAGATCTCCTTATCCTTTAAAGATAACTCGTTGCTTCTGGCGCAGTTTGTGATGCGCGATGTGCATTTCAGCAAAGAGTATGGGGCGGCGGTAGAGCAGAAACAGATCGCCGAACAGCTCGCACAGCAAGCGGCGCTGGTGGTGCAACAAAAGAAGCAAGAAGCCGAGCAAGCGCGACAAGTAGCGCAAGGTAAAGCCGACGCCACCGTGATTGCTTCTGAAGCAGAAGGTAAAGCCAAAATAATTCAGGCGGAAGCCGAAGCGAAGGCGCGTTTGGTACAAGCCGATGCTGAAGCGAAGGCGTTGAAGTTAATCGCTGATCAACTCCGCAACAATCCTGAACTTTTGCAATACACCTACGTGCAGAAGTTGGGCGATAAGGTGCAGGTGATGTTGGTGCCGTCAGGCAGTCCGTATCTGTTCCAGTTACCGGATGCGGCGACGAAGGCAGTGACAACGCCAGCGACACCGGCGAAGTAGTTGTTGGAAGTTAGATGTTAGATGTTGGATGTTGGAAATCCCGTCATCGTGAGGTGGCGGGATTTTTTTGTGATGCACAACCACCAGACCCTTCGGGTTTCCAAAACCCGAAGGGTCTACGCTCACGCCGCAGAAAAAAGTTGAAAACAAGAAGAAAGCCACAACGCGGATTAGAAAAACCCAACCCATCGACTCTCTTTTTTACTCAACACGATTTTATCCCCCGCGAATGAATTCGCGGCTGAGACAAAAAACGCGCTTAAGCGCGTTTGGCGTGGCAGGCGTTGAATTCATTCAACGCAATTTTGAAGTTGTGAGGCGGAGTGGAGGGGCGTCTTTCTAATCCACGTTCAACATTTTTCTGAACCTCTGACAACCTCAACCGCGCAACACTCCACGCAATACGCAATACGAAATACGCATCACTCATCACGCATCACGCCTCACTCACCACCTCCATCAGCCTCACCGTATTCCTCTTCGCCTCTCCCCCATCGCCATTGGTGGGACCGATGCACGCCGGGCAGCCGTCACTGCATCGGCAACCGCGAACCAAATCCAACGCGCCGCGTAAAAGATCGTCGTGCAATTCGTAGAGTCGTTCACTCAAGCCGATGCCTTCGGGGATCGAATCGCAAAAAGTAATTGTCGGTGCCTGAGTCTCTTTTGATTTCCATTCGACGAGCGTGAGAATATCGCGCGGGTCGCACATCAGATGAAGCGGCGCAAGGTTGCTCATGGCGTGAGCCAAGCCCGACAGCGCGGATTTTGTTCGCGTGGCAGTTTCAATTTTGGAGTGGCACGACGGGCAGACGGTGATCAGATTATCGAGATCGTTTGCTTCCAAATAATTTTTGTTCTCGTCGCGCACGTAACCAAATTCGCGGAAGGGGCGGAGGTGGTGGACGTGCAAGCCCTCACCCCTGACCCCCTCACCCCTAACCCCTCTCCCATCAAGAACAACGCTTGATGGGAGAGGGGAACTTGTGCCACACTCACGACATTTAAATTCATCGCGTTCCAAAACCAGTCTGCGCTGTTCATCCCAATTCGGTCCGTAATCATTCGGCTCAAACGAAATGCCAAACTCTTTTAATTTCTCCAACACATCATCCGAAAGCCATAACCAATACGCCGTCGTCTGAAACTCGCGCGGCGGAAGATCAATCTCGCCCACGCCCAGAGTCTCGTGCGTGTAACGTTTAATCTTGCGATACGTCGTCGCTTGCGATGTAACCAAGACCGAACCGTGCGCCTTGCGTACCCCCACCCAACCCTCCCCCATCGGTGAAGTCGCCGATGGGGGAGGGCCAGGGAGGGGGTCGAACACATCCAACACATCCAATGTCGCGCCTTCACTCGCCTGCGTGTAATAATCCAACTCGTCGGCGGCGATCACTTCGGCGATACGCTCGTCCCATTTCAACGCGCGCACCAAAAATTGTTTGCCTTCGTGCAAATACACCGCACCGGCGTGAACCTGAGTCGGGGCGCGAGTCGCATCCACTTCGCCGATGATGATCGGTTTCGTATTCGTCACATCTTGGATGACGACCACATCATCCGAAGCGGCGCGCAGTGAAACGCTCTCCGACGGATACGACGACCCGACCCACCTCACCGCGCCCGCCGACTCGTGCAACTCGCCCGCCTCTTTCAACGCTTCCAACAAATCTCCAATCTCCAATCTCCCAAACATCTCACCGTGTTCAAAAGGAAGTTCAAAGATCGCGCAGCGCAAATGATTTACCAAGATCGCCAAATTATTTGGATCGATCAGCGCGTGTTCGATAGATGATTCAAAAAGATAACGCGGGTGCATGGCGATATATTGATCGAGCGGCGCGGCGGAAGCAACCATGATCACTGCCGATGATTCACCGCGTCTGCCGACTCGGCCTGCTTGCTGCCACACACTGGCGATACTGCCCGGATACCCCGCAATGATCGCCACACTGAGTTGACCGATGTCCACGCCCAACTCCAACGCGTTGGTGGCAACGACTCCACGCACCGAGCCATCGCGCAGCCCGCGCTCGATCTCACGCCGCTCGTTAGGCAAGTAGCCGCCACGATAGCCGCGCACGTTTTTCTCGCCCGCCACATCACGGATATACATCAGCAACAATTCCACCGTTGATCGCGTGCGGGCGAAGATCACCGTTTGGATATTTTCGTTAATAAACTGTGCAGCGATCTCCTTGGTTTCGAGCGTGAACGATCTTCGCAACCCCAACTTGGGATCGATCATCGGCGGGTTGTAGAGGATGAAATGTTTTTCAGATCGCGGTGAGCCGTCGTCGTCTATCAGCGTCACGTTGTCTTCGATCAGTTTTTCGGCGAGCTCTTTAGGGTTGGCAATGGTCGCCGAAGTGAGAATAAACTGCGGTTCGCTTCCATAAAATTTGCAGATTCGTTTGAGGCGGCGAATGACGTTGGCGAAGTTCGAGCCGAACACGCCGCGATAGGTGTGCATTTCGTCAATGACCACGTAACGCAACTCGGCGAAGAACTCGCCCCATTTGGTGTGATGAGGCAGAATTCCAGTGTGAAGCATATCGGGATTAGTAATGAGTAGTTGAGCTTCTTGGCGGATAGAGGCGCGTTGGGATTGAGGGGTGTCGCCGTCGTAGATGCGTGTAGTAATTGGTAATTGGTAATTGGTAAGTTCGGCGGCTTGGTCTTGGGCAAGGGCTTTGGTGGGGAAGAGGTAGAGAGCGCGAGAGGAAGGATTAAGGATTAAAGATTGGAGAACGGGTAGGTTGTAGCAAAGTGTTTTGCCCGAGGCGGTGCCAGTGACAACGGCAACATGGTCGCCGTGGAGGGTGGCGGCAATCGCGCGAGCCTGATGGGTGAAGAGAGAATCAATGCCGCGCTGGCGAAGGGCAGCGATTAAGTTTTTATCAAGCCCATCGGGTATATCGGCATGACGCGCTTCACGAGATCGAATCGTCTCCCACGCACAGACATTTGTCATGTATCGCGCATCGAAGCGCAAACGATCAAGGATGGTTTGGGGAGAGGTCATAGACAAATGTAATGAAACAACAATTAGAAATTCTCCACAAAATCATAACAAAAAATGAGGATAATCAGTAGTATAGTTTGTGAGAGAAAAGAAGTTAAGACGAAAATGGCAAGCCGATCAAACCCTCGTAAGTCTAACCCCATCTTGAAAATACAGTCGGAGGTGTTGCTTCAGGCTGTGTTTCAGTCGAACCCTATCGCGATAGTGATCGCTACAGTAGAGGAAGGAGTGATTCTAGATGTCAATGATAGTTTTGTGCGCGCCATGGGCTTCACACGCAAGGACGTGATCGGGAAAACGAGCAGCGAGTTGGGGTTTTGGAAGACGAAGGAGCAACGTCTGGCATTTATACGCACGCTGAAGGATCAGCGCATTGTGCAAGATGTTGAGATGGATATTTCCGTTAAATCAGGTGAGGAGCGGGTTTTTAACTTTACATCTAAGTTGTTTGAAAGTGGCGGGAAAGAATTCGTCGTTACGATGCTGCACGACATCACCGAAAGCAAACGCCTCTACGAGTCGGAAAAATGGCGGCGAGAAGCGGCAGAAGCAATGCAGCGCATGACGTTAGACATCATGTCGTCGTTGGATCTGGATCAGGTACTGCAAAACGTCTTGACGTATTTGGGGCAGGTGATCGCCTACGACAGTATATGTTTGTTTTTACTTAAAGATGACGGGGTTTACCCGATCGCTTCCAAAGGTTTTGCGGATCAAGATGAAATCCTTAATGCGGTGTTCGATAGTAAATTGATTGCCGAAATACAGCGCGTCCAGAAACCCATCGTGATAGCCGATGCCCAAACCGACTCGCGGTTTAAGTTCCGTCCCGCTACCACACACATTCACGGTTGGCTCGGTGTTCCGTTGATGGTGCGCGGTCAATTCATTGGCTGCCTAACGATTGACAGCAAACAAACGAATGCCTACAACGAGCAGCACGTAGCCATCGCGCAAAGGTTTTCTACGCCCATCGCGGTGGTGATCGAGAACGCGCAACTTTACGATAAACTGCGCGCAAGCCACGAACAACTTAAACAACTGCACCGCCAACTGATCATCTCGCAAGAACATGAACGCCAACGCATCTCATCTCAGTTGCATGAAGATACCGGTCAAACGCTGGTCGCCATGCAATTTAATTTAGACTCGATCCGAACCGCCCTGCCGCCTGAACTTCAATCGCTTCGCAAACAAACAGACGAACTGTTAAGCATGGTCGGGGCACTCACCAAACAAATCCGTTTGATGGCGCACGATCTACGCCCACCGGCACTCGCCACACTGGGGATCAGTGGCGTGCTGGAAGATTATATTTATGATTTTGCCGAAGGATCGGGGTTAGAGATTGACTATCAAAACACGGGGACGCCGCCACTGCCCGACGAC
>Ga0209514_10009089_pt1 | contig 11044 bp, 9 predicted proteins | sample Subgrocontami58m_FD_187452 | JGI IMG/M metagenome (GOLD analysis project Ga0209514, IMG submission 187452) | Subsurface groundwater microbial communities from S. Glens Falls, New York, USA - GMW37 contaminated, 5.8 m (SPAdes) (version 3) | ecosystem: Environmental > Aquatic > Deep subsurface >...
GCCTGCTCCGGCGACATGTAATTGGGCGTCCCGAGCCCCATGCCCGACTGGGTCAGACCGCTCGCGCCGTGATCCATCATGGTCTTGGCCAGGCCGAAGTCGACGATCTTCACCCGCCCCTCCTTGGTCACCAGGAGATTGGCGGGCTTGAGGTCGCGGTGCACGACCCCACGATCGTGCGCGTGCGCGAGGGCGTCTGCCGTCTGGCGCGCGTAGTCGATGCACTTCGCGATCGGCGGCGCGCCGGTCCGGTTGACCAGGTCGAGGAACGAATCCCCCTCGATCCACTCGAGAACGAAATAGCCCATTTCGGGGGTCTCCACGATTTCGAGCAGCCGGACGATTCCCGGATGGTCGAGGATCTGGGTGAGCTTGCGCTCGCGTTCGAAGCGCTTGCGCGCCTCGCCGCCCGCTCCGGGACGCGCAAGGCGGACCGCCTTGATCGCCACCCGGATGCCGTCGGAGGTGCGGAAGGCGCGGTAGATCGCGCCCTGCCCGCCCTCCGCGACCAGGCGTTCCACGCGATGGCCGGGCAGGTCCCGGTGCAGGTCGGAGAACGGGAGCGAGCTGCCGCGCTGGACCGTCGTGTCGGCCGCCGATTGCGGTTCCGGGAACAGGCCGTCCGAGAAGCCGAATTCGGCCTTGCAACGGGGGCAGCCGACCCATTCTCCCGGGCGGAAGCCGAACACGTTGTTCTTCGTGTTGCAGCGCGGGCAGAAGACCAGGCGTCGCGAGAGGCGCTGCTGTACTTCCGAGACGATCGAGTCCGCGAACTTGAAGCGCTCGTGGGCGAAGCGCTCCAGGTAGATCGGCCGGCGGAGCTTCTTCTCGAGGAGGGAGATCTCGCTCAACAGCTCGTCGAACTGCGGACGGGTGATCCCCCCCAGTTCGACCAGCAACTCGCCCGCGCGGCGATCGGAGTCGGTAGCCATGAGTGGGAATTGTACCCGCTCGTCTCGGTGTGGGCAACGTCCCGAAGCTGCTGAAATCCGGTCGGGTGCGGGGATCAACGCAGCCCGTTGCGCACGACCTCGACCAGGCGTTCCAGGTTCGCGACCGGCGTGTCCGGGAGCACCCCGTGCCCGAGGTTGAACACGTGTCCGGGGCGCCCCTCCGCGCGGGCGAGCACGTCGCGCGCGGCGCGTTCCATCCGGTCCGCGGGGCCGAGCAGGACCGCCGGGTCGAGGTTCCCCTGGATTGCGCAGTCGTGGCCGATGCGCCTCCAGGCTTCGTCGAGCGGGATGCGCCAGTCCGCGCCGACCACGTCGGCGCCGGCCTCCCGCAGTTGCGGCAGGAGCATCGCCGTGCCCGTGCCGAAGTGTAACCGCGGGACCCCGAGGCCGGCCAATCCTTCGAAGATCCGCCGGGAATAGGGGAGGACGAATTCGCGGTAGTCGGCGGGGGATAGCGCCCCGACCCAGCTATCGAACAGTTGAACCGCCTGCACCCCGGCGTGCACCTGCGCGGCGAGCCAGCCGCGGATCCCGTCGGCCAGTCGGTCCATCAGCGCGTGCCAGACCTCGGGGGCCCGATACATCATCTCTTTGGTGCGCGTCGCGTCGCGCGAGGGCTTGTTCTCGATCAGGTAGCTGGCGAGCGTGAAGGGCGCGCCGGCAAACCCGATCAGCGGCGTCTTTCCTGCCAGCTCACGCCGGACCAGGCGGATCGCCTGGAGCATGGCGGGCAGGGCTTCCTCCCATTCCGGAAGCCGCAGGCGGGCGACGTCGTCCGCGGTCTGGATCGGGTGGTGGATCACGGGGCCGACGTGCTCCTTGATCTCGAAGGAGACGCCCATCGGCTCCAGGGGAGTCATGATGTCGGCGAAGAGGATCGCCGCGTCGACGCCCAGGCGCCGCACCGGCTGCAGGGTGACCTCGAGGCAGACTTCAGGGAGCCGGCAGATCTCGGTGAGGCTGTGCTTCTCGCGGATCTTGCGGTATTCGGGGAGCGAGCGCCCGGCCTGGCGCATGAACCAGATCGGCGTGCGCTCCACGGGCTCCCGGCGGCAGGCGCGGAGGAAGAGGTCGCTCAACGGAGGAGGACCGCCAGGTAGAGGACGAGGATGCCGAGGACGAGGTTGACGCGGGCGAGGGCCATGGTGGCTTTCCAGGCGCCGGAGGGCCGGTCGGGTATGGCCGTGCTCTCGGCGGCGGCGGCGGCGGCGCGCGGGCCGGTCACGAAGTCGTGGACGTACTTGATCACGATCATGGCGATCACCGCGGTCAGCTTGGCGTGCATGGCCGGACGGGCCTTGAGGTAGGCGAGCAGGTCGTCGAACCCGCCCTGGAAGTAGACGTTTGCGACGCCGGTGAGGACGACCAGCGCCACCGCGTGCCAGCTGGCGATCTTGAAGCTCCGGTTCATCGTGCGCATGTAGAGATTCGCGTTCGCGAAGTCCAGCTTGCGCAGCGCCGGGCCCACCATGGTGAGGAAAAGGGTGCCGCCGATCCAAGCGACCGCGGCGAGGAGGTGAAGGAACAGGGTGATCTGCTGGAGGGTCTTCATCGGGTCTCACTCGCCGCGGAAATTCGGAGGTCGCTTCTCGAGGAAGGCGGTCATGCCTTCGACCTTGTCCTGGGATTCGAACAGGATCGCCTGGGACAGGCGTTCGATCATCATGCCGGTGTCGACTCCGGTACGAGCGGCCATGTTAAGGGATAGCTTGGCCATCTGCAAGGCCAGCGGACCGCGGGAAAGCACTTTCTTGGCGAGGGCGGAAGCGGCAGGGAGGAGCGCGGCGTGGGGGACCACCTGGTTCACCAGGCCGATGCGCAGGGCTTCGCGTGCGTCGACGATTTCGCCGGTGAAGATGAGCTCCTTGGCCTTGCCCCAGCCGACCAGACGGGGGAGGCGCTGGGTCCCGCCCGCGGCGGGCATGATCCCGAGGCCGGTCTCGGGGAAGCCCATGCGCGCGTTTTCGGAGGCGACGCGCAGGTCGCAGGCGAGGGCGAGTTCGCAGCCGCCGCCGAGGGCGAAGCCGTTGATCGCGGCGATCACGACTTTGGGGAAATTCTCCACCGCGGTGAAGAGCTCCTGGTTGATCGCCAGCAGGGCCTCGCGGCGCCGGCGCTCGCGCATCTCCTTGATATCCGCGCCGGACACGAAGGCCTTGTCCCCGGCCCCAGTGATCACGAGTACCCCCGCGTCGCTCCGGCCTGCGAGGTCGCGCAGGATCGCATGCATCTCGTCCACGGTCTCCCTGCCGAGCGCATTGCGCACCTCGGGACGGTTCACCGTGAGCAGCGCGATGCCGTCGCGGACCTCGATGAGCAGGGTGCGGGTTTCGGGCATGGGGGCTCTCCGATGATGGGTCCGCCTAGCCGTGTGCTTCCAAGCTGCGCACGCCGTCGCCGTCGAGGCGAACATCGGAGGACCCGCCCTACGCCACAGGACCATCCGTATTACACACCGGCAACATCGTCGCAATTTCGACGATCTTGCGAGGATTCACACCTTCTGCCGTTGGACAATCCGGGTAATCCGGCCAATCCGTAGTTCCGTCGGTTGCGGCGGAAGCTGCGCTGGGCAATCCGCGCAATCCGTATGATCCGTAGTTCCGTCGGTTGCGGCGGAAGCTGCGCTGGGCAATCCGCGCAATCCGTAGTTCGGTTCTTCGCGCGGCGCTCGTCGCGACTCGGCAACCGCAAGGGCTCACCTCCCCACGTACGCCGGCGGGCGCTTCTCGAGAAATGCCTTCACGCCCTCCACGCAGTCGCGTGTGGCCAGCAGGCGATCGAGATACAGCGCCTCCGCCACCCGAAGCGCCGCATCCAAATCGAACCCGCTGCCGCGCAACACCGCACGGCGCGCGATCGGCAGCGCGGCCGCGCTGTGAGTCGCCAGCGCCGCCCGCAGCTCCTCCACCGCGGCGTCGAGCCGCCCGGGCTCGCAGAGGCTCGTGACCAGGCCCATGGCGCGAAGCTCTTCCGCACTCACCGTCCGTCCGCTGAGGATCAGGTCGAGCGCGCGCGGCAGCCCGATCTTCGCGGGCAGGAGGACCGCGGCGACCGGCGGGAAGCAGGCGAGCTTGATCTCCGGCTGGCCGAACTTCGCGTCGCGCTCCGCCACCAGGAAGTCGCAGGCCGACGCAAGCTCCATCCCGCCGCCCAGGCAGAAGCCGTGCACCGCCGCCACGGTCACCCAGTCGGACGCCCACAGGGTCCTCAGGACGCGGTGGAACGCCGTGAGCATGGCCCCAACGCGCTCGGGGAGGTGATCCGCGACGTCGGCGCCGGCGGAGAAGCCCTTCGGTCCGGCTCCGCGGAATACGAGGAAGCGCACTTCGGGAGGTGGCGGGATCGCGGTCAGCGCCGCGCCCGCTTGCTCCAGGAGCGCGAGGTCGAGGACGTTCAGCGGCGGTCGGTCGAGGACGAGCCGAGCGACGTCGCCCGACCGCTCAACGCGGAGCGTCGGAGCGCTCATTCCGGCCCCTGCGCCGCCTTGGGGGCCCCCTTCTGCTCCACCCAGTCGTTGCTTTCCTTGAAGATCGCGCTCAGCTCCGCCTCGTCGTGTTCGTTGGGCAGCACGTCCCAGCAGTGCTTCTTGAACGCCTCTTCCGTGATCGGCTCGCCCTTCACCGTGAAGTGATGGCCGGCGAAGGCCCCGATCCGCCGGTTGAACCTGAGATCCGGCACATAGAGCGGTTCGGCGTCCTTGGGGATGAATCGGTTGAGCTGGGCGATGAGCCGCTCGGCCTCGTTGCGATAGAGAATCCGATTGTGCTCGTTGATGTGGTCGCGGTCGATGTCCCCCGCATTGGGTTCGTCGAACCGGCCCTTGAGCCCCCAGACGTAGAACCAGTGGGCCGAGGTGGAGTGGTCGACGCCGAACAGGTCGAAGGAGGAGGAGAGCCACTTGTTGAGGTACTTCTGGACGATTCGCAGCGGGACCTTACCCGCCCGGAGGACGCGCTTGAGGCCTTCGTGCCCGGTGGAGAGGTGGTACGCCTCCTCCTTCAGCATGGGGAACATCGACGATGCGAGCGGCGCGAACGAGGAGTAGCTGAGCATGACCAGCTGGAACTTGCCGTCGCGGTCGACGAAGTCCTGGTAGGCGTAGAGGTCGAGCCAGTGGCGGACCGGGTCGTTGAAGGTGGTGAGGAGCCGCTTGTTCTCGAAGGCGCGGCGCTCGAGCTGCTTCTGGGCCTCGATCTTGCCGGAGCGGCCGAAGTGGTTGATCAGGATGTGGCACATCTGCCAGCCGTGGCGCATTTCCTCGACCATCACGCGGGCGAGGGACTTGAGGTCCTCGTGGGACGGGGCGGTCTCGAGCAGGTAGCGCTGCTGCTCGACCGATGCGAACTCGGTGTCTCCCTGGTAGACGATGAGGTTCATCAGGGCGTCGCGAATGCGCTGGTCGGGGACTTCGAGGATCCGGCGCCACTTGCGCGCGCCTTTGTACTCGCCGAACTCGATCTCGGGGTTCTTGAGCTCGCCGTAGAGGGCTTCGTGCTTGTACTGGAGGATTTCCGGGATGTCGACGCCGATGCCCTTCTGCCATTCCTTGAACAGGTCGACCCAGTCGTCGAAGGTGGAGACTTTGCTGAGCATGGCTGCGTTCCCTCAATCCTTGAGGTTGACCCAGATGTCCTTGACCTGCGTGTAGTGCTCCAGCGCGTGCATGCCGAGCTCGCGCCCGAAGCCGCTCGACTTGTACCCGCCGAACGGCGCCGCGGGGTCATACACGTTGTAGGTGTTGATCCATACCGTACCCACGCGGAGCTTGTGGGCGATCTCGTGCGCCTTGCGCAGGTCGCGCGTCCAGAGCCCCGCGGCGAGCCCGAAGGGCGTGCCGTTGGCCTCCCGCACCAACTGGTCGAGGTCCTCGAACTCGATCACCGAGAGCACCGGTCCGAAGATCTCCTCCTGCGCGAGCCGCATCTCGTTTTTCACGCCGGCGAAGATCGTGGGCTGGACGAAGAATCCCCTGCCGCCGACGTTGGCGCGCTCGCCGCCCGTGACCAGCGAGGCGCCTTCCTTGCGACCGATCTCGACGTATTCCAGGACCTTTCCCATCTGGTCCTCGGAAACGATCGCGCCCATGCGCGTCTTCGGGTTCATCGGATCGGCGGGCTGGAGCTTCTTCGTGCGCTCGACCAGCTTCTCGAGGAAGGGCTCGCGGATCTTCTTGGCGACGAATAGGCGCGAGCCCGCCGCGCACACCTCGCCCTTGCCGTAGAAGATCCCGTTGTAGGCACCCTTGACGGCCGACTCCAGGTCGGCGTCGTCAAGGACGATGTTGGGCGACTTGCCGCCGAGTTCGAGGGTGATCCGCTTGAGAGTATCCGCCCCGGCGCGCATGACCTCCTTGCCGGTCTCGGTGGAGCCGGTGAGGGCGACCTTGTCGACTCCGGGATGGCGGACCAGTCCCATGCCGATGGTCTTGCCGTCGCCGGTGAGGATGTTGAGCACTCCCGGCGGCAGCCCTGCGTCGCACGCCACCTCGCCGAGGGCGATCGCGGTGAGCGACGTCAGGCGGGCGGGCTTGAGGATCACAGTGTTGCCCGCGGCGAGAGCCGGTGCGACCTTCCAGCTCTCGAGCAGGAGCGGGAAGTTCCACGGGGTGATGGCGGCGACGACGCCGATCGGCTCCCGCAGGGTGTAGTTGAGGAACGGGCCCTTCACCGGGATGGTCTCGCCGTGGATCTTGGTGCACCAGCCGCCGTAATAGCGGAACACCTCGGCGACCATCGGGACGTCGACGTAGCGCGACTCGAAGATGGGTTTGCCGTTGTCGAGCGTCTCGAGGGTGGCGATCCGGTCGAGCCGCTGCTCGATGAGGTCGGCCATCTTGAAGAGGATCTTGGCGCGGTCGGAGGCGGCCATGGCGGGCCAGGGTCCGGACTCGAAGGCCGTGCGCGCGGCCTGGACGGCGGCTTCCAGGTCGGCGGTGCCGGCGTCGGCGAGGGTGGTGAGGGTCTCCCCGGTGGCCGGATTGATCGTGGCGAACGTCTTCCCGGAAGCGGCGTCGCGCCACTGTCCGCCGATGAGGAGCTTGCCGGGCCGGAGATCGAGGGACGGGGTGTCGACCATGCGAGAATCTCCGGAGATCAGGGAGCGGCCCCAGTGGCGGTTGACGTTGGCTTCCGGGGCGCGGCTCTCTCGGGGGTTAGCGGGCCTTGAACTTGGGTTGGCGCTTCTCCACGTAGGCGCTGATGCCTTCCTTGGCATCCTCGCTCTGGAAGAGGATCTGCTGGAGTTCACGCTCGACGGCCAACGCCTCGGAGAAGGGGATCTCGAGACCGGTCTGGACGGCGCGCTTGATCCGCCCGACGGCCCGGGCGGCCTTGTTGGGCGGCGTGAACTGACGCGCGTAGGCGAGCACGTCCTCCCAGAAGGTCTCCTTCTCGAAGATGTCGTTCACCAGGTTCCACTCCTGCGCCTCCTCGAAGGAGAAGGTGCGGCCGGTGACCATCAGCTCGATCGCGCGCGAGCGACCGACCGCGCGCGCGAAGCGCTGGGTGCCGCCGGTGCCCGGGAGGACGCCCAGATTCACCTCGGGCAGTCCGATCTTGCCGCCTTCGCGCTTGGCGAGCCGGATGTCGGCGGCCAGAGCGATCTCGAGGCCGCCGCCGACCGTGTGGCCGTTGAGCGCGGCGATCACGAGCTTGGGCGTCTGCTCGAGCCGGCAGAGCATCTCGTTGGCGTGGAGGCAGAAGTAGTATTTGAACTCGGGATCGACCTCGGAGAGCATCTTGATGTTTGCGCCTGCCGAGAAGAATTTCTCGCCGGCGCCGCGCAGGATCATCACGTGGACGCCCTTGTCCATGCGCGCCGTGAGGATCGCCTCGTCGAGCTGGCGGTTCATTTCGTAGGTGTAGGTATTGGCCGGCGGGTCGCACATCTCGATGATGGCCAACCCGTTGTCGGTCGAATAATTGACCAGCTTTTTCTCGGTCGCGGTTTCGGCCAGCATGCTGCCTCTCCTGATCTCGCTCGAGATCCGAATCCGATCGATGAGCCGGGCATTCTACTCTCGCCGGTGAAGAATTTGCAACCTAAAATAGTTTCCGGCGAGAGCGGCCGCGGGAGCTGTTCCGGGTTGCTGGTCGGGCGTGGAAGTCAGGAGGGAGGCGGGCTGCGGGGCGATGGGGGAGCCTGCTTGGCACCGGGTGCGCCGCCCGGTATACTCCCTGCGTCGCCAGTCGGAGCGCCTTCCTTGGACGAGATCCGGTTTCGCACGGTCTTCCACCTCGAGGTGGCCCCCGACCGCCTGTGGCCCCTGCTCTCGAACACGGACCGGCTGAACCGCGCGCTCGGCCTTCCGCCGGTGATCTACCATCCCCGCCCGGCGGACGACCCGGGCCCGACCGTCGCGAGGTCCACCTACCTCGGGATGAGGGTGGAGTGGCGGGAGCACCCCTTCGAGTGGGTGCACGAGCGGCGCTATGCCGTGGAGCGGATCTTCCCCTCGGGCATCGTCCGCCGGATCTACGGCGGCGTAGAGCTGCGCAACCCGGCCCCGGGCCATACGGAGGTCGAGGTCTTCACGGACGTGACCCCGCGGAACCTGATCGGGTGGGTCGCGGCCAAGACCTCCCTAGGGCCCAAAGCCACCCGCGGCATGGAGACCGCGTGCCGGAACTTCGTGCGCTGGCTTGGCGGGGACTGCCCCGATCCGTATCCTCGCGCCGAGGCTCCGCCGCGGGCGGATCGCGCGCTGCTCGAGTTGCGCATGGCCAAGGTCGTGCGCGCCGGCATCGGCCCGGAACTCGTCGCTCGGCTGCGCGACCTGGTGACCTCGGGGCACGATGAGCAGGTCGTACGCGTCCGCCCGTTCGAGGTGGCTGAGCGCTGGAAGATGCCGAGGATGGAGGTGCTGCGCGGGTTCCTGTTCGCCGCCGCGGCGGAGCTGTTCGACCTCGAGTGGGAGGTGCTGTGCCCGAACTGCAGGGTGGTCAAGGCCGGGGAATCCCGACTCGACCGCCTGCTGCCGCAGGCCCACTGCGATTTCTGCAACATCCGCTTCGACCTCCAGTTCGACCTCAACGTCGAGCTGAGGTTTTCGGTGAACCCAAACGTGCGATTCGCAGAGCACGCGGAATTCTGCATCGGTGGACCCGGCAATACGCCCCACGTGCTCGCCCAGGTGCGCCTCCCGGCCGGAGGATCGCGCAACTTCTCCATCGACTTGCCCGAAGGCAAGTACCGCGTGCGGGTGCCGCGCATCGGCGAGCCGGTCTCGCTCGACGTCTCGGGTGACGCGCCCCTGGGACCGGTCGTCGTCCGGGTGACCCCTGCCGGGGTCGCCGCCGAGACGCTCTCCGCGCGGCCCGGCGAGGTCGCCCTCCGGATCGAGAGCGAGCTCGATCGCGAGGCGCTCGTCATGGTCGAGGACCGGCGCTGGCACGCGCTCGGGGCCCCCGCCGCGCTCGTCACCACGCTCCAGGATTTCCGGGACCTCTTCTCGAGCGAAGCACTCGCCCCGGACATGGCCCTCTCGATCCGCAGCCTCGCGATCCTCTTCACCGACCTCCGCGGCTCGACCGCGCTTTACGAGCTGCTCGGGGACAACCCCGCCTTTTCCCTCGTGCGCCGCCACTTCGCCATGCTCACCGGAGTCATCCGCGATCACCAGGGGGCGCTGATCAAGACCATCGGCGACGCCGTCATGGCCGCCTTCCACTCCAACGTGGATTGTGCCCGGGCCGCGCTCGAGATCCAGCGGGCGGTCGTCCGGTTCAATGGAGAATCTCCCGGCCGGGAGATCGTGGTGAAATTGGGAGCCCATGCCGGACCGTGCGTCGCCGTGAATGCGAACGGGGCGCTCGACTACTTCGGCACCACCGTCAACCTGGCGGCCCGGATTCAGAACGAAAGCCACGGCCGGGACTTCGTCCTGTCCCACTCGATGGCTTCCGAGCCGGGAGTGAGCGAGTTGCTGGCCCGCGACGCCGTGCTGATCGAAGACGTGGAACGGGAAGTGAAGGGGCTCTCCCGGCCGGTGCGAATCGTCCGCGTGTGGCCCGCCGAACGCGGGTCGAGGAAGTGAGCCAGGTTCCGCCAAGGCCTGCTGCATATGCAGCCAAGCCGCGGGCCGACCGGTGTTGATCGCGGTCCCCGAGGGAGCCACTTTTCGCTCGCCAGGGAACCAAGTGCAAGGCCGGTTGCAGATGGGTTATTCACGAAGGGCGCAGCCGTTCGTGAATAACTCGGGCTAACTGGCGGAGGTGGGCGCGCAAGCGGGAGAGGCGGCGGGCTCCTGGCGCTCGCGCGCGATCCGGTCCAGGGTCTCGAGGAAATGCTGCAGGTCCGTCAGTGTGACCAGGGAATGCACGAAGGCGAGTGCTCCCGCGCGATAGGCCTCCTGGATCACCTCCTGAGCGGCGTGCCGCGTCACCGCCACCGGCAGCACCCGAGCATTCGTCTCGCGCAACTGCCGAAGCACCCGGATTCCTTCGCCGTTGCGGATGTTGAGATCCACCACGGCCAAGTCGAATGGGAGGTTCGCCTGTCGGGTGAACACCACTGCCTCTTCCGACGTGGCGATCGCGCGGACCCCAAATCCCGCGTCTTTGAGGCAAGCAATGATCGTCTTCCGAGTCTTGAGCCGGTCGGCAATGATCAGGACGTTGCCCTTGCTCAAATGCAGCACCTCCCAACGCAGCCACCGAACCATTAGCACGCTGCGTGCCGACATCGCATATGCCGCCGCCGAGGCGCCTGCGAGAGTGGCAGTCTCATCTTAATATCATGTGCGGATTATTGTTGCGGAATGATCGCCAAGTCGCTGATCCCTAGTCGGTAACCGCAACGCGACGGATCTGGTTACAATTGTGTTGGCTCACGACATTTCCGTAGTTGATTCTCGAGATGCTCTCGGGCTTGTACGGCTCGCGTCCCCGGGCGTTCGCTACGTCACATGATCCAACTCGTGAATCGAAGCACTCAGTACCGCACCCCGGAGAATTGGGCCCAGTCTGCTCGGTGCTTCTGGCCCCCTGCATCGTTGCTCCCCTCTTCTGTCGCGCCGCACCCGGACCGCCCGCCCGGGCGCCCTCTTCTGTCGCGCTGCTTCCGGACCGCCCGCCTGGGCGGTCCTCGCA
>Ga0209514_10009092_pt1 | contig 11041 bp, 10 predicted proteins | sample Subgrocontami58m_FD_187452 | JGI IMG/M metagenome (GOLD analysis project Ga0209514, IMG submission 187452) | Subsurface groundwater microbial communities from S. Glens Falls, New York, USA - GMW37 contaminated, 5.8 m (SPAdes) (version 3) | ecosystem: Environmental > Aquatic > Deep subsurface >...
CAGGCAGTACTGCCTGGGCTGTGGGATGGACTACAGTAGTCGGTCTGGTCCCGGAGCAGGCGGAGGTAGGGCTCGCTGTCCTCAGCGGGCCGCGCACGCGGTCGAACGCCAAAGGCGGCGCGCTGGGACAGACGCGCCCTACCTCGTTGCACCTTCGGCTGTTTCGCAGCCCAGACAGCAACTACCGCGACCGGTCGAGCTTCCGCCGAGCCTCTGGCCCGGCCAGGCCTCGGCCTGCCACATCGGCGCGTCCATGCGCCTCAGCCCTCTGGATCTCGTTGCTTGGGCTTGCTCTGGGGCTCGTCTATCTCGCTGCCCCGGCGCAGGCCGCCACCTCGCAGGCGCGCTATTACGCGCACCCGGCCGAGTACGACGATTTCGGAGTCATCGCGCCCTGGTATCGCGGCCTCAACGGCCAGTGCGACTTTCGAATCCGTATCGCCGCCGAAACCCTGAAGCGATATCCTTGGACCGATACCAACCACGCCATCGCCGCCTATCCGGACTACTTGTTTACAAGCCTCTGGAATATTGACGCCAGCGGGACGATCACTCCCAAGACGCCCGCCGACTGGAGCAACGGCGATTTGGGCCAGCGCTCCACCAGCCTCCTCAACGGCTGGGCGGACTACTACCGCTACACCGGCGACCCCGCCGCCATCGCCCACCTGACCTACCTGGGCGAATTCCTTCTGGATCACTGCGTGACCCCGCCCGACCATCCGTGGCCCGGCCTGTTCATCAGCGTCCCCGTCAAAGGCAAAGCTTATGGAAAGTGCGACCCCAAGGGCATGATCCAGCTCGACATCTGCGGTTCCACCGGCCAGGGCCTGTTACGGGCCTATCAACTGACCGGCCGCGCCCGCTGGCTCGCGGCGGCCCAACATTGGGGTGATCTCCTGGCCGAACGGTGTCAGCGCGGCTCGGGCCAGGATCCCTGGGGGCGTTACGCGAACCCCGAGGACGCGCCTTGGAAGGACAACAAACAGACCGGCGGCGTGACGATGATCCTCGCCTTCCTCGATGACCTGATCCGGCTCGGTTATACCGGCAAGGACAACGCCATCGTGGCGGCACGCGACGCCGGTCGAGCCTACCTGCGCGACCGGTTGCTGCCCGCGTGGGCCGCCGATGACACCTGGGGACGCTACTTCTGGGACTGGCCCAACCCCACCCAGAACTGCATCACCACGCCAGACGCGGCCCGCTACATGCTCAACAATCCCACGCAATTCCCCAATTGGCGCAACGACGCTCGCAATATCCTCACGCTTTTCCTTCATCGCAGCAGCGTCGCTCCGGAGTCGAATGGCGACGTCTATAGCGGCGCTTGGGCATTCCCCGAATCGAATGCCTGCTGCGGACGCTCCCTCTGGTATAGCCCGTTCCTGCTCGCCCCCGCCCTCGCTGAGTACGCCGCCGATACCGAGAGCGAATGGGCCCGGGAACTCGCTTATCGGATGATGGTTTTGCAGACCTACGACGTACTGGAGACGGGCGTCACCGAGGACAACATCGACGGCGGCGTCATTGTCAACGGCGACTGGCTGAACATCGCCCATCCCCTGCCCCTCCGCTGGATGCTGACCGCGCTCGGCTGGCTGCCCGAGGGACTCGGAGCCAGCCGCGAAAACCACGTCGTCCGCTCGACAGCGGTGGTGAACTCGATCGTGTATGGCAAGGGCAGGATCGAGTATTCCACCTTCGACGCTCCCCCCGGGACCCTCGAAGTCCTGCGGCTCGCGTTTCTCCCCGCAACCGTGTCCGCCGATGGTGCCCCGCTCAGCAAGCGCCCCGACTCAACCCAAAATGGCTATGCTGTAAAGCCCCTGCCCAACGGGGACTCCATCGTCTCGATCCGCCATGAAGGGGCCCGGCGCGTCGTGATCACCGGACCCGACCCGCAGGATCTGTTGGACGACCCGGCGCTGACCTACGAAGGGGAGTGGAGCACCGAACCGGATGCCGCCGCCTTCGGGAAGACGCTACACCTGACTCGCACCGCCAACGCGTCGGTCACGGCGCAATTCCAGGGAAACCAGGTCCGCCTTGTCGGGCGGGTGGATCCGGCCGGCGGCTTGGCCGATGTGTTCCTGGATGGAGTGAAGCAAGCAGTGCCGGTGGACTGCTGGAATCCGGCGGCGCGCTCCCAGCAGGTACTCTATAACCGGAGCGGTTTGGCCGAGGGCGCGCACACGCTCAAGGTCGTCGCTCGAGGCGCGAAGAACCCGTACGCCACAGGTCAGCAACTGTTCGTCGATGCCGTCCAATCCTCGGCCGCCACCGGAGCATACCATTACCCGACCGGCACCGGCCCCAAGTCGCATCAGCGGATGATTTTCGGCTACATCGGCCGAGAGGATTACCGGGATTCGCAGGGACAGACCTGGCGCCCCGCCACCGAGTGGGTCACGCGCCTCGCCGCAGGCGCGGACCCCGTCGCAGCCTGCTGGCAAGCCATACCCGCATCCGAGGGCATCCAAGGAACCGCCGACCCAGATCTCTACCGCTACGGCATCCATGCCCGCGACTTCTGGGTGAACCTGACCGTGGGTCCGGGCCGTTACCACGCCCGCCTGAAATTCGCCGTCACCCGCGGGCTCGAATCGCGGAAGAACCCCTTCGATATCCGAATCAACGGCGAACGCGTCGTGACGAACCTCGATGTCGCCGCGACCGCGGGCGGAACCAATCGAGCTGTGGACCTCGTGTTCAACGACCTGGCACCAAGGCGGGGCATACTCGAGTTCCGCCTCACCGGCGGACGCACGACCGACGGCGCCCGTAACATCCGAGGCGAGGCATTCCTTCAAGCCCTCGAAATCGGTCCCGGGCCCGGAGGCGACGGCGCAAAACCGGTGTGCGCGCCCGCGCCCGAACCGACCGCCAATCTGCTGCTCAACGCGGACTTCGATGAGACCAACGGCGGAAGAACCGGCGGCCCTGGCGTGACAGGCATCCTGGCGGAATGGAACTACGAGTTCAGCGGCGCCACACCCAGCTATGCCTGGCAGGAACGCGACTACCAGCAACACGCCGACTGGGGCCTGCCCGAGTTCCACACCGGTCAAAGCGCCCTCCGCACCCACACAGACAAGTCAGGCCGCATCCGCCTCTACCAGGACGTCGAAGCGGCTCCCAACACGCGCTACACCGCCTCCGTCTGGGTCCGCACCGCAGACCTGCGCGGCAAAGGCTTTGGCCTCGCGCCCGAAGACTCAGCCGGCCTCGTCCTCATCGAACTCGACGCCCAAGGAAAGGTCCGCCAACAGCACGAAAAGATCGAGGTCAAGAAACCCGGCCCCTACACCCAGTTGTCGCGCACCATCACCACCACCTCAGGAACCGCCCAGATCCGCTTCCAACTCGAGACCGTGATCCACTGTCCCTACCAGGAAGGCCACGTCACCTATGATAATTGCTCGCTGACGCAAGCACCGCACTGACCAACCGACACAAAAACGAAGATATGACAGCAAGAACAGGATACATAACCTATCTGCACAGCGACACTCTGCCCCCTTGACCTCCAAGCACCATAGTCATTTATAAGAACCGACCCCTTGAAGAACCGACCCCTTGACCGTGTCGCACGTTTACGTATGCTGCGATTACGCAGGTATGCCTACTTGTTCCTGCGCACATATTTCGAGGTCTGTAACTACGAGATGGTCAATAAGTGGCACTAACTGAAGCACATAATGCAGCCTCTCCTTTTCCGGTACATGTGGAGACACCTTCTCTAGTGTCTGAATGGCAAGATCGAACTTTGCTTTTTGAAGCTCCAATCCCATCTTTTCGTTTTCCAGTTTGAGCTTTGCTGCTTCTTGATACGTCTTCAATGCCTCCCCTGTGATCTTCTGTGCCTCACGCCGTGACTTCATTGCACGGGCGCGTATTTCGAGAAGCTCAGCCTTGCTGTTCTCGATCTCGACCTGTTTTGACACCTCCTGCAACTGGGCCATCGCCTTCTGGTGACGCCTTCTCCAAGGCACAATGTCCTCCCTAACCACTTTAAGTGCCTCGGCTACGCCATCGATTTCAATATTCAACGGTGAGTTCTGCTCGATCCTGCGAATTCTGATACCGGTATTCTTCGTGCCGCGGATGTCATTGATCACAGCCTGAATGGCGCAGAGACATTCCAAGTATGGAATGACTCGAAAGGCCAAATTGTGCGGTGTAAGCAAAAGTGTCTTGCCACGTACCGGGCTATCTTCGCGCAAAGATAGCGAGAACCTGCATTCTGGGGGGGACGAAGGATTAGGATGGATCTCCTGGAGGCCAGCAATTTTTTCATGGCGCATTGCAAGCATGGACAGCTGCAACTGCAGCCGGTCAATCGACTGCTCAATGAAATCCAGTTCAAAGTCACGTTGCTGATTCTCCGGCGTCTTCAAGATGCTGGAAGGGGTAAATATGCCGACGTGTGCAGGTGGTTTCTCAGGATGAAACAACGGATCGTCGAAATACGTAAACGATGCCGACTGGCCACGGCCTATGGCAGCCAGAAAGTCACGGTAAGAATTCAGAACCTTCCGAGAATCAGATTGGTTTGCTAGATTCATTCGCTGTTCATACTACCAAAGGAGGGCCGTGTGTCAATAGTGCAAATAGGGTCCCCAGCAGTTCTCATTTTGACTGAGCCGGCAGCGTGGCTGCTGGTGGGAGCTTGTTGAGTGAGGTGGGCCAGACAAGGTGTAGGCGTGCCGTTGAGCCGTATCGGCAGGTCGGCGCCCGGGGCCAATGCGGGTGAGCGTTTTCGGAGGGGCTACGCCGGATGAGTACACCTCACCACTCCCACTGGCTGGCCTCAAGGTGGCTTGGCGTCGGGACCGATTTCCAGACCCCGCATCATGAAGTCCATAAGCGCCTCCCAGTTGGCAAAGAGCATATATCGGGTGGATAAGGGGTCACCCATTATGCTGAGGTGTGAATTATGCTGAGGTCGGTCTTTGCGGGGCAGAATCTGCCCGTAGTTACAAGCGGACAGGCTGGACGTGAGTTTTGAGAACTCCGCATAGTCAGAGGTTCTCCAGGAACTGAGCGAGTAACAGTTTAGCTGGTAGTCACGGTGGCTTATCGGGCGCGGATGCATTCGGTGTGGTGGGTTTCGTTTTCGGAGGATGTCTGTAAAGCTGGGCCTGAGCCTGGGTGGTGTTTAGAGTAAGGAGATTGTGAAGGAAGTGATGGGCCTTTTTACCCTGGCGCTTGGCTGTCTCAAAGAGGCTGCGCAGGACACTGTGGTTTTCCAGCCCCTTCTGGGAACGGGTGCCTTGAATGACTCGGCGCATGATCACCACCGGGCGCAGACTTCGCTCGGCCTGATTATTGGTCGGAGGGACATTGGGACGACGAAAGCAGGTGAAGAGGAGTTTCTGTTCCTCACCCAGGAGTCGTTGGCGGAAGGTTTCGGTTCGCGGATGGCGAAAGGAGGTCCGGCAGATTCCCTTGAGTTGCGCGCGCAAGGTGCGTGCCTTGGCTTTGGCGGTTCCGGCTCGCCAAGGCCCCCTGGAGAGTTTGCGGTGAGCCCGGCAGGCGTCGCGAACAAACCGTTGAATGTCCTGGCAGAACCGGCGGGCGGCAGGATCGGCGGCGCGGCCCTGAGCAAGGCCAGTTCCTGGCCGAGTTCTTTGGCCTTGGTTTTGATGTGGGCCAGGCAGGACTGGCGGTCCTTGGGGTGGATGCCCTTGTAGGAGGCGTAGGCATCGGCGACGAGCACGCCGCCGAATCGCTCGCCCAGGAGTTCCTGGGCGGCTGGGGTGGAGCGGTGGGCGTCGATGCGGAAGAGGGCCAGATCGTCGTTGCCGGCATACCAAACCCAATAGGTGCCGCCATCGTGGCGCCAGGAGGTCTCGTCAGCATGCGCGACGGCCAGGGAGCAGACCTTTTCCAGGAGGTCGGCGTAGAGGGGCCAACCGCGGCGCACCACCTGCCGCTCAAAGCCATAGGCGCTGGCAGGGACAAACTTCAAACCGAAGAAGTCGGCGAAGAAGCGGCTGATTTTGCGCTCGGAGAGGTTGAGCTCGTAGCGCAGGTAAATGGCCGTGGCTTTGGCCGCCGGTCCGATATAGGAGCCGGGAAGCTCTCCCGGCCCGGTGGCATGGATATCGCGATCGCAATCCTCGCAATGGGCTTGCTGGTGGACGAAGCGGGTCACCACCACCCGCGGTTCCAAAACAATGTCTTCCTGGATGTGCTGGTGAAGGCTCTCCACGGGCGTCAGATGCGTGCCCTGGCACAACGGGCAGGAGAGGGGAGCGGCAACCGCGACGATCTTGTCAACATGATCGGGCTTGGGCCGCTGCCAGGGGGGATGGCCTTTGGGAGCGCCGCGCTTCTTCTTCTGGGGGGAGGGGAGTCTGGCTTGAGGGGGTGCCTGCGGCCTTTGAACTGGCTCTGGTGCAGGGCCTGAAGCTGCGCCTTGAGTTGTTGGTTTTCCCGTTCCAGCTCCCGGTTGCGGCGGCGCTGCTGGTCGAGTTGGCCGGTGAGTTCCTGGATGACATGCTCGTAATGGCACTCGGTGCCCAGCAGGTTTTGGTAGCGGTCCCAAACCACCGGTGCAGGCAGGCCCTCCAGATAGGGGCACCCTTGCCGGTGAGGGCAGACAAACTGGTGGTCCAGTTCGGAAAAACGGGGCACCGGACTAATCTGCCTCGGGCAGTTGGAGCAAGCGCCAGTTGACCTCCGAAAGCCGGGTGAGAAGCCGGCGCACTTTGAGGTGGTTCTTGGTCATGGACCGAACTCTCGGGACCAGGTCCTTGCGGACGTACTGGGTGCGGGTTTTGCGCTCGACCTTGGTGGTCAGGTGAAACCCGCGCTGGGAGGGGTTCTTGTGGAGGGAGCCCTGGAGCAGATCCAGGGCGGCGTTGATTTGGCGAGAGAGCTGGTCTTTTCGGAACAGGAGGGCATCGCGTTGCTTACTCATACGAGTGCGTATATATACGCACACTATAAGGCCTGAAAAACCAGGCGTCAACAGGAAAAGCGGATAAAGTGACAAAAAAGAAGCGAATAACAGCTAAACTGTTACCTGAGCGAGGGGGTCGGAAAGGGGTCGCCCATAGCTTGGAGCGTTATGGAGTTGACAAACGGGGTAAACAAGAGCAAATAGGGCGGGTATGCCGCGAAAGATACGAGTGGAGTACCCGGGCGCGATCTACCACGTGATGAGTCGAGGAGATCAGAGGGAGGACATCTTCCTGGATGATGTGGACCGGCAGGATTTTCTCAAGACCCTGGCAGAGGCATGCCAGAAGACGGGTTTCCAAGTCCATGCGTACTGTCTGATGCGCAACCACTTTCACCTGGTGCTGGAAACGCCCAATGCCAATCTGGTGGCGGGCATGGCCTGGCTGCTGAGCGCGTATACGATTTGCTTGAATCGCCGGCATGAGCTTTTCGGGCATGTGTTTAGCGGGCGTTACAAGGCGCTGATTGTGGATGGGAGTGGCAACGGTTATGTCAGGACGGTTTGCGACTATGTTCATCTGAATCCGGTTCGAGCCGGGGTGCTAGGGCCTGAAGACCGGCTGGTTGCCTATCCGTGGAGCAGCTTGGTCTGGTACGGGGCGGCGCGGGAGTACCGACCGGGGTGGATTCGGGTGGACCGGCTGCTGGGGGAGCACGGGATAGGGGAAGACACGGCGGCTGGGCGGCTGGAATTCGAGCGACGCATGGAATCGCGCCGAGCGGAGGAGGCCGATGAGGAATCGCTCAAAGCGGTGCGTCGGGGGTGGTGCCTGGGGAGTGAGGAGTTTAGGAGGCAACTGCTGGAGCGAATGGAAGGGCGTCTGGGCGAGCACCACGAGGGGGCGCTACGGGTGGAAACGGCGCAAGCGAAAGCCGAGCGCATCATGGGGGAGGAGTTGCATCGATTGGGCTGGAAAGAGTCTGACCTGTCTTGCCGACGCAAGAACGATCCTGGGAAGCTGGCGTTGGCAGCGCGTCTGAGGAGGGAAACAACGCTGTCGCTCAAATCGATCACGGCCCGGGTGGGGCTGGGCAGTTCCAAGAGCGCGAACACCAAACTACACGTATGGATGCGAGCCAATGCGCAATGCGCGATGCCCAAGGGCAGGAGCCAATCGGCGGTCGGGTGGGGTGGAGGCGAGGGCAATTCGAGAAAAACTTTCAAGAATCCCACTCGCAAGAAAATGCACACAATGAACCAAGCTCTGGGTTGACCCCTTTAACTGACAAAGGAAAAGCTTCTCAAAAGGAGTCAATCTAGTCATTGAATTGGCAGAAAGAAAACTATGAAGAAATTAATGACGGTTGTAGCACTGCTGCTACCACTGGCCAGTTCGGGGATGGCCATGGAGGTCGTCACTGTCGCTTTCCCGCAAGGGAGGCTCCCAATCGGGGTCTCTCTCGATTGCCAGTTTGTGATCCAAGGAATCACAAACACTGCTTTCGACAAGAGAGCAGTGCCGAATAATCCTTATACTTGGGCCGGAGTGGCAGATTTCGTCCTAGTTAGGGACGGCGTCCGAGTAGCGGACGTTCTCTTCGACCAGAGGTCGATTCTCTTCAGAACCAATGATGGTTTCGCAGGAAGCTTTTCCTGGTTCGGAAGGGTGTACTCATACGCCAAAAACGAGGTGGCCTGGGTGGAACCAGGTAAGTACACCATGTTGCTTGGAGTTTTGGATAAAACAACCTATGGAGGAGGGCAGTTCTCCTTCACAGCGGAATCGGAACCATTCGAATTGGTGGGGGAGATCCCATCGTTGGTAATTCGCGCTTATCCGGATGGCCGGATCTGGGCATACGCCTCCGGGACACCGGGGGCAATCTACTCTCTTTTTGGGAGTAGCAACTTGGGCGGGAGCTGGACCCTTGTCCAGCAATTTACCATCCCCGTCGCGGGGATGAAGGCGGTGGTCGTGGGGGCCACTGGGAGTCAAGGTGGAATGTGTTTCTTTCACCTAAAAAAGGAGGAGTGATCTCTTCCAACGCGTCCAGCGTTCACTGGACACAGGTAGAGAAGTGCCGGAAAGGGGTCACCCATTATGCTGAGGTGTGAATTATGCTGAGGTCGGGTTTTGACTTCTGCAGTAATTTCGGTGATTTCGGATGGTGGGTAAAGTCTTGAGTCCAAGTTAGCCCACCGCAAGGGCTTCGAGCATTTTCGCAAAAAGGGGCATTTTCTTTTTCGCTTGCTTTGGCCGCCCAGTCCGGTATCCTACTCATTATTATGAGTAGGATACAACGACTCGAGCGCACGTCCACCCTGGCCCTGCGCCAACGCAAAGCGCATCTCCTGCGCTCCTTCCAAGTTTCCCCCCGGATTCTCCACGCCTCGCTCATCGAGCGCTTCCTCAAATGCGGCAAGCCCAAGTGCCACTGCCACAGCGGGGGGCCCAAGCACGGTCCCTTCTTCTATCTCAACCGCTGTTTTGGCAAGGGCCAGATCCAATCCCTTTTGCTCAAGTCCCCCGATCAGATCGACCAGGCGCGCCAGGGCCTGGCGGCCTACGCCCAAGCGCAGGAGGCGCTGGATGAGATCAGCCAGATCAATCGCGAGCTGCTCCGCCGCGGTGAACCGCTCGCCGGAGGCGCCTCATGAACGAACTGGCGCAATTCCTGACCTACGTCACCAAAGTCTTCGCCTTGGGCCGACTCGTGCGCCAAGTGCGTGACCAGAGGCCCTATCCGGACATCCCCACCCGGGCGCTGTTCCTGACCCTGCTCCTGGGGGTCGTCCTGCGCGTGGGCAGTTACCTGGACCTTTGCGCGCAAACCAAAAGACGGCGCTGGCAGCATTTGATCCATTGGCCCAAACGCATCGGCAAAGACGCTTTCGGCTATGTGGGCGAGCGCTTCTATCTGGAGGACTTGCGCCAGAACCTGGTTGAGGTGAACAAGACCCTGAAAAGAAACAAGGCTCTGGAAAGCTGTAAAATCAACGGCTTGCTCTTCCTGAGCGTGGACGCCAACGAGCATTTCAAGAGCCGCAGCCGGTGCTGTCCCTGCTGCTGCCAGAGGGAGGTCGAGGAGACCGACGACCAAGGCCAAAAGCACACCGTCATCGAGTACTATCACCGGTATGTCTTCGCCCAGATCAACGGTCCCAAGGTCAACCCGCTGCTGGACTTGGAGCCGGTTCGCCCCGGCGAAGGGGAGGCCGAGGCGGCCTTGCGGTTGCTGGGGCGCATTCGCCGGGTTTACGGCGCGCGCTTCTTCGACGCGGTGACGATGGATGGCTGGTATGTGCAGGGACCCTTCTTGAAAGCGGTGGAGAAACTGGGCTGGGGTTTTGTGGTGGTGCTCAAACAGGAACGGATGGAAGTGTTTCAGGAGGCGCGGGCGTTGAGCGCGGGGAAGAAGCCTGATCTTCAATTCCACGATAAGCAACGGGAGCGGGAGGTGCAGTTGTGGCAGGTCAAGGACTTGGCCTTGAGCAAGAGCTATGGCCACGCGGTCTGGGTGGTTCACTCTCACGAGGAGTGGATCGAAACGAAGATCGTGGGCGGAAAGGAAGTCAGCCAACGCCAAGCCAGCGACTGGTGGTGGCTGGCGAGCGAGAAACTCCGAGGCTATGGGCCTGGAGTGGTTTATGAGGGGGGGCGCCGGCGTTGGGGAATCGAGAATAAAGCCTTCAATGAGCTGACTCAGCATTATCACCTGGAGCATTGCTACCATCACGAACCGGTCGCCATGCTGGCGCAGATGCTCATCCTAATGCTGGGCTTTGTGCTCTTTAACGCCTACGCCATGCTGCACAGCCAGCAGATCCGACCGGGCAAGATGACGTTGAAGGAACTGGCGCACGATCTGGACTTGGGGCTGCAAGAGGCTTTGCCTTGGAATCTGTGGTTCTCCAGCGCATGACGCCTCGCCCGGGGTTGGTGCTTTTGGGACGTTGCTCTTTGCCAGTTTCGCCGGTGCAAAAAGGGGGTTTAGGGGGTCACGGAGGAAGTGTCGTCGGACGCGATCCGCTTGCGGCAAAAAACAGAACCCGACGCGCGCATTGGCCCGGCGAAAAGCGCGCTCCCGAAAGAAAGGCGGCGATCCACACCACCTTCCGAAATTTCCG
>Ga0209514_10009096_pt1 | contig 11038 bp, 10 predicted proteins | sample Subgrocontami58m_FD_187452 | JGI IMG/M metagenome (GOLD analysis project Ga0209514, IMG submission 187452) | Subsurface groundwater microbial communities from S. Glens Falls, New York, USA - GMW37 contaminated, 5.8 m (SPAdes) (version 3) | ecosystem: Environmental > Aquatic > Deep subsurface >...
TTTCGCTCTCCACCGTTTCGCCAAGCTGGGCGCTTGCCTTCAGCTTGCGCGCGGCGGACAAAGCGATTTCCCGCTGTGGATCGGCTACCTTCTCCACAACGGTCTTGACCGCGTACACCTTTATGTCCCCGCTGGACGGCAGAATCCTGACGGTGATGTCCTGGTTCTCGGTCTGCAGCTCTTTCTTAAAGGCAGACACCAGCGCGGATTCCACCGCGCCCAGGACCACCTCCTTGGGGAGGTTCCTCTCCGCCGCGAGTTGCGTGATTGCTATCAGGAATTCGCTTTTCATCGCAGGCCAGCTCCCTCTATGCGCCCGTTCCGGCCAACAAAAAAGTGGGCTGGCCACCCACTTTCAAAGAGCCGAGAATTTGGCAGTTGCAGTATATCAAACACCGGGGGGCAAGCGCAAGGGCGTGTCCTTGTCCCGTATGTGTGCGGCACGTGATGAGACCTTGTCACCGTCCAGCCCTTGACTTTTCCGCGGGATGGCCTGTATACTCCGGCCCGTGGCTTGTGCACTACTTGTGAACGGGTATCCAGGCTGGCGCGTCCTCGTCGTACACCTTGGCCCCGGACAGCAGGCAACCTGGCCATAGTATCTCTAAGGAGGGCCTTCGGATGGCTCTAGCGGACAAGACCCTCACATGCCGGGAGTGCGGCGCGGCGTTCATATGGACGGCCGGCGAGCAGGAGTTCTACCAGCGGCGGGGCCTGGTGAACGAACCTGCGCGGTGTCCCCAATGCAGGGCGCAGCGTCGTCGAGCCCGGGGCGATCAGGAGCAGGGTGGGGCGCGGCCCATGTACCCCGCGGTATGCGCGCAGTGCGGCGCGGAGACCCAGGTCCCGTTCCAGCCCAGACTGGGACGCCCTGTCTACTGCAGCAACTGCTTCTCGTCGGTCCGCGGCACCGGCCGGCCCAGTTAGACCTGGTCACCGGGGCGCCAGTGCCCCGGCGGTCAGGCGGGGACCACGCTGGAGCGCCGCCGGGTGAGCGCTTCAGCCGGATTCCAGGCCCACTGCGGTGCAGAATATCTGCCGGCCATGGAGGCGGAAACGCTGTCCTCTGCGTGGAGCGCCTGTCTGCCTTGGCGCGGGCCTTCTTCAGCGACACTTGTTTCGCCTCAGGGTGTCAGGTGATGCACTCGTGCTGTCTTCCCTCCGCGATCCGCTGGCGTTGCCTCTGCGTATCATCCGTATAAGTCCTCTGCACCGGGGTGAATGATGATTCGTTTATCACGTGGGTTTTTCCTTTGCACGGCGGCGTCCCTTGCGTTTGCGCTGGGGGCCTGCGCGGCTCCTTCCGCGCCGGCGCCGACGCCCGCGCCCAGCGCCACGGCGATGCCGTCTCCTGCGGCGACCGCGACTCCCGTGCCGCCGGCGCCCACCTCTGTGCCGCCGACGTCAACGCCTGTCCCTCCGGCGACGCCAACGCCGCGGCCCGCGCCGACGCCCGCGCCCACCCCCGCCCCCACGCGGGTTCCCGCACCGACGGCGGCTCCAGCCCCTGCGCCGCAGCCCACTGCCACTCCCGTGCCACCGACGCCTACGCCTCTGCCGCCAACCGCGACTCCCGTGCCGCCGACGCCTACACTGACGCCCACGCCCGTTCCCACGGCAACGCCGACTCCGGGGCCCGTGGTGAACGTGGACATAGGCGACTTCTTCTTTAGTCCTTCCACCTTGAGCGTTCCGGTAGGGGCGACGGTGGTCTGGACGCAGAAAGGCGCCAGGGTCCATACAGTGACCGCCACGGGAGCGAGCAAGGGAGCGTTCGATTCCGGGAACGTCCCGCCCGGGGGGAGCTTCCGCCATACGTTCCTGAGTCCGGGCAGTTTCAACTACGTCTGCTTGAACCATTCCATGATGTCGGGCCTTGTCACCGTCAACGCGCCGACGCCCACACCGACGCCTGTCACGCCCACGCCCACGCCGTCTCCAACACCGACGCCCGGAGCACCCAGCGCGGCCATCCTGCCTCAGGCGAATGTGGACATCACCAATTTCGCCTTCAATCCCCGGATTGTCACCATTGCCGCCGGCGGGACGGTCACGTGGACACAATTCGACACCACGAAGCACACCGTCACCGGCGTGGACTGGGGGTCATCGCAGTTGACTCAGGGCCAGAAATATACACTCACCTTTTTGCGCCCGGGCAAGTTCCTCTACGCGTGCAACATTCACAGCTTTATGAACGGAGAGGTCAACGTCGTCGCCACGGCGACGCCGACTCCTTCTTCCTAGTCCGTCGTCCGCGCTGAGTCCCGGAGGGCGTTGATCACCCCGCGGGGATGGGGAAAGCCCTGGAATACAGGTGCGCCTCCGCAGGCCAGAGGCCCGTATGAACGTTGGCGTAGGCCGCATCCAGCTTCGGCTGCCAGAGAACGATTCTCTGAAGGGTAAGCGTCACACCCTCCGCTCCGTGATTGACCGGGTCAAGGGACGCTTCAACGTGTCCATAGCGGAGGTGGACGACAACGACAGGTGGTGCCTCATCACTCTGGGCGTCACGTGCGTCAGCAACGACGCGCGACACGCCAACGAAATGCTCTCGCGCGTCGTGGACTACATTGACTCGATTCGCGGCGACGCTGAGCTTCTGGACTATCAGGTGGAGATACTGACGGCCTTCTAGCCGTCGGCGGCTCCCGCCCCGTGCCCGTGCGGGCTGCGTTGCATCTCGGGACGACCTCCCCGTGTATACGTGTATAATTGATGCGTTTCCCGGCCAGGGAGTAGCGTGAGCGTATGAAATCGGAGAAAGGCGGGCAGGTGCACGGAGGAAATCCCACACCTACCGTCGAGGACTACGTAGCCGTCATCTACGGCCTGGTCAGCGACGCCAAGCCTGTCACCGCCTCGCAAATAGGACGACGACTTGACGTCTCTCTGCCCACCGTCGGCGCGACGCTGCGCCGCATGGAGCGCGATGGCCTGGTCGCGTTCCATGAGCGCCGTCACATAGGCCTCACGCCCGCGGGCGAGCGCCTGGGCGAGTCCATCGCGCGGCGACACCGGTTGGTGGAGCGGCTGCTCACCGACATCCTGGGCCTGAGCTGGCAGGACGTCCACGAGGAGGCCCATCGCCTGGAGCACGCCGTGTCCCCCCGCGTGGAGGCTCGACTCTCCGAGGTGCTGAAGCACCCTTCGACGTGTCCCCACGGCAATCCCATTCCCGGCAACGCCGCGCCGTCCCGCGCGCCGACCGTTCCGCTGGCCCGCGTCTCGGAGGGCGAGCGGGTGGTGGTCCGGCGCATCACCGAGGACGCCGAGAGCCAGGACAAGCTCATGGACTTCCTGGCGCGCAACGGGATACTGCCGGGGAACGTGCTGAACGTGGTGGAAGTATCCGGCTTCAACGCCACCATGCTGGTGCGCAGCGACGGCAGGGACGTGACCGTCGGCCTGGCCACCGCCAGCGAGGTCTGGGTGGAGCGCCTCGGCTCTTAGTCCGGCGACGCCCCCCCCCAAAAAAAAACCTGTGTGCCTCTTTTCACACACTCCTTGACAGGCTGCGGATGTTAGTGTATGCTAACATGCAGATTTAGCCTATACCAATATTCTTTCGCAGGCTCAGCGTAGGCGGAGGTCAGCATGCCCTACTCATTCCTCACCACCTTCAGGGAAGGACTCGAGGCCGCGCTCATCATTGCCATTGTTCTCAGCTATCTGCGCCGTGTTGGACAGGGGCGCTACAGCCGCTCCGTCTGGACCGGGGTGGTCCTCGCTCTCGCGGGGAGCCTCCTTGTGGGCGGGCTCTTGCAGCTTCTGTCCATCGAGCTGCCTGGCGCAGCCATGGAGGCCATTGAGGGCACGGCCATGTTCCTGGCCGTGGGCGTCCTCACGTGGATGATCTTCTGGATGCGGCGGCAGGCGGCGACCATCGGGAAGCACCTGCGGGACCGGGTGGACGTGGCCCTGAAGGCGGGCTCCGCGTCAGCTCTGGGCATGCTCGCGTTCACCGCCGTGGGAAGAGAGGGGCTGGAGACAGTCCTCTTTCTTTTTGCCGGGGTGGCGGTGAGCAAGTCGGCCCTCCTGTACTGGCTGGGGGCTGGCCTGGGGCTGATGGCGGCGGTAGCGCTGGGCTATCTCATTTACAGGGGGGCCGCGCGGCTTCCTCTCAAGTCGTTTTTCACTGTCACCGGCGTCGCTCTCATCGTGCTGGCGGCGGGGCTTCTGACCAACGGCCTGAAGGAGTTCCACGAGATGGGCCTCATCCCCAGCCTGGGCATGCGCGTATGGGACACCTATGACCTTCTGCCGGACAACTCCACGCTGGGGCGCACGCTGGGCGCCGTGTTCGGCTATGACTCCAGCCCCTTCCTGGGCCAGGTGGTGGCCTACGTGGGATACCTCGCTCCGGCGATGATGCTGTTCTTCTTCGGGCATGGGGGCGCAACGTCCAGCGCGCAGTCCGTGTCATCCCCCCGTCCGAAGGAGGCGTAGGCCATGAAAACGCTCCATCTTGTGCTGGTTCTTGCGGCGCTTCTTCTTTCCCTGGCCGCGTGCACCGTGGGGTCCGGCAGGGAGATCGGCATCGTTGCCGGGGAGCGCAACAGCAACCCCGCCATGTACTTCGAGCCGAAGCGCGTGACCGTCCGCGCCGGGGAGACGGTGAGCTTTGTGGTAAGGAACGACGGCGTGGTGGACCATGAGTTCGAGAGCGATGAGGCGGGGATAGAAGAGGTCATTATTCCTGCGAGAGGGACCCGGCGGGTCGCCTTCGAGGCGCCGTCCCGGCCCGGCGAGTACCCCGTGTACTGCGACCTCACGGGCCACCGGGACGCGGGGATGGAACTCATCCTCGTGGTCGAATAGCGGCGGGCGAGCGCTCGCGGGAATCGGTCGTTCCTGCGGCATCCTATCGCGTGCGAAGGACACCGCGGGACAGTTCCCCTCGAAGGAATCAGGCAACCAGGTCCCTTGGCACACATCAAACAGGAGGAGGGTACCCTTGAGTCTATCCCGTGCATCCCTTTTGGCGCTTTTCGCGCTGGTCGCGGCGACAGTGGTCGCGTGCGCCAGCCCGACTCCCGCGCCGGCGAGCGCGCCGCCCGCTCCCTCGCTGGCGGGGCAGACCATCACGGTGTACTCCGGTCGCGCCGAGGACCTGATAAGCCCCATCATCGAGCAGTTCACAAGGGACACGGGCGTCAAGGTGAACGTTCGCTACGGCGGCACGTCCGAGCTGGCGGCGGCCATTCTGGAGGAGGGCAAGAACAGTCCGGCTGACGTGTACTGGGCGCAGGACCCGGGAGCGCTGGGCGCGCTCTCGCAGAAGGGTGTCCTCGCCAGGCTGCCGGATAGCATTCTGACCAGGGTGGACACGCGGTTCCGTTCGCCGAAGGGCGAGTGGGTGGGCATCACCGGCAGGGCGCGCGTGGCGGCCTACAACACGAAGAAGCTGACGGAGAAAGACCTGCCTGATTCCACGTTCGGCTTCACCGACCCGAAGTGGAAGGGGCGCATCGGATGGGCGCCGACGAACGGCTCGTTTCAGGCGTTCGTCACGGCGATGCGGGTCGTTGACGGCGAGGCGAAGACGCGCCAGTGGCTGGAGGGCATCAAGGCGAATGGCGCGAAAGCCTATCGGAACAACACCGCCGTCCTGCTGGCCGTGGCGTCCGGTGAGGTGGACGTGGGCTTCGTCAATCACTACTATCTCTACGCGCAACTCAAGGAGAAGGGGCCGTCGTTCCCGGCGCGGAACTACTACCCGCGCGCCGGTGATGTGGGCGGGATGGTCAATGTGGCGGGCACCGGCGTCCTGGCAACATCGAAGAACAAGGATGCCGCACTGAAGTTCGTGGACTACATGCTCTCCTCCCCCGCGCAGACGTACTTCGCGGGGGATGCGCCCGGAGGGGACGCGTACGAGTACCCGCTTATCTCCGGCGTGCCCATCCATCCGGAACTGACGTCGCTCTCCCAGCTCAAGACGCCGAACGTTGACCTCGGCGGCCTGGGCGATCTGGAAGGGACCCTCAAGCTTCTGCGTGACGCGGGGATTTTGTAGGAGTTGACGTCTGTAACTGGAGCACCGCGTCCGGCGGGGGCTGTCGCGCGGCGCGGCGGGGGCTTGCGCAAGCCCCCGCCACCCGCTGCTTTATGGGCGCCCGCGGCCATGGTGGCCGCGGCCATTGCGCTGCCGCTTGCGTACCTCGTCATGCGCGCGCTGGGCGCGGGCGGCGAGACCGCCGACCTGCTGCTCAGACCCCGCACCCTTGAGACGCTGGGCCGGACGGTGGCCCTTGTCGTTGCCGTCACGGGCGTCGCGCTGGCCCTGGCGCTGCCGCTGGCGTGGCTCACATCGCGCTCGGACATCCCTCTTCGCCGCGTCTGGTCGGCGCTGCTGCCCCTGCCGCTGGTCATTCCCAGCTACGTCGCTGGATTTGTCGTGGTGGCGGCGCTGGGGCCGCGCGGCATGCTGCAAAGCATGCTGGCCGCGCCCCTGGGAGTCGAGCGGCTGCCGGAGATATACGGCTTTCCCGGCGCCGTGCTGACCATTGTCCTGGTGGCGTTTCCCTATGCATTGCTGACCCTGCAGGCTGCGTTGCGCGGGCTGGACCCCGCGCTGGAGGAGGTCTCGCGCAACCTGGGGCACGGGCAGTGGGACACCTTCTGGCGGGTGACGCTGCCGCAGCTCCGTCCTGCCCTTGCCGCCGGAGGATTGCTGATCGCCCTGTACACGCTGAGCGACTTTGGCGCCGTCTCTCTGCTCCATTACGAAACGTTCACCTGGGCTATCTACCTCCAGTACCAGGCGTCCCTGGACCGCACCATCGCGGCGGCCCTGTCCCTCGTCCTCGTCGCCGTAACCGTTGTCATTTTGCTTGTCGATCTCTCTCTCCGTGGCCGGGCACGGTACCATCGCAGCTCGTCGGGCGCCGCGCGCCCGTCCGCGCCCGTGAAGCTGGGGCGCTGGCGATGGCCCGCCCTGGCGTTCTGCGCGCTGACGGTGACGGGCGCTCTGGTCATGCCCGTGGCGGTGCTGCTTTACTGGCTCGCACAGGCGCTGCATGCGGGGGAGCCGCTGCGCGCCGTGTGGGGCGCGGCGGCAAACTCCGCCTATGCGTCCGGCCTGGCGGCGCTCGTCGCCATCGCCGCCGCGTTGCCCGTGGCTATCCTGGCGGTGCGCTACCCGGGCGCTGTCAGCGCGCTTCTTGAGCGCTTCACGTACATGGGCTTTGCGCTGCCGGGCATCGTCCTTGCGCTGGCGCTGGTCTTCTTCGGCGCGAACTTCGCGACGCCGCTGTACCAGACGCTGGCTATGCTCGTTTTCGCCTACGTGATTCTGTTCCTGCCACAGGCCGTGGGGACGTGCCGCACCGCGCTTCTCCAGGTGAGCCCGCGGCTGGAGGAGGCGGCCCGCAGCCTGGGACGCACGCCGGCCCAGGTCGTCACGACGATCACGCTGCCGCTCATTCGCCCTGGCATCCTGGCGGGCGCGGCCCTGGTCTTCCTGAGCACCATGAAGGAGCTGCCCGCGACGCTTCTGCTCAGCCCCATCGGCTTCCGGAGCCTGGCGACGACGATCTGGTCCGCCACCGATAACGGCTTCCTGGCCCGCGCCGCCGTGCCCGCGCTCCTGCTTATTCTGGTATCATCTCTCCCCATGGCTTTCTTCGTCATCCGTCAACAGAGGACGAGGCCGTGAGCAATATAGCGGTGCGCTGCGCTGGCCTGAGCAAGAGCTTTGAGGATGTCCCGGCGGTCCAGGACATAGACCTGGAGGTCGTTGAGGGGAGCACCCTGGCGCTCGTCGGCCCCAGCGGGTGCGGCAAGACCACGCTGCTGCGGCTTATCGGTGGGTTTGAAGTCCCCGACTCCGGGTCCGTGGAGGTCAGCGGGCGTCCGGTGGTCGGCCCGGGCCTCTTCGTCCCGCCGGAGAAGCGCCGGGTGGGCATCATCTTTCAGGACTACGCCCTTTTCCCCCACATGACCGTCGCCGAGAACATCGCCTACGGGCTGCCCCGCGACGCCGACCGCCCGGAGCGCGTTCGCCAGATGATCGCCCTGAGCGGCCTCGCGGGCATGGAGTCGCGCATGCCCCACGAGCTTTCCGGCGGGCAGCAGCAGCGCGTGGCCCTGGCCCGCTCTCTGGCGGCGCGTCCGCACGTACTTCTGCTGGACGAGCCTTTCTCCAACCTGGACCCGGGACTGAGGGCGCGCGTCCGGGCCGAAGTCAGGGACATCCTCAGCCTGGCGGGCGCCACCGCCATCTTCGTCACCCACGACCAGGACGAAGCCCTGCTTCTGGGCGACCGCGTTGCGGTGATGAACGGCGGGCGCATTGAGCAGGCGGACACGCCGGAGCAGGTCTTTCATCGCCCGGCCTCGCCCTTCGTGGGGACGTTCCTGGGCGCCGCCGACATGCTCCCCGCGCGCGTGGCCGGCGAGGTGCTGACCGCCGAGATCGGCGTGCTCCCCTTCAGCGGCGACCTTCCGGTCGGTACGGAAGTGACGCTCCTGGTCAGGCCGGACGATATCTCCATCCAGCCGGACCCGGACGGACCAGGCCGGATCGTGGAGGCGCAGTTCCAGGGAGGCTTCTATCTGTACAGGGTCCGCCTGCCCAGCGGGGCTACTATCCGCAGCCTGCAGTCCCACATCCGGCGGTTCCGCATCGGCACGCCCGTATCCGTCAGTCTGGAGCAGGGACATGACCTCCCCTGTTTTCACCAGGACCGGCCCGTGCCTCGCGCCGGAGGCCGGGCTGCGCGGTAGGCTGGCCTTCGCGTCATCGTCTCCGATTGTCATTGACATATCTTGGAGCGTGTGGTACACTCCCCGTTACATTTTCATAAAGGCTGCGAGCGGGACGAGTACGCGTCCAGCGGGGCCACAGAGAGCCGGGGAAAGGTGAAAGCCCGGCGCCAGCGCGAACGCCGAATGGACCCGGGAGCCGCGCACCGAAAGCCGGAAGGCCTGTAGGATGCGCCGGAAGGGCACCGATATAACAGCCCAGGGCATCTCCTTCCAGGGAGGGACGTGCTCCAACGAGCGCCCCGACGCTTTTGCGCCGGGGAACAAGGGTGGTACCACGAGGACCTCTCGCCCCTTGGCGAGGGGTCTTTTGTTTGCCGCGCGAAAGCTCGTCGGAAAAGGCGAGCGGTCAAAGTCGAGGCAGGAAATCCAAAAGGAACAGGCGGCGTTAATAACAGTATCGGGCCTTACAGCCGGCCTGAAAATTCTGATAAGAGGTGCATCGTGACGCGCTACCCATTACTCAGTCTGGCCCTGGGACTGGCCCTGCTGGCGGCCGCATGCGGCGCGCCCGTGGCGCAACCAGCCCCGTCTCAGCCCTCATCGCCGCCCACGGCGTCTCCAGCGGCTCCACCCGCGTCGCAGCCGACAGCGGCCCCGCGGCCGACGTCTGCGTCAGCACCCACACCCGCGCCGTCCGGACCCACGGGCACGACGCCCGCGGCGCGGACCGGCACAGTGGACGTGCGCGTAACGGACGCGCCACCGAAGGACGTGACGAAAATCCTGGTGACCTCGTCGAAGATTGAGGCGCAGGTCACGGGCGCGAACGGCGAGTCCGGCTGGAGGACGATTCTGGAGAAGCCGCCGGTGTTCGACCTCGTCGCGGTGACGGCCATTGAAGCGTCGCTGGGGACGAATCTGCTGCCGGAGGGCACGTACCAGCAGGTCCGGCTCTCGGTGGACAAGGTGGTGGTGACCGTCGCTGGAGTGGACAAGGAAGCCGAGGTGCCGAGCGACAAGCTGCGCGTCGTGGGCGGCTTCGAGGTCGCCGCGGGCAAGACAACAGTCGTGACGCTCGATTTCGACGCCGAGAAATCGGTCGTGCTGGCGGGGCCGAAGGTGATGGTAAAGCCCGTGGTGAAGCTGCTGGTGAAGCAGCCCGCGGACAAGCCGGATCCCGCGAAGGGGCCGCTGACCAGCGCCGCGCGTGTGCAGCTTGTACTTGCGCAGGACAAGAGCGAGGCGCGCTTCTTGGCGCGGGAGACGATCGCCAACGTGCCGGTGCCCCGCGACGCCATCGGCAAAACAACGAAGGTTACCGGCGCGCTGGCGCTGAACGCCGACGGCAAGGTCGTCAAGGAGCAGTCCAGGATTGTGGTGGACATGCAGTCCTTGCAGACGGACAACGCCAACCGCGACCGCTTCATCAAGGCCAACACGCTGGAGATCGTCAAATACCCCACCGCCGAGTTCGTCGTGACGGAGGTCAAGGGCCTGCCTTTGCCGCTGTCCACGTCCGGCGTCCTCAAGTTTCAGCTCATCGGCGACATGACCCTGCACGGCGCCACGAAGCCCGTGACGTGGGACGTGACCGCGCAGGCGAACGAGGGGGGAATGATCGGTCGGGCCTCAGCCGCCGTGAATTTCGCTGATTTTGGCATGACCAAGCCGTTGACAGCCGTTGTTCTCAGCATTGAGGACAACGTCCGGCTGGAGGTTGACTTCACCGCCACCCGCGGATGACCGCGCTCAGCGTCGGTGTGTATAATGCTCCGCATGGCGGCGCGGGAGTGCGGCGGTACAGTGGCGTCGTGACCGTCGGGTCAGGGGTGTTTCTGGCGTTGCAGTCATGCGGGGCCGCAAAGAGGCCGCGCTGAGAAGGAGGCGACATGGCAAAGAGTGATGTGACCAAGATTCTGCTGGACGAAAAGGAGATTCCGGAGGCGTGGTACAACATCCAGGCCGATCTCCCCGTGCCGCTGCCGCCGGTGATGCACCCGGGGACGGGGAAGCCCATCGGTCCGCAGGACCTTGCGCCCATCTTCCCCATGGAGATCATCAAGCAGGAGGTCAGCCAGGAGCGGTGGATACCCATTCCCGAAGAGGTCAGGGACGTCTACAAGCTGTGGAGGCCCTCTCCCGTTTACCGGGCGCACCGGCTGGAGAAGGCGCTGGGGACCCCTGCGCATATCTACTACAAGTATGAGGGCGTCAGCCCGGCGGGCAGCCATAAGCCCAACACCGCCGTCGCGCAGGCGTACTACAACAAGAAGGAAGGCGTCCGGCGGCTGACCACGGAGACCGGCGCTGGCCAGTGGGGCAGCGC
>Ga0209514_10009097_pt1 | contig 11037 bp, 11 predicted proteins | sample Subgrocontami58m_FD_187452 | JGI IMG/M metagenome (GOLD analysis project Ga0209514, IMG submission 187452) | Subsurface groundwater microbial communities from S. Glens Falls, New York, USA - GMW37 contaminated, 5.8 m (SPAdes) (version 3) | ecosystem: Environmental > Aquatic > Deep subsurface >...
CTCCGCGACCGCCGACGAGTATCGCGAGCGCCTCAGCCGGATCGCCGAGACCCCGCCGCTGACCCCAGCGGAGACCGAGCTCGCCAGGCGTCATGCTCACGCTCTTTTCTGTCGCCGGCCGCTGCACTTCACGAGCTTCCGCAGCGAGATCCTCCCGATGGAGCGCAGCGGAGAGCCGTTCGATCATGACCTGATCCCGGTCGCCGCCTCCGCGCTCGAGCTCAGCAGGGCGTACGACCTGCGGGAGTTCGCAGCTTGGGCGACCGACGCCGGCCGCGCCGACTATCTCGCGCCACCAAGGCCCTAGACCCTATGGAGTCTGAGTAGCTGCGAGCGGTTGAAGGCCGGACACTTCGTGCGTTCGGGGGTTTGTCTGGCCGGAGACGGGCTCCGGCTGACCCCAGACGAAGGAGGTCCGGCCATGGTGGAGACGATGACGTACGTGGGCTTGGATGTCCACGCTCGCTCGACGCATGCGGCGGCGATCGACGTCGCGAGCGGCGAGTTGCGCCGTGCGCGCTTCGGCGGCGGCAGCGAGGAGCCGATTGCCTGGTTGCGGATGCTGCCGCAGCCGTTGAAGGGCTGCTATGAGGCGGGCCCGAGCGGGTTCGCGCTGTACCGGGCTGCCGAGGCCGCCGGGTTGCAGATCGAGGTGATCGCGCCGTCGAAGACGCCGCGTGCGCCGGGCGATCGGATCAAGACAGATCGCAAGGACGCCCAGCTGCTGGCGCGGCTGCTTCTGGCCGGCCAGCTGAAAGCGGTCACGGTGCCGCCGCTTGCGTTCGAGGCGGCCCGGCATCTCGCCCGCGCGCGCGAGCAGGTGCGCGGCGACCTGATGCGTTGCCGCCACCGCGTCTCGAAGCTGCTGCTCCTGCATGGCCGCGTCTATGAGGGAAGCGCCTGGACGAAGACCCATCGCCGCTGGCTCGAGGCGCAGCGTTTCGACGAGACCGCGACCGAGCTCGCCTACCTCGACTGCCTCGCTGCCGTCGACGGCCTGATCGCACGCAAGACGGCCCTCGACGAGCGGCTCTCACGGCTGGCGTTCGAGGGCGACTGGTCGGAGACGGTCGCCCGCTTGCGCTGCTTCCGCGGCATCGACACCCTGACCGCATTCGTGCTCTGCCTCGAGATCGGCGACTTCGGCCGCTTCCCCCGGCCGGCCAAACTGGCCGGCTGGCTTGGGCTCGTACCCTCGCTCGACCAGTCGGGCGAAAGCCGCCGCCAGGGCGCGATCACCAAGACCGGCTCCGGCTACGCGCGCCGGCTGCTCGTCGAGGCCGCGTGGCATTACCTGCCACAGCCGAGCGTCGGCCCCGCGCTCGCCGAACGTCGTGCCGGCCAACCCGACCATGTCCTCCAGATCGCTCTACGCGCACAACGACGGCTACACCGGCTCTATAGCCGCCTGCGCGCGCGTGGAAAGCCCGGCAACGTCACAACCGTCGCTGTCGCCCGCGAACTTGCCTGCTTTCTCTGGGCAGCCGCCGTGGCCGAGTAACCCCCGACAACAGCCGCCTGTTCGGGCGGGCGCCGGGCCACACGCTGCCGGCACGCGCGACTGATCTATGGGCAACCCGACAGGGCCACGCCCGTTCCTAGACAGCGCACGCCGGCGACGCAAGCAGGGCAATGGGGTAGCCAACCCCCGCATCATCAGACTGACCGCGAAGCGACCGTCGTCGCAGCGCCCGACGCCCACCCGAACAGCCAACACACCCCGTCAAAGACGGGGCGATGCGGCCTGGACCCTTGACAAACGCGGCTCCATATCAGATCAACGCGGCGGGCGACTGCCCCGAGGGACGAGGAAGGCGTTCTCGAGGTCGAGGGGCTCCGTTACCAGAGGTGTCGAGTGCCGCCCGACGCGGCGCCACGCGGTATAGCCGAGATCGGAGGCGACGGCCGCGAGGTCGTCGGCTGTCCAGCCGAACTGCGCCATCCGGTGCGGGTTGAGCTCGAGCATGACGATGGGCCGGTACGTCGAGAGGAGGTCGCGTCCGCCTTTCAGCACATCGAGCTCGCTCCCTTCGACGTCGATCTTGACGACGTCGCAGCGTTCGATCCCGATCTGCGGCGCGACGACATCGAGCGTCGTCATACGTGCGCGTACTCGGTCAGGGCGGAGGACGCGGTCGTCCGTGACGAATGCGTTGCGCGTGTCGGCCTCCGAGCTCGGATCAGGTTTCAGAACAACGCTCCGCTTCGCAGCTCCGAGCGCGAGCTCAACCGTGATCACCACGCCCTCGAGGCCGTTCGCCGCAACGTTCTCACGCAAGCGCACGGCATTTGCAGGTACCGGTTCGAAGGCGAAGACGAGGCCGCCGCCGAGCTCCCGTAGTCTGCGCGCGAGCGGAACCGCGTAGAAGCCGATGTGCGCTCCGATATCGAGCACGACGAAGCTCGCACGAAGAGCCCGGCGCAGGAGGAACACGTCGCGCTCGTACGTTCCTGTCCAGTACGCCCTCGCTTCGATCGTGCTGCGCAGATCGAGGATCATCCGGGAGCCGTCCCCGAGGCGGCAGCGTACGAGGTTCGATCGAGTCCCGCGGGGCGTGAGGAACCGCTGGATGCCGGCCCCGACGCGCGAGCGGCCCCGCACGTGTCGAAGGCGGCGGAAGACCACGGCGATTGCGTCGCGGAGCAAGGCGGATAGGTCTGCTCGGATTGCCGGCGCGCCTCTGGGCTTTGCCGTGCCCGCGGCGATCCGCTTCGCCGTCGTGTTTGCGAACAAGCGCCGTCTGGTAGTCCGCACCATCCCTGACGCTTATCGTAGGAGCGGTGGACGAGAACACCAAGCTCAGCGTCCTCCATGTGAACCAATTCGACGTGCAGGGAGGCGCGGCGGTGTGCGGCTTAAACCTGCACACCGCTCTCCGCCGAGCCGGAGCGAGGTCGCGCATGCTCGTCGGCCAGCAGATCGGCGATGACGCGGACGTCCGGCCCCTCGCACGGACCAAGAACTGGTGGCGTGCTGACCTTGCCTCGTCCATGGCCACGGAGAAGCTCAGCGTGCAGTACTTCGTGAACGCATCGTCATTCGGGCTGCGCTACCACCCGTGGTTTCGCGACGCCTCGGTCCTGCAGCTCCACAACCTCCACGGAGGCTATTTCGCCCATTCTGCGCTGCCCTTGCTGACCCGCGGGAAGCCCACGGTCTGGTACCTCCACGACATGTGGGCTGCAACAGGTCACTGCGCGTACTCCTACGAGTGCGAACGATGGCGGACAGGATGCGGCGCGTGCCCGTACCTGAGTGAGCATCCGCCGCTCAGGCGAGACCTGACTGCGCTCAACTGGCGGGTCAAGCAGTCGGTCTACCGGCACACCGATATGACTCTCGTGACTCCGAGCCGCTGGCTCGCGCGCATCGCCGCCGAAAGCCCGCTGCTCAGCCGCTTCCCGTCACGGGTGATCCCGTACGGCATCGACCTCGACACGTTTCACTCACGGCCACAGGCCGGCGCCCGGGCCGCACTTGGGCTCCCGCTCGAGGGGCACGTCGTGCTCATCGCGGGGCGCGGGCGCCGCAAGGGTGCGGCGCTCGTCCAGGAGACCCTCGCGCGCACGGCCGCCGGCGGCGGGCGCCTGACCGCGCTCGTCATGGGCGAAGGCGAAGGGACGCCCGCGCCTCAACCGGGCGTCAACGTCGTCGAGCTCGGTCACGTCCGGGAGCGAGAGCGGGTGGCCGACGCATATCTCGCGGCCGACGTCCTGCTCCACCCGGCACTCGCCGACAACCTGCCCAACTCCATCCTCGAGAGCATGGCCAGCGGGAGGCCCGTGGTGGCGATCGGTCACGGCGGAGTCCCCGAGATCGTGCGGCACCTCGAGGACGGCTATCTCGTGGAACACGCTTCGCCTTCAGCGCTCGCGATTGGTCTGCGGACGCTCCTCGACGACGATGCGCTCCGAGAGAGGCTCGGCCGTTCGGGAGCCGCAAAGGTCGAGCGCGACTTCACGCTCGAAGCTCAGGCCCGAGCCTTCCTCGCCGTCTACGAGGAGCTGGTCGAAGAGCGGCAGGCGAAAACGCGCGCACGAGCGATACGCGGCGCGAATGTCTGAACGTCCCCTCGTCTCGATCGTCACGCCATCGCTCAATGGGGCGAAGTTCATCGAGCAGGCGATCCTGAGCGTGCGCCGGCAGGAGTACGAGCCGATCGAGCACATCGTCGTCGACGGCGGGTCGACGGACGACACGCTCGAGATCCTGACGCGGTATCAGCACCTCATCTGGGTCTCGGAGCACGATGCCGGGCAGGCGGACGCGATCAACACGGGTTTTCGCATGGCCAGGGGCGAGGTCGTCGCGTGGCTCAACGTCGACGATCTCTACCTCGACGGAGCGGTGGGGAGGGCGGTACGGGCGCTCCAGGCGCGCCCGGAAGCAGGCTGGGTATACGCGAACTACGTGCTGGTGGATGCGGGCGGAACCGAGCTACGTCGCGTAAAGCCTGCGAGGTTCGACCTCAAGCGGCAGACGCGAAGCGGAAACCTCGTCGCCTCGCCGACCGTTTTCATGCGCAAGGCGACGCTCGAGCAGGCCGGCTTGCTCGATACGCGCTATCACTACGCGTTCGACTACGACCTCTGGATCCGGCTCGGACGGCTCGTTCCAGCTCTCCAGGTGGACGAGTACTGGGCCGCATTCCGGATCCACGAGGAGTCGAAGTCCACCGCACACCCGGCGGACTTCTGGCGCGAGGAGCGCGAGATCATCCGTTCGTATCGCCTTGGGCGGGGCACGTTGCTTCCCGACCACCGTGTTCGGCGGATCCAGTACGAGCATCCCGCGCTCGGCCTGCTGCTCGCCAAGGGTGTGCGAGTCATGCGCTTGCTCCGGGACGGGGACCTCCGTGAGGTCGGTCGTCGGGTGCGTGGGCATGTCGTTCCGGTCGTGCGGACGCTGCTGCGCCGCTCGAAGTGACGGGTAACCCACCGCGCTCGCGCTCCCAGCGCTCCCGCAGCTTCATCCAGAGCGTGAACTGGTAGTAGGCGCGCATCCCGCCGTCGAGCACACCGATCCAACCGTCCTTGTACGCGCGCAACTTGAGCATGTACAGGTAGAAGGCCCGCAGCGACTCGAGGACGGCTCTGGTGGTGCTCGGCGGCCGCTCCGGAAGAGGCGCTCGCTCGACGTCGCGCTCTGTGTAGTAGTTGGTCTTCGTGAGGTAGTCGGCGACCGTCGCGTAGGCGTAGTGCACGTACGCGTGGCGGCTGCGCAACCACGTCCCCGATGTCTCGAGGTCCTCGTGCTCGTGCCGGACGGGGTATCGGGCCGTCCCGCGGCGGAACATCATCTTCCGGTGGTGCTCATGCCCGGCGCCGTGGAGAAGCTCGTGGGCCAGCGCAAACCGGCGTTCGCGGAACTCGTAGCCGGTAACGCCGGCAGGCGGGTCGGCGAGGATCTCCTGCACCTCGATTGCGAGCTCCGGCGTGAGGCGCTCGTCGGTATCGAGACGCATCACCCAGTCGGACGTCGCCTGATCGAAGCCGTGGTTGACGTTGGCGAAGATGTAGTCCTCGCGCTGGATCAGACGGCATTGCGGGTATCCGGCGCAGACGACCGCCGTGTCGTCCGTGCTGAACATGTCGACGACGATGATCTCGTCCGCCCAAGCAACGCTGGCGAGGCAATCGCGCAGCAGGTGCGCCGCGTCCTTGGTGGGAATCACGACCGCGAGCGTCGCGGGTCGACTGGTCACCGGACGGCCTGTCTCAGAGCGTCTCCGAGCGTGACGTGGTGGCCACCTGAAACGAGGACGCACATCGCGCATCACCTTAGAGGAGAACGGAGCATCTATCCCCGGCGCGATCGGGCTCTTCCGAACACCTGTCATAACCTAGAGTTGGTGTGTCCAGCCGTGTCAGCGAATGCGCCCCGCATCTCGGTGGTCGTCCCGACGTACCGCCGCCCGCGAGAGCTCGACCGCTGCCTCGACGGGATGGCGCGGCAAGTGCTGCACCCCCTCGAGATCGTCGTCGTCCGACGCGCCGGCGACGAGCTGACGCGCGCCGCGCTGGAACGGCACCCGCTGCCCGGCCTCCTCGTGGTCGAGGTCTCCGAAGCCGGAGTGCTCGCGGCGATGCGGGCAGGCGTCGAGCACGCGTCCGGCGACGTGATCGCGTTCTCGGACGACGACGTCGTGCCGCGGCCCGACTGGCTCGAGTCGCTCGCGCGCCACCTCGACGACACTGCCGTCGGCGGCGTCGGGGGTCGAGACCATACGCCGCAGTCGGTCGCGCCGTTCACGGAGGACGTGGGCCGGATCACGCGCTGGGGCCGACTCGTCGGCAACCATCACATCGGGGCCGGGCACGCACGGGACGTCGACGTGCTCAAGGCCACCGGCGCCTTCCGGCGCGACGCGTTGGCCCTGCCGGCGCGGATGCGCGGGGACGGCGCGCAGGTGCACTTCGAGATCGCGATGTGCGGGTGGGTGCGCCGGCACGGCTGGCGGCTGGTCTACGACCCGGCGATCGTCGTCGATCACACGCCGGCGGAGCGCTTCGGCGTCGACCGGCGCGGCGTCCCGCCGCCGAGGGCGATCTACGACGCGAGCTACAACCTTGTCGCCGCGCTCTTGAGCGGCGAGCCGGATCTGTTCGTACGCCGCGCCCTGTACGGACTGCTCGTCGGCGACCGGGCGAATCCCGGCCTCGCCCGCGCGGGTGCGGCGATTCCGCGCGGCGAATGGCGCGTGCTTCACTACCTCGCGCCATCACTTGCCGGCCAGCTTCATGCCCTGTGGGACGCCTGTCGAGGCCGGCGGCTCGAGATGATCACGTTTCCGGAGCCCGCGGAGAAGCTGCGTTCTGGCTCCTTCGCACCAGCCACGGAAGAATGACCTTCCGGACGGCCGCCGAGAGGTCGTTCGCGCTCGCGCCGGCCGCCGTCCCTTCGGGGCCGGGCGCGAGCCGCACGGTGAAGCAACCGGCCCGGAGGCCCGCAACAACATCGGACTCGCTGTCGCCGACCAGGACGCTCGCCTCCAGATCGAGCCCTCGTTCGGCGGCGGCGGCGTGCAGCAGCCCGGGCGCCGGCTTCCGGCAGTCACAGCCGTCCTCTGCCTCGTGCGGGCAGTAGTAGAAGCCCTCGACGCGTGCGCCGTGGCGGTCGAGCTCAGCCTGGATCGTCTCCTCGACCGCGCGGAGCGTCGCCCAGGAGACGAGGCCGCGCGCGATCCCGCGCTGATTGGAGACGACGATCGGCACGAGCCCGGCCGCTTGAAGCGCGGCCACCGCCTCAGCCGCGCCCGGCAGCCAGCGGAACTGCCCGGCCGTCCGCACGTAGTCGTGCACGGCCGGCCGCTCGTTGAGGACGCCGTCGCGATCGAGAAACGCGGCGGGCCGGAGCGCCGTCACCGCGGCGGCGGCTCCTCCGCGCGCAGGCGCTCCTTGAAGTACGCGGTCAGCATGTGATCGACGACGAGGTGGAGATCCTCGACGATCCCGTACTCGGACGAAGGGACGAGAACGTGCTCGTCGGCAAGCTCGATCGCGTCGCCGCCGTCGAAGCCGAGCAGCGCGATGTTGGTCGCGCCGCGCTCGCGCGCGTAGCGCATCGCCTCGAGGATGTTGGGGGACCGCCCGCTGCCCGAGATCGAGATGAGGACGTCCCCGGGTCGCGCGAGATTCGTCAGCTGCTCGGCGAAGACGCGCTCGTAGCCGAGGTCGTTCGCGAGCGCCGAGACGAGCGGCATGTTGTCGCTCAGGCTGGAGACGCGGAACCGCGGCCTGTTGGGCGCCGCCGTGTTCATTCCGAGGTCGCAGGCCATGTGCGACGCCGTCGCCGCGCTCCCGCCGTTGCCGATGATGAACACCTGCTGGCCGTGCTGATAGGCGCGATAAAGGATCTCCCCCATCGCAGCGATACGCTCGAGGGGCATCGCGTCGACGGCAGCCTTCAGCCGTTCGAGGTAGGCCGCTAGGACATCCTGGTGCCTCACGTCGCTCATCGCCCGACGTGCATGCTGCGCGAGCCGCCGGACTCCAGCTCGAACGGGAGCTCGCGCAGCTCGCGGAGGGCGAGGCGAACCGCAGGCTGGCGGTTGTCGGGCACGTAGAAGAGGACGCCGCCGCCGCCGCCGCCGGCGGGGCCGAGAAGCTTCCCACCGAGCGCACCCGCGTTGCACGCACGCTCGTGCCGGGCGTCGATCTCCGGACTGGTGACCCGCGCGTCGAGTCGCCGCTTGCGCTGCCAGTTCCGATCCAGGTATTCGCCGACCGGTGCGAGGATCTCGGAGACGCGACTCGGGAGCGGAGCCAGGCGGGCGCCGCGACCTGCGCCGGGTAGGACGACCTTGAACGGAGCCGAAGCGCCCTTACCGCGCGCTCCGCTCCGCATCGAATCAGTGAGCTGCGTCATCCGCGCCCCGACTGTAGACGCTCGCCACGATGAAGAGAGATAGCCGCCAACTGCGCCGCAGTGCTGCACTGCTAAACGACGCAGCGTTAGGCTGGAACGACACGGAACTGGTCGCGTCTTGAGTCGAGGCGCTCTCCGCCAACGAAACCGGAAGGGGAGCGATCAGGCGGTGCTGCAGGTGCTTGCGGTCGTCAACCACCCGCCGGGCAGCAACATGGCCAGGCGCGCCGACGCTCTCCGCGAGCACCTCGCACCCGGGATCGCGTTCGACGTGCTCGCGGCGCCACGAATGCGAACGCTCCTGCCGCGACTCCGCAATTCGGATCTCGTCTACGTGATCGATCCCGGGCGGGTTGGCTTCCCGGCGGCCGTCGCGGCGCGTGTCGCCGGCAAGCGGGTCGTCGTCGAAATGGGTGATGCGCAGGCGCCGCTCTACCGAGCGGCCGGCCGCGGCGCGGTCGCGGTCGCGGCAGGCGCGGCGATCGACCGGCTCGTGGTCCGGTACGCGAATGCGATCGTTCTCCGCGGGCGAGGACTGGCCGACACGTTCACGATCCGCGTTCCGTGGACCGAGATCCCGGACGCGGTCGACACCGAGCTCTTCCGGCCCGACGTCGACGGCGATCTCCGTGGACGTCTCGGGATTCCGGCCGAAGCCCTGGTCGTTGGTCTCGTCGGCTCCCTGCACGGGGAGACGGACTCGGCGCTCGTCTACGGATGGGACATCGTCGAGGCGCTCGCACTGGTCGAACACCTGCCGATCTGGGGGCTCGTCGTCGGGGGAGGTAGCGGCCTGGAGCGGCTGCGCGTGCGGGCGCGCCGGCTTGGAGTCGAAGGACGGCTCGTCCTGCCCGGCGAACGGCCACACAGCGAGATGCCGGCCTACATCGCGGCGATGGACGTGTGCGTGTCGACGCAGACGAACGATCCGATCGGCCGGGGACGCACCACAGCCAAGCTGCCCGAGTATCTCGCCGCAGACCGCTTCGTCCTCGCGACGGCCGTCGGGGCCGCCGCCGACGTGCTCCCGGCCGAGATGCTGCTCGCCTTCGAAGGGTCCTGCGACTCGGCACACCCAGGCCGGTTGGCGGCGCGTCTGACCGAGCTCTGGGCTCGGCGAGCTGAGCTGCGTCGTGGCGCCGGCACCCGCACCATTGCGCTCGAGTTGTACGGCTACGACGTGATCGCACCGAGGTTGGCCGCCTTCTTGCGCCAGATTGCAGCGTGAGCAGTCCGAACGCGGATTGCGATCCGCTCGGACGCCGTCCTTCCGGGGCTCGCATTACGCGCTAGCCTCACGTCGGGATGGGGTCATCTGCACCAACCAGCTCCAGACCGCGCATCGCGCTCGTCGCTCACGGCATCCACGACCGCGGGGGAATGGAGCGCGCCTTCGCCGAGCTCATCCGCGCCGTTCACGACGACTATGACCTGGACGTGGTAGCGAGCGAGCTCGCCGAGGACTTGCGCCCGCTGGTGCGGGAGTGGCTCCACGTACGGGTGCCGACACGCCCGGCCCCGCTCAGGTTCATCCTGTTCCTCGTGCTCGCCGGCCTGCGGCTGCGGCTGCGGCACGCCTCGCACGATCTCGTGCACACGATGGGTGCGCTCGTCCTGACGCGAGCCGATGTCTCAACCGTCCAGTACTGCCACGCCGGCTACCGCCGCGCGACAGGCGCACTTGCACCTCCGGGTGCACCGCTGCCGCGACGGCTGAATACGACGATCGCTCGCCTGCTCGCGATCGCGTGCGAGCGGTGGTGTTACCGCCCGGGGCGTCTGCGTATTCTCGCTCCGGTCTCCCACGGTGTCGCGCGGGAGCTCGAGCGCGACTTCCCTGGCATTCCGGTCGCCGTCACGCCGAACGGCGTAGACGTCGCCCGGTTCCGGCCGGACGAGGGTGCGGGCCGCGCTCTCCGGCTCGCTGAGGCCATTCCTGACGACGAGCTCGGCGTCCTGTTCGTCGGCGGCAACTGGGATCGCAAGGGGCTCGCCGTCGCGATCGAGGCTGTCGGCATGGCCGTCCGTCGAGGAGCGCCGATGACGTTATGGGTCGTCGGCGAGGGAGAGCGCAGGCGCTTCGAGGTGCTCGCACGCCGCCATGGTGTCGCCGAGCACGTGCGCTTCTTCGGCAGGCGGGACGACACCGAGCGCTTCTACCAGAGCGCCGACGTCTTCGTCTTCCCGACGCTGTACGAGGCGTTCCCGCTCGTCGCGCTCGAGGCCGCAGCAGCGGGACTTCCGATCGTGGCAACCCGGGTGAACGGCGTCGAGGAGCTGCTCGAAGGCGGGCTCGGCGGGGTGCTCGTCGAGCCACACGCGGACTCGGTGGCAGCAGCGCTCGTTCGGCTCGCTGCGAGCCCGGCCGAACGCCGTAGGCTCGGGGCAGAGGCGCACCGGCGCGCCGCCGCTTTCACCTGGAGCCGGTCGGCTGCGTGCGTGGCGGAGGTCTACCGCTCTCTCCTGGCCCCGGGTGCGCTGGAAGCGCCGGCGAGGCTGAGCGCTTGACTGCGCGCCCGCTGGCTGCAGTACACGGTGTCGGGCGCGTCGCCGCGCGGCGATTTCTGCTTGCCGCCGTCGTCGTCCTCAGCTCCGCGGCTGCCGGCCGGCTTATCGCGCAGCCGACCAGCACGCGACTCGTCCTCGGCCTTGTGCTCGCGACACTCGTT
>Ga0209514_10009099_pt1 | contig 11033 bp, 7 predicted proteins | sample Subgrocontami58m_FD_187452 | JGI IMG/M metagenome (GOLD analysis project Ga0209514, IMG submission 187452) | Subsurface groundwater microbial communities from S. Glens Falls, New York, USA - GMW37 contaminated, 5.8 m (SPAdes) (version 3) | ecosystem: Environmental > Aquatic > Deep subsurface >...
CTTGCGCGATTGCTCCTCATCCCAGGTGGCAGCGCCTGGCGAGAGGGGCTGCAGGCGAGGGCTCTGCCCGCCCCGATGGCAACTGACGCAGCGGGCGTGCTCCCCGCGCCTGGCCAGGAAGATGGGCTGGACCTTGGTCCGAAAGAACTCAAAGTCCAGAGTCGACGGCGTGGCGGGCGAAGAAGCTGGCTGCTGCGCGAGCAACGCAGCCATGAGAAGTATCAGGACCAGTGGCATGAATGAAACTCCTCCACCGATTTGGAACTTCAACATAGAGAGTGGAGCGAGGGAACCACGCGCGACCGAACGATGAGAACGGGTGTCGCCTCGCGCGGGCTCCACGATCTGACGGCCCGCATCAAGGGGAGAAGGTCGTGCGAAACAGGTGGGCTGGAGCCATGCAACTGCCACACCAAACGGAGGGGCCCGAAGAATCGGACCGTTTGTCGCGATGCATCCGCCGGCCGTCGGGTTCACGGCAGAGCCCAGGTATGTCGCCGAAATCCCGTCGCACAGATCAGGCCTCAAACATGCCGGGCAGCCGGGATGGCGATCATCAGAAGCCGCTGGATCTCAAACGCGTCCAGGATCCGCGCGCGTTCGTGTCAGAAGCGGCTTCGGGGCGGCGCCGCGGAACATCGACGTCCGGTGCTCGAAATCTGCCAGTCGCCTATCAGCGGATTGACACGCGCCTGCGCGAGCGCGTCATCAATCTCGCTCTTGTCGGCGAGAAGCCAGTCTCCACTGCAGCCTGCCGGGGGGCGGTGACCGATGGGGACGCGGAACCGGCCCGTCATCCAAAATCCCGTAGTGTTTCCGGCCCGTTTTGTTACGTTCCTTGTTGCAACCGGCACCGCCTTACCGTAGACTCCGCGGACATGCAGGAACGCCCTTTGTGATTTGCGGCGGTTTCCTGGGTTCCCTCTGCGGGAATGGCTTGAATGCAGAGCGGTGTTGCGTCCGTCCGGCTGGCGTGATCGGCGTGGACTTTCTTCAGGGTGGAGGAAAGCGAGTATGAGGAATTCTTTCTCACGGTGGGCGCTATTGGCGTTATTGATGGTTTCGCTGGTCGCGAGTACGGCGTTCGCTCAGACGTTCACGGGCGCGCTGCGTGGAACGGTGAAGGACGTCAACGGCGTGATCCCCGGCGTCACGGTGCAGTTGGTGAATGAATCCACCAACGCCACGCGCGAAGCCGTTTCGAACGAACAGGGCGGGTACAACTTCGCGGCGGTCACCCCTGGGAACTACACCGTGAAGGCGTCGCTGACGGGCTTCAAGACCTACGAACAGAAGGCGGTGCGTATCTCCGCCCAGCAGTTCGTGACCATCGACGTCACGCTCGACGTGGGCTCCCTCCAGGAGACGATCACGGTGACGGGCGAGGCCCCGCTCCTCGACACGTCCTCCGCATCGACCGGTGCGGTGATCAACACCGAGCAGCTCAACACGCTGCCAAGCGGCGGCCGTTCGGCGTTCCTCTTCGCCGTCACCGTGCCCACGGTCGTGGCTTCTGGCGACTCGCAGTTCAACCGCCAGCAGGACCAGACCAACGCGTCGCTCCTGTCCCTGGGCGGCGGCGCCCGCCGCGGCAACAACTACCTCGTCGACGGCGTGCCGGTCACCGACCTGCGCAACCGCGCCTCGGCCAATCCCTCGATCGAAGCGCTGGAAGACGTCAACGTCCAGGTGCACAACTACGACGCCGAGACGGGCCGCACCGGCGGCGGCACCTTCAACACCGCCACCAGGTCGGGCGGCAACAGCTTCTCGGGCAGCGGCTTCTACCAGGCGCGTCCGCGCTGGGGCATGGCCAACAACTTCTTCTCCACGCTGGCGGGCCAGCCGCTGCCGGAGACCTACTTCCACCTGGGCGGCGGCGCCATTGGCGGCCCCATCCTCAAGAACCGCACGTTCTTCTGGGCCTCAGTGGAAGGCTACGGCTCGGACACGACGCGCAACGGCTCGCTGCGCTTCCCGACCACGCGCGAGCGTGCCGGCGACTTCTCGCAGTCCTTCGACAGCGCCGGTCGCCTGGTGGTGATTTACGACCCGCTGACGGGCAATGCCGACGGCACGGGCCGCACGCCGTTCCCGGGCAACATCATTCCCGCCAACCGCATCAATGCGGTCGGCAAGGCTATGGCCAACACGTACCCCACGCCGGTGCGCGACGTCAGCAACGGCAGCGCCAACTTTGAGAGCGTGGCCGAAATCAACGACCGGGCCATGATGTACACCGGCAAGGTCGATCACAAGTTCACCGACAAGGTCTCGCTCAGCGGCTTCTATCTCTACAACGCGACCGACGAGCCCGATGCCGACTACTGGGAGCCGGGTCTGAGTGGGCCGCACCGCTACGCCGACCCCAACGACTACATCCTGGTGCGCCGTGTGCAGGTGCTCGCGCTCAACAACACGTGGCTGCCCTCGAACAACACGGTGCTGACCCTCCGCTACGGGATGACCACGTTCAGGGACGACAACACGCTCTCGATAGACTTCGATCCCTCGACGCTCGGCTTCGGCAGCACGTTCCTCAACCAGATGCAGATCAAGAAGTTCCCGATCGTCAACGCCACCGACTACGGCGCGGCGGGTGCCATCGACCGGACGGACATCAACTGGTATTCGTGGAGCGCCAACGGCACGGCGACGCGCCTGGCCGGCAAGCACACCTTCAAGCTCGGCGCCGACTATCGCCTGATTGGCGTCGACACCCAGTCGTTCGACGGTGGTGCGGGCGTGTTCAACTTCGACCGCTTCTACACCTCGTCGAACCCGCTGGCCAACGGCACCGGCGGCACCGCGCCGTCGGGCAACGCCATGGCGGCGCTCCTGCTCGGCGCGCCCTCCGGCGATCCGGGCAACCAGAGCCGCATGTTGGTGTCGACGCCCGTGAACGCCTTCGTGCACTATTTCGGCGGCTACGCGCAGGACGACTGGCGCGTCAGCCCGAAGACGACCATCAACCTGGGCGTGCGTCTCGAGAGTGAGACAGGCCTCGGCGAGAAGAACAACGCCTTCACCGTGGGGTTCGACCGCACGCTCAACCCGGGCGGCGCGCTCGGCGCGATCGTCAACCCGCAAACCGGCCAGCCGATTCGCGGCGGCCTGATGTATGCCGGCGTCAACGGCGCCAACGAGACCCAGGGCAACCCGCCGGCCCTGAAGTTCTCGCCGCGCGTGGGCTTCACGCACGCCTTCAATCCCAAGACCGTGCTACGCGCCGGCTACGGTATCTATTGGGCGCCGTGGAACTATCAGTACCCGGGCTCGGCCAACTACGGCAACGTCGGCTTCTCACAGGGCACCTTCATCAGCCAGGGCCAGTTCGTGCCGACGACATCGCTCACCAACCCCTTCCCGGCCGGCGTGCTCCAGCCGGTGGGCTCCGGCCTCGGCGCGCTCACGGGCGTGGGCGGCCAGATCGAGTTCATCGATCAGGACAAGAAGGCCCCCTACATCCAGCAGTACTCGATCGACGTGAACCGCGAGCTGCCCGGCAACATGGCCATCGGCTTCGAGTACACGGGCGCCACGGGCCGCGACCTGGGCCTCGGCGGCTCCAACGACGGCATCATCAACATCAACCAGGTGGATCCCAAGTACCTGTCGCTTGGCGCCGCGCTGCTCGACCTGGTGCCGAACCCGTTCTTCGGTCTGCCGAACGTCACGGTCAACGGCGTGACGGCGCCGCAGGGCAAGAACGTCACCAGCCCGACGATTCAGCGTCGCGAGCTGCTGCGGCCCTATCCGCAGTTCAACAACATCCTGATGCGCCAGAACACGGGCGGCAAGAGCCAGTACCACGCCGCGATCCTGAAATTCGAGAAGCGCATGAGCAATGGCTGGGGCGGGCGTATCAACTACACCTACAGCCAGCTGAAGGACAACCAGTTCGGCGAGTCGAACTACTTCTCGACGACGGGCTCGGCTGAAATGCAGGATGCCTACAACCTCGACGCCGAATACAGCATCGGGTTGCTCGACGTCCCGCACAAGATCGCCTTCTCGCCCATCTTCGAGCTGCCGTTTGGCTCGGGGAAGAAGTGGGCCACCGGCGGCGTGGGCGCGGCCATCCTGGGCGACTGGACCATCTCGTCGATCATCTCGATCGAGAGCGGCTTCCCGACCTCCTACAACACCAGCACGGGCTCGCAGATCTTCACGCGCAAGCGGTATCCAAACCTCGTGTCGGGCGTCGATGCGGAGACCAGCGGCTCCCGCTACGAGCGCATCGCGCCCCCGTCGGGTTCGGCGTGCGTCACAGGCCAGGAGTGCGGCACTGGCCTCTGGCTGAACTCGGCGGCCTTCGCGCAGCCGGGGACCTACGAGCTGGGCACCGCGCCCCGCACGCTCGGTGACGTCCGGACGCCGCACCGCAACAATTGGGACTTCGTGGCGGTCAAGGCCGTGCGCTTCGGCGCCAGCCGCGTGCGCGCCCAGATCCGCCTCGAGGTGCTGAACCTCACCAACACCGTGAAGACCCGCGGTACGAACACGACGGTGGGCGCCTCGGCCTTCGGGCAGATTCGAACGCAGGCGGGCTTCATGCGCCTGACGCAGCTGATGTTCCGCATGTCGTTCTAGAACGGAGCATGGAGGTCCTGAGGACGTGAAGTCTTGAGGACCTGACGGGTTGGAAGGCCTGGAGGTATTGGGACACCGCTGCCATCCTCCAGGCCTTTCTTGTGTACGCGTGGCGGCGCTGGCGGCCGGCGTGCTCAGGACTTGACGGCGCGATGGATACATGGGGGGAGCATTACTTATACTGTCGGGGATGCGTACACGGATGGCGGCGCTGGCCGCCGGCCTGATGGTCGTGGTGGTGACCGGACAGGCACAGGAGCCTTCGGTGCCGCCGGTCCAGCAGCCAACCTTTCGGTCGAATGTGACGCTCGTGACGACCGACGTCATCGCGCGCGACGGCGATGGCCGGTTCGTGGCCGACCTCGCCAAAGACGACTTCACCATCGTCGAGGACAGTCAGCCGCAGCAGGTGGCGTCGTTCGTGCTCGTTCGCGGCGGGCGTGTCTTCAACCTGTTCGAGCCGCCGCCGTCGAACCTTGCCCCCGAAGGCGTGGTCCTGCCGCCGATGCGGCGCCCGCTGGACCTGGAGTCGGGACGCGTGCTGCTGATCTTCGTGGACGACCTGCACTTCGAGGTGGAGTACACCCCGCACGTGAGGCGGCTGGTGCAGCAACTCGCGGACACGCTCCTGCGCGACGGCGACCTAGTGGGCATGGTGTCGAGCGGCCCGTCGGCCATCGAGGTGTCGCCGACGCTCGACCGGAAGCTGGTGGCCTCGGCGGCGGCGAAGATCCGCGGGTCGGCGCCCACCGCCGACGAGATTCTCAAGATGCTCGAAAGCTCGCAGGGGCCGGGCGACATCCGCTACCGCGCGCAGGTGGCGTTTCAGACCATGTACAACATGCTGGCGTCGCTCGACGAGGTTCGCAACCGCCGGAAGGCCATCATCTACATCAGCACCGGCTACGACTTCGACCCGTTTCTCGAAGCGAGACACTCGACCGATCGCATCATGGGCGGGAGGTTCGCCGACCCCACGCGCTTTCTGATCGACGAGGAGAACCCGTACTTCCGCATGGGGACCGTCACGGCCGACATCGACCTCTACGCCTACATGCGCGAGCTGACGCTGTCGGCCAACCGCACCAACGCCAGTCTCTTCACCGTGGACCCGCGGGGCCTGTCGGGCGTGGTCGATGCGGGGCAGTATCTCGACCAGGACGAATGGCGTACCTACCTGCAGAAGACGCAGTCGACGCTGCGCTACCTCGCCGAAGAGACTGGCGGCTTCGCGGTCGTGAACGACAACGACTTCCAGAGCGCCTTCAAGCGGATCGACGCGGAGACGAGCGACTACTACGTGCTCGGGTTCTACTCGACCAATCCGAACCCGTCCAAGCGCACGCGAACGCTCGACATCAAGGTGAAGCGACCGAACGTGACCGTAGCCGCGCGGAAGGCGTATTCGCTCAAGCCCGAAGGCAAGCTTCCGCCCCCGCTGCCCCTCAAGCCCACGCCGAAGAAAGAGCCGTAGCTCGAACGTGGACGACTCGATAACCTCGCTGCCGTTGGCGGCGGCGGCGCGGTTCGCTCCGATTCTAGCCAGGCTTGCGGAACAGGATCTCGCGCAGGTTGTTCTGGAGGAGAAACGAGTCCGACACGCGGAGTCCGGAGAACAGCTTGATGATGTCGCGATTGAGCAGAATCGCCTGCCGCCCGCGCGACGCCGGATACGACCGGTGCTTCAGGTTCACCTCGTCCACGATGATGAACTTCGTGTAGCGCGCGTCCCTCGGCTGGGCGGTGCCGAAGAAGCCCAGGAGCGCGCCCTCGGGCCGCAGCACGCGCGTCAGCTCGCCGGCGAGCGCCTGCGACGCCCGACGATCGAGATAGTCGATCAGATCCCAGCAGAGAATGCCGTCGACCGAGCCGGTCGCCTGCGGAAAGCGCTTCGACAGGAACTCGGGCAGCGCGTCGAGCTTCCCGTCGCGAACGTGGCGATCCAGATCGGCAACAATGTCCTCGACGAAGATCTTGCAGCCAAGCTGCTCGCCAAAGAAACTGACGTTGCTGCCGACCACCGGTCCCAGGTCGAGCAGCGACGGCGATTCACGCGACGTGAGGCACGACAGAAACTTGCGAAGGGCTTTGGTGGCGAACAGGGGATCGTCAACGGGCACCGACGAGCTCTGGGGGAGTGCGTCGGAGCCGTTCTTGCGCGGCGCGAGACGGTCGAGAAGGCCCACGGACGGTTGGGGGCGGGATTCGTGATTGGGGATTCGGGATTTGCGGCGGGACTCGCGCGCGCGAATCCCAAATCCCGAACCCCGAATCCCGGAAACCTACGCGCCGACCCGCTGCGGCGCGCCGGCCTGTTGCGGTTGCTGCGGCGCGGCCGCAGCTTGCGGCGCGGCGCCCTTGGCGGCCGCCTGCGGCGGCGCGGCTCCGCCCTTGCGCTGCATGTCCACGCTGCCGCGGAAGTGCGCGCCTTCGGCGATCGCCACGCGCGGCGCGATGATGTCGCCGTCGACCGAGCCGTTGTCGCGGATGTCGACCTTGTCGCTCGCCGTGACGTTCCCGGTGACTTCGCCCAGGACGATGACGGCCTTGGCGAACACCTGCGCCTTGATGCGGCCGTTGGGACCGATGGTCAGCACATGCTCACGCAGCTGGATCGTGCCTTCGACATGTCCCTCGATCGTCAGATCTTCGCTGCCGTTCAGTTCGCCCTTGATGACGACTGACTTGCCGATGTTCACGATGTCCTTCTCCATGTGATGGCTCGTCTCTGCTGGACGAGGACCCGGAGCCCCCGCCTGGGTTGGCGCGGGCGGCTGTGGCGCAGCCGTCGGTTGTCCGCTCGAGGGTCGGACCGCTTCATCACGTTTCCACATGGTCTCTTCCTCCGCCCTGACGTGTTCCCTGGGCACCCGGGGGCGCTGCGTGGGTAGTATCGGGTCGAGCTTCCGGCCAGTATATGGGACCCCGCAAAAGGTTGTCTAGTCCTTTTGTTACCGAGGGTTAGCGGCAGTGATACAATGAACGATTCACCATGCGTGTCTATTTCGACTACAACGCCACGACCCCTCTCGCGCCCGAGGCGATCGAGGCCCTCCTCCGCGCGACACGCGAGGTGTTCGGCAACGCGTCGAGCATCCACCACTTCGGCCAGCAGGCGAAAGCGACGCTCGACGAGGCGCGATCGGCGGTCGCGACGCTCGTCCACGCCGATCCGTCGGAAATCGTCTTCACGAGCGGCGGCACCGAGTCGGACAACTTCGCGATTCGCGGCGCGGCCGAAGCGCTCGAGCCGACGGGACGCCGTCATCTGATCGCGAGCACGATCGAACACGAAGCGGTGTTGAACACGCTGAAGGCGCTCGCCCGCCGCGGATGGCGCGCGACGCTCCTCCCCGTCGATCAGTCGGGGGTCGTCGCGCCCGGGCGGCTGCGCGAGGCGATCACCGACGACACGGCGCTCGTGTCGGTGATGCACGCGAACAACGAGATCGGGACGATCCAGCCGATCGCGGAGCTCGCCGCGATCGCGCACGAGCGTGGCGCGCTGATGCACACCGACGCGGTGCAGTCGGCCGGCAAGATCCCCCTCGACGTGCGCGCGCTCGGGGTGGATCTGCTGTCGCTCTCGGCGCACAAGTTCAACGGACCGAAGGGCGCCGGCGCGATCTGGATCAAGCGCGGCACGCGACTGCTGCCGATCCTGACCGGCGGCAAGCACGAGCGGAACCGGCGCGCCGGTACCGAGAACGTGCCCGCGATTGCCGGGCTCGGCGTCGCGGCCAGGCTCGCCGGCGGCAAGCTGGCGGAGGAAGCCGTCCGTGTGGGCGCGCTCCGCGACCGGCTCGAAGACGGGATCCTGCGCGCCGTGCCGGGCACGACCGTGAACGGCGCGCGCGAATCGCGCGTGCCCAACACGACGAACATCAGCTTCGAGCGGGTCGAAGCGGAAAGCCTGCTGATCGCGCTCGACCTCGACGGCGTGGCGGTCTCCACCGGCTCGGCCTGTTCGTCCGGCACGCTCGAGCCCTCCCACGTGCTGCGCGCGATGGGGCTGCCGACCCACCGCACGCAGAGCTCGCTGCGCTTCAGCCTCGGGATGTTCTCCACCGAGGCGGAAGTCGATCGCGTGATCGAGGTCCTGCCGCGACTGGTCGAGAAACTCCGCGGTCTGACCCGTAATACGGTATCCGCTTAGAAATGCAACCACGAAGGCACGAAGGCACGAAGACGATCACGAAGAAGAAGATCTTTTTCTCTTCTCCGTGTCTTCGTGTCTTCGTGTCTTCGTGGTTGCATTTTGGTCTTGTGAACACATGCGCATCGTAGTCGCGATGTCGGGCGGTGTGGATTCGTCGGTGGCCGCGGCCCTGCTCGCCGAGCAGGGCCACGAGGTCATCGGTCTGTCGATGCAGCTGTACGACCAGAGCGAGGGACAGACCTCGTTCGGGAGCTGCTGCTCCATCGACGACCTGCACGACGCGCGCCGCGTGGCCGCGGCGATCAACATCCCGCACTACGTCGTGAGCTTCGAGCGTCAGTTCGACGAGCGGGTGGTGTCGAACTTCGTGCAGGAGTACGCCGCCGGCCGGACGCCCCTCCCCTGCGCGCGCTGCAACAGCGACCTCAAGTTCGCCACGCTCGCCGATCGCGCGCGCGGACTGGGCGCCGACCTGGTGGCGACCGGACATTACGCGCGCGTCGAGCGCGACGCCGCGGGGGACCGCTACCGGCTGAAGCGTGGCGTCGACCCCGCGAAGGACCAGTCGTATTTCCTCTTCTCGCTCACCCAGGATCAGCTGGCCCGCGCGGCGTTTCCCGTGGGCGATCGCCCGAAGGAGGCCGTCCGCGAGTGGGCGCGCCAGCATCAGTTGCCGGTGGCGGACAAGCCGGACAGCCAGGAGATCTGTTTCATCCCCGACCACGACTACCGGGCGTTTGTGACCAGGAGCGTGCCCGACGCCGCGCGCGAGGGCGTCCTGGTCGACGAGGGCGGGCGCGTGCTCGGCACCCACGAGGGCATCCACCGGTTCACTGTCGGACAGCGGAAGGGACTCGGGCTCGGCGCCTGCGGCACCGGCGCGCCGCTGTACGTGCTCGCGCTGCGGCCCGCTGCCCGTCAGGTCGTCGTCGGCCCCCGGTCGTCGCTCGAACAGACGATGCTGACGGCGTCAGGCGTGAACTGGATTGCGGAGGAGCCGACCGGCGCGAGCCATGTCGACGCGCAGATTCGGCATCGCCATCAGGCGGCACCCGCCGCCGTGCGGTCGCTGGGTGACGCGCGCGCGGAAGTCGTCTTCGACGCCCCGCAGATCGCCATCACGCCCGGCCAGGCCGTCGTCTTCTACGACGGCGACACCGTCGTCGGAGGCGGCTGGATCGATTGAAAAGCTAACCGCAGAGACCGCAAAGAGCGCAGAGAAAAACGTTTTCTCCGCGATCTCTGCGCGCTCTGCGGTTAAACGGCAGCGAGATGTTCGGGGATGCTGTCGAGGAAGTGCTCGGCGTCGAGCGCGGCCATGCAGCCGGAACCCGCCGCGGTGATCGCCTGCCGGTAGATGTGATCCTGGACGTCCCCGCACGCAAAGACCCCGGCGACGCTCGTCTTCGCGCCGTCGTGGGTGACGATGTAGCCGTTCTGATCGAGATCGAGCTGCCCGCGGAACAATGACGTGTTCGGCGTGTGGCCGATCGCGACGAACACGCCGTGCACCGGGATGTCCGTGCGGGCGCCGGTCTTGTTGTGGCGCAGGATCATCCCGGTCACTTCGCCCTTCCCCGTGTCCTTGATCTCCTCGACCTCGCTGTCGAGCTGCCACGCGATCTTCGGGTTCGACCGCGCCTTGTCCTGCATGATTTTCGACGCGCGCAGCGTGTCGCGCCGATGCACGACCGTGACCTTCGACGCAAACCGCGTGAGAAACACCGCTTCTTCCATCGCTGAATCGCCGCCGCCGACGACCGCGATCTCCTGACCGCGGAAGAAGTAGCCGTCGCAGGTCGCGCAGGTCGAGACGCCGTGACCCATCAGCGTCCGCTCCGAGGGCAGGCCGAGCAGCCGCGCCGACGCGCCGGTCGCGATGATGAGCGTCCTGGTCCGGTACTCGGCTTGGGTCGTCCTGACGGTGATTGGCTGGCTGCACAGCTCGACGCCGATGACGTGGCCCTGGATGATCTCGGCGCCGAACTTCTCCGCCTGCGACTTCATCTCGGCCATGAGGTCGGGCCCCATGACGCCGTCGCGATGGCCGGGAAAATTCTCGACCAGCGTCGTGAGCATCAGTTGCCCGCCGGCTTCGATGCCTTCAATCACGAGCGGCTGCAGGTTGGCGCGCGCGGAGTAGAGAGCGGCGGTCAGGCCCGCGGGGCCCGACCCGACGATGATGACGTTGCGGGGATCATGCATTGGGTAATCGAGTAATTGGGTAATTGGGTAATTGGGTAATTGGGTAATTGGGTAATTGGGTTATTGGGTAATTGAT
>Ga0209514_10009103_pt1 | contig 11031 bp, 10 predicted proteins | sample Subgrocontami58m_FD_187452 | JGI IMG/M metagenome (GOLD analysis project Ga0209514, IMG submission 187452) | Subsurface groundwater microbial communities from S. Glens Falls, New York, USA - GMW37 contaminated, 5.8 m (SPAdes) (version 3) | ecosystem: Environmental > Aquatic > Deep subsurface >...
GGGCCAGCGCGAAGTAGATCCAAAGCACTCCTTGAAGAAGCGCGCCATCAAGCGCTGGATCTCCCCCACCGTCTGCTCCCCGAATTCCCCCAGCGGCCGTGACATGCATCCTCGAGCACCCGGTGAAGCACGGGTTCGCGGGAGGCTTCGACGACGAGGACACCTCGGGGAGGCTCTACCTGCGCGGGACGGCGGACGGGGTGGCGCCGGCGGTGCTGGGAGTGTTCCTGCATCGCGATCCGGAGAGGCGCGGGGAGGCGATCATGGAGCTTTTGCGCGAGATGTACGCCGACCCGCGGTGGCGAGAGGAGGGCGTCCCTCAGCGCCGGTGGTCCCATGGTGGATCCGGCCGGTCGGAGGTGGACCACCGCGCAACGAGCGCGCGCTCGTTCCCACCGCCCTCACTTGCGTGTCCCGCGCAACCCCCACGGCGTCAAGCGCGAGCATTCCCTAAAGGCCTTCGTTCCCAACCCCCGCGGCTTCAACCGCGAACATTCCCTAAAGGCCTTCGTTCCAGACACACGAGTAACGTCACCTTCCACATGGCAGGCTCGCTCTTTCGGGGCCGCGGAGACGACGTCTGAGTCACATTGCCGTCAAGGCCTTCATACCGATTTGGCAATCCTCGATCCTTCTGGGAAAATGGAATTGGCCGAGACATCGATAGACGGAGGGACCAACTCCTCGGGGAGGCTCTTCATCCGCGCCCACTGGTCAAGGTAGCGCACAAGCTTCTGCGCCGCATGCCCATGATATCGCACGACGGGGTCGAGTAATGACATGAGGGTGTCGAACTGCCACGGCGCCAGGTCGTGGCTCCGTGCAACGCAAGCAGTCTTGACACGGACAAGCCATTGGATCAGCAGACAAGTCGAGTTCAGAAGCACGCAGCCGTACGTGGCGTCCGTGGTTGGGTGAAGGTGGAAACCGATAACTGTGGATTCTGGCCAGGACACGAGAAAGACAGGCTTGGACTCGTCCGTGCCGAATTGCGGCCCGCCGTCCCGACCCCACTCAATCTCCAAGAACGCGTCAGGGCACCAGCGTATTGCTCGTGGCGATCTCGATGCAAACAACTCCTGACGATGTTCCCTCGCGCATGCAAGAAGGTCCGGCACTACCAGCCCAATGGCATCGCCTGGCACATGCGGCTCCGGGACAGTGCGGGGCTGACCGAACAGCGCGTGCCACGGAGCTGACATAAGCTCGCTCCGGTGGACGAATGTGCTAATACACGCAGCGGATGTAACCTCCTGAAGCGACACACATCGTTCGCCTGACTTCTCAAGTATCCTAAGGCACTCTGGGACCACCCGCCAGAATCCCGGCAACGGAAACGCGCGCACGAGTCTCTGCTTGTAACGCCATCCCTGTGGGCCCTGTGCACACGCGGTGCTGTGGAGGTGCTCCCGCAGGAGTTGCTCCCACCTGGCCACGACCGGAGGGTCCAGGCGATACGCTCGATTGCCACGCGCTCCCTCCCTGGAGAGCAGAGGGTGAAATTGCGGTCCCCGATAATCGAGACGGGCTCGCATCGCTCCGCCACGGTCGCCCCACGAATTCACCAGAAGGCCATTTAGGCAGGTCGCGCTGGGGGCAAAGGGCGGCGGTGCAGCTTCTGGATGTTCACGGGAGTAGCGGTCTCGCGCCCAATCCCAGGCCGCCCAGGATTCACCGCGGGCGTCAACTCTTCCGAATACGTAGAGCTCGCCTTCAATACCCGTGCACATTACTGGAAACGCTCGAACGAACAGCCTTGCGCCCTGCTCCGTGACATCAGGTGTGTCGTAGGTAAACTGCGAAGCCCCTTCCGCAACAAGTCTCGTAGTGGAGCCATTCTCGGTGATTGAAATCGGGAACTCCACACGAAGACACAACCCTCTCAATACGCGGGTGAGCTCTCCCCAGGGGATGCGTGACTTCAGTTCGACCTCAATGCGGGTGCCATGCCGGCGTCGCGTCCCTCGTTCGGTCAAGAGGTAGTTCCGTGGACCCGTGAGGATCATGAGTATCGCCTCACTCCCTGGCTGGGACGAGAGGGTATCCACGGATACGTGCTCACTCGCAGCAAACACCGACAAGAATCCCACTCCAAAGCGACTCGTGGGCGTAAACGAGTACTTCCGTCGGAATGAATCCGTGGTGTAGTAGGAACGGCCCACCTGGAGGAAATACTGCTCGATCACGGCGCGATCCATGCCGATCCCGCAGTCATCCAGGACTAGCACTTGTCGTTGTTCACTCTTGCCGAGGAGATCATTGTAGAAGGAACGGTCCTCTAGCGCGATGTCCAGCTGATATCTGTCCCGCCACTCTTGGTTAATCATTGTTGGCGATGAGACGCTGGGACAGCCGGATGCGCACCGATCGAGATACAATTGGCAGCGCATCGCGTCCAAGGCGTTCTGAATCAGCTCTCGGACGAAACTGAGGGAATCCGTGTAGACGTCCCGGATGAGGCGCTCGAACACCGCATCCCGGTCAAGTTCGAAGACCCACTTGGAGGGCAAGTACGTCGCTCGTGCCGAAGGGCGGATGGAGACTGTAGGATCCGGACCGTCAATGGTTGCTCTCGGAGGAACCCAGTTGGAATGGCGAGACGAGCGCGGCATGACGAGCCGTGCGTTCCGAACTTCGTCGACAATCCACTGACACCAGTCCTGTAGCAGACGGTGCTCTTGCTGTGTATGACACTCCGCACGGATCGCGATCTGATCTGGCGCAGTTAGCCTGTGGGTGAGTCTCTGATACTGCGTCCAGTGTGCGAAGCTGTCCGACGGCAGCGGAGAGGCGGCATTGAGTAGCAATGGACACGCACGATCAGTTGATAAGTCGAGAAGATCTCCTATGCGCAGCAGGATCGCCAACAGCTTGACGTTCGTTGGTTCGTCACGGATGTCCCGTCGTTCAGGAAAACGGTCGAGGTCCTCAAGTTCGTGTTGTCGCAAACCATGCGCCAAGCAGACATGTGCGATGGCGTTCTCGAGCATGGGATCGTCAAATGCAAATCGTCCGAGGGCTCGTTGATGTTGGTGGACCATCTCCGAGGTCCTGACATGGTGTATGCGGCGAATGTAATCGGCGATGAGGAACCGAACCTGAACGTCGCAGATGAAGTGTCGCTCCGCCTCGTCATCAGGGGACGTTCCGGCGCGGAGTTGTCGGATCTCATCCCAACGAGACGCACCCGAGCCATCTCCAGAGGTCCACCGCTTCCATTCATCAGATTCGAGGATGTCCCGTTTCTCTGTGTCCGAGACTACCATTCCGGCGTCATGCAGGTAGGCCGAGGCGACCAAGATATATGCCTCTATTGTAGACAGGCTCAGCACCGGTCGCAGATGGTCTTGGTCGCAGAAGAGGAGGTGAGAAAGCTGAACAATGATCTGCTCGCTATGCTGCACTGTGTGACGCGTGTAGTGGGGAAAGGTCTGCGGAACATAGGATAGCCATCGTTCGACGGTCTCACGAAGCTCAAGTGTCTTACCGTAGTAAACTGGTGCCTTGACTTGCAGGAATCGCAGAAGCGCCGACTCAGTGGCTTGCATTTGTTGTGCCCCCTCCACCAACGGACGCGGTTCCCTTGTGTGGCGTGAAATCGCGGAGGAAGTGCTCCTCCAGCGTCTTCACGTACCGCGGGACTTGCCGCTCCGCGATCGGGTCCAGCGCCCCGCGCAGAAGCGAATCGAGGAGACGGTCCAGCACGTCCATGAACACAATGCTCTTGCGTCGCGCCGGAACCGCAAGCCCCCCGCCCCCCGTCAGGATTTCCTGCGGCGCCCCACCCAGCCACTCCGCAAACGACTCCCTCTGATTGTCGTGCTCCGCTGACCCTACCTGCTTCTTGATCGCCAGCAGGAACTCCGGCGACGCCACCAACACGTCCACCCGGTCCTTCGCCTCCGTCGATCCCAGCTCCACCCCGAGGCATACCTCCCGGCGCACCGTGATCGACCTCGCCGCGAGGTCCCTCTCCAGACGCTCCCTCCACCCGGCCTGCGGCTCCAGCATGCCGACCAGCTTCCCCAGGATCGCCGGCGCGATGTGCGGCGCCGACCCGGGGTCCATCAGCCACCGCAGCAGGTCCGAGTGCGCGTTCTCCGAGCGCTCCCGCCCCGGCACGCCAAGGAGGTCGCCTCCCGGAGCCCGAAGGTACCGCCGCAGCACCTCGAGCTTCCGCTCGCCAAGCCCCGCGTGCAGGCGCGACTCCCGCGCCGCATCGAGCCGCGGGAGGAACTCCCCGAGCCACTTCGCCTGACGCCCGTTCTGCTCCACCGCCACGCCGACGCCGAGGAGCTCCTTCACGCCCGTCCCGCGAAGCCCCCTCGCGACGGGCGCGAGGCGCGCGGCCAGCGACTCCGTCTCCGCACGCGTGGGGCCGAGGTGGAAGCTCGAGGGCGCCGAGGCCGCGTAGGCGCCGAGCGCGGGACCCAGGCGCGCGAGGACGCCCGCCACGTGCGTGGGGGCCATCGCGAGGGGTGGGTCCAACCGCCGCCTCCGCGCCATCGGATGACTCCGCGATTCGCTGCCCAGGGATCGAGGGCCTTCAGGTCAGGGACGGATCTTCCCTCTCCAGGCGCGGCTTGTCACGAGATCGTTGTCCATGCCTGAAGCCCCGAGGAACCCCGCCCGGCACCCCGGACCTCCATCGTCCCGAGGAGCTGGGTCGTCAGCGCGCCTTGCCGTTGCCGCCCGACTTCGCGGCCTTCGCGGGCCGCCCCTTCGCCCTCCGCTTGGGGGGGGGGCGTGTAGCCCACAGGGATGCGCTGCAGGCGTCGCGGGCGAAGGCAGCGTCGAGGATCTCCAACGATGTCCTGGGCGTCCTCATCGCTCCGTGACACCTCAGGATGCCAGGTGCCTACGGCCGGCCGGGCACAGAGGAGGTGACGGGGCCGACAATCGTGATCCCCTCCGCCAGAAACGTCGTCCAGTCACCGAGGTCGTAGGTGTAGACCGCACGCACTCCTGCCACCAACGCGGCCGCGGCGTGCCGCGCATCGTGGACGCGCCGGGCAGTCAGGCCGTAGCGTCCCGCGTCTCGAGAGCCAGAAGCGCGATGTCCATCCCCTCAGCGAGGACCAGCACCTGCGAAGGCGGCGCCACAAGGAGACGGACCGCCTCGTTCGCCTCGGCGGGCGAGTGGCGCGGTTGCGCCCTCTCCCATGTCAGCGCCGCGTGGACCTCCCTCAGGATCCCCGCCGTCGTGCATGTGGCGAGATCGCCGCGACGCGCCCGTTCGACCAGGACCCGAGCTTCGGCGTGGCGTGGGTCACCCGAGAGCAGGGCACCGATGAAGACTCCCGCGTCGATCAGGGCCCGTGCGGGGTCGGAGCCGCCTCACCTGGCGGCATTCACCGCGTCCTTCCATCCGTCGGGGACGCGCCCCTCCAGCTCGGGCAGAGGCTTGAGGACCGGCCGAGGCTGGAGGAACTTCATCGGGCTTCCGCAGGCTCGAGCGGAATGATGCGCTCCTCCATCGCCCAGGCGGCGTAGCCCAGGGCCTGCAGGATGTCCTCGCGCTCGAGTTCGGGCCACTCCTTCAGGATCTCGTCGATGCTCATTCCCGACGACAGGTACGAAAGGACCGACGCGACGGGCATGCGCAGGCCCCGGAGGCAGGGCTTGCCGAAGCACTTCGTGGGATCGAGGGTGATCCGATCGAACTTGTAGTGACGGACCTCCACCAGGAACCTCCTCACGCGAACCGCGCGTATCGTACTCCGCAGGCTGGAGGCCCGCAATGGCCGGGTCCTCCCGAGTCGTCCCGTCGCCGTCTCGAGGCCGAGTTCAGGCGTCGGTTTGGATGACCCGCAGCTCCTTCCCGCGCGCATGCTCAACGATTTTGCCTGATGCTCGACTCCGCGCACGTGACGCGATATCCTGCCGCCCCCACGCGTGGAGCCACTCCATGACCTTCGACGACTTCCTCACCTGGAACCGCCCGTTCCGCGGGCTCCTCCGCCGTATCCAGACCGCCGCCGCGGGCAACGACGACCTCCTCCTCCTCGGCCTCCCTGGCACCGGCAAGACCGCCCTCTGCGAGGCCATCCACCGCGCAAGCCCGCGCGCAAAACGCCCCCTCGTCCGCGTCGAGGCCGATGCCTCCGCCGAGCAGCTCGACGCCGCCATCCACGACGCCGCAGGAGGGACCCTCGTCCTCCGCGAGCCTGTCCTCTTCCCCCATGACCACCGCGCCCGCATCGCCAAACAGAACGACGCTCGCCTCCTCTGTACCTCCACACGCTCCCTCACCGAGGTCGACACCGCCGCAAGCGTCTACGACGCCCTCCGCCCCGCACTCCGCAAGATCCCCTTCCGCATCCCCTCCCTCCATCAACGCCCCGAAGACCTCCTCCCCCTCTTCGATCACTTCGCCTCCCGCCAGCGACGGCGCCTCGGCCGCCCCTACCAGGGCCGCGCCCAGGACCTCTCCGATGCCCTCCTCTCCCGCCCCTGGCCCCATAACGTCGCCGACCTCATCGCCGTCGCCGAACAGGCCGCCACCCTCGGCCGCAACCCGACTCTGGCCCGCGCCGACCTCGACGAGCCCCCCTCCCAGCCACCCGCCGCAGCCTCCGCCGAGGACATCCTCTCTCTCGAGGACGCCAAACGCGCCCATGTCCGCCTCGCCGTCGACCTCTGCCGCGGCAACCAGTCCCTCGCCGCCCGAAAGCTCGGCATCACCCGAAATACCCTCCGCGAATACCTCGCTGCCCCAGGCGAGAAGGACTGATCCGACGAGCGGTGCTCAAAAATTGAGCAGGCCGCAGAGGCGCCGGGCCCGAACGCTGGTCAAATTCTGAGCAGTCGGCTCGATCCGCGAAGGGCGTCGCGCAACCTGCCGAGCGCCCCTCCAAGGCCCGCACGAGCTCCACCTCCTCCCGCACCACGCCCTTGCGGCCATTCGCCTCCCCCACCGCCGTCCCTGGCATCCCCCTTGCCCAACTCCTGCCCCACCCCATTTCAGGAGGGATGCACCATGGCCAGCGAGTCGAAGACCAGCCTCTTCCGAAAGGGCGCGCTCACGCTCGAAGGAGTCCACCCCGTCTCCCGCCGCTACCAGGACCTCCTCGGCCAGCTCGCCGAGGCCGCAGCGGACGACGACATCACCGTCTTCCTCGCCGGCGAGACCGGCACCGGGAAGACCATGATCGCCCAGGCCGTCCATAACGCCTCCTCCCGAAAAGGGAAGACCTTCCTCCCGTTCGATGCCTCGAGCGAGGAGTCCACCATCATGCGAAGCACCCTCTTCGGCCACGAGAAGGAGGCCTACACCGGCGCCGACTCGAAGACCAACGGCGTCTTCCAGGACGCCCGCGGAGGGACCCTCTTCCTCGACGAGATCACCGACCTCTCCTGGGAGCTCCAGGGCGCCATCCGCCACGCGGTCGATTACCGGATGGTCCGACGCGCGGGAGGCACCAGGCCGGAGCCGGTCGACGTGCGGCTCGTCTGCGCCACCAACGTCCCCCTCGCGCGGATCGAGAAGGAGACCGGCGTCTGGAGGGAGGACCTCTTCATGCGCCTCCGCCAGGCCGTCTTCGAGATGCCCCCGCTCCGCGAGGTGACCGAGGAGATCCCCGGCATCGTCAAGTCCCTCGTCGAGGAGCGGACGATCGGTCGCGGGAAACCGAAGGTGGAGGTCTCCGATCGCGCGATCGCCGCGCTCCTCCAGTACCCGTGGCCCGGAAACATCCGCGAGCTGAAGCACACCGTCCGCACCGCGCTCGTGCGCGCCCGCAACGGCGTGCTGCTCGCATCCGACCTGCGCTTCCGATCGAAGGGGTGGACGGGAGGCGCCGACCGGCGGACCATGCGGGAACGGTCCGACGAGTGGGCCTACCAGGTGTGGCTGCAGTGCGAGCGGAACTGGGCGGAGGCGGCCAGGATCCTCGACGTCCACACGCAGACCCTGCGAGAGCACGTCGCCAGGTGGGAGAAGCGGTCCAGCGCGATCGGGTCGGAGGACGAGCAGGAGCGGCAGTCGGCGTAGGCGAAGCCGGCGCGCACCCTCGGCGATCCCGATCAGCACGGTCGACAGACCTGAGCAGCACCCGCGCCGGACCTGGCGAACATGCCGGATCCCCCCTACCGGTGGTTTTTCCACCTCGCACCCCGCGCGCCCGGGATCGATCAGCGTGCCGAGCGATCCTGGGCGCGTGCGCGTCGGACCTGATCGAGGTGGTGCTCAGGATCGACGAAGGCGATCGTCAGATGCGAGAGGCCTGCTCGCAGGGATCGCCGAGGGTCCCGGCTGCATCCGACGCGTGTGCTGAACCGATCCGACGAGACCGCCGGCACGATCGCGACAGGTGCCCTCAGCGTCGTTCACCTTGATCGCCAGACCCGGCAAGGGCGCTGATCAGATTCGACGAGGCTGCTGGCCAGGTTGACGAGCCGTGCTCGCACGATCCGATCGACGTGCCCTCCGCATCGCAGGTGGTGGAATTTCCACCTGGTCGAGAGGGGGGATCGGTGGAATTCCCGAAAACCTCGCGGATCGCGAAACATGCTCGAGGCGTGCGAGCCCCCTGCAAGACAAGGGGATCCGCGCAATCCGCGAGAATCGTCGACGCTGGCACCCTGGCTGCATCACCTAATCCCGTGCGGCGCGCGCCTGCGACGCGACGCACGAGGGTGACCGCGGAGCGACGTGCCGAGCGACCCTCGAGGAGACGCAGGAGAGTGGAGAACGACATGCGGGACGCGCCTGCGGCGTCCTGGACGGGAGGACCGGAGCGCACTGGGCGTTTCGGCCTCTTTCGATTCTCGCATGGAGAAAGGAGAAAGTGCAATGTCGACACCAGTACCGGTGAGGCCAGTCATGCTGCTCGACTTCGTGAAGAACATGGTTCATGGCGACGATCAGCATCAGACGAATCACCCGCTTCCGACGGAGACCCGGAATGCGCTGGTCACCGATCGCGACGCCCTCGAAGCGGCGAACATGGAAGTGCTCGCAGCGAGAACGGCGTGGCAGGAGGCGGCCCAGTCGCGGAAGGCGATCATGAAGCGGGTGCGTGCGACCGCGCAGAAGACGCGGAACATCGTCTACGGGCTGCACGGTCGGACCGACAAGGCGCTCGGAGAGTATGGGCTCTCGACCCCGGTGGAGCACCGCTCGAAGGACGCTGGAAACGGGACGAACGGGACGCAGCCGAAGTAGGCGACCCCGGGGGAGGGGCTCGGTGATGGGCCCCTCCCCCAACCCCATCCACCCGGTCCCCGGGGTTGCGTTCCACGTCGTGCGCGCATAAGATCGAGTTCGCCAGTCGGTGGCGACGTCCATCCACATTCGGAGGCAGTCCCGTGTCGACGACGCTGCGAGGGACCTACGACCACGGCCGCCTCATCCTGGAGGGGACGCCACCCTTCCCGCTCGCGACAGTTCTGGTGACCTTCCTCGACGATCCCTCTGCGTGCGAGATGAAGCCCTTCCGGTCTGGAGACTTCTCCTTCGACGAGTGCCGCGGGAAGATCCAGATGACGTCCGGCTCTCTCGCATCAGACGCCGTCGGCGAGGATCGGGAGGAACGGGCGTGAAGGCGGTGTTTCTCGACACCTCCGCGCTGGTGAAGTTGTACGTGCCGGAGGCAGGATCCCAGCAACTCCGCGCGTTCCTCGCCGATGCCGACCATGTCGCCATCAGCATGGTGGCCGTCCCCGAGTTCACCTCGGCAGTAGCGGCCCCATAGGCCCGGATCGTCTACGGACTGCACGGTCGGACCGACAAGGCGCTCGGCGACGGTGAGCTCTCCACCCCGGTGGAGCACCGCTCCGTCCTGGCTTGACGGCACCCAGGGTGCTCCCTATGCTCATGCATGTATGAAGCGGGTGTCGATCGGGCTCGATGCCGACACACGGCCGCACGGCTGGAGCGCGCGGCCCCTGGCTCCTCGCGCAGGCGCTCCGAGTTCATCCGGGCGGCGATCCGGAAGGCGCTTTGGGAGCTGGAGGAGCATGTCACCGAGGAGGCCTACGCCCGGCAGCCGGATGCCTCAGTCGAGGCGTACATCGACCCACGCGTGTGGACAACCTCCACGTCGTTCCGAAGGCATCGCTCGGAAACCTGATCGGGCGGCTGGCGGTGAGTCGAGAGCGGGACGTCAAGAAGGCCCTTGGATACGCCCTGGACTGGCCGGATCTGAAGGTGCTCTGACGAGCTGGCTCTCGCCGCCCTTGACGACCTCCTCCACCACGACGACGACCACGAGGCCGAATGCGAGGCAGGCGCGGAGGTCGCGAGTCCTCGCTCACACGGGAAGCCCCCCTCGTCGTAACCCGGTGTGGTAAGAAAATGTACATCGGATTTTCTATTGACCCCCCCTACTCACACCCGTACACTCGGATGACTTCAGGAATCGGCGGAGAGAGGGTGTCCAGCGTGAAGGCGCTCCTTCTGGGGGCCGGTTATGGCACGCGGCTGTACCCCCTCACCCGGGACCGCCCGAAGCCCCTCCTCCCCGTCGGCGGGAAACCCATATTGGAACGCATCCTTGACTGCGTCTTTCCAATTGCCGACATCGACGGTATTTACATCGTCTCCAATACCAAATTCACGGACCGCTACCGGGAGTGGCAGTCCCGCTATTTGCCCAAACGCAAGGTCCCGATCCAGGTCATCGACGACGGGACGACGTCCAACGACAACCGCCTGGGGGCCATCGGCGACATCCAGTTCGTGATCGACCAGGCGAGGGTGAAGGACGACCTCCTCGTCATTGCCGGAGACAACCTGATCGAGTTCGACCTGCGCGACTTCGTCTCGTTCGCGCTGGCCAGGGGGCCGGCGGTGGGCCTGAAGGACCTGAAAGGTTCCTCGCTCATCAGCCGGTACAGCGCGGTCGAGCTGGACGCGGAACGTCGGATCGTGGGGTTCGAGGAGAAGCCCCCGATGCCGAAGACGTCGCTGATCTCCATCGGGGTGTACCTGTACCCGAAGAAGGAGGTCCGGCGCTTCCGCCAGTACATCGACGAGGGGCTCACCCCCGACGCCCCCGGGTATTTCGTCCAATGGCTCGTGAAGCAGAT
>Ga0209514_10009104_pt1 | contig 11031 bp, 7 predicted proteins | sample Subgrocontami58m_FD_187452 | JGI IMG/M metagenome (GOLD analysis project Ga0209514, IMG submission 187452) | Subsurface groundwater microbial communities from S. Glens Falls, New York, USA - GMW37 contaminated, 5.8 m (SPAdes) (version 3) | ecosystem: Environmental > Aquatic > Deep subsurface >...
GGGCGGCCTCGGTCTCGATGTCGCGCAGGTCGTTGGAGAATCGGGCGAGCCGCTGGTCGAGGTCGGTGCCGCGATCGGAGAGGGAGCGCACTTCGCGGGTGGCCTCCTCGTTGCGGGACATGCGCTCGCGGAGGCCCTTGGCTTCCTCGAGCGGTTCGTCGAGGGTGAAGTCGGGCTCGGCGGCCTTGGCGGCGCGGACGAGGATGACCTCGCCGAGGGCGACGAGGCGGGTCTTGTAGTTGGTCTCGGCGATGGGGAGGGCCTGGCGCAGGGAGGCGATGGACTTGCGGGCCTCGGCCGGATCGAGGGGCGCCTGCGGAGCGGTGAGGACGGTGGGTGCGTCGGGAAGCCCGGGCACGGGGGCGAGGGGGGAAATCCCGAGCGCATCGAGGTCCACGAGGAGGGAGCTCATCTCGGGGTAGCGGTCCTTGCGGTCGCTGCGCAGGGCGCAGAGGACGAGCGGGTCCCAGCGCGGGTCGAGGCCGGGAACCTTCTTGCTGGGCGGGTCGAAGGCGCCCTTGGGGAGGACGCCGGTGAGCATGAGGTAGAGGAGGACGCCGAGGGAGTAGACGTCGGCGCGCTCGTCGCAGTTGACGGCGTCGGTCGCCTGCTCGGGGGCCATGAAGTCGGCGGTGCCGATGCCCGTGTGCTCGTCGGTGTGGGGTTTCTGGGACGGGTCGCGGAAGGCGGAGATGCCGAAGTCGAGCACGCGCGCGGCGCCGTGCTGGTCGATGAGGATGTTGGAGGGCTTGATGTCGCGGTGGATGACGCCGCGGCTGTGGGCGAACTTGAGGGCTTCGGCGATATCGTGCGCGATCTCGCGCGACTTGTCCGGGGAGAGGGCGCCGTCGCGGATGAGGTCTTCGACCGAGAGCGGGCGGCCGTCGCCGCGCGGGCCGTCGATGTACTCCATGACGTAGTAGGGGACCCCCTTGATGTCGCCGCGGTCGAGGATGGAGACGATGTTGGGATGGCGCAGGGCGACGAGGATCTCGGTCTCGCGTTGGAACCGCTCGAGGGCGGTGGGGCGGGCGGCGATCTTGGCCGAGAGGACCTTGAGGGCGACTTTGCGCTGGAGCGAGAGCTGCATCGCCTCGTAAACGACGCCCATGCCGCCGGCGCGGATCTTCTTGGTGATCTTGTAGCCGCCGATGACCTGCGGGGTGACGGAGGCGGCGGTGGCGTCGGGGAGCCCGGTGGTGGGGGACTTGTTCGTGCCGTCGGTCGCGGGTTGGGCGATCGAGGTCTGGGTCGGTCCGTCCTTGGGCTCTTTTTTCTGCGGGCGCACGAGGCCCTTGCCGCAGGCGGGGCAGGTGAAGCGCCCGCCCGGAGGGATCTCGGAGACGTCGCAGACGTTGCCGCACGTGCAGCGGGCTCGGGCCATTCCGGGGTCTCGCGTGGATTCATAGGCGATCGTGCGCATGGTAACAGCGGCGGCGGTGGGAAGTCAACGCGATCGACCGACCGCACCGACCGCCCGCCACCGCCCACGCACCACCGCGAACCACCCTGATGCCCAGCGTGTCCGCGCAGACCCCGACGGGAGCCGGCGGTCACACCGACGAGTGAACGGACGCCTGCGAACCTCGCGAAGAGAAATGCAGCAGACTGCCCGCGGGGCAGGCAGATGTGGGGTCATCTCCCGGGGGTCTCTCCGCGGAGTCGCCGGATCTCCTCCTGGAGGCGCTGCACTTCCGCTTCGGCCTTACGCCGCTCCTCTGCCTCGCCAGCCGCCCGGCCTTCCGCTCTCTCCGCCCGGCCTTCCGCTCTCTCCGCCCGGCGTTCGGCTTCTCGCCGCAGTTCGGGGAGTTCTCCCGGCGGGATCAGCCTCTCTCCCGTCGCCGAATCAAACAGGACCAGGTTGCTCCCCTGCGCCTCGAGATGCAGACCCAGTTGCTCGCTGTGGAGCCGCCCCCGCTCCTCCGGGATCTCCTCCTCCTTGCCCTCTCGGAAGCGGATCCCCTTCAGGCGCGGCAGGAGGTAGTCCCCCTCCGGATCGAACAGGAAATACTCCTTCACCCCGAGCCGATCGCGGTACAACTCGCGTTTCTTGCCGACATCCTCCGTCCGCGTGCTCCGGGAGGTGACCTCGATCACGAAGTCGGGACCCTTGCCCTCTTCCCAGAGCTTGTACACGCGTCGGAGCTTGCCGGCGACTCCCATGACGACGAAGACGTCCGGGGCGAGGCTTCGGCTGATATCTCCTTCCACATAGTAGAGCAACAGGTTCCCCGAGACGTAGACGTCCTTGCGGTCGCGATAGCGTTCCTCGAGCATGAGCCGCAGGTCGATCATGCGCTGGGCATGCAGGTCCGTCTCGGCCATCGGCTCTCCGTCCGTTTCGGGGTACTGCACATCGGTCTCGAGGATCACGCGCTCGGGGTTCATGGTGAGTGCTCCTCTGAGCAACCGGTTCATTCGTCGCCAGTATACCGGCGCCCGATCGGACACTTCAAGGGGTGACCTTGGTGTGGGTGAATGACCGGTATTGCAGGATGGCGCCCGGCGCTCCCTTCTCGCACTCCCCGGGGCTGGCGCACAGGCGATTCAGCCGGCAACCCGCATCGGGTCGTCTCCCGGTCCGCGACTGCGGTCATGCGCCCCCTTGGCGTGCTGGCGTGACCCTGGCGTCCAGGCGTGACCCTGGCGACTTGGCGAGCCGGCGATTCCGCAACTGCGAAGCTGATCGCGCCGCTCGCTGCATCTCCTTGGCCTCGACCAAGACGCGGTAGATGGCGCCCGGCGGCATCCTGCGCTCCCCGGCGATTCCGGACTGACGCTCGCGCGGGCCGGATTCTGGAACGGATGCGGGTTGTGAATGCCGCATTCGCGCCGCGCTCTGCCCCCTTCGCGCCCGCGCAATCCCCCATGTGCGTCATTCGTGTTCCGGCCTGCAACTGCTCACGGGACGGGAAGCCGGCGTCAGCAAGGGGAGCGGGGCAGGCAGCGACCGGCGAGCGGGACGGGGACGGGCGGGGCGCTTCAATACTTCAGGTCGAACCCGAAGGTCCACTGGGTGCGGTCGTAGTCGGCGAAGCCGACGTTCGACTCGTGATCGATGAACCGGGCGCCCACGTAGACCGTCGCCCAGTCGGTCACGGGACGCTGGAGTCGCAGCGATCCCGTCCAGACGTCATCGTTGCGGGGGTCCCGGTCCGGGTCGCGGCTGTTGTCGTTGTCGTAATCGCCGGAGGTGTAGGCGAGCGAACCCAGCACGCGCATCTTCCAAGGCAGATCGTACGCTCCCGAGAACGATGCTTGATGGAAGTCGGCGTCGTAGTCCGCCCCGTTCGCGGCCTGATTCCGATAGTTGTATCCGACGGCGAATTGCAGACCGGCTTCCTGAATGGCGAATTCCTGCGAGACTCCGACGGCGGTCGATCGGTTGTCGATGTCACTGGCCGCAGGGAGCGTGTCGAGAAAGTACTCGGCGTTGGTGAAGCCGGCGGCGACGCGGGTCCGCGTCCAATCGGCTTCCCGGTAATAGCCGCCCCCGCCCGCCGACCACTGGTCGAGGGTGGCGTCGGAATCGATCCAGAGCTGGGCCCCGCCGAGCGTCGCGAACAGCCCCACCGCGTCCGAGAGCCAATGCTCCGCGTACAGGCCGGCGCTCGCCACGTTCTGGTCGAATTCGGGAATCTCGTCGTGGGTGTTGAGAAGGTAGCGGACCTCCAGGTTCACCAGCGTGTCTTCCGAGTTGACGATCCGCGCGCCGGCCCCGACGTAGCCCTCGTAGACCCAGGCGCCCTCATCCGAGAGCGAGGCGGGCACGATGACATCGTGGCCGAGGGAAACGGGGTTGGTGTCGAAACGGCCCTCCGACCCGGCGATGAGGTACCACCACTTGTCTTCGGAGCGCGTTTTCCGCGCGCGTTGCCAGGGGTCGATGTTCTCTCGTGCCGCCTCGACCTTTTTTGCCAACTGCTTGCCCTGCGGTGAATCCGGGTAGTCTTTCAGGACCTTGTTGATCTGCTGATTGGCGGTCACTCGGTCGCCTTGCGCGGCGGTGGCGAGCCCCGTGTAGTAAAGGTACATCGCCGGGTGTTTGCCCTGCTTGCGCAGCGTCTCGTGGTTGAAGGCCTCGATGCAGCGGCCGAAGTCGCGCGTCTTGAAGTAGCAGAGCCCGAGGATCTCGTAGGTCTGCCAGACCGCCGAGTGGGACTTCCGGTACGCCTCCAGGTGCGGCAGGGCGAGCTTGTACTGCTTCTGGAAATAATGGGCTCGCCCCAGCTCCAACCCGAGGTGTTCATACCGGCTGTCGAGCTTGTATGCCTGGATAAGCGCGTTCAACGCCAAGTCGTATTTCCCACGCCGCGCGTACGCCGCCCCCAGACCGGCGTGCGCGTCTGCATGCTCGGGGTAGCGCTTGATGACCGCATAGAATAGGTAAGTCGCAGCTTCGAATTCACCCCGTTCGATGGTCCGCCAGCCCTCCGCCACGATCTTGCCGGCATTCGGGTCTTGGCCATGCACGATCGAGGCCGCCGCGGGCAGCATGCAGGCGGCGAGAACGCACCTCGCGACCAAGCGGGAATTCATCTCGTTGCTCCTCGTCGAACCGAGTCCGGGGAACCCTGGATCATTGCCATCCGACGAGCCCCTTCAGGAAGTTCAGGACCCTGAAGCCGGGGTCAGTCTTGAGTCGATCGCGTATATCTTCTCCAAGCGATTTCTCATCGGCCGCGATCTTCTTGAAATTCTCAGCAATCCTCTCGAAATTCTTAGCAATCCTCTCGAAATCCTCAGCAATCCTCGCGGATTCCGCTGCATTCGCTTCGATTCTTGCGTAGAGTTCCAGTATGTAGTTCCTGGGACTGACAGCCACGGGCTCGACAGGCTTGGGCTCGCCGCCAACATTAGGGGCGCGACCGGGACTTGGCCGGTTCCCTTCAAGCTCGTCCTCGTCGACTTGTTCATCGTCGTCGAGGGGCGCCGGCACGAGTTCGGAATCGCACTTCCCGAGGTCGAGGGGCGCCGGCACGAGTTCGAGGCGGCTTGCCGCGGGCGCGGGAGGGGCACCCTCGAACTCGCGGCAGCCGGTCCGAGAGGTGGGGACCGGCCGTCTCGAAGACGGGTGCCGGCGGCTTGAATCCAGGCGGTCCACAGCCGAACCCGGGTGGCGCGGCTCTGCCGCGAGTTTCCGCCCCGGTGGGGTAGGGGTCGGGTCTTGGGGAGGCTGGGAGGCGTCCATCTCCTAGGAGGGCCGTGGCACCCCGAGCTGATCGCAAATCCCGCGTGCTACGGTTTCCTTGATCTCGCTGTGGCGAGGAACCGGTGCACACCTGCCATTCGAAGGATTGCGGAAGATGGTGTGCCGCGACCCTTCTCGATCGAACGCGCAGCCATGGCCTTTGAGATGCCGGATGAGATCACGGCGCTTCATGCGGCGGGGAACTCGACCGTGATGGTCTCCCAAACGGCATTCCCCCTGGCGTCACGCCGCGCGTTTTCGCGGTAGCTTTTCAGGAGCAGGCGGACCGCCTCCTTGATCATCTCCCGCGCCTCCTCGATGTCGCGTCCTTGGGTGATCGCACCGGGCAGCTCGGGAACGCGGGCCATGACCCAGCCGTCTTCGACTGTTTCGTAGATCACGGTGAATTCGTGACGCAACTTCCGGGTTTTCCCTTTCATGTCACTCCCCTCGTCGTGTCCCCGCGGCGACGGCCTCGCCGGCTCACGGGAACTCCGCTGAGTGCGCGCAGGGCGCTGCGTCCATGCGGACTCGGACGTCCGTCATCCTACCCGGCCGATACGCCAGGGTCAACGGGACCCCGGACTCGGTCGCTCCTTACCGCCGCCTGCCGCACCCGCTCGGCGTCGCCCGGCAGCCGACCGTGCTTGATCAGCAGCTCCGCGCGCGTCACCGCGGCTTCGTTGTGCCCGGGGTCGGCGGCCACCGCGCGGTCGAGCCACGAGAATCGCCTCGATCAGTTTGCACCCCTCCTCGATCAGCATCGGCTGGTTCTTTTTCTGCGCCGGGAGCACTCGCTCGCCAGCTCAACGAGTACCCGGCCATAGCTTCACCGTCATGTCCATGCTCCCCGAGGCGAGCGTCTTGCCGTCCGGCGAGAAGGCGACCGCGACGATGGGACGATCGTGGCCCTTGAGCGTGCCGGCTTCCTTCCCGGTCACGCCGTCCAGGAGGACGAGCGTGTCGTCGCGCGTGGCGACCGCGAGCGTCTTCCCGTCGGGCGAGAAGGCGAGGGCGTTCACGGGATCGCCGCCCTTCCACTTCGCGATCTCTTTTCCGGCGGCGACGTCCCAGAATTTGACGGTCGCGTCCGTGCCGCCCGTAGCGAGGGTTTTCCCGTCCGGCGACCAGGCGACCGCGTAGGTGCCGTCCTTGTCGCAGGGGAGCGTCGCGCCGGGCTTCGCGCCCGCGACGTCCCAGAGGATCACCTGCCCGCCGTCATCGCTGCAGGCGAGCGTCTCGCCGGTCGGCGAGAAGGCGAGCCCGCGCAGTTCGTGCTTGTGGCCCTTGAGCTCGATCGCCTTCCCCTCGACGTCCCAGAGACGAACGATCTGCTCGTTTCCGGCGGTGGCGATCCACTTCCCGTCGGGCGAGAAGGCGACGGCGCGGACGGACGCCCCGTGCTCCAGCGTCGCGATCTCCTTCCGCTCGGCCACGTCCCAGAGCTTCGCGGCGTTGTACATCTCGCCCGAGCAAAGGCGCTTGCCGTCCGGCGAGAAGTCGAGCGTCTGGACCGCGCCTTTGTGGCCCTCGAGCGTCGCGACCTCCTTCTTCTCCGCGACGTCCCAGAGTTTGATCGTCGCATCCGTGCTGCCCGAGGCGAGGAGTTTCCCATCGGGCGAAAACGCGACCGAGAGGACGTCGCGCTTGTGCCCCTTGAGCGTCACGGGCTCCTCGGCCAGGACGGACGGCGCCGAGAGTGCGATTGCGATCGTGGAAACCGTCAAGGCCAAAGCAACGGTGCGTGAGGCGGGCATTCGATTCATGGTTGGCTCCTGCAAGATACGAGTGGAAGCGGGCGGGATTCTATCCTGGGCCCGGCAAATTCGCCAAACGAATCGCCCCTGCGCCCGACGACCCGACGCACGTGCCTGCGCTCGACTGCGACGGGCGGATCGGCCTGACGCTCGGGCTTGCGCCCATCCGGACCCGCGTCCACCTTCCGATTCGAGCCGGCGACGCAATTCCGCGCCAGGTGCAGATCCCGGGTCCGAGCCGGGCACCGAAGACGGCGCGGGCAGGGTGCGGGACAAGGCGGCCTCCTGGTAAGGGCCGGCAAAACAATTACTTGAACAAGTCCCCTGCCTCTGCCCCTGCCCTTGCCCTTCGTGCGAATGTAAGGGCAAGGGCAAGGGCAGGGGCAAGGGCAAGGGCAAGGACGAAGAATCAATCGTCCAGGTTATTGTCTTGCAGGCCCTAACTAGTTTCTGTCGCGAAATTGAGCTCGATGCTCGCGAACACTGTCGGCTGCAAGAATTGGCCTTTTGGACGCCTCCTGGTGAGGAAAAACGTGGCCTGCAGGCCGTTGAACTCTCCTTTTTGCCCCATTCCTTCGGTCGACGGGACGCACCCGTTCCCGTCCCCTGCGTATGGCGTCGGGGTTCGCGGTTATGATCGATCTGGCGACCCGATCAGGCTCTCTTTCGTCGACGGCTTTTCTGGGCCGCCAGGAGTTCGGCGATCACGAGCAGGTTGTAGGCCAGGACGACCGCACCCACGAAGACTTCGAAGCGTTCTCGTCCCTCGACCATGCAGCGCCTCATCCCTCGGCCGCGGAGAAGGCCGGAGATCGTTCCTTCGATGCCGGCCCGGAACTTCTGGCCTCTCTTGAATTGTGGAGTCTTCTCCTCCGCGACGCGCTCTTCTGTCTTGTTCCCGCCTCGCTGTGGAATGCAGACGGACTCGACCCCCGCCTCCTCGCAGAGGCCGATGTTTGCCGCACTGTAGAATCCGCGGTCTCCGGCAAACAACTCCGGGGCGGCGCCGAATTGCCTCTCGTGCTTCTCGAGGGTCGGACCAACGCGCTGTTCGTCGGGGGGATTGCCGTCCAGAACGGCGTAGTCCGTGATGATTTTGCTCCCACTCTGTGCCAAGAAGACCTTGTGACCGAACTCCGCCGGTTTCCGGGCCTTGCCGCGAACCACGATGTCGGTGTGGTCTTCGAAGATCGATACGAGCTTCTCGTCAGCCGGAACCTTCTCTCCCTTGAGTACCCGTCGGCGGGTCTGCACCAGGACACGTTTTGCCAGGTCGCAGAATCGTTCGAGCTTCTTGCCCAGCGCCCCCAGCGCCAGGTCGTCCATCAGGTCCGGCAACTCGATCTTGCGCGCTCGCTCCACAACTTCCCATGCCTGTGCGACGGCCCTCTCGGTCACCTTGATCAGGTCGCGGTAGCGCACCTTGCGCTTCTCCTCGCTGTCTTTCTGGCTGAACCTGCTGATTTCCTGCATCCGTCTGCGAGCACGTCGAGTTCGGTTGTTGAACCCGCGGGCTGCGCTCGGAGCGAGTTTCTTCACTCCCCCTACCAGGCGACTCACGACGCGCACCGAATCCCAAAGAAGCGATGCGTCCGTGGGGTAGTGGATATCGGTCTCCACATGGGTCGTGTCCACGCGCACACGCGTGGAGTCCACCAAGCCTGCCTTGGTCGCAGCTTTGACCACCGCCTCGTTCAGTTTCTCAACGGTTGCGGGCGTCAATCGAGTGAAGGCCCGATGAAACGCATCGTGCTTCGGAACCTCGTCCCCGCGGAAACAAGTGAAGTTCCGGATGGTGTACCCGTCGGCAATCCGCTCGCGCAGTTCACGCAGGTCCCAGTTCTTGACCCGCTGCAGGATGAAGGCGCGGAGCACGCGCTCGGCATTCAAGCCTTCGCGCCCACGACCGGGATTCTTCAGACCGCGAACAAGATCCTTCGTCACGAGATTCAGCAACTCTCCATGCTCATCCAGAAAGTCGGAAACGGCTTGCAGCGTCACGTCGAGCCGAATACCCTGGGCATCCAGCTGGACCTGGATGAAGCTCATCTGGGGGTCACGGGTCCTTCTCACGATACCCTCCCTTTTCTTTTTCCGCGTTGCCCGCACGTATTTGCTGTACGGATTATCGCGGATTTGGAAAAAAAGAAAAGGGACTTCTTACATTGCCGCCGCGCGTTAGTCGTTTCGGTGCTTTCGGTTACAGATTTCGCGACAAAAACTAGCTAGTGGGCCTTCAACCTCGAAACAGTGGGTTGGGACGCGCCGGTAGGTGGAGGAATCGCACCTTCTGCCGTTGGACAATCCGTGCAATCCGGACAATCCGTATAATCCGTAGTTCCGTCGGTTGCCGCGGAGGCCGCGTTTGGCAACCCACTGAATCAAGATGGAAAGCCCCACACTAATAGTCGCGGAGTTCCCCTTGGCCGACGCCGCTCCCGCCGACGGTGCAGCGCCGAACGACGGCTCTGCTCACGGTGCGGCCCGCGACGCCGCCGGATCCGCGGACGCCGCCCCGGAGGATCGTGCCGCGCCCGCCGAGGTCGAAGACCGCTCTTCGTTGCAGTCGCTGGGCGGGGCGCTGGCGATCTTCCTGATGCTGGGCCTCGACCGGGTCTCGGTCTGGAGCTTCTCGGACGCGGAGTCCGCCGCGCTCGACCTCGCCCCGCGGCCGCTCGGCGAGATCTATGCCTCGACCGATCCCGACCGGTCGCCGGCGTTCCTGCTGCTCCTTCGGCTGCTCTGCGGATGGCTCAAGCCCGCGGAGTTGCCGCTGCGCGCTGCGTTCGTGCTGATCGCGCTGGGCGCGGCGGCGTGGATCTGGGAGATCGCCCGCAAGACGCTGCCGCGCGACTGGGCCCTCGCGGTCGCCTTCCTGGTGGCGCTCTCCCCGGCGCTGCTCGCCGCCGGCCGGACCCTCGGGCCGTGGGGACCTGGGCTCTTCTGCGCGGCCGCGGCGATCGCGTGCCTGGTGCATGCGCTGCGCGGCGGCCGCACGCTGGCCGCTCCGGGCGAGGGCGCGGACCCGATCCGCCGCCGCCGGCTCGCCCGCCGCGCGGCGCTGTGGTGGGCGGGGTGCGCCGCGGCGAGCGCGGCCGCCGCTGTGCTGCATCCGGCCGCGGGCGTGCTCGTGGCGGTCGGATTCGTCGCTGCCGCCCCCTACCTGCGCGACCGCCGCGCCTGGCTCGGCCTCGCCGGCTCGCTCGCCCTCGCCGCCGCCGCCCTCGTCCACTTCGGGACCTGGGCCGGACCGGCCTACGCCGCCCTCTTCTCCGGCCCGCCCGCGCACGGCGGGCGGCTGGGCCTTTTCTGCGGCGACTTCGTCGCGCCGCTCCGGTGGTGGCTGCTCGTCCCCGCCGCACTCGCCTATGCGGCCGCCGTCCCCTGGGGCCTCTGGCAACTCCTCGCGGCCGGGTCCCGCGGCGAGCGGGTGGCCCTCGGATTCGCCCTCGCCGCGCTGCTCGCGCTCGCCGCCTCGCCCCTCCTCGGCGGCCCGGCCAACGCCCTCCTGCTCCCCGCCTGGGCGCTCGCCGCCGGCACCGGGCTCATGTTCCTCCCCGGCGGCGTGCGCGCCGCGCTCCTGGCGCTCCTCCTCGCCTCCCACCTCGCGAGCGCAACCTGCGGCGCCGGCGGCCGCGACCTCGCCGACATGTCCGTGCGCGAGCCGCACCGGGAGATCGCAGCGCGCGTCGCCGCCAGCCTCCAGCCCTCCGACGCCCTCCTGGTCGCGGGCGACCTCGGCCCCTTCTGGCGCTACTTCAAGGAGAAGCCGGTGCTCTACCGGCTCGAGCTCGGGCCCGCGGGCGCGACGGTTCCCGGCCGCAAGGACCCGTCGACCGACGCGTTCGTCGCGGCGATGCGCTGGGAGCGCCGGCGGATCTGGTTGCTCTTCCGCTATCCCATCGACCTCCCGGCGCGCGGCGACTTCCACCGGCGCATCCGCGTGTTCGGCGACTGGCTGGCGCAGAACGCGAGCGTCGTCGATCGCTGGACCTTCTCCTGCCCGATCCCCGACCCGGAAATCCCCGCCGCGACCGTGGAACGCATCCATGTCTGGCTCGTCGACCCCGGGCCGCGGTAGTC
>Ga0209514_10009106_pt1 | contig 11030 bp, 10 predicted proteins | sample Subgrocontami58m_FD_187452 | JGI IMG/M metagenome (GOLD analysis project Ga0209514, IMG submission 187452) | Subsurface groundwater microbial communities from S. Glens Falls, New York, USA - GMW37 contaminated, 5.8 m (SPAdes) (version 3) | ecosystem: Environmental > Aquatic > Deep subsurface >...
ACATGTATGAATAGCTATGATTTAATAAATATTTTTTATTTGAAATAAGAAGAAAAACATTCTCATACTTAGGAAATGAGACTTACCCTCTTGATAAAATAACCACTAATTAAAATGATTTAATGAGTCAATAAAGCAAATTGATGGCATATTATATGCGACGCTTGAAAAACCGATTAAACAAATTAAGAGAAAAAGATGAACAATCATTTTATTCGTGAAGAAGAAATAATTGAAAAAAATAAGTCTGTAAAAAATATAATTAGAGTTTGTCGGGGTACAATTTGCCATGTAAATAATTCTGCGAATATTCTTAGAACACTTGAAAAAGAATTAGAAATTAAAGCCGGTGAGACAACTGAAGATAAAAATTTTGCTATAGAAATTGCCCCATGTATAAATGCTTGCAGTATCTCTCCGGTTATAAGTATAAATGAAGATTATTACGGAAGGATTGATGTAAATGACATTCCGAAAATTTTAAATAAATACAGAATAAGAAGAAAAAGTATTAAGTATAAGACTTTTACAATCGAACAGAAAATAAATAATAATTAGCAATGAAGGAGAGATAGTTATGACACTTATTGTTGTTATTGATGACGACCCGGATATTCTTGATGCGAGCAGCTTAGTTTTGAAATCAAAAGGTTACAATGTTTTAACAACAACAAATCCCAATGATGGTTACAAACTTATTAAAGAAAAAAAACCAAACTTAATTATTCTAGACGTAATGATGGATGAACCTGATGACGGATTTTTCTTAGCTCAAAAACTCAGAAAAGAAAAAGTTACAACGCCGATATTAATGTACACTTCGGTTTCAAAAGCTATAGGATTGGATTTTGGCAAAAATGAAATGGTTCCTGTTGATGACTTTGTAGAAAAACCGATTTCACCTGAAGAACTTGTTGCAAAAGTGACTGCATTATTACAAAAAGCTAAGGAGAAAAAATAATGTTGGTTCTAGAAAAAAATGCTATGACAGATGAGATCGAAAGGTTAGTTGATAAATATGGTAAGAACCGATCATCACTTTTACCAATTCTACAAGAAATTCAAAAAAAACATAAACACATTCCGGATTACGCTCAACAAGAAATTGCACGTCTCCTTGACATACATCCCGTTGAAGTTTACAGTGTAATTTCTTTTTACTCATTTCTAAATACTAAACCGAAAGGGAGGAATATTGTACGGTTGTGTCAGACTATTACTTGCGATTTAGCCGGGAAAAAATCAGTTGCTAATGCAATTGAACGTGAGCTTGGAATTAAATTCGGTGAAACAACCAAGGACAATAAATTTACGTTAGAGTATGTGAATTGTCTTGGAATGTGTGATCAAGGTCCGGCATTGTTGATTAATGAAAGAGTTTACCCTAAAGTTAATCCGGAAAAAGCCGTTCAAATTCTGAGCGAGGTAAAGTAATGGAAAAGAAAAATAGAAAGGGCTCAGTTTTATTCTCCGAATACAAGAGAGGCGAAAGCATAAAAAAAGCTATTTCATTATCACGAGAAACTATTCTTTTTGATATACGAGAATCAAAACTTAAAGGAAGAGGCGGTGCCGGTTTTCCAACCGCTACAAAGTGGACTTTAGTTTCAGCGGCAACATCAGAAGAAAAATATGTTATATGTAATGCAGATGAAGGAGAACCCGGAACGTTTAAGGATCGCGTTCTTCTGCTAGAATATCCGGAATTAGTTTTTGATGGAATGGTTATAGCCGGATATGTACTAGGAGCAAAGATTGGGATTCTTTATCTCCGTGGTGAATATGAATATATGAAAAAGTCACTTGAAGATTATTTAGAAAGTATGAGAAAAGATAATCTGCTTGGTAAAAATATTCTTGGCAAAAAAGGATTCGACTTTGATATAAATATAAGAATGGGTAGCGGTGCCTACGTTTGCGGAGAGGAAACAGCATTAATTGAATCACTGGAAGGAAATAGAGGTGAAGCTCGTAACCGTCCTCCATTTCCGGTTACAACAGGATTTTTAGGTAAGCCAACAACAGTTAACAATGTTGAGACACTCGCCTCGGTTGCACACATAGTAATCAAAGGTGGCGAATGGTTTAGAAAATATGGAACTGATAAGTCAACAGGTTCAAAATTATTTTCTGTTTCAGGTGATTGTGAAAAACCGGGAGTATATGAATTACCCTGGGGAACTAAAATTTCAGAACTGTTGAAACTAGTTGGTGCAAAAGATACAAAAGCAGTTCAGATAGGCGGAGCTTCCGGAGTATGTATTCCAAAATCTCAATTCGAACGTACCCTAGCTTATGAAGATATACCAACAGGCGGTTCAATAATTATTTTCAATGAAAAAAGAAATATGCTGCATGTATTAAAAAACTTTATGGAATTTTTTGTTGAAGAATCTTGCGGACAATGTACGCCGTGCAGAATTGGAAATGTAAAATTACTTGAAGGAGTTGAGATGATCGAAAATTCAGAATATACATTTTCATATATAAATCAATTAAAAGAACTAGGACGATCAATGCAAGTAGCATCAAAATGCGGATTGGGTCAATCAAGCCCTAATTCATTTATTTCAATTTTAGAAAATTTTAAGGAAGAAGTATTCAGCGGTAACGGAGGAAATAATGGAAAGTAAGGATAACCTAAGGGTACCGGGTAGTCAAAAATCATTAGTGATTGAGAAACCAACTGATCTAACTACAATTGGCGGTACTATTACAGTTGAAATCAACGAGAAGAAAATAATTGTTCCGCTTGGTACAACAATACTTGAAGCATGTAAAATGTCCGGGATTAGTATTCCAACATTATGTCACCACGAAGATTTATGTGTTGCCGGAGTTTGCAGAATATGTGTAGTTGAAGTTGAGGGTATGAGAACGCTTCAAGCATCATGTGCATTCCCGATTACAGCACCAATGAAAATAAAAACTTCAACTCCAATGGTAAGAAAAGCACGCCGGCATATAATTGATCTTTTATTAAGCGAACATTATGGAGAATGTTATTCATGTTTTAAAAATGGAAATTGTGAACTTCAAGCTCTTGCTAAAGAGTATGGTGTTGACAGTTATACATTCGGACATCTCGATAAACCAAAATATGAAATTGATAAATCTTCATACTCTGTTGTTCGCGATATGAGTAAATGCATTCTTTGTAAACGGTGCGTAAGAACTTGCATTGATCTTCAGGAAGTTGGTGTACTTGAAGCCGTTGATCGCGGAGACAAAACACACATCAGCACATTTTTAGATAAACCACTTAGTGATGTAATATGTATTAATTGCGGTCAATGTATTAACCGCTGCCCAACTGCTGCTCTTCGTGCAAACGATCCCTCAGATGAGATATGGTCTGCAATTGATGATCCAAAGAAACATGTTGTGATTCAAACTGCCCCATCCCCGCGTGCGGCTATAGGAGAAGAATTTGGTTTGGGTGCCGGTCATTCAATGACTAGAGAATTAAATACTGCATTAAAAAGAATTGGATTTAATAAAGTATTCGATACAAATTTTACTGCTGATCTAACTATCATTGAAGAGGGAACTGAATTAATAATTCGTCTCTACAAAGCGTTAGTACAAAAAGAAAAAGTTGCGCTTCCACAATTTACTTCTTGTTCTCCCGGATGGGTAAAATTTATTGAACACTACTATCCGGAATATCTTGATAATCTCAGTTCAGCAAAATCTCCTCAGCAAATGTTCGGAGCTTTGATAAAAACTTTTTATGCAAAAAAAGCCGGTATTGATCCCGCTGATGTTGTATCTGTTGCAGTGATGCCTTGCTCAGCAAAGAAATTTGAATGTAATCGTCCGGAGATGAACAGCAGCGGTTACAAAGATGTTGATTACGGTTTAACTACAAGAGAACTTGCACGAATGTTACGTGAAGCAGGAATTAATTTACCGGAAATGCCGAAAAGTGATTTTGATAATCCGTTCGGTGAGGCTTCAGGAGCTGGATTAATCTTTGGCGCAACCGGCGGAGTTATGGAAGCTGCAATTCGCACAGTTGTTGAATTTGTTCTCGGTAAAAAAGCAGAAGATATTTTTGAAAAAGCAAACATCATTCCTCTGCGTGGATTTGATGGAGTTAAGTATTTGGAAATTCCAATAGGCGATAAAGTTGGTCCTGTTCCGGAAATTATTCAACATCTTATTCCTAACTGGGATTGGCTGAAAGGCGCGACATTAAAAATTGCCGTTGCTCATGGAACTGCAAATGCAAAGAAGATTATGGATGATATAAAAGCCGGTGGAAAATTCTCCGAATGTCATTTCATTGAGTTCATGGCTTGTCCGGGCGGATGTCTTGGCGGTGGGGGACAACCAATTCCAACAACACCTGAAATTCGTAAGCTAAGAGCAAAAGCTATTTATGCTGAAGATGAATCTTTAGAACTTCGTAAATCACATGAGAATCCTCACGTAGCTCAGATTTATAAAGAATTTTTAACTGAAGGACCTTGCGGACATCTTTCACATAAATTACTTCACACGCATTACACAAAAAGAGGAAGATATATTGCTTAATTAATTTTCGTAGAGGTTCAAGATATTGAACCTCTACTTTTAAAAAATTAAATGTGTTATATTATATCAGCGACTTATAGATTAATGGCGAGACTAATATTCAGATTATATAAATGCTACCTTTAATTCCAGAATGGGCTCAACATTACGGTGAATTTTGGAGAGCTATTAGAGTTCGTAATCTATGGTTCATTAGACTCCGATATTTTGCCGCATTAATTCTTTGCGGTTTTTTCCTTATTGGTGAATTTCTTCTTTATCTTAATTTTTCTACGGATCAAGTGGTAGCAATACTCAGCATTTCATTTCTAATTTTATCATATAACATCATTATTCATTCAACACAGAATAGAGTCGGAAGCGATCCTCATAAATTTAATTGTCTACATCTTTCACTCATTCAGATGATTCTCGATCTATCGCTTTTAATGGTCCTTGTTTATTATACAGGATTGATCGAATCTCCGCTTTATTTATTTTTTATTTTTCATATGATTATTGGAAGTATGGTTCTTCCTGGATACATTGTTTATTTAGCAGCGGGGTTAATCAGTTTATCTTTTACCATTCTTGCGTTACTCGAAAGATTACATTCAATAAAGAATCATTTTATTTCCGGACTTTCCGCTGGTTCACACTTGCATACTCTGACTTATGATATTCTTTTCATTATCATTTTTACATTAATGCTTTTTATTTCAGTTTACATAGCAAATAGAATTGCCCATCAACTTTACAGAAGAGAACAACAATTACGAGTATCGCTAGAAAAGTTAAATGAAGCCGAGATTACAAAACAAAAATATACTATCGGTGTAGTTCATGAAATTAAAACACCAATTGCCGCTGTTCATTCAATTTTAGAATTAATCCACAAAGGTTTTGTAGGACCGATAAGTGAAGAAGTTGACCATAAAATTAAAAGAGCAGAGGTTAGAACAGAAGAGGCTCTTGAATTGATCAGTGATATTTTAAAGATATCGAAATTAAAATTACTAGAGATAAAATTATCAGATGAGATTAATATTTGTGAGTTTATAGGTAAAGTGATTGATAGTTTCATGGAATCAGCAAAAGAAAAATCCGTAAACATATTTTTTACTAATAAGAGTGGGAAACAATTAGTAGTTAAGTCAGATAAAATGTTATTCGAATTGGTAATTTCGAATCTTATAGCTAATTCAATTAAATATGTTGATGAAGGCGGTACTGTAGAAATAAGTTTCGATGACTTAGTTGATAAATATTCTATTGAAGTTTCCGATAATGGAATTGGTATTCCTGAAGTTGAATCGAAGAAAATTTTCGAACAATTTTACCGCGCATCAAATATTGATAAAAAAATTCATGAGGGTACGGGAATGGGGTTAGCTATTGTAAAAGAAATTGTTGAAAAATTAGGAGGCGAGATTAAAGTTACAAGTCCATCTCACTTAAGTGAAGAAGGGAAGCCGGGTACTAGTTTTGAAATATTACTTCCATATAAATTTAAGCAGTCAGCTTATGATATTTTTGAAGTTAACAATGAGGATTACTTAAAAAGCAAAAATGATTTTTATGATAATGCTGTTTAGCTGACTTAGCAGTTTCCAAATTCGGAAAGACCCCATAAACTGAAGAACCACTTCCAGATAGCGAAGCAAATAGCGCACTCGTTTGATAGTGCTTCAATTTGATATTTTCAATTTCAGGATATTTCTCAAATACGAACTTCTCGAAATCATTTTTTACTTTCGATCTTACTAAATCATAATTCAATTTCTCATCTTCTATCAGCGAATGATAATCCATACTTAAATTATTTGGAACAATATTCTGGAATGCTTCGCTTGTTGAAATATTAATACCAGGATAGACTATAAGAATCGGTTCGGGTATTTCTAAATCAATGTATTCTAATAATTCACCTCGTGAAGACCCAATTGCCGGTTTAGATTTAATAAAAAAAGGGACATCAGAGCCAAGTTGTAATGCTAATTCATTCAAAATTTTATAGTCCAATCCAAGTTGAAACATTTCATTAAGAGAAATCAAAGTTGCTGCGGCATCTGAACTTCCACCACCAAGTCCCGCTTGTGACGGAATATTCTTCTCTAAATTTATTTTTACATTTATTTTTTTACATGAGACATTTTCTAAAAGATTTTTTGCCTTCACAACTAGATTTGAATTATCGTTGGGCACAGTATTTACATTACACTTAAAATTGAATTGATCAGACAGTTCAAAAGTTAGAACATCATAAAGATCAACAACAGGGTAGAAGAGAGTGGAGAGATTATGGAAACCATCTTTTCTCTTTTCAAGAATGTTCAAACCGATATTTATCTTTGCCGGCGCTTTAATTTCCATATACTTCATTTAAATATTCCTTGATCGCTTTTGTATGATTTGGATTAGAACCACAGCAAGATCCTACAAATAAAGGATTTGAATCCAAATAAGGTTTAATTACTTCAATATAGTCTTTAGGTTCGATTCCGCATAAAATATTTTTGTCTTCAACATTTCCTGCTCCACAATTCAAATAGAATCCCCATGATTTTGGTAATTCATGTCGCTCGTAATATTTTAGCAACTGTCCAGGCTTAACACAATTGAATCCAACACTAAGTGGTGAATAATCTTCCACCATATTTATAGCATCCGTTAAAGGTTCACCGCTCAAGAGATTAAATTCATGAGTAAAAAAGAAATTCATTACGAAAGGAATGGAATTGGATGAACAAAATTTTGAGATGGTCTCTATCTCATCCCAATGACTCTGTGTTTCATTCCATATAACATCAACTCCGCTTTCCCATAAAAGTTCGATATGTTTTTTGTGATTATACTCCAAATCATATTTCGGGATTATCCGTTCGACTTGATAACAATCCTCTGAGGGTGCATTTGAACCGGCAATAATAATTTCTTTCTCGTTACGCGCCTCTATTGCGAGTTGAACACTTCTTCGGACTAATTCTTCATTCGATAAATTAATATTCGATTGTTTATAAACAGCTGGATTAGTTCTGAAAGTGTTGGTAGTTATTATATCTGCGCCTGAATCTATGTACTCTTTATGTAGAGTGATTACTTTTTGCGGATTTGTAATGTTAAGAATTGATGACCAAAAAATATTATCTTCAAATTTTGTGACTTGCTTTAACAAACTTCCCATCGCACCGTCCAAAATAAGAGGGCGGCTGATTGATTTCTGTTTTTTTAAGATATCTATTCTGGATTTATCCAATTCTCTTGCTGTCAAAATATTTAATCGTTTCTTTCACAATCTTTTCAAGATCAATCATTTGAAGGCATTCTAAATTATATGGACAAGCTTTCTTCCAGCATGGAGCGCAAAAAAGTCCATCCGGAATTAATTTTATACCGCGGTCATATAGATCAATTTCCGTCCAGCAGCTTAATCCAAACCAAGCAATAACATATTTCTTTAGAGCTATAGCCAGATGCATTCCAAACGAATCACCGGTTATAATAACTTGGGGGATACTTTCATAACAAGCACCTTTACGAACACCGTCTTTTGTTGGTGTATTGATTATTTGTCCGGGGAAGTGTGATGTTATTTCATTATTACGTTCTTCATCTTCGGGACCGCCAAGGAGCATAATCTTAAATCTCTTTAGCGATAAGAATTTCTCAATCAGAGTTACATGCTGTTCGATTGTCATTTTTTTATTGGGATAAAGATTAGAACAACCGGTATTAAAGCCAATAACTTCATCCTTATCACTAATATTTGTTTTCTTCTTGTAGTCATTAATGAATTGTATCTCAGAGTCACTAAAGTTGAATACGTAATCATCACGTTTGTAACCAAGATTAAATGTTTCGGCAAGGTAATCTTGTCCCAATCGTTTGTTAATCTTAAACTTTAGATTATCATTCATACCAAGTTGATAATTATAGGCTGCACCTTTATTTAAAGGAATTATCTGCCCAACTTTATTGATTCCAAATCCAAGCCGCTTCTTAGCTTTTAACTGCATTGCAATTGAACCTGATCGCATAGATTTATCAACGTTCATAACAATATCAAATTCCAACGATTGTAGAATCGAAAGAGTTTCAAAAGAGTAGGGCATTACGCGATCAATGAATGGATTATTTTCAAGCAGACCAATAGCATTATTTAATGTGATCCAATAAATAGTGGACTTCGGATATTTTCTTTTTATCGCCGGCAACTGAGCAGTTGTCATCAGCACATCGCCCATAGCATCAAGATTTATAATAAGAATTCTTGTTCCCATAGGATTATTTTCCTTGCATCCGTCTTTCCAACAATCATGATCGGTGAAGCAAGGCTTATAACCGCTAAAATTTTTACAAGTTTGAATCTTCTCTAACTTATTTTTCTTCGGCATTTATGTTAGACCTATTTCGTTTATCAGACTCTTAAATTTAATAAAAACTTCCAGAAAGGAGATATCATTTATATTTTCAGTAGATGACTTAATTGATTGGTGAGCCACCCGATATGGCTGCCAACTAACATAATTCCATTCCGGATTAGGATAGAGTGCAATTGTTGGGATGCCAAAAGATGATGCGATATGAACTGCCGATGTATCGGGAGTAATTAGTAAATCAGCAGATTTGATATAAGCCGCAAAGTGTTGAATGGAAGCAAGTTTACCTTCAAAGCAATTTTCAGATCCTAAATAAGATGCAAGTTGTTTCTGTAGAACACGATCATCTTTTGTTGCTAGAAGTAGGAAGTAACAATTCTTGTACTCATCACTTATTAATTGCAAAAGTAGATCCCAATTTTTTATATCCCAGCAACGGATTTTAGCACCGGCAGAAATATTAATAGCTATTAGATGTTTACTCTTACTAACTAAACTAAGTTCGTTTTCAACTTCAGCTTGTTCTTTCGAACCTACATAGAAAAAAGGCTTTACAAGTTTTTCATTAGCTTCAATTCCTAATTGCAAAAGAAAATTATTCATCCGCTCAATGATGTGAGAATTTTCTTTCTTAATCGGTTTTACTTTGAAATTAAGGTACAGTTCATATTTAGAGAAATCATATCCCGCTTTGACCCGTGCACTTACAAACTTAAATATCATTGCGCTTGTAGTTGATGGATTATCATTGAAATCGAGAATCATATCATAGTGTTCTTTACGAAGTCCGATTATCTTCAAATATAGTGAAGGATTTTTTTTAGCATAGATGACTTTAGTTAATCTTAGATTATACCTTAACACATCTTTATTAGAAGAAAGAGTAAGCAAGTGAATTTCAATATGAGGATATTTTTCCTTTAAGACTTCGAAGACAAACGATGTAACAACCAAATCGCCGATTTTTCCCAGACGAACAATCAAAATTTTCTTGATTGAAGAGAAATCAATTTTTGTTATTGACTTATCCATGCGAAGGAATCACGATATTATTTTTAGTAAGTAGCGACTCAACTTTGTCCAACACTTTCTCTACCGGAAGATCACGGAAACATTCATGCTTAAGTGGACAATCCAGCAAATTACATTCAATGCAATCGAGCTCATCCAAACGTATCCATTCATTCTTATCGCCGTATGGTCCGTGCATATAAGGATTAGTAGGGCCGAACAATCCTAATACCGGCGTTCCGACTGCCGAAGATATATGCATTGGCCCGCTGTCATTGGCAATTAAAATTTTGCAATGCGATATCATCGCAGCTAGTTCTTGAATAGTTGTCTCCGGAGCAATAATTGATTTCTTCCCAAGAAGGGAATGTATCTTAAGTGCATCTTCTTCGTCAGACTTTCCCCAAATAATAAATATCTTTGCTTTATATTTTTTTATTAGTGCAGTTGCAATCTCTACAAACTTTTCCGGATCGCATTTTTTTGAAGCCCAGCCGCCTGTAGGGCAGATTCCAATAACAAAATCATTTTCTGAGAAATTATCTCTAAAATATTTTTCTGCCTTAGTTAAGGCAGATGAGTTGATTGAATAATGAAGTTCTTTACTTGAATAATTCAAGCCGAGCAATTTCAAAGTTTCAAGATGGAGTTGAGCCGAATGATATTTACCACGTTCTTCCGGTCCGAATAAATTATATGCGTACTTTCTTCCGCGGTAGGGGAAGCCAACAAGGTATTCTGCTCCGCTTAGAAAAGTTATTAACGCTGTCGAAGGGTTGGTAAAGAAATCAAAAATTAAATCGTACTTGGTCTTTCTAATTTGAAAGATCAAAGAGACCTTTTTCCAAAAATCATTTCGTTCAAAGAGAAGGACGCGGTTAATATCTTTCAAGCCAAGCAAACCCGGTTCTGACGGTTTCTCGACAAGGTAATCAATCTGGGCATTCGGGAAATCCCTTCTAAGATTATCCAGCACAATAGTTGAAAGAACTACATCACCAATTCCGCGCAATTTGATGATAAGTATTTTATTGATCTTTTCTTTGTTGAGTTTTGTCAATCTATAACCAAATTTGAATTTAAATCCAGACTTATTGGAAAATGATGAATTAAAGATGAATA
>Ga0209514_10009109_pt1 | contig 11027 bp, 8 predicted proteins | sample Subgrocontami58m_FD_187452 | JGI IMG/M metagenome (GOLD analysis project Ga0209514, IMG submission 187452) | Subsurface groundwater microbial communities from S. Glens Falls, New York, USA - GMW37 contaminated, 5.8 m (SPAdes) (version 3) | ecosystem: Environmental > Aquatic > Deep subsurface >...
TTGCCCGCCTTTGCCGGAACTACGATGGCCTTATTTGTGTACTCCCTTTTTCACTCTTCAATTTCCCTGATGGCCATCGGTTTCGGAGGAGCGATTATTTCTTTTACCGTGGATTACGGCATCGCCTACCTTCTCTTTCTCGACCGTCCACATGAAACACAGGGCCTGGAAACCACGCGGGAAGTCTGGTCTTTAGGGCTGCTGGCAATGCTGACAACGGCCGTCAGCTTTGCCTTTCTTTTCGTAAGCGGCTTTCCCGCCCTGATGCAGATCGGGCAGTTTGCCGCGCTGGGCGTTGTATTTACTTATATTTTCGTGCATGCTTTCTTCCCCCTGCTATTTCCCGTAATGCCTCCCGCCAAGCGTTCCCCCTATCTGCCACTGCAGCGTTTTGTCAACACCATCTCGTCTTCCCGCGGTCTATGGAAGGCTTATGCCGCCTTGGCTTTCGGGATTGTCATGGTTTTTTTCGCCAAGCCGGAATTTCACATTGATCTGACCGCCATGAATGCGGTCAGCCGGGAGACGTTAAAGGCTGACGAAGCTATCCGGAAGGTTTGGGGGGATATCTTCAGCAGGGTTTACATGATGGTCGAAGGGGATAAATTACCGGAACTGCAACGTAAAAGCGACATCATGGCTGCTTTGTTGAATCAGGATGTGAAAGCCAAGCGGCTATCCCAGGCCTTTGTTCCTTCCCTGATTTTCCCGGGTAAGGAAATAGCGCAAAATAACTTTGCCGCCTGGCAGCGCTTCTGGAACCAGGAGCGGGTGGCCGGGGTTCATAAGGCCATGGGGGATACGGCAGGCGCGCGGGGATTTTCGTCGGCGGCTTTTGATCCTTTTTTTGTATCGTTGCATAAACAGATCATGCCGGAAACGGATCTACCCGCAAGGTTTACCGGCCTGATGGGTATATCATTGAAGAAAGACCGATCGTCCTGGATACAAGTTGCCACCCTTACACCCGGCCCTGCTTATGCAGGCGAGGATTTTTACCGGCGCTTCACCATAACGGGCATGGCCAGAGTCTTTGACCCATCCCTGTTCGGCAAGCGCTTGGGAGAGGTGCTCTTGTCCGCCTTCCTTAAAATGGCGCTTATCGTGGGCATAGTCACCATTCTGACGGCATTTTTCTATTTTTTCGACTGGCAACTTACTTTGCTCGGCATACTACCTACCCTCTTTGCCATGGTCTGCACCCTCGGCACTTTGAATCTCACCGGACAGCCCCTGAGCATACCGACGCTCATGGTATCCGTCGTGGTAATCGGGATGGGAACGGACTATGCCCTCTATTTGGTGCGTTCCTATCAACGTTATCGTAATGAAGATGATCCTTCTTTGGGACTGATCCGTCTTTCCGTATTTCTTTCTTTCGCCACGACGTTTCTGGGGTTCGGCGTTCTGGCCCTTTCCGACAATGCCATGTTGAGAAGCGCCGGCATGGGGCTTTCCTTGGGGATTGCTTATTCCTACATAGGTGCAATCATGATTGTCCCTCCCCTGATGAAAAAAATATTAGCCCCTCTTCCCTCAGTAACGGGAATGATTGTGCCCGGTTCGAAGAGACACCTGGAACGCGCCGTTTCACGGTATCGGCACATGGAAGCATATCCCAGGCTTTTTGCCCGCTTTAAGATTATCCTCGATCCCCTGTTTCCCCGTCTTGCCTTTTTTGTAAAAGAGCCGGAGGTCATCATCGATGTGGGTTCCGGTTTTGGCGTGCCCGCCGCCTGGCTCCTCGAACTGCATCCGCAGGCACGCCTCTACGGGATGGAACCGGATCGCAGACGGGCGCGCATCGCGGCTCAGGTTATCGGGCTAAATGGCGCCATGCAGGTTGGAGGCGCACCAGACATACCGGATGTTCCCGGCATGGCCGATACGGCTCTGATCCTCGATATGATTCATCTGCTGACCAATGAAGAACTCAGCCTGACATTACAGCGCCTTTACCGCAAGCTCCGTCCGGATGGTTCTTTGGTCATCAGAGCAACTGTGGCTTCGGAAAAAAAGTTTAACTGGAAAAGATGGGTCATAACATCAAGAATCGGATTGAGGAAGGGCATACCGCACTTTCGCTCGCAATCGGAAATACAGGTTCTTTTAGAGGAAGCCGGTTTTCAGATCAGCCTCACGGAAATAAGTGCACCCGGTGGGGAAGAATGGTGGTTTATCGCGAAGGTATAAAACCGTACCGGGCAAGCTTAGCCGGTATTATGATGACGTGAGGAGATGATGCAGGCACATTTTTACCGTATGCTCATTACCCTGTCCAAGCTCATGGGAAAGTGGGTTTTCACGCTGGCGGCCCGGGTCATTGCCACGGGCTTTTTTCTTTTCGCCCCGGCCAGGGTGGCCGTCAGTGTGCGCTTTTACCGAGCGCTCTTCCCGGCAAGACGTTGGCGTTATCATCTCTGGTGTGCATGGAAACAGTACCATAGTTTTACCCATGTCTTTATGGACAGGATTTTTATTCACGATGCGCCTGATTTCGTCTTTACCAATGAGGGGTGGGAATATATCGACGATGCCGTAAACAACAAAACAGGCGGGGTTATTCTCATGTCACATGTGGGAAACTGGGAAATTGCCGCCGATTTGCTGCTGCGGGTGCATGGCCGGAAAAACCCCGGGGTAAAACTGCTGCTCTACCTGGGACTTAAGCGTAAAGAGCAGATTGAGCGTGCCCAGAAGGAAAGCCTTGCCCGGCATGGTGTGAAGATTATCGCCGTCGCAAAGGATGGCGGGTCACCCTTTGATATTGTCGCAGGAATCAACTTTCTGAAGGCAGGTGGTTTAGTATCTCTCACGGGTGATCGTAAATGGCGGGCAGATCAACGCACCGTTGCCGTGCGTTTTCTTGGGCATGAGGCCTTTCTGCCGGAAACTCCCTTTATTTTTGCCCTGCTGTCCGGCGCCCCGCTTTTTATTTTTTTTGCGTTTCAAACGGACAGGTTGGCCTTCCACTTTAAAAACTTTCCGCCGGTATATATCCGTGCCCAAAATCGCAAGGAAAGACTAAACGTTGTAAGAAAGGCGGCGCAGGCTTACGCAGAGCTCCTCGAGGAGGAGGTAAGGCGCCATCCCTTTGAATGGTACCACTTTGAACCGTTTATCGGACGAAAACTGGATGAGGGTTTGTGTGAATAAACTTGAACACGGGGATTCAGGGCAGAAAGCGGGGCTTGCGGAAGAGAGCAATCTTCATGTATAAGAGGCGGCCGTCGGTGCGGGTTAGGGCCGGTTTAGTTGGAATTATACCCGGAACGGGTAAAGCAAGCATGGAAGGAATGGAATGGCATGCATGAATTAATCCTTGAACTGAAAGCAAAAATTATTGAGACTTTGAACCTGATCGACGTTTCCGTGCAGGACATTGACGATGATGCCCAACTTATCGGAGGTGATCTCGGGCTGGATTCGATTGACGCCCTGGAATTAGTCATGATGCTGGAAAAAGATTATGGCTTGGAAATTGACAGCAAGGAAAGCGGTGTTGCGATCTTCGCTTCCGTCAGGAGTTTAGCAGAACATATTACTCTCCACCGCTCAGGAGAAATTAATTGAGCGGAGTTCGTATTTTTATTACATCGATGGGGATCATCAGCCCCGTCGGGCGGGGCATACAAAATACTATCGATGCCATCAGAAAAGCCACGCCGGGCATCAAGCCGCTCAATCTCTTCCCATCCAGCCATACGCCATCCTTGCCGGTAGGTGAGATCGATTCTTTTTCCTTTGGGGATAATGTGCCGCGCACTCATGCCCTGGCGCTTATGGCCGCCGCGGAAGCGATGCAGCAGGCCGATGCCGCGCCGGACGCCGTTGTTATCGGCGTGACGACGGGCGGAATGCTTGTCACGGAGGAACTTTTAAAGCGAGGCGAAGTCGCAGCCCAACAGTATAAATATCACTCGACCGGTTCCGTTGCCGAGTATGTCGCCCTGAGGGTGGGATGCAAGGGGCCGGTTTTGACGCTCTCGACGGCCTGCTCGTCGAGCGCGGTAGCCCTGAAAATTGCCCTGGAAATGCTGCGTAGCGGTCAGGTGAAGCGGGTGCTGGCGGGCGGCGCCGACTCTCTCTGCCGCTTGACCTATTACGGTTTCCATGCCCTGCAACTGGTTGATAAAACAGGCGCCCATCCTTTTGACAAGGCTAGAAAGGGAATGTCCGTAGGTGAAGGAGCGGCCATGCTGTTGCTGACGGCTGCCGAAACGCCGCCGGACAACGCCATTGCCGAACTTCTCGGAGTCGGTTTATCCTGCGATGCCTATCATCCGGCGGCCCCTCAACCTGAAGGCGTGGGGGCGTTGCTTGCCATGAAAAACGCCATTGCCGATGCCCATATCTCGCCGGCAGATATTGATTATATCCATCTGCACGGTACGGGTACCATCGATAACGATCTTGCCGAAGCTAGGGCCATTCACAATCTTTTCGAGAAACTGCCGATCCCGCCCCTGTCCTCCATAAAAGGTTCCTGCGGCCATTCACTGGCGGCAGCCGGAGCGGTCGGAGCCGTGGTGTCCGTTTTAAGCATTGCGCACAGCATCATCCCTGCCAATACGGGTTTTCGTGTTCCCGATCCCGCCCTGGATCTGATTCCCGTCGACATTCCCAAGACGGCTGAGGTAAACGTCGTATTGGCCAATTCCTTTGGATTCGGCGGGAATAACGCCGTCCTTGTGGTCAGCCACCCAAAGTGGCGGCAACGCATCGAAAAATCGCCGGGCGGCAAAGGCCCTGCTGTCTTTTCCGTGCTCGGCACCGCCTGTCTTACCGCTGCCGGCAATAAGGAACGGACAATCGCCCGTCTGACACAAGACAATGATTTAAAAGGGATTGTTGCCGGCACTGACATATTGCAGCCTCTCGATGAGAAATCAGTCCGCCGCCTGAAGCGTTTTCCCCGCATGGTTCTTTCACTGGCCGTTTCCGCCTGCGAAAATGCCGCAACACCCGTGCCCCCGGCTGCTATATTTTTAGGAACGGGCTGGGGCGGGCTTTCCGAGACCTATGACTTTTTGACAAAACTTTTCGATTCGGACGAGCGCTTCACCAGCCCGACTGATTTTATCGGATCTGTTCACAACGCCGCCGCAGGTCATGTCGCCGTCCATTTTCAAGCCACCGGACCGAATATTACCGCGACAGGCGGCGATTACGCCTTTGAGCAGGCGCTGTTCAGTGCCGGCCTGCTTGCCCGTGATGACAACAACCCGCTTTTGGTGATCGGTGCAGATGAGCACCACGAAATATTAACTCCCTGCTTCGATCCCTCGTCGGCGCTTGCCGGGCCGCCTTCCGATGGCGGGGGGGCTATGTATCTGAAACCGGCGACAGCCTCTTCTCCCCGGCGGATATCTCCTGTTTTTATGACATATGCCGGCAACAACGATCAGGCCATTACCGAACTAATCCAACGCCTGGGAGGAAATACCAGAATCAGGGAGCAATTCGGAATCATCCTGGCAGGGATTCCTGCGGCATGCAGGGAACAGGGAAGTAAGCAATTGGCCGCCTTTTTGTCCACGACGGCCTACCCTCATCCCGTCCTCGATTACCGCAGGTTGCTCGGCGAATTTGCCTCGGCCTCCGCTGTCGCAACGATTCTGGGGATTTCCTTTGTACAAGCCGGTGTAGTACCGGTTAATATCTGCTACCGGCAAGAGATATCGTTAGAGGGGCGCGGGGCGCTTGTTCTTGGTTTTGGTCTTTATGTCACCGCAGTGGAGATTTTGCCATGAAGCAGGCAAAAAATGGACATGAAGACGTTCTGATCATCGGCTCCGGCGTCGGCGGTCTGACTGCCGGTATCATCCTGGCCAAACTTCACCACCCGGTCAGGATCGTGGAAAGCAATCCGGTGCCTGGGGGCTTGCTGTGCAGTTATGTAAGAGGCGGTATTGAATGCCCGACCGGTGTCCATTACATGGGCTCTCTTGATCAAGGCCAGCCTTTGCGCAGGTTATGGGACTACCTTGGCGTTACCTCCTTAATTCCCCTTGAGCGTATGGATGGTATCATTGATCGCTATCTTTTCAATGATTTTTCCTTTGATCTTTGCGAAGGCATCGATAACTTCGAAGACGCCCTGCTTAGGGCTTTCCCTCAGGAACATCAACTGATCACGACGATTATGAGCGATATGCGGGAAATATCGCGCAGTTTTTCCTCGCTTGACGCACTGGTTTCCTTCGGAATGGGCGCCTTTATGCCGGATTACTTCTCTTCAATTGGGGAACAACTCTTACGTATGGGTTGTTCGAGCCGCCTGTTCTCTGTTTTAGGCGTTCCTTCCAATTTAATTGGCGTTCCTTTGCGAGAATGTCCCATTTTTTATTATCATATGACCATCGCCTCCTATCTCCTGTCCTCCTGGCGATTAGCCTGCGGCAGCTCCCAAATGGCGAACGCCTTTGTGTCCCGCCTTGAGTCGTTAGGCGGCGAAGTCATGACAGGAGACGGGGTAGAAAGAATTCTTGTGCAGGCAGGGCGGATAAAAGGCGTTGTTTTACGTTCCGGCCGGATTCTGGAGGCAACTTCCATTATCGCCGCTGTCCACCCTGGCAATGTCGTCGCCATGCTGCCCAAGGGAGCAGTCCGGCCGGCCTATGAAGAAAGAATCAACCAACTCGAAAATACAAAAGGACTGTTTTCAGCAACTATTGCCGTCAATGCTGAAGCGCACAAGGCGCTGCCCTACAACATATATCGGCTTTGCCGGGAAAAAGATGGAACCCTGTCCCAAGGGGTATTTCATCAATTGCGCAGTAGCGGGCAGCCGGGCATTAACATCTTGTCTATGATGACGGAGAGTGGCAGCGAGGAGTGGCGGCGATGGAAAGATACAAAATCAGGAAAGCGCGGCAGCGACTATGCGGAGGCAAAGGAACAGAAAGCCCGCAAGTTTATCGGTAAGGCGGAAAAAATATTCGGCCCGCTCAAGGATGCAAGAATACTGGACACCTATACGCCCTTAACTATCAGGGACATAGTGGGCAGTCCAGACGGTTCCGCGTATGGGATTCTCCGTTCGACGCGACAATTGATGAAGACGGCATCATTGCAACGTACTTCCATTGCAGGGTTGTTTCTTGCCGGTCAGAACGGCGTGGCACCGGGCATTATGGGAACAACGCTCGGATCTTTCCAAACAGTCAAACGCTTGATAGGTCATGAAAGGTTCAGCCGGGAGGTGTTGGGAGCTTTGCTATGAAAAATGACAGCAAAGAGGCAGAATGTATCTCTCCGGCGATGTTTACCGGCTTTTTCGCTATCGTCTCGGCGCTCATCATGGCCTTGTTTCATGTGACACTGGCTGTCATCCCCCTGTCTATTTTCCTTTGCCTCTGTGCAGTAGCCCCGTTTTTTCCTTCAACGAGCTTTTTTCTGCCCGTCATCAGTCGAGGGCATACGAAAAGATCCGTGGTATCCATAACATTCGATGATGGTCCGGATCCGATGACGACCCGGCCGCTTTTGCAATTGCTGGAACGGCACGCCGCGAAAGCCGCCTTTTTCGTTACAGGGGAGCGGGCCTTGAAATACGGCAACCTAATTTCAGAGATATTGGAACGCGGTCACGACGTTGCTAATCATTCCTACAGCCATGATCCCTTCTTAATGCTGCGCCGTTCGGAGAAATTATATCAGGAAATCGCATCAACGCAGATATTGCTCAAACGCTTTGGTATCTCGCCCGTTGCTTTTCGCCCTCCCGTGGGTATTACCAATCCCAAGCTTGCCCATATCCTAACTCAGCAGGGAATGTCCTGTATAAATTTTTCCTGCCGTGCTTTCGACATGGGCAACAGGCGTATTTATGGGTTATCCGGGAAAATACTTAAAAAGGTTAAACCTGATGACATCATCCTTCTTCATGACGTTGCCCCAAAGAGGGGGATGGCTGCTGATAAATGGCTACAAGAGATTGACTTGATACTTTCCGGTTTGAAAAACAAAGGTCTTCAAGTGGCGCCTCTTGGCGAACTTCTGGGGAGACGGATAATGACCATGATTAACAACAATCGGGATTTGGCTCCGTAACGCTGTCGGACGTTAAAAATATTGATATGAAAATAAAAAAATGATATTAGCAGACCACTTTGCATGGTGAAAGTGATCATGGCTTTTCTGTGGCAGGTGTGACGCCCTCTTGGAGTCAGGCCGGGGCGTGCCGCAGACGATGAGCGCTGTCAGTTATTGCACGGGCTTTCTCATAATAGTGATGGCAGCAGCTTGGATTTCAACTGGCATAATTTATCACATTCCATGGATAAGGAAGATGGCGCGGTTTTGGCGGAGGCTTACGCCGCAACCGGATCGCTTTGGTTTTCAGGCCATTTTCCCGGTGAACCTGTCCTACCGGGGATTGCGATCCTGTCCATGGTGAAAGACACTCTTATCGAGAGCGAAGCTAAAAAGGGTAGAAAGATCAGAATTTCCGGCATCAGAAGGGTCAGGTTCAAACTGCCTGTCAGGCAGGATCAGTTGTTGAATATCTATATGTCTTTGTCTGGTCGTGATGAAGATATTTCGTATGACTTCAGGGTTGAGTTGAACGGGTCAGTGGCATGCACCGGCACCGTCCAGGCCCAGCTGTTACTGGAGGAAAGTCATTTACCATGATGGGTTTCCAGAACCCCGATAAACGGGATAAGTGCGTTTACGAAAACTTTTCTGGGGAATGGCTATAATTTAGGTCCATATGAGGAGGATTGTTGATGGCCCCTGGTCGGGATAAGGAAGAGCTAATAGTTAGAATTGCCGAAATTATTATCTTTGAACTGAAGCTGAAAGATATTACGCCGGAAGGATTCAATCCCACTCTTGATTTGGTGGATGAGTTGGGCATTGATAGTATGGACATGGCCACGGTGGTTCTGGTATTGCAAGACGAATATGGTATCGCCATAGATGAGGATGATTATCCAAAACTCAGGAATATACAAATGATTGCCGAATATATCAAGCAGAAACAGCAGTCGTGAATCTAATGGGACAGATAAGAGAAGGCATGGATGTCGTAACACCTCCGCATTACGAAGCAGGGATGAAAAACTGGAAATTTTCCGAATTACTGGTCGATCCTGAAGTTCGCCACCGCTGGGAAAAGGTAAAAAAGTATTTTTCCCTCCGGGAATCTTCCTACGACATGACAAACCGCTGCAATATAAAATGTCAGGGCTGTTATTTCTATGAAGGTGTAAAGCAATTTGCCCAAGAGAATGGGCAACCTGAGGCGTGGCGGAGCCTTATGCAGGAAGAAAAGTCTAGGGGCATCACCTATGTTGTTTTAGCCGGCGCCGAGCCATCCCTGGTGCCGGAGCTTCTTGATGTCTGCTACAGCGAAATACCCCTGGGGAGTATTGCTACGAATGGTTTGCATCGTATTTCGGAAGCCGTCGGTTACAAGCTTCATGTTTCTGTCTGGGGAAATGATGAGACAAGCCGGGATGTGAGAGGGGCAAAAAATATGCTCCCGAGGCAGATGGAAAATTATCGAGGCGATGCCAGGGTCGTTTTTGTCTATACCTTTACGCGGCATAACATCGACGAAGTGTACGAAGTGATGGACATCATTGCCGCAAACGACTGCCGGATTACATTCAATGTTTTCTCCTCTCCCATCGGCTATACCGGTTCACTAAGACATGACCTTGCCTCCCTTGGTCGGCTACGCAGCGTCATGCTGGATCTGCTGTTTCGCTACCCGGACCATGTGCTTTATTCACCCTATAACGCAGCGGCGCACACAGATCAAGACGCTCTGCATAAGCTTTACGGTTGTTTGTATCCGAGGAGAAATCCTTCGACAGACATCGGGCTGGGACGTTCTTTCAGACAATATCATGCGGACCTGACCTGGGACAGGGAAATGGCCTGCTGTGTTCCCGATACGGACTGTGATGATTGCCGGCATTATGCTGCCGGCAGCGCTATAGTGACGGCACGTTTGCATCGTCACGCGGTAGATCCGAATTCGTTTAAATCATGGCTTGACTATATGGATACTTATCTCGCGGTCTGGGTGATGGGTTATGAAAATGGCAACAATCTTTGCCATGAGACATTCGATCCTCCCCGAAGGCTGGGATAATAAAAGACGCGAGCGCTAATCGCCATGCTCCTGCCGGTGGCCATCTGTGCGGTGAAGGAAAATAGCTATGCATACCGTCAGTTCCCTGTTAGATAAAGAGTGGCATGAACGCTACAGGAATATATCCGCCCTGAATATCCGCAGTTCAATATATGATGTAACCAATCGCTGTAATTTGCAATGCCGGGGCTGTTTTTTCTTTTCCTCCAACGAACACAAAGCGGCGGAAGAGGAAAATGATGTGGGGAAATGGCTCGGGTTTGTGCGGAAAGAAAAGGAGCGTGGCGTAAATCTCGCGATCTTAATCGGAGGCGAACCTACGCTGTGTCTGGATAGAGTTGAAGCTTTTTATTCACAATTGCCGACCTACTGCGCAACCAATGGACAAATCAAGATTCCCAGGGACCGCTTTCCCGATTTGATGGTGGGCATCTCCCTATGGGGCAATGAGGAAGATGAAGTAACCCTCAGAGGAAAAGATGCTTTTGCCGTATCCAGCAAGAATTATGCAGGTGACCCCTACACCTATTATCTTTATACGATTACACCCAGGCAGGTTGGTCGCATAGAACAGGTGATCAAGAAAATAAACGATGTGGGGCTCAAGGTTCATTTGCAACTGTTGACAAATGACGAAAATGTGGCAGGCTTTTCTTGGACTGAAGAGACGCTGAAAGCTGTTCGTGCCGAAATGGATGACATGCTTGATAAATATCCCCAGACCGTAATTTCCTGCAAGTACTATCACGAAATCCTTACCACCGGCAGGATGATGAAGCGCAACTTCGGTTGGCAAGAGTGCCCCTCTGTGACGGAACCGCTGGATAACAGGAATCCTCAACCCAGAAGGCTGATCCGGTTTATCCGGTGGGCATCGGATCTGAAAACGATGCACCGTTGCTGTACCTCTGCAACAAGG
>Ga0209514_10009110_pt1 | contig 11026 bp, 6 predicted proteins | sample Subgrocontami58m_FD_187452 | JGI IMG/M metagenome (GOLD analysis project Ga0209514, IMG submission 187452) | Subsurface groundwater microbial communities from S. Glens Falls, New York, USA - GMW37 contaminated, 5.8 m (SPAdes) (version 3) | ecosystem: Environmental > Aquatic > Deep subsurface >...
GACCTACACGATCACCCAGACCGACCTCAACACCGGCTCGGTCGCCAACACCGCGACCGCGACCGGCCCCGGCGGTCCGCCCTCACCGCCCTCGACCGTCACCGTACGGGTGGGCCCGACCGGCATCCCGACGACCACGACGGTGACCTCCGGCCAATACCTCGCCGCGGCCCTTTCCGGCACCGCCGAGCGGGACGACGGCAGTGACAAGGTCTGCGGCTACTCGGAGAAGGCGGCGAAGTACGCCGCGAAGGGACCCAAGTACGCCGCGAAGGCCGCTCGGTACGCCGAGAAGGCAGCGAACGCCGGCTCCGGTCCGTGCAACGACGATGACGAAGGCGACGACAGGAGCGACAGCGCCAAGTCCTGCGAGTACGCGGACAAGGCTTCCCGCTACGCCGCGAAGGGCTCCGAGCACGGCGAGAAGGCCGCACGCTACCTCGCCCGTGCCGGAGAGTACGGCGGCTGCGGGACCACGGACGACGAGGACAACGACAGCTCGTCGAGCGACAGCTCGCCGAAGGACTCGAGCGCCGCGAAGGACGACCGGGCCGAGGGCGATACGTCGCAGGGCGACAGGTCACAGGAAGAGCGCGACCGGGAGGCCGAACGGGACGCGCGTGACAGCGACGACGAGGGCGGTAGGGCTTGCTACTACGCGGAGAAGGCCTCGCGCTACGCCGCGAAGGGACCGGAGTACGCCGAGCGGGCCGCCCGCTACCTCGCCCGTGCCGGAGAGTACGGCGGCTGCCCCGCAGGCGCCGACCCGTCACCGCTCGCCGGTGTCGCCTTCACCGCGCACCTCATCGAGAACCCCGGCCAGACCCCGCTTGCGGGCAAGACCATCACGATCAGCGCCGGCGGGCAGACCGGGACCGGCGTCACGAACGCGCGCGGCGACGCCACCGTCACGCTGGCACTCACGGTCGGCGCGTACACCGACGTGCGTGCGAGCTTCGCCGGCGACCCGCCGTACCTGCCCAGCGTGGGCGACAACCAGCCGAACGTCATCGTGTACCAAGACACCGGTGCCGGCTCGTTCGTCATCTGGGGCGCGAACCGGGCGACGATCCCCCAGTCGGTGACCATCGGTGAGCGCCGGCAGTTCTGGGGCGCCCAGTGGACACGGCAGGTCGTCGCCGGTCCGTACTTCGCGCACAACGATTTCAAGGGTTGGGCCGCCTCGACCTTCACGACCCCGAGTCCTGGCTACCCGTCCCCGACCGGGGCGTACTTCTCGACGAAGCCGGGTCAATCGACGGAACCGCCGGCCACGCTCGGCGCGTACATCAGGGTGATCATCACGACGCACACGTCGAAGGACGGCTCGCCGGATCGTGGGAACATCGCGGCCTGGGCGATCCTCCGGGTCGAGAACCCGGAACGCTACGACGCGAACCCGGGCCATGCGGGCCTCGGCACCGTCGTCGCGATCATCAACTAGCACCGACGCCACGAGTGCGAGCCGGTCGGTGACCGGCTCGCACTCGAACGCCCGTATTCGTCGCGGCCGCGGATCCTCTCGATCCCGTCGCGGACCTGACCCGGATCGCCGTCGCGCGCGACGCCGAGGGCGGTGCTAGAGGCGGACCGAAAGCAGCGCGACGAACACGAGCGCCACCGTGGCCAGGTACGCGGCCGGCCCCAGCCCGGCGAGGCCGGCGGCCGTCGTGGCCACCGCGAGGATGAGCGCGACGATCATCAGGCCGTAGGCGCCGCGACCCTTTCCGTGCGGGATGGGTCCGCCACCCTGCGACCGATCCGGCTCCTCCGGAGCGGCGTCCAGCGCGGCGCCCTCCGCCGCGGCGGCGGCCGGAGCGGCACCGGGCGTGGCGGGTGGCGCGACCGCGCGCGCCTCGTCGAGCGACCCGATCGTCGCGGCCAGGCGGGGGGCGAGCTCCACCTCGGCGGCGCTGAAGCCCCGGCCGCGTCGCCCCTCGACGAGGACGCCGCGGACGATCCCGGCGGCGGTGATCGGAGCGAGCAGGAGGTAGCTCGCGCCGCCCGCCCAGAGCGGTGCGTCGGCCGAGTCGTAGTGGGCCGTCTCCGTGCGCTGGCCGAGGGCGACGCGGACGAGGACGGTATCGGTATCGACCCGGAGCGGGGGTGGGGCACTCGGGTAGCCGTGGGCGGCGGCGCAGCGCAGCCGGCCGTCGGGCTCGCTGAGCCAGATCCCCACGACGTCCGCGTCCAGCGTTCCCGAGATCACGAGGGCCGCCCGTCCCATCCCGCTCTCGTCGTCGGAGTCGGCGAGCGCGCGCGTGACCTCGTGGAGTGCGAGCGCATGCGTGCGCTCCTCCTCCCCCGGGGTGACCCGCACACGGGCTTCCGCGCGCTCTTGCTCCGCGCGGCGCAGCGCGTCCGCCTCCGCGAGCGCGGCCGCGACGGCCTCCGCGACAGCGGCCATCGGCGTCGCGTCGGCGCGGGTGAACGGCTCGCTCGCGCGGAGCGCGATGACGACGCCCGCGGGTCCGTCGTGCACGGTCACCGGAGCGGCGAGCGCGGCCACGGCCGTCCGCCCGTCGGCGAGGGGCACGGCGATCTGAGGCTGGTGCTGCATCGCGCGCCGCGCGAAGGCGGCGCCGGCCGCCGCAGCGACGGGCCCCTGGAGCCAGGCCGGGTCGTGCCCGAGCGCGAGACCCCACGCCGCGAACGGCACCAGGGCGGCGCCGCTCGGCAGCGCGACCGCGAGCGCCTGCGCGCGCACTGATGGAGCCAGCGCCTCGAGGCGCCGGGACCAGACCTCGCCGCTGCGCTCCGCGGTGGCCCGGTCCACTGCGCTCCGCCCGTCGGGCGCCTCCGTGGAGGCGGTCCCCGCCTGGACGAGGGCCTCGCCCGGCGCCTCTCCCCGGACCTGCTGGTGCGCGATCGCGCGGCCGGCTACCGCAGGTGCGACCAGGTCGGCCTCCCGCTCGACGCCCGGCGCGACCGCTCCCCCGGTGCCACGAAGCAGCGCGTCGATCGCCTCCATGAGCTCCTCGGAGACGCCGTCCGACGTGTCGACCGGCTCGGGCGCGGATCCGGCCCACCCCTCGGCGACGGTCGCGACGTCCTCCGCCCGTGGGCTCGGCGGCGCCGGCAGCGGCCGCACCGGGGCCTCGGTGGTCGGCGCCGATGGCTCCGCGAGGGGAGGCCCGGTCGCGGTCGCGCCGCGGAGGACCGCGCCGACCATCTCGATGACGTCGTCGACCGCGGTCTCCTTGGTCAGGAAGCCGTTGGCACCAGCGGCCTGGGAGTTCCGCCGAGCGCCGTCGCTGGTGTCGCCGGTGAGGATGATGATCTTGGCGCTCGGGGCCACCTGGCGCAGACGGGGGATCAGCGCGTCCGCGTCCGCGCCCGGGAGGTGGTAGTCGAGGAGGATGACCTGCGGCTGCCGCTCCTTCGCGATGGCGAGCGCCTGCGGCGCGGTCACCGCGAGGCCGACGACCGTCCACCCCGGCTGCTCGCCAACGACGCCGCCGAGCGCCTGCGCGAAGAGGAAGTGGTCGTCGACGATCTCGACCGTCACGGTCGGGATCGGCGCGGATGCGGACACGCCCGTATTCAATCACCCACCGGCGCGCCGCGCGTTAGACTTGGACCATGGACCCCCTCGAGGCGCGAGCACGGGCGGTGCTGTCGCCGGTGCTCGGGCACTACACCTGGATGCCGGTGGACCGGGCGGAGGGCTCCTGGCTCTTCACCCGCGACGGGCGGCGGATCCTCGACCTGACCTGCGGCATCGCGGTGACCCCGGTCGGCCATGCGCACCCGAAAGTGGTTGCCGCGGTGGTCGAGCAGGTGCGTCGCTTCAGCCACCTCTCGATCGGGGTCGCCGTCTACGAGCCGTACGTCGCGCTCGCCGAGGAGCTCGCCAGGATCGCGCCGGCCGGTCTCGACACCGTGATGTTCGGCAACTCGGGCGCCGAGGCGGTCGAGGCCGCGGTGAAGCTCGCCCGGCAGTCAACCGGCCGCGAGGCGGTCCTCGTCTTCCGCGGCGGGTTCCACGGCCGCACCTTCGGCGCGGCGAGCCTCACGACCTCCAAGGCGGCCTACCGGCGCGGCTACGGCGCGATGCTGCCCGAGGTCTACGTCGCGCCCTTCCCGTACCCGCTCGCCTGCAGGGTCGGCGGGCCGCACGACGGCGAGGCCTGCGCCGCGCACTGCCTCGAGGAGCTCGAGCTCATGCTCGAGCACGAGGTGCCGCCCGAGCACGTCGCCGCGATCCTCATCGAGCCGGTGCTCGGCGAGGGTGGCTACGCCGCCGCGCCCGCCTCGTTCCTCCAGGCGCTCCGCGCGCTCGCCGACCGGATCGGCGCGCTGCTCATCTTCGACGAGGTGCAGACCGGCCTGGGCCGGACCGGCGCGTGGTTCGCCGCTCAGCGGCTGGGCGTCACGCCGGACGTCATCGCGACCGCGAAGGCACTCGGCGGCGGGCTGCCGCTCGGCGGGGTCCTCGCGCCGCGCCGGCTCCACGAAGGCTGGCGCACCTCGACCCACGGGTCGACGTTCGGCGGCAACCCGGTGTCGTGCGCCTCCGGCCTCGCGACCATCCAGGTGCTCCGCGAGGAAGGGCTCGTCGAGCGCGCGGAGCTGCTCGGCGCGCTCATGGTCGAGGAGCTCGCCCCGCTCCGGGCGCACCCGCGCGTGCGCGAGATCCGCCGCCTCGGCGCGATGGTCGCCGTCGAGTTCGACGACAAGGCCGTCAACAAGGACGCCATCGCGAAGTCCCTCGAGCAGAACGTGCTCCTGCTCTCGTGCGGCGCGCACGATCAGGTGACGCGCTTCATCCCGCCGCTCAACATCGCCGAGGAAGACTTGCGTGCCGGCGTGCGCGCGTTCGTCGTCGCGGCGCGCGCCGTTGAGGCCGTGCGGGCCTGACGGCGGCCCCTAGACCCCGCGCCAGCGTGAGGCGAGCGGGAAGCGGCGATCGCGGCCGAAGGCCCGCGGGCTGATCTTCACGCCGGGCGGCGCCTGGCGGCGCTTGTACTCGGCCCGGTCTACCAGATCGATGACGCGCCGGGCGGTCGTCGCGTCGTGGCCGAGCGCGACGATCTCCTCGAGCGTCCGGTCGCCCTCGACGTACGCCTCGAGGATCGGGTCGAGGACCTCGTACGGCGGGAGCGAGTCGGCGTCGAGCTGGTCGGGGCGCAGCTCCGCGCTCGGCGGCTTCGCGAGGATCCGCTCCGGGATGAGCGCGCGGCCGGCGCTCCGGTTCCGCCAGGCCGCCAGGCGGTAGACGACGGTCTTCGGGACGTCCTTGATGACGGCGAAGCCGCCGGCCATGTCGCCGGCGAGCGTCGCGTAGCCGGTCGCCATCTCGCTCTTGTTCCCGGTCGTGAGCACGATCCAGCCGAACTTGTTCGAGAGCGTGAGGAGCACGTTGCCGCGCTGGCGGGCCTGGAGGTTCTCCTCGGCGAGGCCCGACGCGGTGCCCGCGAACGGCCCGGCGAGCATCGTGAGCATGGCGGCGTGGGCCGGCTCGATCGAGATCTCGAGGAACCGGATCCCGAGGCTTGCCGTGAGCGCCGCGGCGTCCTCGCGCGAGTGTCCGGACGAGAAGCGGCTCGGCATCGCGACGCCGACGACGTTCGGCGCGCCGATCGCGTCCACCGCGATCGCCGCGACGAGGGCCGAGTCGACCCCACCGGAGAGCCCGACGACCGCTTCGCGGAAGCCGCTCTTGGCGAGGTAGTCGCGGGTGCCGAGCACGAGCGCCTGCCAGACCTCCTCCTCGGGGTCGAGGGCGGCGGCCTGCGGCCGACGCGGCGGTCCGCCGGCCGTCGCCGGCGTGAAGGGCAGGCTGACGTGCTCGACCGCCTCGGCGGTCCGGCGCTCGCGCCGCATCGCGCGCCGGCGCGGGTCGTGGAGCCGGCGCTGGCCGACGTCGTCGAGGTCGACGTCGATGAGCACGAGGTCCTCGACGAACTGCGGGCCCGTGCCGAGGATCGCGCCGGAGGGTCCGCACGCGAAGGAGCCGCCGTCGAAGACGAGCTCGTCCTGGCCGCCGACGGCGTTCACGTACGCGATCGCGCAGACGTTGTCGGCGGCGCGCGTCGCGACCATCCGCCTGCGCTCCTCGAGGCGGCCGCGGCGGTAGGGCGAGGCGTTGAGGTTCACGCAGAGCTCCGCGCCCTCCAGGGCGAGCACGTCGAGCGGCAGGCCCGCGTACCAGAGGTCTTCGCAGATCGTCACCGCGAAGGAGAGCCCGCCCGCCCGGTAGACCGGGAGCCGCTCGCCGGCCGCGAAGGTGCGCTCCTCGTCGAAGACGCCGTAGTTCGGCAGGCGATGCTTGTGGTACGTGTCGATCCACGCCCCGTCGGCGAGCACCGCCGCGGCGTTGTAGGCGTCGTCGGCCCAGTCCACGAAGCCGACGATCGCGACGATGCCGTGCGTCGCGGGTGCGAGCGCGGCGAGCGCGGCGCGTGACGCTTCGCAGAAGGAGCGTCGCAGGACGAGGTCCTCCGGCGGGTAGCCGGTGACCGCGAGCTCGGGGAACGCGACGAGGGCACACCCGGCATCGCGGGCGGCCGCGATGCCCGCGCGGATGAGCTCACCGTTGCCGGCAAGGTCGCCCACCGTGGGGTCGATCTGGGAGAGCCCGACGCGGTACGTGCGCACCGCGAACGAGCATATGGGGGAGCCGGCGGTTCCGAGCGGCCCCCCGCCACCACGCGCGGTAGCGGGTGTTTCGCCACTCCGGATGTACCAATTAGCCCCCTTGACAGCCCTCGCAACGTGCGTATCGTTCGCCACCTGCGCACACACTGGATGTTGTGCCGGGTGTGGTACACGACGCGAGATGTAGTGTGTGGCAGGGAACGAATCAGGAGGGGCACGATGACCCGCGCTTCCGCTTCCGCTTCCGCTTCCTTCGCGTTCGACCGCCTCGACCAGGAGCGGCTGCTCCTCCTGCTTGATCCCGTTCCGGCCATCGGGCCGGCCCTGCGTCCTTCTCCCGCGACCGACCGCTAAGTACGTAGGGAGCGACCAAGAAGATGGCGATCGCCGAACTTCCACGCGCCGACCTCTCCGACGACCAGAGCCGCCGCGGGCTCTCGGTCCCGCGTTTCTTCACGCGCGCAGGAGTCCACCCGTACGACGAGGTCGAGTGGGAGCTCCGCGACGCGGTCATCCCGGGCGAAGCGGGCAACGTCTTCGAGCAGAAGGGCGTCGAGGTCCCCACGTTCTGGTCGATGACCGCGACGAACGTCGTCGCCTCGAAGTACTTCCGCGGCAAGCTCGGCTCGCCCGAGCGCGAGACCAGCGTCCGTCAGATGGTGGACCGCGTCGTCGACACGATCGCGGCCTGGGGTCGCACGGGGCGCTACTTCGCGTCCGAGCAGGACGCCGCGGTCTTCGCCGACGAGCTGCGCTACCTGATGGTCCACCAGCACGCCTCGTTCAACTCGCCGGTCTGGTTCAACATCGGCGTCGCCGGCACTCGTCAGCAGGCCTCGGCCTGCTTCATCCTGTCGGTGGACGATTCGATGGATTCGATCCTCGACTGGTTCAAGACCGAGGGCGTCATCTTCAAGGGCGGCTCGGGCTCGGGCGTCAACGTCTCGACGATCCGCTCGAGCCGCGAGCACCTTTCCGGTGGCGGCCTCGCCTCCGGACCGGTGTCGTTCATGCGCGGCGCGGACTCGGTCGCCGGCTCGATCAAGTCGGGCGGCACGACCCGCCGCGCGGCGAAGATGGTCATCCTCAACTCGGACCACCCCGACGTCCGCGAGTTCATCTGGTGCAAGGCGAAGGAAGAGAAGAAGGCCTGGGCGCTCGGCGAGCAGGGCTACGACATGGGCCTGAACGGCGAGGCCTGGCAGTCGATCCAGTTCCAGAACGCGAACAACTCCGTGCGCGCGACCGACGAGTTCATGCGCGCGGCGCTCGCCGACGCGCCGTGGCCGCTGAAGGCCGTGGGCGACGGCGGCGTTCTGGAGACCGCCCGCGCGTCCGAGCTCCTCCGCGAGATCGCCGAGGCCGCCTGGCAGTGCGGTGACCCGGGCATGCAGTTCGACACGACGATCAACGACTGGCACACCTGCCCGGCGTCCGGCCGGATCAACGGCTCGAACCCCTGCTCGGAGTACATGCACGTCGACGACTCGGCCTGCAACCTCGCTTCGCTCAACCTCATGCGCTTCATCGACCGCGACGGCGAGTTCGACAGCGGGCGCTTCGCGAAGGCGGTCGACGTCGTGTTCACGGCGCAGGAGATCATGGTCGGCTTCACCGACTACCCCACCGCGAAGATCACGAAGAATGCGAAGGCGATGCGGCAGCTCGGCCTGGGCTACGCGAACCTGGGCGCGCTGCTCATGGACCGCGGCCTCGCGTACGACTCCGACGCCGGTCGCGCCTACGCGGCCGCGATCACCGCGCTCATGACCGGCGAGGCGTACGCGCAGTCGGCACGGATGGCCGAGGCGGTCGGACCGTACGAGGAGTACCCGCGCAACCGCGCGGCCCACGACCGCGTGATGGGGAAGCATCGCGACGCCGCCTACCGGATCGACGACGCGCAGGCGCCCCGCGTCCTCCTCGCGGCCGCCCGCGGCGCCTGGGACGACGCCGTCGCGCTCGGCGCGCGCCTCGGCTACCGCAACGCGCAGGCGAGCGTCCTCGCCCCCACTGGCACCATCAGCTTCATGATGGATTGCGACACGACCGGCGTGGAGCCGGACATCGCGCTGGTGAAGTACAAGAGGCTCGTGGGCGGCGGCCTGCTGAAGCTGGTGAACCAGACCGTGCCGCGCGCGCTGAGCAAGCTCGGCTACACCGAGACCGAGGTCGGCGCGATCACCACCTACATCGCGCAGCAGGGCACGATCGAGGGCGCGCCCGCCCTCAGGGACGACCACCTCGACATCTTCGACTGCGCCTTCCTGGCGCCCAACGGCACGCGGTCGATCTCGCATATGGGCCACATCAAGATGATGGGCGCGGTCCAACCGTTCATCACCGGCGCGATCAGCAAGACCGTGAACCTGCCGGAGACCGCGACGGTCGAGGACGTGATGGACGCCTACGTCCAGTCGTGGACGCACGGCCTCAAGGCCGTGGCGATCTACCGCGACGGCAGCAAGAAGGTCCAGCCGCTCTCCACCGGCAAGGAGACCTCGAACGCGAAGAAGGAGTCGGTCGCCGCGCCGGTGGTCGTGCGGATGGAGCGCCGGCGGCTGCCCGACACCCGTGCCTCGCTCACGCACAAGTTCCGGATCGAGGGCCACGAGGGCTACATCACGGTGGGCCTCTTCGAGGACGGCAGCCCGGGCGAGCTCTTCGTCACCATGGCGAAGGAGGGCTCCACCCTCTCCGGGATGGCCGACGCCTTCGCGACGAGCATCTCGCTCCTCTTCCAGTACGGCGTGCCGCTCGCGCACATGGTCGAGAAGTTCGGCTACATGCGCTTCGAGCCGTCCGGTTGGACGGGCAACCCGGAGATCGGCCTCGCGAACTCGATCGTCGACTACATCTTCCGCTGGCTCGGCAACCGCTTCCTCTCCGCGGAGGACAAGACGAACCTCGGTCTCGTGCGGTCCGCGGCGATCGCCGATCCGGGTCCGCAGCTCGAGCTGCTCCACAAGCTCGTTCAAGCCCAGCCACCGCTTCCCGGCGGCCCCTCGGACGGGCCGGGAGCGATGCGCCTCAACTCGACACCCGACGCGCCGCCCTGCTCGAACTGTGGCTTCCTCATGATCCGGAGCGGCACCTGCCACAAGTGCGAGAACTGCGGCTCGACGAGCGGCTGCTCCTGATGAGCGTCCGCGCCGACGAGCCGTCCTGATCCCCATGTGAGGCCCTGGCCGGCCCGCCCGCCGGCCAGTTCAGCCTTGACCGGCCCGGTGTCCCCTGCTCCCCTGGGGTACCGGGCCGGTTCCTTTGTAGTCGTGGGCGCCCAGGCGCAGGGTGTTCTGCGGAATGTCGCCGACTCGCTACCGATCTGATACCGGAAACGACGGCGGGATGGGCATTCCGGTGCTCCTGCCCGCACGGGCCGGACCTATCCTTCAGTACCTGTTCAGCCGAAGTTGTCACGGAAGGGTCGCCGGGACTTGACCCGCGCGTGGGGAGTCCTGTCGTGCGCGCTCGTCGCGGCGCTCGTGGGCGGCGCGTGCGGCGGGCTGGCGCCCGCCTCGCCCACAGCCGACCCGTTCGCCGGCCGATACCGGATGAGCGGGGGCGGGGGCGCGCTGGAGCCGGTGAACGCGCTCACCGACGCATTCGCGAAGCTGCACCCCGGCGTCAGCTGGACCATCGAGGACGTCGGGTCGGACGCGGGCGTGAGCCTCGCCGCCTCGGGCGCGGTCGATCTCGGCATGATCAGCCGCGACCTCAAGGACCAAGAGCGCGGGACCGTGCAGACCCTGCCGCTCGGGGTCACCGGCACCGCCGTCGCCGTCAGCAGCGCCAATGCCCTGAAGGACCTGACCCGCCGGCAGGTGCGCGAGATCTACGGCGGCGGGGTCCCCGACTGGTCGGCCGTCGGCGGCGCGCCGGGGAAGATCACCGTCCTGCTGCGCGAGGCCGGCGCGTCGACCCGGACGGCGTTCGAGTCGTTCTTCTTCGACGGCAGGCCCGCGTACGGGAGCGACGTCCTGGAGGTGCACGAGCTCGAGGAGACGATCACGGCCATCCGCTCGTTCAAGGGCTCGATCGGCATGGTCACGGTCTCCTCGCGCACGCGCGGTGACCAGACGCTCCGGCTGCTCAGCATCGACGGCGTGGCGCCGTCCAGGGAGAACCTCGCGAGCGGCGCCTACAAGATCCGGCGTCCGCTCCACCTCGTCTTCCGCGCCGAAGGGCAGAGGCCGGCGATCCGGGCGTTCCTCGATTTCGTCCGCAGCCCCGAGGGTCAGCGGATCATCGACGGTCTCTGAGCCGATGCTCCGGGATGGGCCGCTCGCACCCGGCCTCATGCGGACGCTCCTCGTCCGCATGCTCCTCGTGGCGCTGCTGCCCCTCGCCGTGATCGCCCTCGTGGTCACGAACCTCTCCGACCGGCTCATCCTCGAACGGTTCCAGCAGGAGAGCGAGCTGCTGG